>JAEEGJ010012599.1_pt1 | contig 20847 bp, 12 predicted proteins | sample 8958761 | NCBI WGS metagenome assembly JAEEGJ01 (sample SAMN16246546, study PRJNA631951) | gut metagenome | biome: gut microbiome; feature: rumen; material: RS-attached | host: Bos | place: Iran: Karaj | collected 2018-10
TGACAGCCGCCGAGGCGAAGGAATACGGAATGATTGACGAGATTCTGGAACCGAAGAAAAAATAATCGGAACCGATGAGCATATTGAAATAGATTTTCGGCCAGCCGAGAATCTATTTCGTTTTTAATGATTTAGCCCCGATAGTTATCGGGATTAGGATTTAGAAGATAGGTCTGGGAATTTAAGATTTAGGCTTAGTTATTACGATAACTTTTTAATATCCAATATATTGAAAAACAATACAACAATCGACCGCTGCTCGTTTTGCGGGCGCTCGCGCAAAGAGGTGGCAATCCTGATTTCGGGATTGAACGGATTCATCTGCGAATCGTGCGTGAGTCAGGCCAGCGAGATTATCAAAGACGAAATCCAGCATCAGCAGAAATTCGATTTGAATGATATTAAACTGCTGAAACCGAAAGAGATAAAGGGATTTCTTGACCAGTATGTGATTGGCCAGGACGATGCGAAAAAATACCTTTCGGTGGCCGTCTACAATCACTATAAGCGTCTGGCTCAGCCTAACACGAAGGACGATGTCGAGATTGAGAAATCGAACATTATTCTGGTTGGCGAGACGGGCACGGGCAAGACTCTGCTGGCTCGCACCATTGCCAAAATGCTGAATGTGCCGTTTACCATTGTCGATGCCACGGTGCTGACCGAGGCTGGCTACGTGGGCGAGGACATTGAAAGCATTCTGACGCGCCTGCTGCAGGCTGCCGACTACGATGTGAAAGCGGCCGAGCGAGGTATTGTTTTCATTGATGAGATTGACAAGATTGCCCGCAAGGGCGACAACCCGTCGATAACGCGCGATGTGAGCGGCGAGGGCGTTCAGCAAGGCCTGCTCAAACTGCTCGAGGGCTCGATTGTGAACGTTCCGCCACAGGGCGGCCGCAAGCACCCCGACCAAAAAATGATTCCTGTTGACACAAAAAATATACTGTTCATCTGCGGCGGCGCCTTTGATGGTATCGACCGAAAAATTGCACAACGTCTTAACACACAGGTTGTTGGCTACGGCAATAGCGCCCGCACTGCCCAACTCGACCGTAAGAATATGATGCAATATGTGGCGCCGCAGGATTTGAAGGCTTTCGGTCTGATTCCTGAAATAATCGGCCGTCTGCCTGTTCTCACACACCTTAACCCGTTGGACCGCACCGCTTTACGCAATATTCTGACCGAACCTAAAAACGCCATCATCAAGCAGTATGTGAAACTCTTCGAGATTGACGGCATCAAACTGACGTTCAGCGAAGAGACGTTTGAATACATTGTGGATAAGGCTGTTGAGTTCAAACTTGGCGCGCGCGGACTGCGTTCAATCTGCGAGATTATTATGAACGACGCAATGTTTGAAATGCCGTCGGAAAAGGTGAAAGAGTTCACCGTTACGCTCGACTACGCCAAATCGAAACTTGACAAGGCCAACCTGCACAAACTGCAACTGCAATAGTTATGCAATCAGACGGTTACCGTGAGCAAGGGCTTCGCTGCCAACTGGTTGCCGAACTGGCGAAAAAAGGCATTGCCGACCAAAACGTGCTGGCCGCCATTGGCAAAATTCCGCGCCACGTGTTTATGGACAGCGCGTTCATCGATTTCGCCTACGCCGACAAAGCCTTCCCGATTGGTGCGGGACAGACTATCAGTCAGCCATTTACGGTGGCTTTTCAAACGCAACTTCTGAATCTGAAAAAGGGCGACAAGGTGCTTGAGATTGGCACTGGCTCAGGCTATCAGACAGCGGTTTTGCTTGAGATGGGCGCAAAGGTGTATACCATTGAGCGTCAGCGTGAATTGTACCATAAAGTTCAGCAGATGCTGCCACCGATGGGCTACCACCCGCAATTCTTCTACGGCGACGGCTACCTTGGCAAACCCACCTACGGCCCGTTCGACAAAATTCTGGTTACGGCTGGCGCACCGTCGATTCCCGAAAAACTGCTGCCACAACTGAAGGTTGGTGGCGTGATGGTTGTGCCCGTGGGCGACAAGCAGCAGCGAATGTTCCGCATTGTCCGCACGAGCGAAACTGACTTCACCAAAGAAGATTTCGGCGACTGTATGTTTGTGCCGATGCTTGAGGGGGTGAATAGAGGGTGAGATTGAAGGATTGAAGGATTGAATAACTGAAGGATTGAAGGATTGAAATTGCTGATTATCATTTTATTGTCAATCGTCAACTGTCAATTTTATTTAACCCCCGATTGTCAACCTTCACTTTTACTAAATCGTCGTTCTTGTAGGTGGCTTCGTACACCACTTCGCCCATAGAGTTGTTCTATACGCGATTGCGACCATATTTCGAGTTTTGATTTTGGAACAAAGACTCAATGACGATAAAGTGACAATTAATTGGATGGCAAATTATTACATTTTAAGATTGACTCTTTCTCTAACTCCTCTTATACCAATTTTCTTGATTAAATTTTCATAGAAATCTTGTCCAGCTTCTATTGATAATTCTTTATTATTCTGATAAATGTGTTTCAAATTGTGATTATTATCAAACGCCCAAATATCTTCAAAACCATCAATAATAAAGAACTTCCAATCAGGATGCTCCTGCAATAAATTGACAAATACTTTATAATTCTCTATTCCTTGAACATAAAAGCATTCATATAAATTACAACCAATACTATTTATAAAGTCTAAAGACGGTTTACCACTATTGATTTTAGCCATTTCTTCGACTTTATAATTCTTTATTCCTTGAACATAAGAGCATTCATATAAATTATAGTCAATACTATTTATAAAGTTTAAAGACGGGTGACCATTATTGATTTTGGCCATTTCTTCGGCAAGACCTTTCTCGTAGTAGCCCGTCCAAACACATTTTTTATTAGCAACAATGAAAATTTGATTTTTAGGATTTGGCTCGCAATTAAGCATATTGGCAAAAACACTATTCTTGCCAATATAATCCATATATGACATTGGTATATAGTATATTGGCAATATGTATTTAATATTCACAGTATCTGAAAGCGAAATGTTTTTGGGGTTATATTTCTTATTAAGTTCTATACGAAATTGCTCTTTCGCCACACTCATATATGCGGTATCATCAGTAACTTGGCAAGTTGCTGCTATACTATTTAAAATAATTGTTATTACACACAAAATCCATTTCATATTCCAATCCTCACTTCACCTTACCCCGATTGTCAATCTTCACTTTCACTAAATTGTCGTTCTTGTAGGTGGCTTCGTACACCACTTCGCCCTTCATTGTCAGCACTTTGTAGGTGCCGTTGCGCATTCCGTTGCGGTAGTTCACTTCGGTGTTGAGCGGGCCTTCGTCGTACCAAGTCAGCCACTGGCCGTCTTCGCGGCCGTTCTTGTACTGTTCCTGGCGCAACTGGCGGCCGTACTCGTTGAAATATTTCCACACACCGTTCTTCACGCCGTTCAGGTAACTGCCTTCAAACTCTTTCGCGCCATTGATGCGGAACGTTTGATAAACGCCGCGGTAAACGCCATTCTGGTAGTTCTCAACCATCCGCAGCTGACCGCCTTCGTACCAATAGGTGGCCGTGCCGTGCTTGATGTTCTGTCGGTAATTGACAACGTATTGGCGGTCGCCGTTCGGGTAGTAGCCGTTCCAGGTGCTGTCCATCATTCCGTCGCGGAACCAGCCTGTCTGCTCGGTCTGGCCGTCTTCGAACCATTGAATCCAGTAGCCCGTTTCGCGGCCCTTTGCAAAGTCACCTTCGTGGAATTTCTTGCCGTCTTCGTAGTACACAACCCAGTGGCCGTCCTTCTTGCCGCGCGCAAAATCGCCTTCCTTCCACACCTGGCCGTTGGCGTACCAGTAGGTCCAGTGGCCGTCCATTTCGCCGTCGCGATAGTGGCCTTCGTTGCCCTTTTGGCCGTCGGTGCGCCAATAGGTCCACAAGCCATCCTGAACATCGTTTTTGAAGTTCCCTTCAATGTCGAGTTTGCCGTCTTCGCGCCACCACGTTGCCTTGCCGTCCTTCTTGTCGTCGGCGAAATTTATCTCGTCCGACTTGCCGCCCGACACAAACCAATCGGTCTGCAGTCCGTTTTTCTTGCCGTCGCGATAGTTCACCCGCATCTTCTGCTTACCATCGAAATACCAGAAATTCCACTCGCCATCTTTCTGATTATCTTTCAGATGGCCTTCCATTTCTTTCTGCCCGTTGGCATAGTAGCGAATGTTGACGCCGTTCTCGTAGTTCATTTCGCTTTTCAGCGCGCCTTCGCGATAGTAGGTCAGCCACTTGCCAACTTCGATTCCAGCCTTGTAGTGTCCGCTGCTCATCATATTTCCGTTCGGAAAATAGCGCTTCCACAAACTGTCTTCGCGGCCGTTTAGGTAGTAGCCAGTTTCTTTAATTTGTCCTGACTGATAATAAGTTGTGAACGTTCCCTTGCCGTCCTTTACGGTTTGTTGCTTGCCGTCTTCCCAATAGTTGACCAGCAGGACCGAGTCGCGGAAGTGGCGCTCTTCGCGGTATTTCAGCCCCGAGCCGTTGTAGTAGGTCCAGGTGCTGTCTTTATAGCCCGATTTGTAGTAGCCTTCCATCTTCGGGCTGCCGTTCAGGTAGTTCTCAACGTAGCGGCCGTGCATAATGCCATTGCGGAACTCGCCCTGATTCTGGATTTTGCCATTGCTGAAAAAGTATGTCAGCCGCCCGTGCACCGCACCATTGCGGAACTCGATTTCTTCCGTTTTCACACCGGTGCTGTCGTAGTAGGTCCAAAGTCCGTTTTCCTTCCCTTGAACCAAAACACCTTCGCTGGCCACTTGGCCGTTTTTGTATTTGTTCTCTATTCTCTCTTGTGCGTTGGCTGTTGCCGATAACGCAATTAGCAGTATGACAATAATTTGTTTCATCTGTTTCAGTTTTTTCAGCAATAGGGCAAAGCTAATGTTTTTGTTTTATCACCCAATCAAACCAATGTATAGTTTGACTAACGTATTTTGGAAAAACGCGGAACAGTTACGGTATGCGGAATATCCGATGAAAAACCATATGTCCAATGCCGCATATCATTTTATTTTCTATATTTCGTCACTTTTTTAACAACTATCATTTATGAGAAATTTGGAACGGTTGGCTCTTGCGTTGTGTTCTGTCATGGGAATTTGCAATGCCGGTGCACAAGAAGCTGCTGACAGCAATGATTACCACTATCTTACCACTGCCAACACTTTCATCAATGTTGACGATTTTGCGACAGGTGTTGAAACCGATGTATGGCATTTTCTGATTGGAAAAATTCCCGGACTCGATATCACTATCGAAGGTGAGTCGGCTTATGGCATCGGAGCGTTCAGAATGCGCGGCGGGCCGTCGGCAATGTCCAATAAAAGCGACTTGCTTTGGATTGTCGATGGGTTGTATCAGCCTTGCGGTGACGTTATTTCCGCACTCAATCCGAATGACATTGAATCGATTCGAGTTCTGCGTGACGCAGCAGCCATTGCGCCATACGGCGAAGCTGGTGCCAACGGCGTTGTTGTGATTAAAACACGCCATCCGTCAGACGGGAAACTGACTTTTGCCTACGATGGCAACGGGTCGATGAATACCTACGACTATGATAAAGACAACAGGTCGTACAGCACCAAACACGATGTTTCGATGTCGGGAGCTGTGGCCGATATGCCTTATCGCGCGGCTTTTGGCTATAACCTTATAAACAGCGTGTGGGACAATGTGGACGTAGAACGCTTTTCTGGCAATTTGTGGTTTGGTCCGCGCCTTCTCGACAATCATCTTCGTATAGACGTGAACGGTTACAGCAGGTGGGAGAGCAATTGGTTAATCAACACAGAGATGGCCAATAGAAATATCATTGGCCGAGCAGCAATCGATTATGCGGTTCATTCGCTTGAATCGCTGCACGTTAACTTGACCGGCGGCATCAATTATCATAGCGCGGAACTATCTTCCGACGATGTCAATGAAGTTTCTGACCGAACCGACAAAATGCTTGACGCCAATATCAATTACAATCATCAGTTTGCTGAAAAACAAAGTGTTGAAGGCAGAGTGGGGGTGTCGTTGTGGGATAATCAATTGGACGAAACCGCTTTCTACGCGCAGGTTTATGCGAACATGGGCAGCATATTCTTAAACGCCAACGCTCGCTATTCATCTATCGACCAGGAATTTGGCGATAATCAGAAACGCCTGTCGGCATCGTATTCGATGGGTGTAAAACCGATTGACGCGCTCACGGTGCGTGCCGGTGTGGGCGCCCTGGGACTGAATGCCGGCGAAAAACCATCGCGCAACTATTCCGACAATGCAGTTGGCAAAACGTTGTCAATCAACTTGGGAACTGATTTCAACTTCATAAAAAACAGGCTGTCAGGTTCTGTTGATTTCTATTATCACAAGAATTATGATGAAAAGCCAAACTATGTTGAAGAAGATGGCGGATATTTCTTTCATCGAAACGTCGACTTGGACGCGCTGTCGCTCAACAACCGTGGAATAGAATTGCTGCTTAACGCTAAAATAATTGATGCTGAACGTGTTAAATGGAACGTTCGGGCAACATTCGCCGCCAATAAATACGCTGTGGGATACGAAAATGATAAGCATCCGGTTTTGCAGCAGACTGATGATGGCCTGATATTCCTAGCGGAAGACGGTGGTAAACCACTGACATTCTTCGTGATGGAAAATGTCTATACAAAAGATGGAGACAAGTATCCGAGCCTTTATCGCGATTTGGATGGCGATGGCGAAATAACTGAAAAAGACTATGTTCCGTATCACAGCCCGATTCCGTCGTCAACGGCTGGATTCAGTACTCGTCTTGATGTGTATGGCGCTTATCTTCAAATAGACGGCCATTCCCAAATCGACCGGTATAATATCATTGGCGTCTCAACGCCGGAATCTTGTGATGTGCATAATTCATCGTTCTTGCGCATCGACAATGTGGTTTTGGGCTACAAGTTTGACCATAATGGATTGAGCGGGAAAATTTATGTGGCCGCCAGCGATTTTATGGTATTCACCAAGGCCGAAACAACAGACCCGGAACTGGTCGTCGGCTACGACCAGGGTTATAATTTCCGCCGTCCGACAATCTTCAGCCTAGGTCTGAAGCTGAATATTAATCTGAAAGACTGAACGTTATGAAAAAGACAGGAACAATATTTGGTATGGCATTGATGCTGCTTGTTTTATCAACATGCAGCAACGACAACATTGAGCATGCCGTGGTACAAGACGTTTCCGGTATTGACTTGAAGGTAGAGCACTATTACGACTATTTTTTACTTAATTGGTCGCAACCCAAAATACGCACCAATAAAGGCGGTTATGCAGCGCTATTGTATAGTGTATACTCATACGACATCTACGTGAAAGGCGCCGATGATGACTCTTTCGTTTATTTGAAATACGCATATGATGGTGAAGCGTTTATTTATAGTGAAGAGATATTTTCGGTAATTGGCTATGGCCAAGACAAGGTTGTTTTTGGCATAAAATTAAAAGATGATCAAGAATCAGATTTTCTCAAAATTTCAGACGGTTACGATATGGCTGATCAGCCCGGCCCCACTCACGACGACGTGGTAATTACCGTGTCGGCTGATAGTAACAGGGGCACTGTAACCGGCGGCGGTACATACGCTTATGAGAGCACGGTGACGCTCACAGCTGTTCCTAACGATGGTTATGAGTTTGATAAGTGGAATGATGGCGCAACCGTAAATCCAAGAGAGATTTATGCTTCTGAAGATTTGAATCTTGTGGCTTATTTTTATGAATGCGACAAGAATCTCTATCCTGCAGGCACATTGTCGAATGGATGGATAGTGCGCGGGCAGAATCAATACAGAGATTTGAAATACTCAATTGATATTGTGCACAGCGGAATTGTGCCTGGCGACACCTGCGATGTGCAATTGATTTCGCCATGCTGGAAAAATATCGGGAAAAAAGGCGATTCGTTCGATCTTCGGATTGAAGCAAAGTATGAAGGTGAAGCCGATGAAGGTATTTTGCGCATATTCCCCGATAAAGTTTTCTATAACAAAACGCCAAACATGCAGTTGGTTGATGACAATAACGAACCTGCAGGTGTGCATGAAGTGGCTCTGCCCAACAAGCCAGATTATTGGATAATTTTTGGTTATGCTCGTAATATCGGTCCTGATGGCGCCGATTCAATTCGCGTGAACATCGGATTTGGCGGCGTTCCTGGTACTTATAGTTTAAGAATGGTTAGGCTTGATACTTACGATTGGGAAAAAGAAGAAGATAAATGTGTGGGGAAATATTGGTATAGAGAAGAAGATTGATGGCATCAACTGTTGAAGTGCAGCGCAATCTTTAAAATAGAAAAGCCGATTCATTTGAATCGGCTTTTTTAGGGTGCGGGGTGGGGCTCGAACCCACGACATTCAGAACCACAATCTGACGCTCTAACCAACTGAACTACGCGCACCATTTGGTGCGGCAAAAGTAGTATAAAATTTTATTCTGCTGAGTTTTTTTGCTTTTTTTTGAAAAAATCGTACAAATGGCTCAATGTCAGTGTTATGTGGGGGCGGGTAGGGGTGTTTCAGGCGTTTGAACGCAGTGCGCATTGCAGCCTTTGCGCTCTTTTAGAACTGAAAATAGATGAACGGCTGCAGCCCTGATTGGCTGAACTGCACAAGCACAAACACCGCCACAACCGTCACGGCCACTTGCAGCCACATTGGCATTATGGCAAACTGACCGCGGTACCAGTTTTTAAAACTACTTGGCAACCAGTGAATTACATAGGCGACAACCATTACTGCGATTATCTGCCAGTAGGCCGCCAAATATTCGCCAATATGGTTGGCATTGAAGGCTGTAAATATCTGATTCAGAATCTCATTAGCTGTAGCGAGCGAGTCGGCGCGGAACACAATCCACGTGAAGGCCACCACATTGAATGTCAGGAATATTTTGAGCGGACGCAGCCGGCTGTTTGTTCCGAATATCGATTTAAATAACTTATCAACAATAAGATACAATCCGTGCAGCGCACCCCAAATCACAAATTTCAGGTTGGCGCCGTGCCATAGTCCGCCAATCAGCATAACCAGAAACAGGTTGACGTAGGTGCGCACGCGGCCTTTGCGGTTGCCGCCGAGCGGAATGTAAAGGTAGTCGCGCAGCCACGACGACAGCGAGATGTGCCAGCGCCGCCAGAAATCGGTGGGGCAGTCGGCTTTGTAGGGCGAGTTGAAGTTCACGCTCAGGCGGAAACCCAGCCACAGCGCAATGCCGATGGCAATGTCGGTGTAGCCCGAAAAATCGCAGTAAATCTGTATGGCATAGCCATATACGCCCAGCAGATTCTCGAATCCCGAGTAGAGCGTTGGCGAGTCGAAAATGCGGTCGACAAAGTTTACCGAGATGTAGTCGGCAACAATTATCTTTTTGACTAAACCGTTGATAATGAAGAATAAACCTTGTCCAAACTCTTCGCGGTAGATGAAGAACGGACGGCTGATTTGCGGCACAAAATCGGCGGCGCGAACAATGGGTCCGGCAACAAGTTGCGGGAAAAATGTCAGGTAAAACCCAAAGTCGAAAATGCTTGTAAGTGGCTCAATCTTACGGCGATAGATGTCGGTTACGTAACTGATGGCCTGAAAAGTGAAAAACGAGATTCCGACGGGTAGCACAATGTCCGACACCTGCGGGTGGCCGCTGACAATGGCTTGCAGGCTGTCGCCCAGCCAGTCGTGAACGCTGACACTCACGCCCGTGAGTTGCGTGAACCAGCCCGCGAACAGATACACATATTTATAGTAGACGAGCCACGCAAGGTTGAAAACAACGGCCACGGCCAGCCAGCGCTTGCCTGCGTTGCGGTTGGCGGCAATGGCGCGTCCAAAACCGTAGTTGGCTAACACCGACACTATCAGCAAGATAAAGTAGAATCCGCTCGATTTGTAATAGAAGAACAGACTCGCAAGCAAAAGCCACACGCTGCGCCATTTCAACTTTTTGTGAATCAGGCAAAAAACAGCAAAAACCACAACAAAGAATATCCAAAACGATGGTCTTGTGAAGAGCAGAGGCTGATTTGCGTCGAATTGGAACCAGTTGTTCATTTGCAGTCTTCGTTTGGTTGTTAATTATCAGATAATGAATTTTTAAGCCAGAAATCGTCGGCCATAATGGCGTCCATTAGCAGCCGAGCCTGAAATTTGTATCCACTGCGTGTAAGATGCACAAAATCAGATGTTATCAGTCCGGCTTCGTTCCAAAGGTCGAGCGAATCGGGCGAACCCATAATGGCGTTGAAATCCCAAGTGCAGCAGTTCAGTTTTTCTGCCGACAGTTTTATGGCATTTGCGCAACTAACCGCATTTGTGTTCAGCGTTTTATCTTTGAATTTGTTGTTTCCGGGTGTGGTAAGCAGAATGGCGCAATTCGGTTGAGCCGCGCGTATCTCGCCAACGAATTGCCCTAATTGCGCACAAAATCCAACCGAATCGAAACGGTTCATATAAGAGTCGTTTGTACCTAACGAAACTATCACTAAATCAGGCTTTAAGACTGAAAGTTGAGCCGTCAGGTGGTCGCATTTCAGAAACGATGACACACGCGCACCATTCACGCCAATTGTGTGGTACTCAATGCCTTTACCCGTTGTCAGCGCAATCCCTTGAAGGCAGAACGGGTGCAGGCTGTCGACATTGCTAAAGGCAAGCGTCAGCGAATCGGTGTGGCGGGGCAGGGCCCAACTGATGCAGAAATGGTTTGTGTCGATAGTGGCGGCGCAATTGCTGTCGTGGACTATTTGCGGAACCGGCGGCAGACAACCCGCTTCGGCACCATAGAAAATACGCAAAAAGTTACCGCCGTAGTCGGGTATATCGTTGTCAGTCAGTTTAATGCTGATGGTTGCGCTTGTGTCGGCGGTGGAAATCTCAATGCCCGAAAGTCCAAGATTGTGGCATTGTTGCTCAAGGGCTTTGCGAGTTGTCCAATTGCCATTCCACGCTACGCGGTAACTGTTTGGATTGTTTGTTTTGGCAACGGCATACGGAAATATCAGTCCGCGAGCAGGTTGCGTGGCATTGAAAGTGTGGTGAAGGCACCGACGCAGTTCGCCCGGAAAGAAATCGGCCTGAAGATGCGAGTCGCCAATGTGGACGATGCTCACGTTTGCCTTATCGTTTGTAAGACAGGCAAGCAGTTTGGCTTCGAAAGCACGCCACGCTCCATTGTCGTACACTTCAATCAGGTTTCGACTCTTGTCGGCAAAGGCAAAAGTATCGGTGCTGAACGGTTCAGGCGGAAAGTGTGGCACAGTGTTTCTAAAGGTTTCGTTAAAAATCGAAGTCAGCGACATTTTCGAATGGCGGCATTGTATCAAACTGAAAAGCAGCAGAATGGCAACAACGGCAAGAAGCCCGCCAATAATTGTTACTCTATTTTTTTTCAGTTTAATCATTCAATTTTATTCGCCCAAACGGGTTGCGTAATCGCGCTAAAAATAGCGTTTTTGCGGTTTCGAGGGTTGGTTTTGCGAAGATTTATAAAATTCCCAGCAAAATCCTTATCTTTGCCTTATTAGTTTTGGTGCTATGTTAGAGAACGGCGAATATCAAGGCTCACAAATCCACTCGCGCGAAGAGTTGTCGGAGGAGGATATAAAGCGCCTTTACATAACGCCCGCTTTGGAGGCGAAGTGGGAAGCGTCGCTGATTACGATGGAGCACAAGATTACCGACGGAAAGATTAACACCAAAGGAAATCTGACGGTGCGCGAGAAGCCAAAAAAGGCCGACTACGTTTTGTTTGCAAGCACGCAGTTCCCCATAGCCATTGTCGAGGCAAAATCGGCGCAGTACTCGGTGTCGTACGGTATGCAGCAGGCCAAGGAGTACTGCCAGATGACACGAATCCCGTTCGCCTACAGTTCTAACGGATATGCCTTTCAGGAGTTTGACACGCTCACAGGCATTGAGCGCACAATCGCGCTCGACGAGTTTCCCACACGCGAGGAACTTTGGTGCCGATATCTTAAAGAAGCCAACAACGGACAGGGTTTGAACGACCGCGAGATAGCCGTTGTTGAGCAGCCCTACTACACCGACCAGAACACCTTCAGCCCGCGCTATTATCAGGCAAACGCCATAAACGCCACGCTGAAAGCCATTGCCGACGGGCAAAAGCGTCTGCTGCTTGTGATGGCAACAGGCACAGGAAAAACCTACACCGCCTTTCAGATTGTTTACAGACTGATTAAGAGCGGGTTGGCAAAGAAAATTCTCTACCTTGCCGACCGCAATGTGCTTGTCGACCAGTCGATTGACCAGGATTTCCGCAGCCTTTCAAAAGTCACACACAAGGTGAACTACCGCGACGACAAAGCGAAAGGCAAATCGACATACTCGGCCTACCAGGTTTACTTTGCGCTCTATCAGCAACTTATTGGCGAAAACCAGGAGGGCCATTACAACGAACTGTTCGACCCCAACTATTTCGACCTTGTGATTGTTGATGAGTGTCACCGCGGCTCGGCCAAAGATGACAGCCAGTGGCGCTGCATTCTCGACTATTTCTCGCCAGCCTTCCAACTTGGTATGACGGCAACCCCGAAGGAGACCGCCTACATATCGAACCTTTCGTATTTTGGCGAGCCGCTATACACCTACAGCCTTAACCAGGGCATTGAAGACGGTTTTTTGGCGCCCTTCAAGGTTATCAAAATAACAACCAACATTAGCGAGGGATGGCGCCCCACAGCAGGGCAGCGCGACATTTACGGCAACATTATCGAAGACCGCATTTACAACAACAGCGACTTCGACTATAAAATTGTGATTCAAGACCGTATAACACAGGTGGCGCAAGAGATTACCAAATATCTGAAAGCCACTGACCGTATGGCGCGCACCATTGTGTTCTGCGCCGACGAGGACCACGCCGAGCGTATGCGCGTGGCCTTGAGCAACCTGAACGCCGATATGATGCAGCAAAACCCCGACTATGTGGTGCGCATTACAGGCAGCGATATTTACGGCAAAAGCAAACTGAAATACTTCCTTTCGGTGAACGAGAAATATCCAGTTATCGCCACCACTTCGGAACTGCTCTCGACAGGCGCCGACTGCAAGATGACCAAACTCATTGTGCTCGACAAAATGATTGGCTCAATGACGGAGTTCAAGCAGATTATCGGGCGTGGCACCCGTGTGCGCGAGAAGGAGGGCAAGTTGAGTTTTGTGGTTATGGACCTGCGCAATGTGACGCGGCTGTTTGCCGACGAGAAATGGGACGGCCCAATTGAAGTTGACGCCAACTATCCGCCCGCGCCAGGCACCGAGTCAAAGGTGGCCGAACCCGCCGCCCCCTATGATGCCGCGCCACCAAAGCCCAACGGCCCCAAGCCCATTGTCGACGCGCGGGGTTGCCAAGTGCAGATTATCAATAAGGTGGTATCGACCTACGACACCAACGGACGCCTGCTGCGCCAGGAGAGCATTATCGACTATACAAAGACAAACGTGAGGGGCGAGTACGCGTCGCTCGAGCATTTCATTCGCGAATGGAACGCCGCCGAAAAGAAAGCCGTTATCCGCAACCACTTCTCGGAGTTGGGTATCGACTTTGAGCAACTCAAACGCGAGCAGAACCTGACCGAGGTTGACGACTTCGACCTAATCTGCCACATTGCCTTCGACCGCAAACCGCTCACACGCGCCGAACGCGCCAACAATGTCAAAAAACGCGATTTCATTAGCAAATACAACGAGCCTGCACAAAAGGTGCTCAACATTCTGCTCGACAAATACAAAAACCAGGGAATCTACGAAATGGAGGACGAAGCCATATTCAACACGCCTTTGATGAAGAAGATGCTTGGCGGCAACATTACCAAGGTTATCTCATACTTCGAGGGCGAGCAGGGCTTCCACAGCGCCATTCACGAATTGGAGTCGGCTCTATATGAATCGGCTTGATAATCAACTGAAAAACAATGAGTAATATTTCGAATTTTGTTAAACGCTTGCGCGACATTATGCGCAACGACCCAGGCATAAACGGCGACGCGCAGCGCATTGAACAGATTGCGTGGCTGCTCTTTCTGAAAGTGTACGACGCCAAAGACAGCGAATGGAAAGCCGCCAACAAGGCCTACACTTCCATTATCCCCGACGAGATTCAGTGGCGCAATTGGGCGCACGAGGAGAAAAACGGTTCGGGGCTCACGGGCGACGACCTTCTCAACTTTGTGAACAACACCGTCTTCCCCCGACTCAAATCGCTCAACGTCAGCAAAGACACCGAAATACGCAAGGCCATTGTCTTCACCACCTTTTCCGACGCCAACCAGTATATGAAAGACGGCGTGCTGCTTCGGCAGGTGGTGAACGTGATTGACGAGATTGACTTCTCTGACTACGAGGAGTGCCACGCCTTCGGCGAGATTTACGAGTCGATTCTGAAAGAACTGCAGAGCGCGGGAAGTTCGGGCGAGTTCTACACGCCGCGCGCCGTGACCGATTTTATGGCCCGAATGATTAAGCCGCAGATTGGCGAGCGGATGGCCGATTTTGCCTGCGGCACGGGAGGCTTCATAACCAGTTGGCTCAAAGAGTTGGCCGAATCGGTCTCGACCGCCGACGACCAGAAACAGTACGCCGAATCGGTTTTCGGAATCGAGAAAAAGCAGTTCCCCTATATGCTCTGCGTCACAAACCTGCTGCTGCACGATGTTGACAACCCCAAGGTGTTTCACGACAACTCGCTGCAGTACGACGTGCTCAACTACACCGACGACGACCGCTTCGACGTTATTCTGATGAATCCACCATACGGCGGAAGCGAGAAGGCCGACATTAAAAACCACTTCCCCGATGATTTGGCTTCGAGCGAGACCGCCGACCTGTTTATGAGCGTGATAATGTACCGACTGAAAGCGGGCGGACGCACCGCCGTGATTATCCCCGACGGATTCCTGTTTGGCAACGACAACGCCAAAACCAACATTAAGCGCCGTCTGCTCACCGAGTTCAACCTGCACACCATTGTGCGGCTGCCAGGCAGCGTTTTCTCGCCCTACACAAGCATAACCACCAACATTCTGTTCTTCAACAACGAGCGCCCAAGCGGCCAGACGTGGTTCTACCGCGTTGACATTCCCGCCGACCGCAAGCACTTCAGCAAGACAAAGCCGATGGAGTTGAAGCACTTTGCCGACTGCATTGCGTGGTGGGACAACCGCACCGAGATTACCGACGCCGACGGCAACCCCAAAGCCAAATGCTTCACCGCCAAAGAGTTGGAGGAGCGCGGCTATAATCTTGACCTTTGCGGATATCCGCACGAGGAGGAGGAGATTCTGAGCCTTGCCGAAACCATTCAGAACTACGAGGAGAAGCGCACCGCCCTGAACCAGAATATCGACCGACTTTTGTCTGACATTTCAACGTTGCACGATAATTTTAGAAATGGATTGACAGGCACCAATGGTGATAAACTTTCTATAAGCGACGACAAAAGCCAAATTGACACAAAATTGCGCCAACTGAACGCCAGCATAGGCGAGCAGGCCAAAAAAGCGCTCTTGCAGGAAGCCGTGCAGGGCCGCCTTGTGCCGCAAATGGCCAGCGATGGCAACGCCGCCGATTTGCTCAAACAAATCCAGGCCGAAAAAGCCCAACTCATAAAAGAAGGCAAACTCAAAAAAGAAAAGCCACTGCCCCCAATCACCGATGACGAAATCCCATTCGACATTCCCGAAAATTGGTGTTGGTGCAGGTTGGGGGAGATTATAGATACAAATATTGGGTTAACATATTCCCCAAGTGATGTTGTTCAATCAAAAGGTACAGCAGTACTTCGTTCTAATAACATTTTAAATGGGAAAATGAATTATGACGACCTTGTTTATGTTTCTATGGATATTCCAGAAAAGTGTCTTGCAAAAACAGGCGACCTTTTGATTTGTGCAAGAAATGGAAGTCGCTCTTTGGTAGGCAAGTGTGCCTTAATAGAAAAAGACGGAATGGCATTTGGTGCTTTTATGGCATTAGTAAGGTCTAAATTCACACCGTTTATTATGTACTTTATAAATTCACCAGTTTACCGTTCCAAACTTGAAGGCGTAAGTACAACAACGATAAACCAGATAACACAAAATAATTTGCGAGAAACGCTTTTTCCCCTTCCCCCGTTAACGGAGCAGAAGCGGATAGTGTCGGCATTGGAGCAGTTGCTGCCGCTGTGCGAGAAATTGGGGAAATGAGAAGGTAGAGACGTGGCACGCAACGTCTGTACAATAACGGTGGGTAAATCAATGGTCCCGATGGCTATCGGGGGGCATTAATCTGCGTTTAATTCAAATTACAAAAAGTTGGCGCCTGCGGCTTCGCATCCAGCATAATCCATCCCCGATACGATTTGGCGCTAGGTTTCTCATTTAATATTTATTTCCAACATCTTAGAGAGTTGTGATATATGCCTTATTCAGGAATATAAATATTATTGGCACGTAAATTTTCTTTTATTATTAAAATATCGTCTTCGCTTATTCTCAATAAATTAAAAATCAATTCATCTATTTCTTTGAAGGATTTTTTAGTTTGTTCATTATGCTGATTTACATAATCAATCACGTCTTTAATATTTTCCATGTCTGTTTTTAAAAAGGCTTTTTCTAATTCTATAATGTCATCAACATTGCTTTCTATTTTTTGAATAATGTTTTTTTCATCAACATTATTATTATGCAATGAAGGAACATTTATGTAATTAAATATTTCAGGTAAGTATATATTTAAATCACCAAATTTGTTTTTAACATACCATAGGAAAAAAGAAGATTTAAGAAACGCACATAAGAATTTTATTGAATAACTTTCTGAAACTTCTATTTTAAGAAAAGGTGAGCCATCATTATTATAATAATTCAATTCCGACTCAGAATAAAACACCGCACCACCAGGTACGATATATAAATGTTTTTTATCTGATATTTTTTTTATCCCTTTTAAAGTAAATTTCGGTGGTGTTATTCGCAAGCATGCATTTTTCAATCTTGGACTTTGTTCCACATCAATAAACATAATGTTCCCCTTAAAAAATCCATTTCCATGTTCTTGTGAACGATCTATTAATGTTATTTTTTGTTCCGGGAGTAGTTTGATTGGTTCTTGCACATCAAAAGATGAAACATAATCGCTTATTGGTGTGCTTATTTTATTGTATGCGCTTAATAATGGTTGTGACTTTAAATATGTTTCAATCGCAGAGAGACTTTTTCTTACGACAGTCAATTCTTTGGATATATGTTCTTGGTATTTTGTGTCTATTCTTTGAGAGATTATTTGTTGTATTTGATTAGCAGTGAGTTTTACGTTATCCCCTTTTTTATAATAGTAAATAACGCCATCATTATTTGCATCAACTAGTTCATCGCTTTCATCAACTTTAACAATCACTATGCAGCAATCATCTTTTAATGGATAAATATTAAATGGAAGATGTCCCTTTAGAATATTTGTCGAAATATTATCAATAAACGATGATACATTCTTAAGATCCTCTTTGTTTTTTATTTCTATTCCGTTAACCACATCTTTTGAATCAGCACCAAGAATAATGTACCCACCATTGGCGTTGCTCAATCCGCAAATGGATTTTGCAAATTCATCCGTATAAGAATCGTTTAATTCAGATATGTATATACATCTACCAGTATTTGATATTCTATTTATTATTGTTTGAATACTTGGATTTGAAGTAAAGATGCATTCGTCAGGGTTGTTAAATGAGCTTTTTAAATCATCCCATCCTAGTTTTCTTAAACGAAAATAAGTTTTTTCTTTTCCTATGTCTTCGATTCTATGGGCATCTGATGATTTAAGAAATGCTATAGGGTTGGTTCTTCTATAATTAGGTTGTGAAAATAACTTAAGAATTTCACTTTTTTGTTTTTCACTTTTATAACAAATACCTACCAGGGCTTTGTCAATAAAAGCATGAATACGAGGTGTCCCCCCTCGTATTGTATTATAAATTCCTTTGTTTGAATCTGTGTGAGCATCAAGTACCAAGCAATCATACTTTTTTGACTCATTATAAAGTTCAAATAAAGACCATTTGGAAAAAACCTCGTCTTCTTTGCCAAAACTGTCAGCATCAAATCCGCCATTCTTTAAGAATTCTTTGATAATCGTAAGGTCTGACTCGGGATTAAAAATCACTAACATATGAATGCCATTATTGACCTCAAATTCTACACCAGGAAGAATAAGAATCGAATCAAATATTTTTAATGTTCTTTCACCTTCCTTTATTTTTTTCTTGGCCTCTTTAGAATCATTCAATGTTTTAAATCCTTCAACCTCAACTCTTATTCTTTCTTTTTGCTCTATTAATTTCTCATAGCCTTCAATTGAGTTGTGGTCTGTAATGGCTATTATTTTCAAACCTTTTTCTTCTGCTTTTTCAATAATTCTAATATACTCTGCATCATCTTTTGAACCTTTATAGCATTTAGATGCAGGTGTATGGATATGCAAGTCTGCTTTAAACACTTGCATTTCATCCTTGTTGAATGTTTTAGCCATATTTGTTTGTTTTTATTTCCCCATCCTTGCCAAAAGCAAAGACTCTAATTCTGTTAATTCCAAAATTACTTCTATTTTCAATTAATGAAAAATGCCATCAACATTCTGATTAATATATCATTTATACCTTCTTTCGATGGTCAAAATAGTAAGCCAACAAATGTCATAACTTTCAAATTGCGGTCGCGCACATTTACAGGTCTGATATAGTCGCCAAAACGTGGTGGTTCATTTTCTGTTCTTTCTAATTCTTTCCAATTCTTTAAACATTGGAAAGAATTATTTTAAAATTGGTTTGACGGCGTCTTCAAATTTATCACTTCTCACATAACCTCTCTTAACTTTATTAAAGGCAAACTCATTGATAAGGCCACGGCTAACAAGTCCCATAATGTCAACTTTGGCTGTTGTGGCACTAATAAAGAATTTGCTTTGAATGTCTTTGACGGTGATAACTTCCTTGGGGTTGTCAACAAACATTTTGATAATTTGAGCTTGACGGTCATTAATGTCGCCTAATTGCAAGAATGTGTTCGCCGCCATCTTTTCTTCCTGTTTCCGTTTAAGATAACCTTGTAATTGTTTGAAAGAGATGTCTAACACTCGAAGATTATATGATACGAAATAGCCAATATCATTATTATCAGCTTCGGCATATAGGAACGATTTCTCATATGACTTTTTCGATTTGGCAATAACTCTCGATATAGAAAGATATTCCGTCAGCCAATATTTCTGCTTCAGCATATACCAATAAAAGAGAGCCCTGGCCGTTCTTCCGTTCCCGTCAGCAAATGGGTGCATATAGGCAATCATAAAATGTATGATAATACCGCGAATAATGGGATGGATAAATACTTTAGGTTTCTCTTCATTGAAGAATTTGCATAAATCATTCACGAACGCAGGTATTTCAGTATAGGAAGGTGGACAATGTACTATTTCGTGAGTAATTTCATTTTCCACAACCACATCGTCATTTGTACGGAATCTGCCAGCGTCTTCCTGATTGTCCAATGTGTTTTCTGTCATAAGTCTATGAATATGCTGCAACAATTCCATTGTCAATGGTGTGTCTTGGTTTTGCACAACAAACTGGATGGTCTGATAGTTGTTGGCTATCATTTGTTGCGACTTATCTTTAGGTGTCATTTTCTTTCGAAGCATATCCTTCGCTACCTGACGAGTTGTTGCAGCCCCTTCCATTTGACTGGAAAATATGGCCTCTTCCATCAGCGAGCTAACCAAATACCGTTCTTTACTATCTTCCGGAATGATAGTATTTGTGCCCCAAAAACCGCCAAAATTCATATCAAATTCGTGGCACATACGTTGCATTTGGTTTGTAATGCCAAACTTAATTCCATATTTGTTCCATACGCGAATCGTATTTCTCATTCGTGATGCTTTTACATAAGCCCACAATTTCTTTGAAGAGCAGTTCTTGGGACACTTTTTATATTTTACGGTATCCCAATATTCGTATTCTTCATTAATTCTATCGACAAGGATTGAAATGTCCTCATTAAGTGGGGTTGTCAATGCCTCAAAGAGTTCATCGTTTTCAATCTTTGGTGGTGTTTCTATCATAAACAATACTGTTAACAACAGTTACAAATATAGGAAAAACTTTCCAATCTTGAATAAATTGGAAAGAATTGGAATAAATTTGGTCCTAATCCTAAATGTGCATAACATTCCAATTCTTTCCAATACTTTAAACACTGGAAAGAATTAGCCGCATAGTTTGATGTCTCTGCAGGGGCTGCCAGAACAGATTTCCAGGAATTGGTGGAGATGGGATACCTGGCATCAACCAATTTAATGGAAATTAAGGGAATTTTTCCCTTAATTTTGTTTTACATACAGCCCCTATACCCTTCCGAAAGGATTCAAAAATTAGTTTTTTCTCTTTCAATTTCAGATATAATTGCCGTTTCAGCCCGTTCGGCGGGTTGGCGCGCCATTGAAAAGCCGATTTTAGCGTTACATTAGCGCCGAAAACACACGGGGCAACTCTTTCGGAATATAAGTCAAACAATTAAAAATATACAAAATGTTAAGAATGAATTATTTATCCAATTCGTTGGTGGCAAGGCGGCTGTTGCTGATGGCGGCTTTCGTGGCGGCTGTGCCATTGAAATCGAACTCGCAAATCGCCTTCCAACAGAGTGGCAAGGCCGATTTCTGCCTGAACAACACAACCATAATCGCCGATGAGAGCGACTATCCAGGCGTGCGCCGCGTGGCGGAAATCTTTGCCG
>JAEEGJ010012600.1_pt1 | contig 20847 bp, 12 predicted proteins | sample 8958761 | NCBI WGS metagenome assembly JAEEGJ01 (sample SAMN16246546, study PRJNA631951) | gut metagenome | biome: gut microbiome; feature: rumen; material: RS-attached | host: Bos | place: Iran: Karaj | collected 2018-10
GAATATAAGTCGGATTTTTTAGGTGTTCCAGCCATAGATGAAAGTCCTGTAAATATTTACTGCAAGGTTAAAAAGATTGAAAGACTTGGTTCTCATGACATGTTCATTGCAGAGGTTGTAGGAGTTACTGTAGATGAAAAATACATGGATAAAAAAGGACGTTTTGATCTTGGTGCGGCGAATCTTATGGCTTATTCTCATGGTGAGTATTTTGCATTGGGAAAGAAACTTGGTAAGTTTGGTTATTCTGTAAAGAAATCTGCAAAGAAATCCGCAAAGAAATCTCACAAGAAAAAAAGATAAAGACTTTATATGTTTTTCGATATAATGGCGTTTTTATGGTATAATATATAGATATGAGAAAGATATTTATCATTTTAGTCAATATTTTTATCATAGCTGCCATATTGGGTATCGTTGTTGTTTACTCCAGATATGAAAGCAAGGCTTCATATCTGAGACAGATTGAATACTTTGAAAATACAACGGTCACCATGGAGCAGGTGACGGAGAATTACCTGGAAGGTGAGCAAAGGATATGTGATGTATGGGCACGTTATATTAATAACAGTAACATGACCATGGAGGAAGCAATAGCATTTATCCGTGACTCACATGTGTTAGCTAATACTTCGGCACATCTGATAACCCTTGATACACTCGAGGGTCTTTCGACACGCCCAAAACAAGATACAACCGATGACTATGCAGTGTCTTATGAAAGAGTGGGAGTTTTAAAGGATACGAGCTGGATCAGTGAGAGTGGGGATTCCATCAACATAACCCGTGCTTATACTAATCCAATGAATGGTGAACAATCTCTGGCATTTTGTAGTCGTGTTGTACTAAGTGATTCAGATAATAATACTTCGGTAGATGCGATTCTCCTAAGGGTAATTCCTATCTCGGCTCTTGAACAGAAATGGGTTTTCCCACAGACTGAGCTGGAGAATGCTGAACTATCTCTGATAGATTCAAATGGCGATTATATTCTGAAGGGCTCTAGTTTTAAGAATTCAAGCCTCTTAGAGTTCTATAAATCTTACAATCAAACGGATACGGAATCCTCTAGTCAATTGCTTGACAAGGTTACATCATCAACAGGATCCATATCCATGATCAATTCACATGGACAGGAATGCATACTTGCATTTACTCCTGTCTCAGCGTATGCTGGTTGGACTTTGCTTAGTCTTGTGCCAGCAAAAGATCTCCATGTAGATAGAAATAACTGGCTGCTGTTTTGGGCGGTTTCTGCAGGCCTTTTAATTTTGTTCCTTTGCGATCTGTTCTATATGCTATCTCTGAATAAGCGTCTTCAGATCACTGCCATCGAAGCAGAGTCTGCAAATAAGGCTAAGACAGATTTCCTTTCTACTATGTCACATGATATCCGTACACCTATGAATGCAATCATAGGTCTTACAACCATCGCTGAAAAGAATCTTGGAGATGAGGAGTCGACAAGAGAAAACCTGCGTAAGATCAGCCTGGCAAGTAATCATTTGCTTACACTGATCAACGATATTTTGGATATTTCTAAGGTTGAAAGCGGAAAGCTTAAACTTAATCCTCTGACTTTCTCCATGGTGGAGACGGTGGAAAATCTTGTGAATATTTCACAGCCAATGATCAAAGAAAAAAATATCGAATTCAAATTCCATATTAATCGTATGGAAAAGGAGTATTTATATGCAGATCAGCTTCGTTTGAATCAGATATATATAAATATACTTTCAAATGCTATTAAGTATACGGAACCAGGTGGAAGTGTTAGTGTTTCGCTAAGTGAGGAGAAGAGTGAAGTTCCTGGCTCAGTTCGACTAACATATGTGGTGACAGATACGGGAATAGGTATGAGCCCAGAATATATGGAGGCAATGTATCAGCCGTTCTCTCGTCAAACAGACAGCCGGGTTAGCAGTATTCAGGGAACCGGACTTGGACTGGCCATTACAAAACAGATGGTTGAACTGATGGGTGGTAGCATTGATTGTCAGAGTGAGCAGGGGAAAGGAACAACCTTTACTGTTGTGTTGGATATCGCCGAAGCTGAAAAGCAGAGGGAGGAGATGCAGCTTGAGGATGTAAAAGTTCTGATAGTTGATGATGATGAGATTATGCTCCAAACATTAGTAGATGAACTTGATTCTCTGGGTGCATCTGCTGAACAGGCTCATACTGGAAAAGAAGCAATTGAAATGTTAAGCAGTAGTGATAAGAATGATTACAATGTTGTTATCATTGATTGGAAAATGCCGGATATGGATGGGGTTGAAACAATTCATAAAATCCGTGAGGATGTTAGCTCAGGCATTCCAATACTTCTTATTTCTGCATATGATTGGTCAGATATAGAGGATATAGCTAAAGAGGCTGGTGCTAATGGCTTTGTAAGTAAGCCAATCTTCCGGTCCACCCTCTATAACAAAATCAATGAACTTATTGGTGAAGAAACTAAATCCGTTGAACCAGAAGATGATTATTCAGATATCAACGGAATGCATATACTAATTGCAGAAGATATTGATATCAACTGGGAAATCATTTCCAATATGCTCAGTATGTTTGGCATCACTTGTGACCGTGCCGAAAATGGACAAATATGTGTTGACATGATGAATGAAGCTGATGAGGGTAGTTATGAGTTGATATTCATGGATATACAGATGCCAGAGATGAATGGTCTGGATGCAACCAGAGCAATCCGAAAGCTGGAGAATCCATGGGCTAACTCCATACCAATCGTTGCAATGACGGCAGATGCATTTTCCGAAAATGTTACTGAGTGTATGAATGCAGGAATGAATGGCCATATTGCAAAGCCTATAGATATCAAGCTAGTAATTAAAGAAATTCGAAGAATTAAGCATAGTTCAAATAAGTAACTGGGGGTGAGTACTATTATGAAGAAGAAAATATGTGTTTTGTTATCAGTGATGATGCTTATGAGCCTTGCGGCATGCGGCTCTAAAGAACAGGAGGCAAAGACGGAAGAAGGCTTTAAACCAGCACTCGATACTTCTACCAAAGCTAGTATTAATGTGGCAGGTGGATACGATAATTTTGAGGCGCTGGAAACTGAGTTTGACCGCTTTAATGAATTGTATCCAAATGTGGAGCTTGTTTACACTAAAATTGATGATTATAACAATATGATCGGTACAGTTCTGAACGGAAATGATGCTCCGGATATATATGTAAATAACTCCTGGATGTATGGACGTGATCAATATAAAGATTCGATTGATCATGCTGAAAATCTTGCGGATCCTTCCCTGGGTCTTAATCTGGATTGTATTCGTAGCAACATCCTTTTAAAGACGGATGATGGAACTCTTCCTATGGTTCCTGTATTCTCAAGCACCTATGGAATGCTTGTTAATAAAGATCTGTTTGAAAAGGAAGGACTTAGTATTCCTACCACTTATGATGAAATGGTATCTGTTTGTAAAGCCTTTAGTGATAAAGGTTATAAAAATCCTATGATGGGTTACACAGCTGAAGAGAAAACATCAATCTATACTTTGGTAAGTTATCCGTTTTTCTGTTCCACAGTTGCCAGTGATGCTGAAGCAGTCGAAAAGCTAAATGCACTCGATACCTCAGCAGGAGAGTATATGAGACCTACTATTGAAAGGATGGAGCAGTTCTTAAATGATTGTAGTGTGGATTATGATGCCTGTGCACCTATTGAGGATAACTACGAAGCTGTAATCCTTCGTTTCTTTGAAGGCGATGTTCCTATGATGACCTGCTCAGGAGATACAGTTTCAGGAACGAAAAAACGTGAAAGTCTCTCAGAGGAATTTACAGCAAACCCATTTGAATATACATTTGTTCCTGTGCCTATAGCTGATGATGGAGCATACTTCCTTGATATGCCGAATCTGCAGTTCTCAGTTAACAAAGATAGCAAGAATCTGGATGTAGCTAATGAATTTATGCGTTTTCTGGTTACATCAGAAGAACTTAATGAGATGGCTAAAAATAAAGGGCTTATGTCTCCGACAAAGGACCTTTCCTTTAACAGCATGTATGCCGCATTTGGAAATATACCAGAGTCTCGAATTCTTTCGCCAGAAGAAATTGGACTTACTGATGATGCGGTTGTTCAGTTAAGAATGGCAGTTTATGAATTTGCAACTGGTAAAAAGACAATAGACGAAGCGATAGAAGGCTTTGGTACCTACGCTCAGTGATCTGAATTTAGGTATTGCAAATACATTCTTCTAGTCCTATAATGTAGCATGTTTAAAATAAAACGATGATCACTTAGGGGAGCTTGTGTAAACAGGCTGAGAACAGACTGTATCGTCTGGACCCATAACCTGATTTGGATAATGCCAACGTAGGGATTTGCCTGATTTGCAAAATGCAGCAGATATGCCATGTTTGGCATATCTGCTTTGTTTTTTAGAAAAATATCAGGGAAAAACTCTTGGTAAAATAAAAGGAGGTATAATTATGCTGGGAAATTGTATTGAGAATGTTCGGAGGACCACACCGCTTGTACACAATATCACAAACTATGTAACTGTTAATGATGTGGCAAATGTACTTCTTGCCTGTGGTGGAAGTCCAATAATGTCAGATGAACCAGAGGATGTAGTTGACATAACATCAATCTGTGGAGGTCTGAACATTAATATTGGAACTCTGAATAAGAGTAGTATTGAGGGTATGTTTCTGGCTGGAAAAAGAGCAAATGAATTAAACCATATGGTGCTTCTGGATCCTGTTGGAGCGGGTGCATCAAAGCTTCGTACTGATACTGCAGTAAAGCTTATGGATGAGATTAAATTTACTGTTATTCGTGGAAATATATCTGAGATCAAGACTCTTGCTCTTGGAAGTGGAACTACAAAGGGTGTTGATGCTGATGTGGCTGATGCAGTTACAGATGAGACACTTGATAATGCAGTTAAGTTCGCCAAGGATTTTGCTAAGAAGTCAGGTTCTATTGTTGCGATCACTGGAGCTATCGACCTTGTAGCAGATGGTGAAAGATGTTTCGTTATCAGAAATGGTCGTCCTGAGATGGGTAAGATTACTGGAACAGGTTGTCAGCTTTCCGGTATGATGACAGCATTCCTTGTTGCTAATCCTGATAACCTTCTTGAAGCAGCAGCTGCTTCTGTATGTACAATGGGTCTCGCTGGTGAGATTGGTTGGAGTAACATGCAGGAAGGTGATGGTAACTCAACATATCGCAATCGTATAATAGATGCAATTTTCAATATGACTGGAGATATTCTCGATAGGGGGGCTAAGTATGAAGTGCGATAAGAAGGATTTACTGGTATATGCGGTAACTGACCGTCATTGGTTGAATGGTCGTACACTCTATGAGGTTGTAAAAGAAAGTCTGGACGGAGGTGTTACATTTCTCCAGCTGAGAGAGAAAAACCTTGACGATGAGAACTTCCTTAAAGAAGCTATAGAATTAAAAGAGCTATGCAAGGAATATAAGGTTCCGTTTATTATAAATGATAATGTTGATATCGCTATCAAGATGGATGCTGATGGTGTTCATGTTGGACAGAGTGATATGGAGGCGGGAGACGTTAGAGCAAAGCTTGGACCAGATAAGATAATTGGTGTATCAGCACAGACAGTTGAGCAGGCAGTACTTGCTGAACAGCGTGGAGCTGATTATCTTGGAGTTGGAGCAGTATTCCCAACTGGTTCAAAGGATGATGCTGATGAAATAGCTCATGAAACTCTGAAAGCTATCTGTGATGCGGTTTCAATTCCTGTAGTTGCTATAGGTGGTATAACTCTTGAGAATGCATCTCAGTTAAAAGGTAGCGGCATCTGTGGCGTTGCTGTTATAAGCGCAATCTATGCTCAGGATGATATACGTAAAGCATCTGAAGACTTGAAAAAGGTTGTCGAAGAAGTTGTTAATTAAATCTAAATTGGAGTTTTAATATGATCAAAGGTGTGATATTTGATATAGACGGAGTGCTTCTTGATTCTATGATCATATGGACTGATTTGGGTGAGAGATATCTGAAGAGTATTGGAAAGGAACCTGAAGAAGGTCTTACGGAGAAGCTTTTCTCTATGAGCATGGAACAGGGGGCTGAGTACTTAAAGGATAAGTACAGCATTGATGAAAGCGTTCCTGAAATTCTAGATGATATCAACAATATTTCTAAGAATTTTTATTATAACGAGGTTGAAGCAAAGCCTGGAGTTAAAGAACTTTTGGAGGACTTTAGTTCACGCAGGATAAAAATGGTGGCAGCAACCTCAAGTCCCAGAGGTCATGTAGAAAGAGCGCTAACCAGAGTCGGTTTACTTGAGTTTATTGACAGAATATTTACAAATGGTGAAGTTGGCGTTAGTAAGCATGAACCTGACATCTATAATCTGGCGGCTGAACATATGGGCACGGTCCCTTCAGAAACACTTGTATTTGAGGATTCACTCTATGCTCTGAAAACAGCAAAATCAGCTGGGTATGTGACAGTTGGAATATATGATGCCAGAGGAGAGAAGGACCAGGCGGGTCTTAAAGAAAACGCTGAACTTTATTTAAAAGGCTATGATGACTTAAGTGGTCTGATGGCTTTATTATAAAAATTCGCGGCATGTTGGGGGCACCACCTCATGTCGCTATACAAAATTAATGCAAAGAAAGAGGTAGAAAAAATGTACACAGCATTAACAATCGCAGGAAGTGATTCCTGTGGAGGCGCCGGTATCCAAGCAGATATCAAGACTATGACAGCAAATGGTGTTTATGCCATGAGCGCTATCACAGCACTTACTGCACAGAATACAACCGGCGTAACAGACATTATGGAAGTAACACCGGAGTTTCTGGAAAAACAGCTTGACGCTATATTTACAGATATTTATCCGGACGCTGTTAAGACCGGAATGGTTGCATCAGTAGGACTCATTGAGACTATTGCAAAGAAGCTTACTGAGTATAAGGTGAAGAATGTAGTAATCGATCCAGTTATGGTTGCAACCAGTGGAGCAAAGCTTATTAGTGACGATGCAATTGAAACACTTAAGACTAAAATGCTTCCACTAGCGACAGTCATCACTCCAAATATTCCAGAGGCCGAGGTTCTCTCAGGAATGGAAATAAAGACGGAAGATGATATGATTCGTGCGGCTAAATTTATAAATGAAAAATACAGCTGCGCTGTCCTTCTTAAGGGTGGTCATAAAGTTAATGATGCTAATGATCTTCTTTATAGAGATGGTGGATATGTATGGTTCAAGGGTAAGAGGATAGATAATCCAAATACTCATGGAACAGGATGTACACTTTCAAGTGCTATAGCATCAAATCTTGCAAAGGGCGAAAGCCTTGATAATGCAGTTCTCTATGCAAAAAATTATATATCAGGAGCTCTTGGAGCTATGCTTGATCTGGGTAAGGGCAGCGGCCCTATGAATCACGCATTTAAGATAGATGCAGATTATAGGGAGGTGCAGTAATGTCTAATCAGGAAAAAGAAGTTAAGAAGACATCGGTCCTCAGTAATAGCCTTATCTGGTTTGGAGCGGGTGTATCCATTGCTGAGATTCTTACAGGTACATATCTGGCATCACTTGGCTTTGCCAAGGGTATAGCAGCTATAGTTCTAGGTCATATAATCGGCGGGCTTATGATGTTCGCTGCTGGTATGATAGGCGGTAGTACTGGCAAAAGTGCCATGGAAACCGTAAAGATGAGTTTCGGTGAATATGGTGGAAAATTCTTTTCGCTATTAAATGTTCTTCAGCTTGTAGGCTGGACAGCCATAATGATCTATGATGGCTCTCTTGCAGCTGATGGCATTTTTTCTACAGGCGCATGGATTTGGGCGTTAGTAATTGGAGTGCTTATTATTCTTTGGATCCTTGTAGGTATTACAAATCTCGGCAAGATAAATACAGTTGCCATGGCGGCTCTGTTTATCCTGAGTTTAATACTTTTCAAGGTTATATTCTTTGGAAAGGGCTCAGCAAATGCAGTACCTAGCGATGGTCTTACATTCGGTGCGGCAGTTGAGCTTAGTGTAGCAATGCCTCTTTCCTGGCTGCCACTTATAAGTGATTACACAAGAGAAGCAGAGAAACCTGCCAAAGCAACAGCAGCTTCAGTAGTTGTTTATAATCTTGTAAGTATATTCATGTATATCATAGGTATGGGTGCAGTTATCTATACAGGAGAATATGATATAGCATCAATCATGGTTAAGGCGGGACTTGGAATAGCAGGTCTTCTCATTATCATTTTCTCGACTGTTACAACTACATTCCTTGATGCTTATTCAGCTGGTGTTTCCAGCGTTTCTATCTGGAAGAAGATAAACGAGAAATGGGCAGCAATAATTGTTACAGTTATCGGAACTGCAGCCGCATGCATTTTCCCAATGGATGATATAACAGATTTCTTATATCTTATAGGCTCAGTTTTTGCACCTATGATTGCAATACAGATTGCTGACTATTTCATTTTAAAGGCTGACTCAAAGGAAGAGAAGAAACTGGGTATAGCTAATATAATTATTTGGGTTATTGGATTTATTCTATATAGAATTCTTATGAAGTTTGATATAATAGTAGGAAATACACTACCAGATATGATAATAACTGTTATAATATGTGTATTGACTGGAAAAGTTTTACTCAAAAATAAGCAGAAGTAAATTATGTATCATAAGGTACTGTCAGAATGTTTAAAGAATTAATTATACAAAACTGGGCAAATGTACTTATTCTATTGGCATTTGCGATTCTGCTCAGTTCAACAGTCTTTTTGGATAAACGAACCATTCTCCGCTTATATGCACTTATTCTTTTACTATTTATCTTTTCTCTTTTAGTGTATGCGGAGTTCTATTTGGAGGGAATGGGCGAGTATGCAGATGCTCGCCTTGTTCTCATGGCCATCCGGTATAGTGCAACCCCTATTATAATAGCTTTTATTATATATACTCTTGCAAAACATGAGACCTGGACGGTATTTGTTCCGGCTATTATTCTTTCAATCCTGGATATTATTTCTGTTTTCACGGGAATGATTTTCGGTATTGGTGATGATGGATCTCTTAAACGTGGTCCGCTGGGGTATCTGCCATATATCATGGTTGGTTTTTATTCCGTAGTTTTGGTCTATCAGTTAATAAAACGGAGTAACAAGCGTGCTTCGGAAATTTTCCCTATAGCATTTTTATGTTTTGCATTTACTTCAGGACTGGTTCTTCCATTTGTACTGGGTAAGGATTATTCGAAATTATTCTGCGTGACCATAACTATTGCCTTATTTGTTTACTATGTATTCTTAATCCTTCAGCTTACAGAGAAGGATGCTCTTACTGGTCTGTTAAATCGTCAGTCATTTTATTCCGCAACTAGTAACGATGAAAAAGAAATAAATGCAATCGTTACAATTGATATGAATGGCCTTAAGGTTATAAATGATCAGGAGGGACATCTGGCAGGAGATACTGCTCTGGCAACTCTTGCATCCTGTCTTATGAAGGCATCTACTTCAAAGGATTCTGTATTCAGAATCGGCGGTGATGAATTCTTAATAGTATGCAGGCGTTCATCTGAAGAAGACGTACAAAAACTTATTGAACGTATTCAGAACAGGGTATCTGAAACCCGTTACAGCTGCGCTATAGGATATAGCTACAGCCCGGATGGGAAAATGGATATTGAAGAGATGCAAAAGGTGTCTGATGAGATGATGTATAAGAATAAAAAAGAGTACTATTCAAAAAAAAGTAAAAGTGTGATAGACTAGTACTGTTTGTTTATTATAAAAAAGAAAGAGGGATAGTTATGAGTAACGAAAAACGTGATAGCTGGGGTTCCAGGTCCCAGTTTATTCTTGCATCGATTGGATCTGCAGTTGGACTCGGAAATGCATGGCGCTTTCCAGGACTTGCTGCAAAGCATGGTGGTGGAGCATTCCTTCTGGTATACCTACTTGCTATGCTTGCGATTGGTATTCCATTCCTTATGATGGAAATATCTATTGGTCGTAAGATGCACCGTGGAGTTCCTGGCGCACTTCGTGCAATCAACAAACCAACCGAACCAATTGGATGGTTTGCCGTATCAAATGCATTCGTCATTTCTGTTTATTACGCTGTTGTATTTGCTTGGGTAATCATGATGGCATTTGCCAGCTACAAGTTTGCTGGACTTACAGGTGATTCTGAATCAGCTTCCGGCATTTGGGCTGCGATGATCAAAACTACAGGAACTACATCTGGTTATGGAACAATATCATTACCAGTTCTCGGATGTCTTGTTATAGCATGGGTACTTATTTATACATGTATTCGTAATGGCCCTGGAACAGTTGGAAAGGTTGTAAAGTATACAGTATTCCTTCCAATCATTTGTCTTCTCATTCTTGCAATAAAAGGTATGTTAATGTCTGGAGCAATGGAAGGTTTAACAAAGTTCTTTGTTCCTGATTTTTCATCTCTGTCAAGTGCGGACATTTGGATTGATGCTATCGGACAGGTATTCTATTCACTGTCAATTATGATGGCTATCATGGTAGCTTATGGTTCTTTCCTTACAGAGGATAGTAACATAGCAAAAGACGCAGTTATAATTGCATTCTCTGATTTTGCTATCAGTGTTCTTTCTGGTATCGTGCTCTTTACAACAATGAGTGGAACAGGTCAGTTAGAGAATATGACTGCTTCAGGTATTGGAACTGCATTTATTGTATATCCACAGTCTATAGTTCTTTTAACTAATAATGGTGTTGCAAATGCTATATTTGCATTTGTATTCTATTTCTGCCTGTGTACACTGGCTATTGATAGTGCATTCTCTATCATCGAAGGTGTATCTACAGCAATATCAGATAAGTTCCATCTGTCACACAAGAAGACAACTCTTGTGCTTTGTATTGTGGCCAGCATTTTATCAATCTGGTTTGTAACTGGTGCAGGACTTGCATGGCTGGATATCGTTGATAACTGGTGTAATGCATTCAGCCTTATTATGGTTGGTATTCTTGAGGCTATTACAATAGGATGGCTGTTTGATCCAAAGAAGGTTCTTAAGGAAGTTAACCGCAATACAGAAGGTTTCAAAATGCCTTCATGGTGGTTTGTAACTTCTATCAAGTTCTTTGCACCACTTGCGCTTACTGGTTTCTTTGTTTGGAACATTTATGCTCTGTTTAAGGCTGGTGGAATATATGGTGCTGATTCAGGATATTCACTTGCATCTAATATAATTGGTGGATGGCTCATTTTGGCAATTTGCTTCTTCAGTGGCTTCATTGTAAAAATCATTGAGAAGATCATGGCTAAAAAAGGCTACACTCCTGATGAAGATGTTTGGGAAGATACAGCAGAATAATTCTACAAATTGTTAAATATATGATATTATGTCATTAAGAGGAAGTGATATTCACTTCCTCTTTTTAAAGGAAAGAAATAACTTTGTTTATAGCTTAAGAGGTATTTGTTTAGATGAAGAAGCTGAGTCTTGGAATCCTAGCACACGTAGATGCAGGTAAGACAACACTTACAGAAAGCCTTCTGTTTGACACAGGCATGATTAGAAGTGCGGGCAGAGTTGATAATGGTGATGCCTTTTTGGATACAGAAACACTGGAAAAGAAAAGAGGGGTTACTATACTTTCTAAGCAGGCAATCTGTAAGTTAAATAAAGATGATGAGCTTAATGATTCGGGAGATGATATTAAGATTACTATTATTGATACTCCTGGTCATACAGACTTTATAGGTGAAGCGGAGAGAGTGCTGGGTATACTTGATATCGCTGTTCTTCTGGTTAGTGGTCCGGATGGGGTGACGGCATCTACAAAACGTCTTGCTGGCATGCTGAAAAGCTATAAGGTTCCATACTTTGTTTTTGTCAACAAGATGGATATGTGTCAGAGGTCGGAAGATGAGATAATAGCAGAGTTAAGTGACATACTTGGTGAAGGATTCCTAAAGTATGAAGGTGCTAGCAAAGAAGATATAGCAGCGTTATCTGAAAGCACTATAGAAAAATATCTGGAGGAAGGGGATCTTTCTGATGAAGATATAGAAAATCTCATTTTCGGTAGAAGATTCCATCCAGTAATATTTGGTTCGGCGCTAAAGAATACTGGTGTAGACTTTCTTATTAAAACAATTACCCGATACATCCCAGACAGTGAATATAGAAAGGACTTTTCTGCAAAGATATTCAAGGTGGGCTATGAGGATGGACATAAACTTGCTTTCGCTAAGATAACTGGTGGAAGTATCTTTGTTAGAAATGAAATTGACGACGAACGTCTTGAAGGTGAAAAGATAACTCAGATACGTTGCTACAGCGGCGGAAAATATGAAAATACAGATATGGCAGAAGCTGGAGATGTTGTTACATTTGTTGGCCTGGAGAATGCATATGCCGGAATGGGAATTGGAGGAGAATTTGATGAGGAACAGCCTCTCTGTCAGCCGGTGCTAAGATACGATTTGGAGTTACCGATAGATGTACCTCTTAGAGTTTTTCTTCCTAAACTGAAAGAACTTGCCATGGAGGATCCGCTGCTTGGACTTGAGGTTTCGGATGATGACAGAGTAAGTGTTTCTGTTATGGGTGAGTTCCAGATGGAAATCCTGAAGGAAACTATAAAAGAGAGATTTGATGTATCAGTAAACTTTGTTAAGGGCAGCTTTGTTTATAAAGAAACTATAAAATATCCTGTTATTGGATATGGACATTTTGAACCACTTCGTCACTATTCTGAGGTACAGATTCTTATGGAACCACTTGCCCGGGGTAATGGAATTGAAGTTGCAAGTGATCTCAGCGTAAATGATCTGGATATTAACTGGCAGAAAACCATAATCTCTACAATAACTGAGCATCTGCCTGTTGGCGTACTGACGGGGGCTCAGCTTACTGATATAAGGTTTACTTTGATTGCAGGAAAAGCACATTTGAAGCATACAGACAGTCAGGATTTTCGTGAGTCTGTTCGACGGGCAATCAGACAGGGACTTATGAAAACAGAGTCTTTACTTCTCGAGCCGGTATATGATTTTGTAGTAAATCTTCCGGCTGAGTCAGTTGGTCGCGTTATGACAGATATTTCTGATATGGGTGGAAGCTGTACAGTTTCTGAAGATGGATCTCTCGAGGGAACTGCTCCGGCCAGATGCATTTCGGATTATCAGTCTAAGCTTACTCAGTTTACATCCGGACAAGGAAGTATTGAGCTAAAGTTCAGTGGATATCAGGATATGCCTGAACAAATAATGGAAGAAATCATAGAGGATAAAGGCTATGATCCGGACAGTGATAAGAATAATCCTTCGGGAAGTATTTTTATTTCCCATGGAGCGGGCTATTATGTTCCTTGGTATGAATGTGAGGAGCTTATGCATCTTCCTTCCAAAGAAAGTGATTATCTGGATGTGGATGAGGAGAGCGAGGAGGAGAGATTGCTTCGCGAGGCTGAGAATCTACGGCTTGCAAAGGAGAGAGGACAAAGCTCATTAGAGGAAGGCCTTCAGGCTATAGGTACGGATGAGATAGATGATATTCTCAGGAGTGCCACTCATTCAAATGCAGGTAAGGAGAATCGTAGAACAAAAAGAGTTTATCTTAGTAAGAGCACTGTTCAGGCAGAAAATAGAAGCAGGAAGAATGCTGCAATCAGGAAGAATGCGGCTGAAAGAAGAAAGTACCTTCTTGTGGATGGATATAATATTATTCACGCATGGGCTGATCTTAAGTCTCTTTTGGAGGATGGAAGTTCGAATGCTGATAGACAATCTCTTAGTCTTGAAGCTGCGAGGTTTAAGCTTCTTGAAATGATGTCAGAATATAAAGCGATGAAGGATACGGAGATAATAGTTGTCTTCGATGCCTATAACGTGAGAGGGCATTTTACAGAAAAGCTGGACTACATGGGAGTGCATGTGGTCTATACAAAGGAGGCTGAAACTGCCGATCAGTATATTGCCAGGTTCACGGTGGAAAATTCTAAGAATTTCGATATTACGGTGGCAACATCAGATGGGCTTATACAGCTGATCATAAGAGGAGAGGACTCTAAGATGTTAAGTGCCCGTGATCTGGAGAATGATTACAAGAATATAAAAAATCAATTATTGGTTCAATATTAAAAAATTGAGTGGGTGCATTAAAATGCATCCACTTTTTATTGGATTTTTACATAAAAGATTGTTCATAAAACTGGTATTTTATGGTAAAATAATATTAATATTCTGTCATAAATTATAAAAAACAATATTACTGTAAAATATAGCGTTCTGGGAGGGGGATGAGACGATATGCAATCAAGAAAGAAGATTAAAAAGTTTATTGTAATTATCTTGTTTTTTGCGTTTGTAATAAATTTAATACCGTTTGATACAATCGCCCAGGAGGCTGAACATAAGGTTGTTCGTGTGGGATGGTACGATTCTTCTTTTTGTTATTATGATGAATTTGGAAGAAGATGTGGTATTGACTACGAATATCAGCAAAAAATCTCAGCATATACTGGTTGGACTTATGAGTATGTAGAGGATAGCTGGCCTAATCTTTTGCAGATGCTTCAAGATGGTGAGATTGATCTTCTTAGTGATGTTTCTTATAAGCCGGAACGTGAAGGTAAAATACTTTACACTGATCTCCCTATGGGAACGGAATCTTATTATATATACATAAGTGCGGATAATAGAGAAATCACTTCTAAAAATCTGGAATCCCTGAATGGTAAAAAGATTGGTGTTAATAAAGATAGTATGCAGCAGGGATTCTTAGAAGCATGGGAAGAAGAGAATAATCTTTCTTTTGAAATTGTTCCGGTTAATGATGAAGAAGATGTATCAATGGAAAAGGTGGTTCAAGGTGAACTTGATGGATATGCCACTACTTATTCTTTTAATTCTGAAGGCGTGATTCCTGTTAGCAGAATTGGAGGATCTGATTATTATTATGCGGTAAATAAGAATCGCCCTGATCTTCTTTCTGAACTCAATATGGCACTTGCTGAGATTCAGGATCAGGATCCATATTTTAGTCAAAAAATATCTGAAGAAAGACTATATAGTGAGAGAACTACAGCGCTACTTACACCAATTCAGGAGGACTGGGTTAAAAGTCATGGCGCTATAAAAATTGGATATCGTGATAATTATCTCCCATTCTGTGATTTTGATGATAAAACTGGGGAGCTAGTGGGAGCGCTTAAGGATTATCTGGCCCATGCTGAAAATAATCTGGATAGTCAAAGTGTAGAGTTTGAGGCTATTCCTTTTGATACAACAAAAGATGCTTTGGATGCACTAAACTCTGGTGAAGTAGATTGTATTTTCCCTGTTTATGTTAGTAGCTATGAAGCAGATCAGATGGGGATAAGACTTACTGATCCTGCTATGAAAACCGAGATCAACGCTATAATGCGTGCTACAGATAAGCGCTCTATTTCTGAAGAAAGCACCATTAAGCTTGCGATTAACCAAGGAATGATGAACATTGATACGTTCACAAAGGATTTGTATCCTAAGACCAGCAGAGAAGAGTATCCAGGCCTTGATGCATGCTATAAGGCTGTATCAGATGGTGATGCAGACTGTGTTTTTGTCAGTTCATATAGAATTCCTGCGGCTGAAGATGCTTTAGATAAATACAATCTTTATTCTTTCCCAACAGGAGAGTCTTTACCATTTTCATTTGCGGTAGACAAGTGGGATACTGAGCTTTATTTTCTTCTAAATAAAACTGCAATAATTACAAAGAGCGAGGAGATGGATGCGGCGCTCGCTTCTTATATGACTGCTAATCAAAAAGTTACCTTGGCTAAGTTTTTAAAGGATAACTGGCTCATAGTTTTTGTCAGTCTTATTTTAGTATTCTCCATTATCATCTTCCTGCTTGTTCAGAAGATGAAAGCTGACAGAAGGGCTAATAAGCAGAAACAGCTTTTGGAGGAGGCTGAGGAGATTGCTGATCTTAAGCAAACAATTTCGTCACTTCTGGATAATATGCCTGGAATGAATTTTACGAAGGATGCAGAAACTGGAGTTTATCTTGCGTGTAATCAGGCTTTTGCAGAATATGCTCATAAAAAGAATCCTGAAGAGGTTGTAGGTCTTACAGCAGATGCATTATTTGATGCTGAAAAAGCAGAGGCTTTCGTTGAAGATGATAAGGTTGCGCTTTCAATGGATGAACCATATATTTTCTTCACAAATATGACAGATAAGGATGGTAATTCAAAACAAATTAAGACAACTAAAATAAAATATACAGATTCTAATGGAAAGCTATGTGTGCTCGGATTGTTCCAGGACGCATCAGATTCCTTCAAAATATATAGAAATGATGCTAAGTCGAAAGAGTCATATGAAAAGGCTCGTAACAGTGGAATCATCTTTACTCATATTGCTCAGGCATTGGCTTATGGATATCTTGATCTTTACTATATTGATGTAAATTCTGAGGAGTTTATTGAATATCGTGTAAATAATGAGACAGGAATCCTGAGTGAACTCCGTCGTGGATGGCATTTCTTTGAACAATGTGTGGATGAAATTAACGAATTAGTATATGAAGAAGATCGAGAAATGGTGACTAACGTCATGGATCGAAAAACTCTTTTAGCTGAGCTGGATAAAACTGAATTGTTTATGACAACATTCAGGATTTTAAGAAGTGGTAAACCATGTTATGCCAGTATGAGAGTTACCAGAATGCAGGATGATGAGCGTTATATCATTCTTGGAATTGCTGATGTAGATGAAGAGCTTAGGGAGCGTAATGCGGCTCAGAAGATTCTCGAGGAGCAGGGTGCATATAATAGAATAACTGCACTTGCAGGTGAATTCTTCTGTATTTATGTTGTTGAACCTGAAAATGGTAGTTATCGTGAATTTAGTGCAACAACAGGATTTAACAACTTTGAGATTCCAAGTGAAGGAACAGACTTCTTTGCGGCTTATAGAAAACTCGCTTCATCAATAGTTTATCCGGAAGATCAGAATAGATTTGTATCATTACTTACAAGAGAAAATGTTCTGACAGAGGTTAAGCAGAATGGTATTTTTACACTTAGCTACCGCCTAAAAACGGATGGTGAGCCTCGCTATGTTCAGCTCAAGGCTGCTATGGTAGAGGAGGAAGAAGGTCAGAGACTTATTGTTGGAGTGAATGATATTGATGCCCAGGTTCGTCAGGAAGAAGAGTATGGAAGACGCCTTGCACAGGCTCGTATTGAAGCCAATATCGATGCTCTTACAGGCGTAAAGAATAGAAATGCTTATAAGGTATACGAAGAGAGAATTAATGCACAGATAGAAATGAACCGTGCTGCTGATTTTTCTATTACTATTTTAGATGTTAATGATCTGAAGAAGGTTAATGATACTGAGGGACACAAGGCTGGTGATCAGTATCTTCGTGATGCATGCAAAATCATCTGTACTACTTTTAAGAGAAGTCCGGTATTCAGAGTCGGAGGTGACGAGTTCTGCGTTCTTTCTCAGGGAAGTGACTATGCCAGAATTGATGAGCTTATCGAACAGATGCATCAGCATAATGAGGAAGCTACTCGTAGTGGCGGCGTTGTTATTGCAGTAGGTATGTCAAGGTTTGAAAATGATTCGAGTGTAGCACCTGTTTATGAACGTGCAGATGAGTTGATGTATGAAAACAAGAGTGTACTAAAGGCAAAAAAGCAAAAAGGATAGGACAGTATGTATTATTCTGTGATAGGACTGCTTGCGGTCCTGGTATTATTAATTGTAAATCAGGATATCCTTCTTGACCCGAAGGTTTCATATAATAAACCTGCATGGAAAGTATACAGGAGGTTTTTGTTTGCTGTTATTGTATACTATATTACAGATATTTTGTGGGGGATAATCGATAGTAAAAAGCTTTCAACAGCTTTGTTTATTGATACTACTATTTATTTTGTTGCGATGGCTGTGGGCGTAGCCTTTTGGGCACAGTATACAGTGGCTTACTTAGATGAGAATAATAGATTTGGTTACTTTTTAATATTTGCAGGAAATACATTTGCGGGAGTGATTACATGTCTTGTTATTATAAACATTTTTTTTCCTGTATTATTCGTGGTTGATAAAAACTGTGTTTATCATGATCTGACTGTTCGAGATATCAGTTTGGTTTGTCAGATTATTCTCCTTATTACTATTTCGGTATATTGTATATATTCCGTGATAAGGTTCCCTAAACCACAGGAAAATCGTTCCAAATTTAGAATACTTGCTTCATTCGGTATTATTATGGCTGTTTGTCTTTTAATTCAGTTGTTCTATCCTTTGCTTCCAATTTATTCTATAGCTTATATGCTTGGAACATGTATGCTTCATTCTTTTGTTGCAAGTGAAGAAAAAGAAGAAATTAGGCGTGGAAGGGAAGAGACAAAGAAAATCACAGAATTAAAAAACAGGTTTATTTCTATTCTTGACAATATGCCTGGAATGACTTTTACAAAAGATGCCAAAACAGGTGTTTACCTGGCGTGTAATCAGGCTTTTGCAGAGTATGCTCATAAGAAGAATCCAGAAGGTGTTATAGGGCTTACAGATGCTGATCTATTTGATGCTGAAACAGCGGCTCATTTTCTGAAAGAAAACAAAATAGCTCTTTCGCTTTCAAAGCCTTATGTTTATTTTGAGGATGTTTCGGATGCGGCCGGCAATAGAAAGCAGATTCAGACAACAAAAATAAAATATAGAGATACAGAGGGCAGGCTTTGCATTCTTGGTATGGGTCAGGATGTTACTGATATGATTCGTATTCAGCATGAGCAGGCTATGACACAGGAAGCCTATGAAAAGGCTGTTAGTTCGGGGCTGGTGTATACGAATATTGCACAGACACTGGCTCGTGATTATATTGATCTTTACTATATCAATGCGGATACGGAAGAATTTATTCAGTATCGCAAGGGTGATGAAGATGAAACAATCTCAGAAGTTCGTCGTGGGTGGCATTTCTTTAGTGATTGTAAAATAGAGCTTTCTGAGAAGGTGTTTGTTGATGACAGAGACGCTTTTCTTGCAGCAATGAACAGAAAGACACTTATGAATGCATTAGAACAGAAAGATACTTTTGTAATGACATATAGACAGATTGGGGATAATGGTCCATTCTATGTCAGTATGAAAATATCCCGTATGCAGGATAATAACTATATCATCCTAGGTATTGAATATGCTGATTCTGAGATACGAGAAATTTTGGCAAATCGTGAAAAGGAAGCCTTCCTCTCTGATAAAGGAGAAGAATTCATTTCCTCAATTAATAATATTATTGAGCTGAATAAAAAAGCGCTAAGTAACGAGAATTTAGATGATGAGACAAGAGAAAATTTAGAGAAGCTAGAAGAAAACTCCAAAAATCTTGTCGATATAGTAAATGTCTTCCAAGAAAAAAACTGGATATTATAACAAAAAAATTGGTGGGATTTTAATGAAAAATAATAAGAAACAAAGGCTATCAGATATATGCAATGCAGCAGTAAAGATTTTGCTGTTGGCTTTGCTTGTCTTTAATGCCTTTGTTTTTATTTATTATGGATTTATTAATAAAGGAGATGTTATTCCAAAAGAAAAAGTTCGTCTCATGAAAGATTGGGACGAGCAGGAAGGGGAGAATAATGAGATAACTATTTTTTCTACTCTTCCACAGAATATAACTGACAATGAGTATCTATACTTTGATACAAGAAGAGATGTTACTGTTTATATTAATGGTGAGCTTCGTAAGGACTTTAAAGAAAAAAGAGATGTAAATATGCCAGGAGGTGTATTTAGGAGATTCTATGTGATGGTCCCTCTTAAACGAGAGGATTCGGGTTCTGAGATCATGATAGTAAGGCACTCAGTTGCTGATATAGACAGGGAAGTTCCGGAGGTTTTTATTGGAACTCCTTCTGCTTCATTTGATTACTTGTTTGACAAGATGGGGCATATGTTTGTTTTGTCCTTTATAGTCCTTATCTTTTCTTTTGTATCATTTATTGTGAGCATAGTTCTCAGATTAATGTTCAGAACGAAGATTGATATGATGTATGGAGCACTAAGTATATTTGTTATAGCGGCCTGGCTTATTACAGATTCAATGCTATTTCCATTTGTCTTTGGGGTATACCATGTGAATGGTCTCATAAGTTTTATGCTTTGTCTGACTATTCCATTGCCTCTGATCGAATACCTTACATCCATACAGCGTGGAAGATATGGCAAAAGAATGTCCATCATAATGATTGTTTCGATAATCAATGCGATAATCTGGCCATTACTTCACTTTACAGGAATTGTGCCATATTACAACATGATTGATTTGGCCAATGCAGTCCTCGTCTTTTTAGCAATAGCTGGCCTTTCTGTTTTGATAATTGATGCTGTTAGAGGAAACACAGTTTCTTACCACTATACGTTTATTGGTTTTATTGGTTTCCTTGTTGGATGTCTTATAGAGCTTACGTGTGTCATACTGGAAGTTTCATTCGTTAAAGAATATATTTTCATGGTGGCGGGCCTGGCTTTTCTTCTTACGTTTATTGTAATCCAGCAAGTTCATGATCTTAGAATGATAAATAAGGAAAAACAGCATGCAATAGATATATCTGAAGCAAAGACCAGATTCCTTGCCAGCATGTCTCATGAGATTAGAACTCCTATCAATGCCATTCTCGGTATGAATGAGATGATCCTTAGAGAGAATAATGATAAAGCGGTTGAGGAATACTCGAGAAACATCAAAACCTCGGGAAATATGCTTCTTATGCTGGTTAATGATGTTCTGGATTTCACTAAGATTGAATCTGGAAAAATGGAGATCAAGGATTCGGATTTCCTTATGTCTGAT
>JAEEGJ010012602.1_pt1 | contig 20839 bp, 19 predicted proteins | sample 8958761 | NCBI WGS metagenome assembly JAEEGJ01 (sample SAMN16246546, study PRJNA631951) | gut metagenome | biome: gut microbiome; feature: rumen; material: RS-attached | host: Bos | place: Iran: Karaj | collected 2018-10
TGATACTTTCGTCCTGCCAGATGTAACTCGCGGAGTGCTCTGTCAGGATACCGTTCTCGAACATGTCCGTCAGGTAGTCACCCTTCGTCTCACCGCTGGGCGTGCGGTCGTATTTGTAGTAGGCGCCAAAAGTGTGGTTTTCGTTGACCATATAATTCAACTGCAACTGTGGCGACCATGCGTGCCAGGGATGTCTGATTTCCTGAGTGGAGTGACCCGTCACCTGATTCGGACCAACATAGTAAAGCATATCATTGACCTGTAAACCCTTATAGTGATTATAGGTGCCTACCCAGAACGATCCCGTCACGTCAAGCCCGCCCGTACGGTAGTTAGCGGTGAAATTGTCGTTCAGCGAACCGCCGTACTGGTACATGAACTGCGTGCTGTTCTGGAAACTCAGACCCTCGCCCTGCGCCTTTTTCAGCGTGATGCGCACGACGGCCTTTACCGAGGCAGCATAGCGGGCACCAGGGTTCTGCACCACATCTACATGCTGAATCTGGTCGGAGCGCAGACGAGAGAGTTCCTTCATGTCCTGCACCCGCCGGCCGTTGATATACACCTCAGCATCGCCTCGACCCAGCACCTTCACGCCACCATCGCGCTCAGCCTCCAGCGAAGGTATCTTCGAGAGCGCATCGCTTATGGTTCCGGACTTCTCCAGTATCGTACCAGCGACGGTGGTGCGCATGGCGTCGCCCTTCACATGGGTCTTCGGCAGCTGGCCCTTCACCACGACCTCGCTGAGCAGTTGGGTGTCCTCCTTCATCTGGATAGTCAGGTTCTGGCCCGCATTGATATATAAGGTCTGGTAGCCCACGCTGGTCACCTTGAATAGTCCCTGGTTGACGTCGGTCACAATCTTAAACACACCGTCCATGTCCGTCATCGCTCCCTGTACGAAAGCCGAGTCAGGCAGCGACAGCAACACCACATTCACATAAGGCATCGATTCGCCCTTCTCGTCAATCACTCGTCCGCCCCAGTCCTGTGTCTTGGCTTGGGCTGTCATCGTTATCATCATTAATGCCATGAGGGCTGTTATCCTAAAAACAATCTTTTTCATATCCTTAAATAGTTGATTATATTTGTTCATTTGACGTAGCATTGCCTTAAAAAGTTGCACTAATTCTTGATATCCACACCGCCGAAGAAATTGCTGGCAATGATATGGATGGTTGGGACCTTCAGGTCAACTGTGTGTGTGGCATGATTGCCCACACCCCCGATGAAACTTTGGCTTTTTACCTCCACATTGACCGTCGTGGGCACCATGAGTTCGATGCCGCCACAGAAGGTGTGGATGTCGATCTCCTCGTCTTCAGTAATCACGGCTTCGCGCAGATCCATACGGATGCCACCGCAGAAAGCATCGAGCCGGGCACCGTGGAAGGCCTCACCATGATAGACGTACTCGTCGCCCCCATAGTGCACTGAACAGCAGATGCGTTTGCCATCTTCGCCGATGGGCAGCGGACGCTGCAGCCACTGGTCGGGATCGCGACGATAGCTGTCGATAATCAAGTGTACACCCACCCATAATAATATGAAGATGCAGAAATACATGGCCCACCGACCTTCTGACATCGTTTCAAACCAACTCCAATGGAGTATGCCCCACAACGTAGCTAGCTTCAGCAGACTGGCTACAACAAAAAGGGCGCCGATAACAGTTCTTGGTTTCATATTCATATTCATTTCTCAATTTTTTAAATACTGAATTCATCCTCTTTAGGAAGTTCCTCTATGCTGTCATACTCACTTATTGTATAGGTCTGCCTGAACTGCAGGATTATTTTTTTGCTGCCAATCGCTGCTTTGCAAGTAATCAGGTGCGGCTTGCCTATAGAGTCAATCCCGGCTGTGATGTAGGCATCATGAGGCTTATTATCATACGCTGCTAGCTCAATCTGTCCGTTGCATGAAATCATAGTGCTATCGGCATTATACGTCACATCATCCGAGTAGATTCTGGCAACATTGTCGATATTAACAACCAGACCATATCCAAACAAGTACTCTCCTTCTTTTCCATCAGTAGTACGATAATGCGCTGTACGTTTCACGTATTTAGCATACCCTTCCATGACGCTGTCATTATCAAAACACCCATGTATCTTAATATCTCCATTCATAAAGAATCCTTTTTCCGAATAGTCGTAATATTCCACCTCTTCACCCTCATTGGCATCGAGGATGTCGTCACTATCATCTTTGTCGCACGAAACTAAAGAACCACAAACAAACATGGCGATAAGAGTCATCCCAAAATACTTTTTCATCATTTTTCTAATCTTTTTGTTAATAACTATTTTCTTGTTCAAATTGTTTGATGCTGCAAAATTACAATGTGTTGCACGCACGTCCAAATATCTGGGATATTCTGCAGGAGTTTGTGACGAATGGCTGTTAATCTGGGACGAAATGCGAAAAAAGTGGTGAGCGGCAGCAAATTTTTCACTATTCACGATTCACTTTTCACTAAAAATTAGTACTTTTGCGGCTTGTATGAACAAAGGTCACAAAGAAACCATCAGCATCCGATTCATCAGTACCGCTTTTATGATACTGGCGATTGCGATCTTCAAACCCTTCGGACTCGAAGCAGGGCAATGGCAGGCCTATCTGCATCTGCTGAGCCTTTTCGCATTAGGCTTGTTCAGCTGTTTCATCACAGAGGTCATTCTGCGATATATTGTCCGCATGCCCCGCTCCTACGAACGTGGCGTCAGCTATATCATCAACCGCAATCTGCGCTTCCAGCTCATCAACACGCCTCTGGTAGCCCTGCTTATCTGTCTGTATCGTCACTTTATGATGAGCAGTCTGGTGGAGAGCAATCGGCTCTCGCTGAGCAACTATCTGGAGACGCTGGCCATCATCGCCTTCCTCTCCTTCGCCATCGGACTCTATTGGCGATTCAAGTTCCGAAACAAGTATCTGGCAATGGAACTGGAAGAGACAAGGCTGCTGAACGAAGAACTGAAGAAGATGCAAGAGCCTGAGCATACATCTTCGAAAGAAGTGGAGCAGCCAAGCGAAGAGCCCCGCCCGCAGGAGCTCACGCTCACTGGCACGACCAACGAATCCGTGACGCTCCAAATCTCCAACTTGTTGTATATCGAGGCCGTGGGCAACTACGTGAAGGTCAATCATCTGCGTGAAAGGCCACGGGTAGGCGACGGAACGTCGGGAATCGGGTTGGTGCATACCGACATGCTTCGCGCCACGATGAAACAGACGGAGGAAACGCTGCAGGGCTATCCGATGATCGTCCGCTGCCATCGCGCCTTCCTGGTTAATCTTGGTCAGGTAGAGCAGATCGTCTCACATGCCGGCTCCACACAGTTGCTCATCAAGCACTGCCATGAATCCCTCCCCGTCTCTCGCAGCAATATGTCGCAGGTCAAGGCTGCGATTCAGCGAGGGGAAAACTGAGTTGGCTCAAGAATTGTCATTATACCTACTTATGATTAATATCATCTTGTAGGAGTTTACAGGTGCAATGCTTAAAACACCGCGTTTTAGGTATTGCACACCTTATTTATTTGCCGTACCTTTGCACCGCAAAAATCAATCAACGATGACAACAACAAGATCAGCAATTTCCACGGAGATGAAAGTTTTAATGAACCACATCTACGAACTGAACAAAGGCGTGCGACAGATGGTGCTGTTTACCTGTAACAAGAAATATGGTCAGCAGGCCGTAGAGCGGTTGGAGAGCCAGGGCATCCCTTACGTACTGCAACCAGCAGGGCAACAGAACCTGAACGTTTACTTCGGACGGCGCGAGTGCCTGGAGGCCATCCGGCTCATCGTCACCCGTCCGCTGAACCAACTGACGCCCGAAGAGGACTTTATCCTCGGCGCCATGCTCGGCTACGACCTCTGCGCACAATGCGAACGCTACTGCAAACGTAAGAACGGATGCAAAGGCGAGTGCAACGGGAAATGCGACGGGAAATGCATCAATAAGAATTAACAACTTCTTTAGAATAAATCATTTGAAATGAACGCAACAATTGTAATCTATGGTTCCTCAACGGGAACCTGCGAGGCCATCGCAGAGAAGATTGCCTCGAAACTGGGCTGCGAGGTCCTGAATGTACAGGACCTGACGGCAGACATCGTGGCCGCTAACCAGAATCTGATTCTCGGCACCTCAACGTGGGGCGCAGGAGAATTGCAGGACGACTGGTACGACGGTCTGAACACACTCCAAGGTGCCGATCTCAGTGGTAAGACCATCGCCCTCTTCGGATGCGGCGACTGTGCATCCTATAGCGACACGTTCGTTGGCGGCATGGGTGAACTCTACAACGGAATTAAGGACAGCGGAGCCCGTTTCATTGGTGCTGTTGAAACCGACGGCTACACCTTCGACGACTCAGAGGCCTTGATTGACGGCAAGTTTATCGGCCTACCTCTTGATGACATCAACGAGGACGACAAGACCGACACCCGCATCGATGCCTGGGTAGCCGCTATCTCTCCCAACTTGTAATCACAGGTATAATAATTCATAAAGAGTATTTGTTTAGTTATTTTGCAAGGTGGTTGGTCGTGAGGTCAGCCATCTTTTTTTGACTCAGAAAGTGCAACCTACGGTAAGGACCAGCGACGTGCAGTCCTTGCCGCTGCTGTATTCATAAGTCTGGTTTGCTTTGCGGTGAGTGGCGGAAAGGCGCACGTGGGTCTTCAGCTTCGTCTGCGGAAAGACGAAAGCATAGGCGCAGCTACCTCCGACAGTATATTGGGGGGCCACGATATATTGATATTCGCGCCAGAGCCAGGCGTCCATCGTGGCTGGGGCTGTTTGCTTATCAGAGGGCTCCGCAAAGGTAAGGTCGGTATAGGGCTCTCCCCTGCCCTTCTGATAGGCTGTTGACAGCGAGAATGTCCAAACACCCTTTGGTGTGAGAAGATGACGTGTGGCCGAAAGAGTGACCTTTGTCTGGTGCAGATGCTGACGACGGAAATAGGGATAAAGATAGGATGTCTGCTGGCGGTTTTGCCAGTCGAGGCTTGCCATCAGCGTCCAGACAGGCAGATCTCCATTCATAAATAAATCTGCAGTCAATCCGAAATGTCCGTTTCGCCAGAGTTTGTTGGCGGTCTTCACCGGATCATAATATTCGTAATAATGGGCTCCCGACTCGTTCGAGAGTTCGCGGTAAGTGTTGGTCTGGTTTTCGAGGTTCTCGCTGCTGAGGGTCAAGTCGGCTGAGAACATGGATTGACGACCTGTTTCTCCGACAAGCTCAGGAACCGTCCATGAGAGACGTGCTTCGTAGGTGAGCAGGTCGGCGTGGTGATTGGTATAGGTGATGGTATAGGGTGACTTCCGTCCGTAGTAGCCTTTGCGACGGGCGTATGTCAGGGCATTGTAGAATGTGAGGCCGCCCGTCGGCTGCAAGGATAACTGAATACCGACGCCGTTGTAATCGTCAACGAGCGGCATTTCCTGTCCTTTATCCGTATAGCCGCTACTGCCGAACTGCTCAACGCGCCCCATGAAAGTGCCGTAGTCGATGAGCGACTTATAAACCTTATCCTCGCTTCCGTAGAGACTGAATACGAGGCTCTCGGTGGTGCGGCGGTAAAGATAGTTGATACCTATGGTGAGGAGGGAAGGAGTAAGGAGGACACCTGCTGTGAACTGCATGTCCATCAGTTTGCTCTTGTGGCGCAGGTCCTTGTATTTGGCATAGTTGGCAGCGGTATAGTCCAGACGGATACCGGCAGCGAGCGTGCGCCATACATCCACACCGACAGCCCCCGTCAGACGGTAGGTGTCGCGATGCTTGGTACCTGTATTGACCAATGAATCCTCCACTATATCGAAAGGTTTGTGGTTGGGACTGACAAAGGCTGTTCCCGCCATATCACGACCGGAGAAATTATCGTAGGTCATAGCGCCAAAGACCACCGCACGCTGACTGATACGGGTAAACGACTCCACATTGGCTGTAGCCTGAAAGTGATCAGGCGACTCATACCAGTCAACCAATCCGCCTTTGCTCTTTTTCAATGACAGTTCTGCTTCGGAAATAGCGGAATGGGAGAATCTTGTCAACCCCGCAGCATTCTGGCTGGTGAGCCACGCGTCAGTCCGCTTCACAAACTGGTAGTCGCGAAGCAGCAGAGAGTCCTGACCGTAGCACAATGGCGCTACGGCCAGGATTGCAGAGATGATTATCAGTCGCGGAGAGAACACTTCTGACGCTCGTGGAAATCGTTGGTAGAGTTGTTGGTGTCCATATAGACGATGTGGGCGCCATTCTTCATACTGGCTTCTGCATCGATGCCGCTGGGGTCGGTAGAATCGTCGACACCAAGCGCATAGCCGTAAACCAGTTTGCCGGCATTCTCAGCCAAAGCCTCTGTAGCCGCTTTGTCTACATTGCGATAGACGGTATGACCGAGTTGGTTGGTCAATCCTGCGAAACCTGCATCGACAGCAGCCGTCAGACGCTTGTTGCTATCGCTGACCTTGGCTTTCTGGAAGACTTCCAGGCCGTCGATAATCCAGTCGTTGGTCACCTTCAGACAGGCATTGATATCTTTTGCCTCACCACCATCGTACCAGAGGTTATCGGCATTCTCAGCAAAAACAGCAGGATCGACATCCTTGGTCTGGAACACAAAGACTGCAGGCGAGGTATTGCTCAACGGCCATGAGTTGGCCACACCCAGTCGCTTGGCTTTCAGATAGTGCGAGGTGGGAATCACACTGGCTGGTGTAGGATACCAGGAGGTGTTGGCGAATCCGCTCTCAGGGTCGTACATGCAATAATACTCAGCATGGGCATAGTTGACCGACTGGCTGTAGGTCTGCGTATTATCGATAGCACCGCTGACGTTGATTACCACCTGTGAGTAAGGCTCGATAATCAGGCTGTAGGGATACCACCACAAGCCTCCGAAAGCGGGCGTGAACCCTTCGGCCTCGTAAGAAAGTTTGCCATCCTCCGTATAGTTCTTATTGTTGGCATGGCCATTATAAGGCGATGCGAAAGCAATACAGAGGTTGTTCACCACTGCCTTCTGAGAACAGTTGTTGTAGAGCACGATGCACTTGTCGTTTGAGAATGCGCTGGAACCCTCGTCTTTAGGGCAACCGCCATTATAGAGTTCCTTGATGACAATCTGGTCGACGTTGGCATCAGCCTCATAAGGCATCTGCTGGACATACTGGATGTCCTTCACATCAGAAGTCTTGATTTCGGTCGTGGTGCCGTCGGCGTGGGTAATCACCATCTTCCACTCACTTTGTGCACTTACACTGGTTGCTGTTGCCACAAGGGCTACGATAGAAAGTATCAGTTTTTTCATAATGCTTTATTATTTTACTTTTATTACTTTTTTACTTTAAACGACTTACTTGGCGTACGGAGGACATAAACGCCATTTGGCAGACTCATAAGACTGACGCTTGCACGTCCGTCCTGATCAGCCTTCACCTTGGTTACCATCTTACCATCGATGGCATAGACACTTACGAGGGCTCCGGGCGTGAGTCCCTCAAAACTGGCCTCGCCAAATGAGAACTGCAGACGGTCTGCGTCTTTCACACCATCTTTGACGGCCTCAATACGGGTGGTCTCCATCTCTCCGAATGAGAGTTTCAGGCCTTCCAGTCCGACTGTCATCGTCTGGCCACTACAGGTCACCACCAGGTCGCTGCCGCTGTAGGTCACAACGGGCGCTTCGGCGAGTGCAAACTTACTGACAGCGCCATTGCTCTCTGTCAATACCAGGCACTCTACGGTATCTGCCATCGCCGATAAGGGCAGCAGCAGGGCCACAAGCGCCAACAGGTTTACTACTTTTTTCTTCATGTTATTACTTTTAAAAATGTGATTATATAATGTTTATTGTACAATTCTTTTCTTCGACATGGTCAGCGTCAGCGGAACAACATTGCTACTATCGGGTGAGACGATGATCATGCTCCTTACGCCGTTGAAATTATATCGCCACCATGTATCGCCCAGCGAATCGACAAACTGTGTGCTGCTGCTGGTTTCATAGATGCCTGCAGGCACTTGGAACGAGGCACACCCGCCGTTGTCCGCCGGGCTGATGAATATGCTGGCATTGGCATCTTTCAGTTCCACCAGAGCGCCGGCATAGGGCTCGATACTACCCTCGGGATACACCAGTTGCACGGTCACGCGGCAAGTGCCCATCGTCTCGTCGTAGGAGCAGGAGAGGAAGGAGAGAAGGAGGAAGGAGAGAAGGAGTAAGGAGGGGAGTCTTTTCATATCTTCAGTCTTAATGAGAGTCCGTAATAATAACTGGGTACGTAGCCGCTGCTGAAGAGCGAGGTCTCAAGGTCGGTCTGCGAGGAGTGTACCTTCTTCATCGTGTTGAAGAAGTTGTTGGCATAAAACGATACGCTGACATGGTCGCCTATCTCTTTCGTCACGCTGAGGTTGGCAGAGTAATAACTGCTCAACCGGTTGGGGTTCATCACATATGGATAGTTAGAACGCACCACCAGCTTGGCCAGGTCGTTATAAAGCGCCTGGTCGTTGTCTTTCGCCCACAGGAACTTCTCGGCAAAGGGAATCAGCTGGTCGGGTTGTCCCCAAGTGGAATAGTATTCCGGATAAAGGGCGATGTACTTGTTCTCGGTACTGCCGTCATAGGGTTTGCCGAAATAGTCGGAACTGTTTTCCAGCATGATGCCGCGTGTGTCGTCGGAGAACTCACTTAGCTGTCGGCGATAGTTATAGAGCGATGACTCGATGCGAGCCGACACAATCAGACGTATACGGGGAATGTGAGTGGTGAGAGTGACGTTCAGGTTCAATTGTCGGGAGAGTGAGCCGTTGGCGATGGCTGCATTGGCACTATAATTCGTGCTGGTGACATTCGATCCCCGGTAATAGCCCACATACTGATAGAGCTGATTGCCCGTCATAGTGGCGTTGACACCCAGGGGAATGTCTGCATAGAGCACATCATCAATACCTTTGTAATAATAGTAGTTGCCATCCAATCGAATCTGGGTGAGCAAGGTCTTGATGGGCGCAAAATCCACAATCCATTCCAGTCCGTAACGACTCACAGGTGTGGCATTGACATACTGGTCGTTCACAGCATAAGTGCGGCGCTCAGTTCCTGTTAACTTGCGGTCGGCCACCGTTCCGGTAACATCGCTGACTGTTACCACACCCGTCTGTCTGTCGATACTGAACCGACGGTTGTCTACGGCGATGCCCACCCCGTTAAGCGCTGATGGCGGGGTGTACAGATAGGTCATCGGGATGTAGATATCTGTCGACATATACGAGCGGAACGTCTTATGGTGGAAAGCAGAGAGGTTAATACGGGTTCCCTTGATATCCATCTCGATGCCGATATCTGTCTGATGGGTGTACTGCCATTGCAGGTCGGGATTGTACATCGCCTGTGAGGGCAACGTGTGATAGGCATAGTACGACTTGTTGTCGGCGGTGCTGGTCGAGGCGAATGCCAGCCGGTCGGCGTATGTCGGTGAGGGATAGAGTACTTGGAACGATGGCAGTTTCACACTCTTTCCCCATCCGGCATGAAGCACCAATTCATTTATCCAACGTTTACGCTGGCGGCGCCAAAAGACATAACGGCTGTTCAGACGTGGCGACAGACTGCTGACGGTGCCGTATTGTGACTCGTCGATAAATGTGATATCATCGCGCAGGCCAGCCGTCAGTTCGAATGTCGAAAGCCGTGTGGTGGGAACCGACAGTTTCTCTTCTACGTACAGCGCCAGATTGTTCATGGCTGGCAGGCGGTCGTAACGGTACTCACGCCAAGTGGGAGCATAGCGCATATCAGCGTAATACGTGCCTTGTCCGCAGTTCTTGCTGCCTGCATACTCCACACCCACCAGCAATCGGCTCAGCCATTGTCTGCCTGCCACGGTGAAGCGCAGGTTGTTGTTGGCCTTCATCTTGAGCGTCCAACTGGCAGGTTTCGAGTCGTTATAGCCCAGCACGTACCAATAGCCCGTAGGACCCAGTACGATATTCGGAACGGCAGCCCCTGCCACATAGTCGTCTGCTACGAAATATCCTTCCTCGCGCGTATGGATATAAGGTTGTGTGGAGGCGCTGCCTGTGCTGGTATAACTTTCGCTCTTACGGTCTGGCAGCGAGAAGGTACCACTCAGGCTGATGTTCGTCAGCCAGGATTTACCCGGCAGCCATTGCAGATGAATGTTACCACGCACCACATTGTCGCGCACTTTCTTATAATCGTCCAGTTCCTCGTCAGGGTCGGCTTCAGAGTTGTAGCCACCGATGTTGCCCGTCACACCCACACTGAGCGTCAGAGGCGCAGATTCCTGGAAGAAAGTATTTGAATAGTTCAGCGACAGGATATTGCGCTGATAGGCCGTATGGGGTGAAGCAGCATCGGAGAAGGAACGAGCGTGTTCTAATGAGGTGTTCAGAATACCAAGTCTGCCACCCAGATCAAAACCTTTGTTAAGTGCTATCTGACGCGTATGCTGGTTCAGTTTGCCTTCGATGATGAAAGGCGACTTTCCCTTGCGGGTATTCACCTTGACGATGCCGTTCGACAAATCGCCGTATTCTACGGAAGGGATGCCCGTCACCACCTCTACGCTCTCGATATTCGAGGCACTCAGGGTACGGGTGGAGGCAGCCATCGTTTCACCTGTGACAGCATTATTATCCAAACGCATGCCGTCCACCTCGATAGCTGTACCAAACGAGGCATTGCCTTTCTCCTGTGTCGCACTCCGTAAGCTAAGCCGATTGTCGCTCATGAGCGACGGATTGACCGTCTTGCCGCCTGGTAAGAGGGTCGACAAATCACTAATATTGAGTATTTGTTGGTTGTCGAGGGTGGTGCGTCCGATGGTATAACTGGTCGTTGCCTCGTCTTGTATCCGCTTGGCCGTGATGGTCACGCCTTCCAGTTTCAGACTCTCCTGTTGAATCCGAAGGGTCAGATCGAGCACATCGCGGTTGATGGTCATTGGCCATGTGTGTTTACGATAACCCAGACATTGTACCGTCAATGTGGTCTTGCCAGGTTTGACATGTTTGATGGTGAAAGTGCCTTTATCATCGGTGATTGCCCACAATCCGCTTTCCGAAATCAGGATGCTGGCATACTCTACCGGCTGTCCGTCGCCGGCATCGATCACCCTGCCTGAAAGCACATAATCCTTAGCCTTCACAGTCATGGAAAAGCCAAGGGTCAGAATCATGATTAACAACAGCTGCATCGTTTTCATTTCGGAGTGCAAAATTACTGATTTTCAGCAACATGGCCAATACTCATTTGTAGGTATTTTGATGTTACGGCATTGCAGGCTATGCTTTTTTTTCGTACCTTTGCAGGCCGAAATAATTTATAATTTATTATATATGAAAAGAATACTAATATTATTATGCACAGCTACGGCTATGCTCACCATGCAGGCACAGACGCTGCCACAAGATCCCACCATCCGTACGGGTAAGTTGAAGAATGGTATGACTTACTATATCCGCCACAATGCCCGAGAGGCGGGGCTGGCTGATTTCTACATTGCCCAGCGCGTGGGGTCGATTTTAGAGGAACCCCGTCAGCGCGGACTGGCGCATTTCCTGGAACACATGGCCTTCAACGGCACAAAGAACTTCCCTGGTAAGGGCAAGAAGCTGGGCATTGTGCCCTGGTGCGAGACCATCGGCGTGAAGTTCGGCGCCAACCTCAATGCCTACACCTCTATCGACCAGACGGTATACCACATCGGTTCCGCCCCGCTGAAGCGTGAGGGCATCATCGACTCCTGTCTGCTGGTGCTCCATGACTGGAGCCACTATCTGTTGCTCGAAGATGCTGAGATCGATAAGGAGCGTGGCGTGATTCATGAGGAATGGCGCACACGTCGTGCAGGAATGGCGGTACAGCGATTGCAAGAACAGGCTATGCCGAAGGTGTACAAAGGCACCAAATATGAAGACTGTCTGCCCATCGGCTCGATGGATATCGTCGATCATTTCCCCTATCAGGATCTGCGCGACTACTATCAGAAGTGGTATCGCCCCGACCTGCAGGCCATCATCGTAGTGGGCGACATCGATGTCGACAAGATGGAGAGGAAAATCAAGAAGATCTTCTCCCCTATCCCCATGCCGAAGAATGCTGCCGAGCGCATCTACTATCCCGTGAACGACAACGAGAAGATGATCATCGATATCGAGAAGGATAATGAACAGCCCATCGCACTCTGTCATATCTACCAGAAGCGCGATGCCACGCCTGACAGTGAGAAGAACACAGAGAAATATCTGCGCGACAGTTACATCGACGGATTGATCCGCACCATGTTGAACGACCGTCTGGTGGAGTTGCGCCAGTTGCCCGTGCCACCGTATCAGAGTGCTACGGCCCGTGCCTCGCAGTTCTTCCTAAGCCGCACAAAGGACGCTTTCTCGTTGAGCATCAGCTGCAAGAAGGACAACATCCTGGGTGGTATCATCTCGGCTGTGGGAGTGACCGAACGGGCCCGTCAGCACGGCTTTACGCAATCGGAACTGGACCGTGCCAAGAAACAACAGCTGAATGCCGCCGAGCGCCGTGCCAATATGAAGGACGACTACCGCAACTCGCACTATGTGAACGTATGTGTCGACAACTTCCTCGAAGGCGAACCGCTGCTCAGCGTCGATTTCAAACTGGAGAATACCCGCAAACTCGACCGCGAGGTGACGCTGGCCGAAGTGAATGCTGCCGTGAAGGAACTGATCACCGACAAGAATCAGGTAGTCATCATGTACGCCCCTGATAAGGACGACTACGAAATCCCCTCAGCCCAGCATATAGAGCAGGTCATCCTGTCGACCCAGCAACACGCCTATGCCCCCTATCAGGAGGCTCAGCTGGCAGAGTCGCTGGTCAGCGAATTGCCCAAGGCCGGCACCATCGTCAGCGAGAAGCCCTATCGTCACGGCTTTACCGAAATCACCCTCAGCAATGGTATGAAAGTGTATGCCCGTAAGACCGATTATGAGGCCGATGCCATCTCCATGCGCATGTATGCCGACGGCGGTACTTCGCTCTATGGCGACGAGGATATCCCCAATTTCAACCTCATCTCGAGTGGTGTCACAGAGGGTGGCGTGGCACAGTTTGATGCCGTCACCCTGCGCAAGATGCTGACGGGTAAGAGCGTCCGCGTCAGTCCATCGGTAGGTACCAGAGGACAGAGCATCAGCGGTAGTGCATCGCTGAAAGATATGGAGAGCATGTTCCAGCTGGCTTACCTCTACTTCACCCAGCCGCGTAAGGACACAGCCGCCTTTGCAGGATTGATGAACCGCCAGTATGCCTTCCTTGCCAACCGCAACGCCTCGCCAAAGGTGGATTACAACGACTCCATCCGCGCCATCCTCTATGATCATCATCCACGCATGGAGCCTGTGGTGCAGGCAACGCTGGAGAAGGTGGATTACGACCGCATCCTTCAGATTTATAAGGAACGTTTCAGCGATGCAGCCAACTTCAAGACCGTCATCATCGGCAACTACGACGAACAGCAGCTGCGCCAGCTCGTCTGTCAGTATCTGGCCACACTCCCTGCTACCAACCGTCACGAACAGACCGACTTCAGCCGGATTCCTCAGATTGTCGGCGGCGAGAAGGTGGTGAAGTTCAGCAAGCCACAGGCCACACCGCTGGCCAATGTCAGCATCTATCTCACAGCCGATGTCCCCTTCACGCCTCAGAGCGACCTCGAGCTCGACTTCTTGAAGCGTTGTCTCTCCATCGCCTATACCGACTCCGTACGTGAGGAGAAGGGCGGTACCTATGGCGTCAGCGTCGACTTCGAACTCGATAAGGATGACAAGCCCAATGCCACGATGAAGATCTCCTATAATGCTGATCCCAGTCGTTACAACGAGCTGAATCCGATTGTCTATCAGCAGTTGAAGAATATTGCCGACAACGGACCCGCAGCCTCATCGATGCAGAAGGTGAAGGAATACCTGATCAAACAGTATGCCCAGGCCGCCATCACCAACGACTATTGGAGCTATATCATCTGGCACGAGATTGACGACGATACCGACTTCGACCGCGACTATTGTAAGATGGTCAGCGATATGACAGCCGCCAACGTGCAGCGTATGGCCCAGCAGCTTCTGGCCGCCAAACGTTGTATCGAGGTGACGATGTTGTCAGAATAATCCGCAACGGATAATGCATGCGCACCAAGAAAGAGGGCTGACATCCATGTTCGAATGTCAGCCCTCTTGTTGAGTTTACAGAAATCCGTTCAATCCGCGGAATCTGAAGGCGCTACGCTCTAATCCTTGTCGAGGCCGTCGTCGCCGTCGTCATCGCCGCCGGTGTTGTCGCTACCGCCTCCGGTATTAGTGCCGCCGCCGGTATCAGTGCCGCCCTGATTCTGCGAACCGCCCTGCGAGTCACCGCCCTGAGTGCCGCCTTGGTTCTGTCCGCCGGTGTTCTCAGTGCTGCCGCCAGTGCCGTTGTCGTCGCCCTCTGGGTCTTCAACGGTACCCGGGTCAGCCGAGGTCACACGCTTCACGATCTCACCGTTGCGGTCGTAACAGGTGATCTGAATCGCCGTGTTGGCCAGCTCATCCTTCAGCGCCACGGTAGGCGTGAAGATGATACGGCGGGTGGTGATGAGCGATGTCTTCACATCGTTGACATCCTCCACCGCCTTGGCCGACAGACCGAAGCGCATGTTACCCAGTCCGGGCAGCGCCACTGAGTGACCTTCTGTGGCCCAGGCCTTGATCACCTCGCCAGCACCTTTCCAACAGGCTTGCATCACGCCTTCGCTCACGCCTGAGCGGATGGCGGCTTCCTTAATCACTTTGTCCTGGTCGAGTGTCGAGTACAGGTCGGGCACCATCACATAGCGCCAAATGCCAGGATCGTTCTCGTTCTTGGAGAATTTCAGCTTCTTCTCCTTCGCTTTTACTTTTAATGCCATAGTCTTAAAAATATTTCATGGTATTAAACTACTATTCGGCCAACTACATCGGGTGGCCGCTTCCCGCTTTATTATGGTACAAAGATACAAAAAAAATCTGATAATACCAAATATTTGCTACATAAAAAATTATGTTAAATATTATACCAGTACATATTTGTGCAATTAACTTATAATTTTGAATAAAAATTTGGTAGTATCGAAAATATTGCCTATTTTTGCACACGAAATCACAATAACAATAGTATTTATGGAAACAACAAAAAGATCAAGAAAAGAAATTCTCGAAGCCCTTCGGAATCTTCAGAAGCAGAAAGAGGCATTTGAAGAGAGGGCCGACAGGAAAATAGAGCAGATGATGCTTGCAGAAATGGAAGTGCCTGTTTAACCTATCAAGTCCCGAACTTAAATCTTAAAATTATGATTACACTCCAATTAGAACGGCTCAACCTGAATGCGCCTTATTTTGTATGGCGTGATGATGATGGTGACCTATTTTTCAAGACAGACGAAGGATTATTGTATAGTGTCGAAATGGATGAAAACTATGAGACGCTTCAATACAAAACCTGCGTGTTTGGTATCCGCAACAAAGATAAGACGCTCTCGCATGGCGATCCAAAGTTGAAGGCTACTGTGTTAGCGATCATTGAGGAATTCTTCCTATCTAACCATGGTGTCTTGTTGTATATCTGTTCAACTAAAGACAAAAAGCAAGAACTTCGATTTCGATTGTTCCTCAGATGGTTTAACACTTATGAGCACCGCGACCTGTATGTAATTCGCACATTAGAAAAGGTTATGGACGACAATGTGCCTAATTATGGTGCAATAATCGTTGAGAAGAACCATCCTGAATTTGATATTATCATGCAGAAGTTCGATGAAATAGCAGCCTTTTTCATGAAGTAATTTCACAAGGCCTTCCAACACTTTTTCCATGGCCTTCCGACAAGTGTCAGGAGGCCTTCCGACAAATAGTATTTAGTATCGTGAATAGCCATGCGATGCCATGTGGGGGGCAGATGGGGCAGAAATACATGGAAATAATAAAAACAAATCCCTAAATCCCCGAATGATGAATCAGGTGATTTAGGGATTTGTTTCTCATATTCGTAAGAGAAATCTGCCTCATCTGCCCCCGAGGCTTCTCAGAAGGGCATGATGGTATCCTCTGAGGCATCCTGTTTGCGTTCGCGCTGCTGACGGTCGAAATCAGCCAATACGGCTGTGTACTTGTATGTACCACGTTTTTTCTTTGCCTCAAAGCCCATGGACTTCATGGCTCTCCCAATAGCCGTTGTCGTGAAGCCTCGCCCGTGGAATCCCCGGGTGTTGAGCTCTTTGAGCAGATCGCCGGCAGAGTAGGCCTCAGGATTGTCTATGTCTTCAGGCATGCGTACGAATGTCAGCAGCGCCTCCGTGACATCGTCGGGCATCAGGTACGGCAGGTTGTGATCACTGATCTCCTGGCTCTCCTCCTGGTTGGGCTTCGTACAGAACCCGTTGTCGAGCAGCCACAGTGCCTGGGCGTAGGCCCCCTCATATGGTAGAGGATGGTCATTGAGATTGATGGTGCCGGCGAGGTTCACTGCCAGATAGCGTCGGTCGCCTTCCGCCTCACGGATGAATTTGTCGTGATTGGTGGCAGCGATGAGCGAGGCTTTACGGTCGCGCATCTCGCGGAAGTGGGCATAGCTGTCGCGCAGGTATGACTTGCTGGCCGTGATGGCATACTTGTAAGCTTCCGACTTCTGAAGGTTGCTGACATTAAACTCGTCGAGGAACATCAGCGGTGTTTCGGACATGGAAATCTCGAAGTCTTTGTCGACACGCGATGAGGGATTGACGGGGAAGAGATAGGATGCCAGCTGTGGAGGCAGGATGTGACGCACAAAGAAGGTCTTTCCGATGTGCTGATGACCATAGAAGACGGGCATGATCGGATTCTCGTCGACCCTTTTGCGCCACATGCCCACCATGCCTGTAAACCACTTATGAAACATGTGGTCGTAGAATGCCTGATTCTCCGGGTCGCCAAAGACCATGTGTCCGACGAAAAAGTCCTGGATATAGTCAGGGTCACCCTCCTGCCATTCCGGCAGTTGCTCCAGATAGTCACGGAAGGGGGCGAAGTCGTTGGTGAAATCACGGTTGAAGATGATATGCTCCACATCCTTGGCGCTGATCTTCATACCAGTTTCCTTCAGCCGGCAGTAGTAGGTCGATAGGTCGCGGTCGCGCACGGGTCGCCATGATTCTCCCGGCTCTAAGATTTCTGCGCGGTTGAGCCAGGTGTTGAAGCGCCATTGGGCCATGCCTCTCAGCAATTGGTAGGCCTGACTCATCCTGGCCTCCGATTCCTGCTTCTTCTGATGGGCGGTCTTGGTGCGCCGACCTCGTGGCAGCGAGGTGTCGATGCCGCAGTCGGAAGCCATCTTCATCAGCGTGCCAAGTGACACGACGCCGCGTCCGGACTTCAGACAGTTGGAAAACTTTTCGTCACACTCCTCCCGTTTGTAGCCGGCATACTGGCTACAGATGAGGTGGTAACTCTCACGTGCCTGTTCACCGAGCGAGGCACAGGCAAAGGTGACGTCCATCCAACTCTTATAGTCGCTGGTCAGGTCGGCACCGCTCTCCGCGATACGACGGGCAACGAGCGCCAGATGATCGACGTCGGAATAACTGTTTTGTGTCTTTTTCATGTTGCTTGTTTATTTATTGGTTAGACTTATGTTTCGGATGCACATAGCAAAGCGGGTCGTGTGGCAGGAAGCAGGCGCGGCAGACGTCCGATCCGGATGTGTCGACGGGTATGCCGTAGTGGAAGATGACATGCTGTCGGGCGGCCTCAAACTGCAACTTGAAGTCTGCGTCAAGCCACCACTCTGGTAATGAGATAACCCATTTGATGCCCCGGCCTTTCGGACTGAGGAAGCAAAGTTCTGTTTCGACGTAAGGATCGCTGATCAACCGATGCATCAGTTGTCGGGCCTCTGCTTCCGAATCCAGGTCGTCGATATCCAGGACCAGATATGGCGAACGTCCTATCAGGCTCTTGGCATTCCGATAAGTGAAGGATCCCGAGAATGTGGCTATCCTGAAGTTGAGCTTCTTGTAGTCGCTGAGTTCGTCGCGAGTCGCGCCCTGTTGCACCATTTCCCGCAGACGGTCGGTGGCTGCCTTGGCCTGCTCGGATATGATAAATTTGTACACATGCGCGATGTCTGTCGCACTTTCCGGCTTCACTGCCAGTACGGCTGTTCCCTTGGGGTTACGGTAGCCGCATCCGTAAACCGAGAATTGATTGTTTGGTGTGTCCATTTTTGTTATCCTCTGATAATTGAATATTAATATTTGATAAATATGACCATCGGATAGGGCCATTTTTTGGCGGATAACAAAAATAACATTAAATTTGCACCCGCTTTATTACCATTGTCTGATGGTGTAAAGAAGGACCGGTCTCCGATGAAGTTTCCTAGGCTACAAGAGACCAGTCCGGTGTGTGCCCCGCCATATCCCCTGATAGGCGGGGCCTTTTTCATGGATCAGATATTATGTCATTCTTCTTTTCACGGTTTTTGATTTGACGTTGTTTCATAAAGTACACCTGACCTTGGAGGTCGTCGTCAAGAGAGGGCTGGCGAACCAGGTCGAACATGATGTTGCCGTTCTCGTAGTTGAAACCCAGCGTGTCGAACATGACCTTGGTGGGTACGTAAAAGTATCCACTGGACTCACGGACTGAAAAGGCATCCTCACTACCCTCATTTATAATAATAAGGTATAAGGACTTGTTTTCATCGTCTTGCGCAAACTTTGCAAACTTTCCCGACTTAAAATCCAAGGCTGTGGCCGTCTCGGCGGTAAAACCGAGTCTGCCAGACGCCTGGATGGTCGCTTTCAACTTTGTTGCAAATTGCTTTGCACTTAGTATCGTAATACTCATAATTTTTGAATTTTGCTGCAAAGGTAGTAAATATTATCCTTTCTTCCAAATGTTTTGCATAAAAATATCGAAATAACAGATCTTTTTCTTCGAATTGGCAGATTTTTACTTTTGTGACAATTTTGCAAAGAAAATGAAATGAGAGTAAAAAGAAATAGAAAAGACGCGAATCTGATGGACTGGTTGTGAGATCGCGGGGACAGGTGATTGATCTTTTCACAAAGAAATCAAAGACCTGTCCCTTCTATGTTGCAAACCAAATAATTGGTCTGTCTTTTAACATCGTTTAATCGTTTTATTATCGTTTTTACTTTAATTTGCACATATTCAGCCAAGAAATTCCCCTCCTGACACGTTCTTGCTGTGTCAGGAAATTGCATAAGCAACAGGAATGCCGGATCAAACTTCTATCAGATGTAGTGAGCCGTAGCCACTCATCAAGTTACTTCTTCAGATCTTGGAATATAATGCCACAACCTCCGTCAAGAGATGTAGTCTTAGAGACTCATCAGGGACAGGTAAGTGGTCATTGTAATATGAAAGAAGTCCGTCCGACTTGAATCCCTGTTGTTATGCAAATCTGTTATATTACTCTTATGACAGTTCATATTTGGTCTTTGTTTTCAACACTGCGTATGCCCTACAGGCGAGTTTCCTTGCGACCTTGATAATGGCTTTGTTCGGTTTCATAATCTGACAACAGCTTGAGTAATATGCCCCCAGTTGGTAGTCTCTTTGGATTGCTACCCAGCTTGCTTCCACGATTAGCGGGCCAAGATTCTTATTACCTCTGTTTATCTTCTCTCCGCTGACCTTCTTCTCGCCAGAGTCATGACAGGTGGGAATAAGTCCGAGCATAGACACAAAGTTTCGTTCGTTGGGGAATCGCACGATGTCGTTATCCAGTTCCGTCAGCATCGACATAGAAGTTATTAGGCCTAATCCTGGCACTGTGATAAGGAGATCGTAGTTCTCTTTGTACCTGTCAGTGGTGCTCAAACGGCGAATCTCGCGGGTAACCTTAAGGATGGCCTTCCTCGTATTCTCTACCTGCTCACAGAGCAACAGTAGAGACAATTTCTGCTCAGAGAGAAACTCCACTTCCTCACGGAGCCATTTCATGAAGTTGCGAGACCAATGCGTCCTGCAGTTGCGGAAACGCTCAGGATATGTCACACCCTGTGTATACAAAAGATGTTTCGTCCTGTTCTTCTGACGCGAAAGATCCATGATGAAACGCTGGCGCAGGCGCATCAGATTCGTGTCGTCCATATACCGTTTGTCCTTGATGTAGATGCCTGTCAGCTCATTACGCTTCAAACCCCAGGCTATCTTCTCGGAGTCCACGGCATCCGTTTTCATCGCTTTTTCCTTGCCCGTCGTTGGGATGTCGGCAGCATGCACTACGATGTTCTCAATGCCCTGCTCTATCAAGGCATAATGGGCGGAGAATCCGCAGAAGCCTGCTTCGTAGGCCGACATAAAGTGCGCTTCAGGGAATTTCTTGTTCAGTCTGTCAAAGAGCTCCTTTGCATCTGCATGCTGAGCGAATGAATACTTGTAGCCACTCTCTGTGAGCGTTGTCACGTGCCACGTTTTCAAATGTACGTCAATTCCGACGTAAATGTTTTGTCCTTTGAAGGAAATTTTGTTACTTTGCATCCCGGTACGGTTTTAATTGTGAATGTATATTGTTTTTAGCACTTACAAAGATACAAACCAATTATTATCGTACCAACTTTTTCCTTCAATTTTTCACGTTCTAATGCGTAGCCCCTTCATCGTTCTGATGGCAATGAGGGTTCTCGCAGCGTAGCGGAGAGGTTCGTCGTTGTCAGCAGAACGAAACCATCTCCAGCGCATGTTCAGCGATCAGTGGTAACTTTTCCAATTGCAAACATAGT
>JAEEGJ010012604.1_pt1 | contig 20835 bp, 19 predicted proteins | sample 8958761 | NCBI WGS metagenome assembly JAEEGJ01 (sample SAMN16246546, study PRJNA631951) | gut metagenome | biome: gut microbiome; feature: rumen; material: RS-attached | host: Bos | place: Iran: Karaj | collected 2018-10
CCCGCACGTACTCTTCCATATAAATTAAAAACTACGAGCCGACGCCCTGCCCCTGCGCAGACGGGTCCACCTCGAGCATGCTGAGATACCAGATGTCCGGCCCTGATTTCTGAAAATCGTGGCAGGGTTTGCTGGCGTTTTCGTCCATAGCTATGAATCCGTTGATATCGCTCCATTTCGTATTAAGGTACACACGCCAGAAACCGTGTATAATGTATTGGAATGCGGAAGGTTTCTTGAAACCGGGAGCCTCCAATGTTGCGCGGGCAACCAGCTTACCGTCACGATGCGCCGCCAACAAATCAGCCTTTCCATAGCACGTTTTTAGGACGCATTGCATAAAAATCTGCAGTCCCTTTCGGCTTTTTTCCCTATCAGGGAAATAGAGCGTAACGTAGTCATAATCTTCGTACGCCCTGGCCATGATTAAGCCTGCCTCGTCGAGTTCTTCGCGAGTCTGTAATCCGAATTCAAGTTCATTTGCCATACAGATTCCCTCTCTTATTCCGATTTCGCTTTCCCAGTGAAATTCGTGCTTGTAATCTTGAATACGGTCACGGCGGCGGCCTGCGCGGGCGTGAATTCGAACTTGTGCGGGGCGCCAGCGGCTTGCCGTTCCATCAGGAGCGAGAGTCCGCGGCATTTCTCGGCGACGTCCTCGACCATTTCGGCTTTACCCTGCCCGACAACACTTGCATAGAAGCGCCCACTCTTGCAATAAACGTCTTCGTGAATCTCGATGCGGTTCTCGACGCACATGCTGAATGCGACACTTGGATTCTTGCGGATGCAGTCGAGTTTTTTGCCGACATGCGCGCAGTGGAAGTACAGTTCCAAAACGCCGCTCTCCAGGCTGTACCCGAATGACATCGGAATCACGTAGGGCATGCCCGCATTGGCATCGTCCGCCATCGCGACATGGCAAGTCGTGCACTGTTCAATAATTTTCGCGATATTTTCGTCGCCCAAAACTTCACGGTCTTTACGACGCATTATTTTCTCCAGAATCTAAGCTATAGCCCTAATAATGTAGTTATTTCATCAAGATTTACTTTACACGCCTCTTACACAAAAAGATGTTTACCTATGTTGTTTTTAATAGCAACGGAAACTATTATTAAAACATTGCCTGTTTCGGGAACAGGGGCTATATTACAAGAAAAAGGGAGTACTATATGAAAATGTTGAAGTTGCCTGTGATTGCGGCATCCGTAACATTGAGCTTAACGGCCTGTTTCGAAGACAATACTACAAACGCCGCCCCCAACGGCGAAACACCCATCTCTGCCGAAAACCCCTATGGGAACGAATTTTTCGGAACGGAAATTCCCGGTAGTGAAAATCCTGGCACAGGCATTCCAGGAAACCAGATTCCTGGAACAGACGTTCCGGGTTATGAAGCGCCGGGTAATGAAATTCCCGGTTCAGAGATTCCAGGTAACGAAAATTCCAACCCTCAAATTCCGGGAACAGAAAATCCAGGCACAGGATTTTCCAGTTCCAGCAGTAACATTCCCGGCGAGCAAAATCCAGGCAGTCAAATCCCTGGCGGAGACATTTCAAGTTCCAGCAGCATCGTTCCGGTCAACCCGAATCCGGGCAGCGAATCTGGCGATGACGAGAACGACAATGAAGACGCCCGCACCTTGAACGGCACGCAGATTCTCTTGAAGCTTTCCGGCACCTCGGCCACTGTCGAAAACAATAACGGTTGCGTCGAAATTGCAGACAAAGTCGCAACCATTACTTGCCCGGGCGCCTACTACGTAACCGGCGAATCTTCCGACTTCCAGGTGGTCGTGAACACTCCGGCCGCCGAAAAAGAAGGCAACACCGGCATTTACCTCTACAACGCGACATTGAAAAGCTCTAACGCCCCGATTCTCGTGAAGAACGCTGACAAGACGGTAATTCACCTGGTCAAGGGCACCACTAACGTTGTCGAAGACGGCAACGGCAACCATTTGTTCACCAAGATCAACGGCGCACAAGATACCGCCAAGGCCGCCATCTACTCCAGAGACGACTTAAACATCAAGGGCGCCGGCACCTTGACCGTCAAGGGCAAGTTCAGAAACGGCATCCAGTGCAGCAACGACCTTAAAATCAAGAACGGCAACATCACTGTCGAAGCCGAAGAAAACGCCATCAAGGGCAAGGGCAGCCTCCAGATTTCGGGCGGCGTCCTGAACGTTACCGCCAAAAAAGGCGACGGTCTCGAAAGCGACGAATGCGAAGAGGTCAACGGAGAATGCAAGAAAATCGTTGAAGGCAAGGGCATTGTCGAAATCTCGGGTGGCAATATCACCATCAAGGCCGGCGATGACGGCATCCAGGCAGAAAACTTTATCCGCGTCAGCGATTCCACCGAAACCTCGACCGTCAAGATTACTGCTACCGGCAAGGGATTCTCGGCCGAAAAGTATGTCTATGTGGACGGCGGCACCATCGACGTGACTTCAGACGATGACGCTTTCCATACTCACTACCAAGTGTTCATGAATGCGGGCAACGTGACTATTTCGACCAAGGACGACGGCATTCACGCAGACTCCATTCTGTACCTGAAGGGTTCTACGGTTAACGTGAAGACCGCTTACGAAGGCCTTGAAGCCTACAAGATTATTGCCGAGGGCGGCGTTACCGCGACATTTGCCACCAACGACGGCTGGAATGCAGCCGGTGGCGCCAAGGAAAATTCAGGCGGATATTCCATGTTCAGCGAATCCAGCGGACATGCGGTAATTAGCGGCGGTTACCATTACATCGCCTCGAAGGGCAACATGATTGACGTGCTCGATGCCAACGGCTCTGCAAAGATGAGCGGCGGCGTGTTGATTCTTGAGATTACCGGCCAGAGCTACGAGAACCAAGGCGGCATGGGTTGGGGAGGCGGCATGGGAGGATTCCCGGGCATGGGCGGCCAACAAGGCGGCAATGGTTGTCCCTCCAACATGGCTGGCGGTCTCATTGACACCGATACCGGATTCGAAATTACCGGCGGTGTGCTGCTCGCCTTCGGCGACTACTCGACAGACACCCCGAACTGCGCATCTGTAAGCTTCACCAGCGACAACTGGTACGGCTCCGACAAGGCGGCCTTCAAGCCGGAATACAAAGGCAGTACCATCTTCTATGGTGGCGACGTCAAGTCCGTAAGCCAGGTGAATACATCTGGCATGAAGGAATTCAAGTTCCCGAACGGCAAGGTCTACATGTACAAGTAACTCGATACACAATTCCCTACCGTCTTTAAAACTTTCTAAATTTATGGCTATGTTTTTTGAACAAGCCATTGCACATCAGGTTCCGGGCTACACCCGCGAAGCAGATTCCGCCCACGGCGAATCGCTCGCCATGCTCGATTACAAAGATGAACTCCGCATCAAAGATGCGGCTATCCAAGAATTCTGGGACATCAATCGCCTTGCGGGCACTCCGCAAAAGGTGATTGCAAGCCCGCTGCCGCGCGCCTACCGCACCACAAGCAAGCGCCGCGTGTACATGCAGCCGGGCAACCTGCAGTTCGATCGTCAAGAATCGATGCTCGAGCCCGAAGAGCACAACAAGATTTACGACTTCTTGTTCGAAAAGCTGATTCAGCCGGCTTACAAGCCGCTCGCCTACGCGCTCAACTGGATCATTATCCGCGGCACCTATCAATATCGCGTGGTAATTTTTAATATCAAGAAGATTGATGCAAGCGTCGTTCGCAAGCTCAAGTTGATTTCGGACGCCCTGAAAGAAACCCCTTTCAAGGTGACGGCGGCACACGCCTACGTGGACACAACTGAATCGGATTACTATCTGGAATCAAAGCGCCCGACCGAAGGCTTAAACTTCAAGCAGCTCTATGGCCCGCGCGAAATGAGCCTCGGACTCGGCAAGTTCAGCCTGCGCTACCCTGTCACAGGATTTAGCCAGATTAACGAAAGCCAGATTCACAATTTGATCAAGGCTGCAAGCCGCTTGCTCAGTCTGAGCAAAGAAGACCACTTCTTGGATTTGTACTGCGGTTACGGATTGTTCAGCTTTGCACTCGGCGAAGCCGCCAAGGATGTCTTGGGCGTTGAATGGGAAGGTCCGTCGATTGATTGCGCAAAGGCTTCTGCCAAGCACCTCAAAAAATCTTACCGCTTTATCGCAGGCAAGATTGACGAAATGTTCGTGCAGACTCGCCTGCCGCGGCCGATCCCAGGTGAACCCGAAAAAATCCTGCTGGACCCGCCCCGCAAGGGCTGCGAACCCGGCGTGATTCACGCACTTGCCATGCGCAAACCTATTCGCGTATGCCATGTGTTCTGCGGCACCGACGAAATCCCGGCCTCGCTCAAGGAATGGGAACGCTACGGCTACCGCGTGCGCGAAGTGCAGCCACTCGACCTGTTCCCCGGCACCCCGCATCTCGAAACGATTGTAATGCTGGAGAGAAAGTAGAATGTGAAATGTGAGATGTGTGATGAGAAATTTCTCATTTCACATACCTCATTCCACATCACACATTGAGAAAGGATTATGTCAGCAGAAGTTTCGACAACAGAAAAGCCGCCGCTCTGGACGCGGAATTTCGTGACGGTTGCCGCCGCGAACTTTCTGCTGTTCTTTAGCTTTTACCAGCTGCTTCCGATTCTCCCGCTCTACATTATCGAGAAATTCGCGACCGACAACGCGACCGCCGGATTTATCATCTCGCTTTATACGATTGGTGCGCTTGCCTGCAGGCCCTTTGCCGGATTCTTGGTGGATACGCTCAGCCGCAAGCCCTTGTACTTTTGGACATTCTTCGGGTTTACCGCGTGTTTCTTGGGCTACAAGACTGTCGGCATTTTGCCGGTTCTTGCCGCCGTGCGGTTTGCGCATGGTCTGTTCTTCGGAATCTCGAGCACGGCGAGCAATACGGTCGCCATCGATGCACTGCCGGCATGTCGCCGCGGTGAAGGCATCGGCTATTTCGGAATCAGCGTGAATTTGGCGTTTGCGACAGGCCCCATGACCGGCATGTTCCTGTACGAGGCTTTCGGCGATACGATTGTGTTTGCGGTTTCGATTATTCTGTGCGCGATCGGCTTAGTTCTCGTGCAGACGTTGAACGTGCCGCGCAAAGACAAAAAGCCGCATGCTCCGCTTTCGCTCGACCGATTCTTCTTGACCCGCGCCATTCCCCAGTTCACCAATTTCATTTTCGTCGGGTTCGCCTACGGTCCGGTCACGAACTACATCGCCCTTTACGCCAAGGAACTTGGCATTGGCGGCACCGGCTGGTTCTACGCCTTGATTGCGGCGGGCCTGATTCTGAACCGAGTTATGACAGGGCGCTTGATTGACCGCGGCTACCTGATTCACCTGGTGGGCACCGGCATGACCTTGAACGTGGTCGCCTACTTTATTCTCGCCTTCAGCCATACGCCGGCAGCCTTCTTTATTTCGGCGTTCTTGATTGGCACAAGCCTCGGCCTGATTTTCCCGGGCTACCAGACCATGTGCGTGAACCTCGCCCGCCATGACCAGCGCGGCACCGCCAACAGCACTTACCTGAGCGGTTGGGATATCGGTATCGGCGCCGGCATTTTAGTGGGTGGTTCCATGGCGGGTCATTTCGGCATGCACCAGCCCGTATTCCTTGCCTGCGCCATAGCACTCGTAATCGCCGACGTGCTTTACTTCACGTGGACCGCAAGGCATTATTTGAAGAATAAGCTGGAAGGATAAGCCCGGGCTCTTGTTCCCGGAAAGACATTACGTCGAACGCTTGTCTTCGTACATCATCTGGTCAGCGTCGACGACACTTTTCCTGAAATTCGAAATACGACCATCCCAACTGGCATAACCGATGCTCACCTGGAGCGTATAATACCGGCGTTCGTCGCGATTTTCAATTTCTTCACGCAAGCATTCGCGGATAATCCTGATGACATATTCGGGTATTTCCGTCTGCACAACAAGCAAGAATTCATCGCCGCCATAACGGCACAGGAACACCGATTTGCCCATGCAGGCACATGCGCTCTTGAGCGCCTTAGAAACAAGCACAAGTGCGCGATCGCCTTCGATATGGCCGTAGGTATCGTTAATCTGCTTGAAGTGGTCCACATCCACCATCACCACGTAATAGCTCTTGGAGTCGCGCGGAGACTGCAAATAGCGTTCCAACTGGTTACGGTTGTTGAGCGAGGTCAGCGTATCCGTCGAAATCAGAAGATTTTGCAGGTTCAGGTAAACGAACAGAATGATCATGGTACACCAGAAGCAGAAAATCGGCGTCGTCATCGAGAAGAACACCTGCAAGGCTGCCGCCACTATGCAGCCCGGGGTGTAGCTACCCACAATCAAGTACGTCTTGAAATTCTTGCGGTTTTCCGGTTTAAGTCCGCGGAAAAAGCACCGGACCGTCACCGTCATGATGTAAATAAACGGGAGGAACATCAGCACCACATAGTACAAGTTGCGCGGTTCCAGTTTGTCGTCTAGCCAAAAACCAGGCGTAACTACAAACGAAACAAGCAACAGCACCATTTCTGCAAAAATCGGAATCCGGAGTTTCGCCTGAATGCGATGAATTTGCAAACGCGTCAACTCTGGACGCGTGCTCATTTCGGCAAAAGTAAAGCAGCTATAAAAAAGCAACGAAATAATAATCGCATTCGAGTAGTTTACCGCCAAAACGCTATAGACATTTTTGGGAATGATGCCGTCGTTTACAAGCGCCCAAAGCGCATCGCTCAGGAAATAGAGAATATGCCACAGCACCAAGTTATGGAAAAGCTTGAACTTGAACTGCGGCGTCGGGAGTCTTTTGATGCTATACAAAAGGAGCGTCAAGACACACGCACAGCCGACACTGACTTCCGCATAAAAAACAAAATCACTCATATTCTTACACCTATCATAGAAAAATAGAAAAAAATCTTATTTTTCAATTACGGCATCTGATTTTTAACAACATTACACCCTAAATCGGCTCGAAATCCACCCCTGAGCTTATAATTGCTAAATTGACTCGCATGAAACCCTGGAAACTCTTGAATTCGGAATATCTGGTCGACGCCCCCTGGCTGAAAGTCGCTAAAGAAACCTGCGAACTGCCCAACGGCAAGGTGATAGACGATTTCTATACCCTATGGCAGCCGGACTGGGTCCTTATCTTGGCCCGCACCGCCGAAGGCAAATGGGTCATGACGGAACAGTACCGCCACGGCACCGGGAAAATCGCGCTGGAATTCCCCGCCGGAATCATCGACAAAGGCGAAACGCCGGAACAGGCCGCCCTGCGGGAATTGCAAGAAGAAGTCGCCTTCCGCGGCACAGCCGACAAGGTCACCTACCTGGGCGCATACCCCGTAAACCCGGACAGGCATCGCGGCAAGTTCCATGTGGTATTCATTGACGGCGTCGAAAAAGCCGGCACAACCCATTTCGACAGCACCGAAGACATCGAAAGTCTTTTGTTAAGCGACGAAGATTTGCAGAAAAAAATGGCGGATGGTTCATTCAACCACCCGCTACAAATCGCCGGATATTTCAAATGGCGGCTTACTTGTGAACGTAAGCAATAAAGAGCGTCACGCCCACCATGGACAAGTCCTTCTCGCTTGTTTCCAATTCATTCGAAGACGAGAACAACTTCATGCCGAGCAAGACGCCATGACCACGGACTCCCGTATCGTAGGCAGCCGTAAATTCGATTGCAGCACCTACTCCATCATACATATCTAGGCCACGGATATCGGTCTCATTCGCAGTCCATGAAAAGCCAACCGAGCCCGACAAATGGAAATGATCTACAGGGTAGAAAATAAAACTCGGGCCCAAAAGATAAGAGTTAAACTGGATATAATCGCCGGACTTATAGTAACGGTGGCCCAAACCGGCGAGTTGGCCGGCAATCCAAAACCGTTCCGAGACTTGTCCACCGACGCGGACACCAAAGCTCACAGCAAGCTCATCGCAGTCATTACAAATAATGTCATCTACGGACTTGTCATCAACTTCCGTACTTGCGCCGCCATAACCTAATCCCGCATCAATATAAACGGCGAAAGAAGGTATTGCGAGGAAAATTAGCAAAAGGGCTATTTTTTTCATTTTTTCTCCTGTCTTAATTAAAGGCTTAATTCTTTTTTAAGCCGTTCGCGCACAAATATAAGAATTCTCTGTGCAAGTCCTTGTCGCCGTATTTGTCTTCGGCACCAGGTTCCAGCTCTTCGGCAGAATAACCGCTCGTTATGCGCTGTAGCAACACTTGTCGTTCAGGTTCGTCGTAGCTGAAATGGATGCGGAAGGTGCGGTACGCCAGCACGCCCGTATGAGCCATCGAATCAATCGTCAAACGGCGGCGAGAACTGTCAAAGACATCTTTCGAAAAATTCCCGCGGGAAAGTTGCACCTGCGCAAAACTGAACAAGTCAAAAACGCTATGTTCAGCAATCCAGCGATTCTGTACGGCGAATTCGTCGGTCTTTTCGATATTCCAAGAATCGCCCACCTGTTCTTCGACCCAGCCGGCCTTGGCATCCGGGAATGCATCGGCCATCGGGATGTACGGCTTGATATCGAGAACGGGCGTTCCATTCAGCAAATCCGCTTCGTCCACATACAACGTAAGGCCTTCGATTTTGAGCAAGCGCACGCAACTGAGTCCAATGGGATTCGGGCGGTAAGGGCTACGGCTCGCAAAAGTGCCTACACGGTCTTTACCCTTGGGCGGTACCGGCGGGCGCGTTGTCGGACGCCATCCCTCGTTCTCGTGAAACTGGAATATGACCCAAATGCGTTCAAAACCGTCCAGGTCGCGGAGCGCCATTTCAAAGTTCTGCCCCGCATTCAATTCAATCCGGCCCAGATGTCCAGCAAACAGACGCCCCTGTCTGGGAGCGTCGTACTTGTAAACAGCATCGCCGTAGAATGAGCCTATCGGGGTCATTATTCCAGGTCTTATTCCGAATCTTTTCCGTAACGGATATAATCTATCTTGCCGATAAAGAATCTTTGATCATGCAATCCCTGATACATAGAGTCATAACCGATTCCAAGACCATATTCGATATTCGAGATGTCCCCATGAGTGATAGCATCAACGCGAGGATCGCCATCTAACGAAATGCTCACATAAAGAGTCGACGAACCTGAAGTTCCTCCAATTGAAATATTGACAACATGCCATTCATTCAGCGTTATTTCGCCCACTTTTTCAATTTGCCAATCATAATCATTTTTTGCATCACGATAATGGAATCTCAAGATGGACCCATCAAGACGAATCTGCCAACCGTCAACACCGGATCCTGGAGGTTCAGCAACAAATATATTGCTCATATTACCTTCCGCCGTAGCCATAAAGCGGACTTCAGCAACGAACCCGTTGCTTTTAAAGGTTTCGCTCAACGGAATAAGCAAACCATTTGAGCCATTCAAGACAAGGCTTCCACATTCAGCTTCCACCGGAGTCACCTTGTCATCTATATAGGCATTGTTCTTTCCAAAATAATCGCGTCCTAAATCTTCCGGATCATCAAATTCATAGGCGACATCATACTTCGAAAGATTTTCCGGTTCATGAGTCTCAGTACAACGAAGTTCAGCGGCGTTCGAGGCTACCACACTCTCTTTTTTGTACGAAGCCTTATCATACCAACTGATGGAGCCATCTGCATTTGCTTCATCACTTGCCGAACTCACCTCAACGACAGAACTGGAACTTTCGAAATAGGTTTCGACATTGCCCCAATCCTTATAATTGATACAACTTTCTTTAAACATTTTGACAAGTTGTGTATATTCACGTTCCGACATGGTTTCATCGAAATCGGCCGTGATTTTATTTCCTTTGCAACGAACATTCGTGTACGAGTAATTATTCTTTTCAAGGGCACACATGGAATCGACAACCGCCGAATTTTCGTATTCGGTTTCAACCGTCACCGTTCCATTGCTATATGAATAACGGGATGTACTAGGCAAACCCATAAAATTCATGTTCATCACGAAAGGATTTTCTGAAACGACCTCGCAATAATCCGACAATCCCGTCTGATAACCCTGCGCACTGGAGGAAGATTTCGATTCGCTAAGCGGATTCGAATCTCCGGGATCGCTATTCGAATTTTCATCTTCGGGTTCGTCATATTCTTTGCACATCGACAAGAACGTGTTCAGAAGTTTTTTGTACTCGTTCTTCGTCAAGCGTGCGCCACTGTATGCGACAACGGACTTACCATTGCAATCTACTACACCATAATCATCGTCTTCCATATACGAAGAGCAAGCGAACTTGGCGATCGACTGGTCGTCGAATTCAACCTTTTCGACAAGTCTTTCATCTGAATATTCAAACGACGTCTTGGAATAAATACCATCTTCAAGGGTTTCAAGCACCAGAGGGTCCGAAGACACGACCTTGCAGTAATCTTGGCCTTTTTTTGAACTCGGGCTCGAAGAACTATCGCCACAAGCAACCAAGCCCAAAGAACACAGGCCTGCAACCCAAACTAGTTTTTTCATATTATTCCTCTTTCTCCAAAATTTTACTATAAATATACTCTTTTTACGGGCCATCGCAATAGGGAGCCGAATTGGATTTACTTAAAATTTCTACTTTTGCACCCGATGAAAGATAAAGCTAAAAAACTGATTGAAAAGTACGAGGAATTGGAATCGGAACTCGGCAACCCGGACGTTCTCGCTGACCAGGCCCGTTACAACAAGATTCACAAGCAGTACAAGGGTATCGAAAAGGCCGTTTTGAAGGCCAAGGAATACCTGCAGATGCTGAACGACCAAGAAGAATGGAAGGCCGCCCTCGGCGATTCCGACCCCGAAATGGTCGCGATGGCAAAGTCGGAACTTTCCGATATCGAAAAGAAGTTGCCGGGCATTACTGACGAACTCCAGATTTTGATGGTGCCGAAGGATCCGTGGGATTACCGCAACGCCACGCTCGAAATCCGCGGCGGTACCGGCGGCGATGAATCCGCCCTCTTTGCGGGCGACTTGTTCCGCATGTACCAGGGCTACTGCAGCCGCATGGGCTGGAAGATGACCATTCAGGACGCAAGCGAAGGCACCGTGGGCGGTTACAAGGAAATTCGCGTATTCATTGAAGGCGACAGCGTGTACGGAACGCTCAAGTTCGAAAGTGGCGTTCACCGCGTGCAGCGCGTACCCGAGACTGAAACGCAGGGGCGCGTACATACGTCCGCCGCAACAGTCGCTATTCTCCCGGAAGCCGAAGAAGTCGACGTGGAAATCCGTGAAGCCGATATTCACATGGATACCTACCGTTCTTCGGGCGCTGGCGGTCAGTACATCAACAAGACGGATTCCGCCGTGCGACTCACCCACATTCCGACAGGCGTGGTGGTGAGCTGCCAGACCGAACGTAGCCAGTTACAGAACCGCCTGCACGCCATGGAAATGCTGCGTTCCAAGATTTTGGACGCCGTGATCGCGAAGAAGGAACAGGAAGAAGCTGCTAGCCGTAAGGCCTTGGTGGGCACCGGCGACCGTAGCGCCAAGATTCGTACTTACAACTTCCCGCAGAACCGCGTGACCGACCACCGTATCGGTCTTACTCTCTATAATTTGGACAAAGTCATCACTGGCGACCTCGATGAAATCATCAACGGGCTCCAGATGGCGAACGCCCAGGAAAAACTCGGAAAGTTTAACGCTTAAGGTTTTATTCTATGCAGCAGATGACTGTTCTTGAAATTCTGAATCGCACCAAGACCTTCTTCGAAAAGAAGGGGGTTCCTGACGCGCGATTGGATGCCGAGTACATCATTAGCCACGGGCTCGGCATGAAGAGCCGCATGGACATTTACCTGAATTTTGAAAAGCCGCTTACCGCCGCCGAACTGGATACGCTCCGCCCGCTCGTAGCTCGCCGCGCGAACCGCGAACCGCTACAGCATATTATTGGCGACACCAGTTTCCGCGGATTCATCATCAAGTGCGACACGCGGGCGCTGGTCCCGCGCCCCGAAACGGAGTCGCTGGTGGATATGGCGAAGGACGCGCTCAAGGGAATCGAAAATCCGTTCATCGTCGAGGTGGGCACGGGAACAGCCGCGATTTCTATCGCCTGCGCGAAAGAAATCGCCGGTGCGAAAGTGCTCGCGACTGACATTTCCGAAGACGCACTTTCGCTCGCCCGCGAAAATGCAACAGCCAACGGCCTCGGCGAAGGCGCAGAAGGCGCAAGTCTCACCTTCGCAAAGGGCGACTTGCTGGACGCCGTCACCGCAACCGACAAAATCGACTGCCTGATTGCAAACCTGCCGTACATTCCCGATGGCGAAAAAGGGAAGCTCCAGCCCGAAGTCGACAAGTTCGACCCGGAACTCGCCCTCTATGGTGGACCGGACGGCCTTACGCTCGTGCGCAAACTCTTGCAGCAGACCGAAGGCAAGCTAAACGCTGGCGCCCCGATTCTTTTGGAAATCGGGTCTGAACAGGCAGAAGTCTTGAAGAACGAAGCCGCCAACTACCCGTGGCTCGAATTCTCCGGAATCCACAAGGATTACTGCGGCAATACCCGCTTCGTGAGCTATAAGGCGAAATAAAACTCAACTCATACAACAAGAGGAGATCCCCACCCTGGTGGCCATGCGCACTAAAGAGCAAAGCTCTAAGTGCTGTCCGCCGGGGCTGTCGCCCGGGATGACAACGCAGACGTTACACGCCCACGGTGCAGCCGAGGGCAGAGAGGACGTAGGTTTCGCTTTCGCCCGCGCGGTAATAGGGCAGCAAAGTTTCGTCGTCTACTAAAGAATCGTCAAAACCGTTCAGCTGGAGTTGCTCGTCAATGCGGCGTTTGAAGGACGAAAAGCCGGAATTCCAGAGCGTTACGGGCTCGCGGTCGGCTTTACAGGCGGATTTTCCAAAGTCATATTCGCTATACATTTTTTCCTCTTTTCTATAGAAAAACACACAAACTTACTAGTGCTTTTCTGTACAGCTAAATATAAAATTAAACCGATGTCAAATTATGACATCGGAAAAATTCTTTTTTGAGAGGACAACGAGTCCGCTATTCAATTACCGTAGCAGTGACCTTGGCATGTCCGACTTTATCGAGGCCAAGCTTTTTACCGGCGGCAGCACTCAAGTCTATAATGCGGTCACGCACAAAGGGGCCGCGGTCATTCACGCGCACCTCGACAGAAGCACCCGTATCGTCACGAACCACACGCAACTTAGTGCCAAAAGGCAAGGTTTTGTGGGCACAAGTCATCGCATTCTGATTGAAAATTTCACCGCTGGCCGTCTTTTTGCCGTCGAATCCCGGCCCGTAATAACTCGCCTGACCCTTCATGACCTTTCCGATCGGAGCGGTCTTTTTGCCCTTTTTACCCTTTTGAGGAGCTTGGGTATCTTCGGGGAACCTTTCGTAACCTTGACGGGAAGCGATCTTTGCATTTCCATCGGCGCAGCTAGACAAAAGCATAGCCACAAACATGGCCAGCACCACAAAAACGATGCGCCTATTCAAAATCATACATGCTGTTGTACGTGTTTTCAAGGATTTCATCTTCCTGACTCTTGACTTCGGCCTGCTTTTCTTCGGGAGCCTTGTTCAATTCTTCGTAATACTGCGCAGACAGCTTGTTCACATGGGTTTCGCTGCTCTTGACGCGCTTGCGCAAACGTTCCAGATCCTGGTCGGTAATCGTGAGGCGCGTGTTCATCTTTTTCGCAGCTTCCTTGCCCCAAGGCGTCTGGCCATACTTGTCGCGAAGGAGCTTGTAAGTGAGCAAGGTGCTATCGATACGTTCCGGATTCATCTGGAAGTAAATGGCCTTCATGTAAAGGGCCTGAATGCCGGCCTGCGTTTCGGGATATTCCTGATACAAGCTGTCGAAACGCGTAAACGCACGGGCATAAGCGGAATCCACCTGATCCATCTTATCCAAAGGCATTTCGGCGGCAATCGTCCAAAGGCTTTCGGCTTCCATGTACTTTTCTTTCGCCAAATCTTCGCGGGTCTTTAAAGTCACACGCATACCCAAGTTCACCTGAGCCTGCTTTGCATATTCCGTTTCCGGATATTTCTCGATAATCTGCTTGTAGATTTCTTCGGCAGAATCGGGATCATGCATATATTCGTCGTAAATGAAGGCCTTGGCGTACAATGCGCGCAGGGACTTCGCACTGTCGCCCGATTCAATCACAGCATCCAGGCGGGTCATCGCACTGTCGACTTCATCCAGCTTGAACAGGAACAGTTCGGCAATCAGGAATTCCGACTTGAAGAAGTTATCCACGTTCGGAATCGAATCCTTGCGTTCCTTGTCGTTCTGGTTACGCATGGCAATCAAGCGCTTTAAAGCATCGCGGCGTTCGCGGGCTTCCTGGCCCCACTTACTAATCGTGCGAGAAATAAAGCTACTATCGTAATAGACAACGGCCTTGTCGTAATCAATCGTCTTGTGCTGTTCGTAGTCGCCCAGGCAGAAATAACTGCGCGATGCAAACTCGGAACGCGGGTATTCCGTATTCACCTTCTGCAAAATGATAATCGCATCCGGATAACGGCCGCCCAACATGGTCAATTCGCCAATGCGAACCAGGTATTCCGGCTGCTTGGACTCGTTTTCGGGATTCTTGTACAGTTCCTTGTATTCGTCGGCGGCCTTCAGGTATTCCTTACGGTAAGCAAGGCATTCTGCCGCCTGTTCCCCCGCCGTCTGCTGTTCGCGCGCGTTCAGTTCCTTGATTTCCTTGGCGGTATAATGTTCGCGAGCCTTGTCCCAATTTTCTTTCTTGAAATACAGGCCAGCAAGTCTAAAATGCGCCTTGCCACGCATAAAGGGCGTACCCGCCGTATCGGCCAGCACCGCTTCCAAAGAAGCAATCGCCTGGTCCGGGAATTCGGCCTGTTCATCCAGAAGGGAAAGAAGGTTCAATCCCTGGAAATAATACGGGTGGTCCTTGGAGGCGATCACCGGTTCCAAGGCAAAACGGCTAATGTTGAATTCATGGTTGCGGTAAAGGCAATAGGCACGCTGGTATTCCACCGCCTTCATGGAATCATGGTCGGCAAAATAGCGTTCAAATTCGTCGTACTTGGTAATGGCCTTGCCCCATTCGTGCTTGTGGCGGAAAGCTTCACCGATCAGGAACACGGCCTCGGCGGTCCGTTTCTTGTTCTTGGGGAAACGTTCCAGCACGCGGGAGCCTTTTTCGATAATCCTGTCGTATTTCTGGCGTTCTTCAGAACCGGGCAGGGAATTTTCGCTATCCGGAATACTGTCGAGACGTGCGGCACGCATTTCGGCGGCCTGCTCATCCAGGCGTTCCGCATTGAACATGTGGTTCAGGTAGGCACAGCAAGTACACCCCTCGAACACGAGGGCGAGCATCACAAGTGCCATGTAGCGGATACGTAGCATGGGAGTAAAGATACAAAAATGAGGGCTATAAAACCCTAGTATTGGTTCAAATACTTCGTGTAGTCGCACAGTTTGAGGCCCGGCGGGAGTGCGGACTTGTCAAAGCGGACCATGCGGACTTCGGCCGGTTTACCCACCACGCGGGCAAGCATTTCGAAGTTATCCTGAGTTTCCCACACGGCGGCATCGATAATCAGGCCATCGCCGCAATCGGTTTCACCCGTGCTGTTGCCGATACCCGAAATTCTGGAATTCTGTTTCAGGAGTCTCGTGTAGATTTCGGGTGCGATTCCGAAATGGTTCGAACTAGACGAAGAATCGTAAACGACCACGTGGACTTCGCGGAAATGATTCAGGGAATCAAAGACAACCGTGTAAGTGTGCATGTAGGGAGCGATAAAGAACGATTCCTGCCATACGTTCTTTGCCACGGGCCTGAAGTTTCCAATCGAGTATTTCTTGAAGAATTCCTTGGGGGTTGCACCGTAGCGCACCACATAGTGGCCAAGCATCGTCGAGAAATCATGAACGGCAGACGGAGCCATCGTTTCGCGCAGGCTGTCCACGGCTCGGTTCAAGTTCGCGGTCAAGCCATCGTTCTTGTTAATGGGAGCGGGCCTCGTAATGTTCGATTCCTGAATGCGCTGCTGAATGTCGGGGTATTCCGGATCGATCTTCTGGATTTCCTGGAACTGCTTGCGGGCAAGGTCAAACTGGCGGCCCTTCAAATAAGCGCGGCCGAGAGCTTCCTTGAGCGGCAAGTTTTCGGGATATTTGTCGACCATGGGTTCCAAAATATCGAGGGCAGTCTGAGCACGGTCTTGCGGAGAGAGCACCACGCCGTTACCCGGCCCCGGAGGAGACTTTTCTCCCAATGTAGAGACAGCCTCACGAGCCGGAGCGTAATCGGGCATAAAGGCCAGAATGCGCTGGTAAATCTTTTCGGCGGCATCGAAATGGCCCTGGTATTCGTCCATGTAACCCTGCAACAGCAAAAGCTTCACGTTTACCGGGTACTGAGAAAGGGCGTATTCCACAACGGCAGCGCAACTGTCCAGTTGGCCGCTACGGTGGTAAAGGTCGGCAAGGTTTTCGTAGGCAGCGGGCACATCGCCGCCCGAAAGGCTTACCACCGTCTTGAATTCGTTGGCGGCCTGCAAGTAGCGGCCGTTTTCCATCAAGAGTTTACCATACCAAAGTCTGGTCTGGTACAAGGCGGGAGCACGTTCAGAAGCCACGCGGGCCAGTTCCAACGCAGCAGAGGCGTTACCGGCCTGGTAAATCTTGCGGCTTTCGACATAGGTGGCCACGCCAGAGCCCGGCAAACGGGCTTGCAGTTTTCCAATCAAAAGGGAAAGGCGGTCCTGCTGATTTTCCGTAAGCGAGCCCATTTCAAACAAAGTATTAATTTGTCCAAGGAGGGCCGGCAAAAGGTCCGGGTAAAGAACAATTACGCCGTCGTAAATATCGTAGGCAGCCTGGTAAGAGCCCGAACGGGCAAGCTCCGTCGCACGGCGAAGTTCGGTCTGCACCTGCACCGGCACCTTGGCAACGTCGGCCGTCAAGTCCGGGGTGTCACCGCGAGCAACGGTCGAACCGGCCGGAAGACCATAAGGAATCCCGCCTACCGAAATTTTACTGGGGCCATAAATATCATAAACGCGAAATCCCACAAATGCAAGCAGGACTCCGCAACAAAGCGTCAAAAACAAGTATGCAGCCCTACGGGCTGCCGAAGACGAATTCGCCATTACTTTTCCAAGAAATCAGCCAGTTTTTCTTTATGTTCCTTGCTCTTTTGCAGACGACGCAAGGTTTTGTTCTTGATTTGGCGTACGCGTTCGCGGCTCAGTTTCAAATCTTCACCGATATCCTTGAGCGTCGTATCTTCAACCGTATCAAGTCCGTAGAACATGCGAAGGATTTCTTCTTCGCGCTGCGGCAAGGCAGACAAGGTTTCCTGGATGAGTTTCTTGCGTTCATCCTTTTCCATGTCTTCGTCCTGGTTACCGTCAGACCCCAAGACATCCATAAGCGTGCTGACCGTGTCACCGCTACCGCCGACATTGTTGCTGTCGCCAATGGGGGCATCCAGCGAAATGTCCACGATTTTCTCCATGACCTCGACGATGTCCTTTTCGAACGGCGCGAATTCGTCCATAGCGATGGTACGATCGTAGTCACCGTCGTTCTGCATCAAGGCCCGTTTAAAGCGGTTCACCAAGGCAAGCTTGTTGGGCGGAATTCGGACCGCGCCCACCTGTTCAAACAGGGCTTTCTGGATAGACTGGCGAATCCACCAGACCGCGTAAGAAATAAACTTGACATCCTTTCCCATATCAAAGCGTTTTGCCGCCTTGAACAACCCGATATTTCCTTCGTTAATCAAATCAAGCAGGGAAAGTCCACGCCCCTGGTACTTTCTTGCGACACTCACCACAAAACGGAGGTTACCCCGAATCAGGCGCTGCAAGGCCGACTTGCGGATTTCTTCCGCCTGGTCGCTCTTGATAATCGCAAGAAGAGCCTCTTCTTCCTGAGGACTCAGGGTCGGAAACCTGTTGAGGTCCCTAAAATAAAGCGCTTCGTTTGCATCACTCATAGAAATACATACCTTCAATTCTTCATAGGAAATTTCCTTGAAGACTATCCAAATATGTCTTTTTACTTTGTTTTCGTCAAGTTATATAACTTTTCGTAAGGGTAAATTCCCGAATTGTGACCATCGCTAAAGGTAAGGCCTGCGGCATAGCGGCCAATCGACTGCACTTTGACAAGCGTAATATCTTGAGGCACGGTCGATTCGTCCAAAAGTTTTTCGCCTGTATGTTCATCGACACACAAAGCACACGGACACGCCAGTCTCAAATCGCGAATGGCGCATGCACCGCGGCTGCCATCGTTCCATTCAAATCCGAGACGGCCATCCTTTGTCCTAAATACTTTCTTGGGCTGGATCATACATCCTCCTCGGGGAGTTCTGCAAATTCATAGTTGAACGTCTTGAGTACGCCGTCGCCTTCGGTCTTGAATACCGAGAGCGTGCGCACCATGGCATCGGCAGCCTGCATAAACGCCTTGGCCGATTCGGAATTGGGGTAACGGAGCACAGCAGGAGTTCCCTGGTCGCCACAATCGGCAACGGCGGGTTCGAGCGGGACCTTCGCAATGACCGGCACGCCCCAACTTTTGGCAATGCGGTCTCCACCGCCTTCGCGGAAGATATGATGGTGCTTGCCGCATTCATCACAAATAAAGTAGCTCATGTTCTCGACGACGCCCACCACCGGAACGCCCACGGAATCGAACATGGCAAGACCCTTGCGGCAGTCGGCAAGAGCCACCTCTTGCGGTGTCGTCACCACGACGGCACCGGCCATCGGGCAATTCTGCGTCAGGGTCAGCTGAATGTCGCCCGTTCCTGGAGGAAAATCCACCAGCAGGTAATCGAGCTTGCCCCAGCGCACATGATGGATAAAGTGCTGGATCATCTGCGACACCATGGGGCCACGCCAAATGGTCGCCTTGTCACTGTCGGCAAACATGCACATCGACACAATGCTAATGCCGCCCTTCGCTTCGACCGGGGCGATCGTATTGTCTTCAAAAACTTCGGGAGCGCGGTCAATACCGAACATGAGACCCATACTTGGGCCGTAAATGTCGGCATCCAGAATGCCCACTCGGGCACCCGAGAGGCTGAGGGCCATGGCGAGGTTTGCCGTTACGGTGGACTTGCCCACGCCACCCTTGCCGCTTGCAACCGCCACCACATGAGCGACATCGCCGATGTACGAAACTTTGGGAGCCTGCGCCGCCGTATTGGAGCTATCCACACGGCCTTGGGCGGTAAACGTCACATTCACTTCGCTTGCGCCAAGAGACTTCACGATCGTAATGCACTGATCCTTGAACTTGTCGCGGATTGGGCATGCCGGCGTCGTAAGCTTAAGGTCAAAGCTCACCTTGTCGCCATCGATCTTTAGATTCTGGACAAAGTTCAGTTCAACGATATTCTTGTGCAGGTCGGGGTCTTGAACCGCCTGCAAAGCCGTCAAAATAGTCTGTTCATTCAACTGCATTACGTTTTCTCCATCGAGAATTTAGGCATGCGGAGCAGATGCGTCATGCAAGGCGGCCACTCTTCTTCGTAATGGCTCACCAAGATAATCGTTGTTTCCTTCGAAAGCAACTGCAACAAGCTAAAGATTTTTTCGCGATATTCGCCCTTGAGGCCTTGGGTCGGTTCATCGAGCAAAAGCACCTTGGGCGGGCGTATTGCCGCACGCGCCATCAGCACCACGCGTTTATCAATCGGCGACAAGTCGCGGTAGCGGGCGTTCACGTCTTCGAAGCCCAAGTAGTTCAGCCATTCCTTTGCCTTGGCGCGTTCTTCCCAAGTGGTATTGTCGGCCTTGCAAAGGTTCGCAGTAAAGCCCGTGCACAGGACTTCGGACAAACTAAGGTCTTCACGGTACTGGAGCGCGAGTTCCGGAGAGAAGAAACCGAGTTTCGCCTTATGGTCCCAAATGTTCAGGCCATGCCCCGGGCGTTCGCCCAAAAGGGTAATCTCGTTGTTGTAAATCTGCGGGTGGTCTGCCGTAAGCAAGCCGAGCAACGTACTCTTGCCGGCACCGTTTTCGCCCATAACCGCCCAGTGTTCACCCTTGCGAACGGTCCAGTTCAGATTCTTGAGCACATCGGTTTCGCCAAAGCGGACGTTCACGTTTTTGAGTTCAAAAAGGATTTCCGGGTCCGAAGTATCGGGCGTGCCGAGATTCACGATCTCGTAATCCTTGAGTTCCTTCTTGGAATACTTGGGTGCCGCGATTTCTTGCGGGAGCTCGCCTGCATAAGGAGTAAAGGTCTTGTTGGCGTAAACGAACGCCGGAATTTCGGGCAGCAGTTCATCTTCGCGGGCAAGGCGCACCGCGACCTTCAAGCCATCGCGTTTTGAAAGCTGAACCACGCTGGCAGCCAAGTGCCTACGATATTCAGGATCGAGACCTCCGAACAAATCGTTAAAGTAAACCCACTCGGGCTTTTCCATCCACATGCGGGCCAGCAATACGCGGCGCAGTTCCCCGTTCGAAAGACTCAAAAGCTTGCGTTCCAGAACTTCGTCGGTCAAATCCGCAATCTTCAAAGCCTCTTCCAATTTATCGGGGTCGGTTTCGGGCCACGCCATATCGTCGATATAGCGGTCAGTCTGCAAAAAGAATTTCTTTTTCAAGAGCAAGTGACGCACCAACGGGGCTTCTTCGTCGTGCAGGCTAATAAAGCGCTGCTGAAAGAACGGCGCGAGCGCATGCTGAATCTTACGCTGCATTGCCTCCGACATGGTGGAGACGTTTTCACGCTGGTTCAAAAAATGAGTAATGACCCTATCCAGGTCCTCGCCCTCGGTGCTGAAAATCTGCACCTGCGGGAACATCTCGATTAAGGC
>JAEEGJ010012608.1_pt1 | contig 20832 bp, 20 predicted proteins | sample 8958761 | NCBI WGS metagenome assembly JAEEGJ01 (sample SAMN16246546, study PRJNA631951) | gut metagenome | biome: gut microbiome; feature: rumen; material: RS-attached | host: Bos | place: Iran: Karaj | collected 2018-10
CAGGTCGCTTGGAACGAAACCATTGAAATAACAAAGAAGAGTTTATACTCGGAATTGAAGATAAAATAATGTTAGTTACAGAAGAAGCAGAACCAAATCTTTCTATAACAAAAGAGACTGAAGAAGAATTGTTGGATTTGATTAGGAATGAATTTCCTGAACTATCCATACACATTTTTGATACAGACCCTCAACTTATGATGCCACGATACATTTTCGTGCGTTATAAGGAGACGGATTTGATAACTATTTATCGGAATAGCAAGAGTTACATATATTGTAGATAAACTTGAATTCATTTCACAAAGAGAATTATTCGGTCGCACTAAAAATGATTATCTTATTAATGCTGATGTGGAAGAAGAACCAAAAATAATTGGTACAAATTTTTTGAATAAATTATTAACACTAGATGAATACCGAACACTATTTAGAAAACTCATTGACGATTACAATAAATTATCAGTTGTACAGAAAAATTATGAAGTTCAAAAGAAGATAGAACAAATTAAAAAAGATTTCTAAGTTCTCATTTTTAATTTATTCTATATAATGTTAATAAATTTATTATATTTGGATATATGAAAAAATTTTATAAGGAGTAAAATAAATGAAAATAGCAATAATTGCTGATCTTCATTTTCGGGAGTTAAAAAGAGCGACCAAACCTTTTTAGATTCACAATTACGATTTTTCCAGTGCCAATTTGTGCCTGAATTAAAGCAGCAGGGAATTGACACGATTGTTGTTTGTGGTGATGTGTTTGATACTAGACAAACTGTGAATGTTCAAACCGAGAACGCAGTCATTGATTTGTTCAAGCGAACATTCAAGGATTTCACAGTACACATTATCGTAGGAAACCACGATATGTTCCACACAACAACCACCGAAGTTAACAGTTTGAAATGTTTGGATTTGCTTCCAAATGTTACTGTTTACGAACAAATGACAGAAATTAATTTGGGTGGAAAATCTACTTTAATGCTTCCCTGGATTATCAATTACGAAGATTTTGACCAGATGGTTTTGAAACATTATGATTATTGTTTCGCCCATTTAGACATTATTGGTTTTGATATGGGTGGTAGATTATCAGAGTATGGTTTGACTATGCCTGATATTATGAATAAAATAGACCACACATTTACAGGCCACTATCACGCAAGAAGTAATCGTGAGAATTTGGATGGAAAGACTGTGACCTATGTTGGTTCTCCTTACCAAATTACTCGTATTGACCGAAATTGTGAACGTGGTTATCTTGTATTGGATACTGATACTGATGAATACGAATGGCATAACAACAACCAGTCTATGAAATTCTATTCTTTCAATTATCCAAACATTGATAGAACCAAAGTCAAGGGAAATGTTATTGACATTCATATCCCATACGATAAGCAGAACGAAACCAAACAAATTTACGATTTGATTAAAGAATTGGATGCGTTGTTCCCTGCCTATCCTGTAAACACATTCAATGACGAACCCCCAATAGGAAACGATGGTGTAGATTTGAATGTTGAGACTGAAAGATTTAACATTATGAATATGGCAAAGACCTATATTGACCAGTTGGAATTGAACAAAGTAACAAACGAAGAATTGTACAAGGCATTAGAAGAATTATATGACCAGTTCAAAGGTACAGATGACTGAGTTAGACAAATATAAATCCGAAGTTATTGATGGTGCTTTGGATTGGTTAAAAGAACATTCAGGCTATCGTTGGTCTGATGTTCTTGATTATATTTGCGAACATTGGGACCTTGATAATGAATGGGAAACTTATTTTGATGAATTAGTTGAATATGCTAAAGTAGAAAATTTTGAGGTTTTCTATTTACGCAGTTTAAATGAAACAAAATATAAGACAAATAGGGTGCCACAAAAGCAAGCTCTTTCTATATTATTAGGGAATAAACTAATAAAGAGATTAGAAGAAAGTTTAACTAAGGAAATATAATATGAAACACATTGTATGTTTGACAAAATGCTACAACTATGACGATTTAGCTGTATGGTTCAAGTATCACGATAAACTTGGTTATCGTATTCATTTGATAGATAACGATTCCGATAAAGAAGTAATGAGTGGTGTAATGCCATTCTTGATTGAAGGCACAAACCACACATACGAAAAGTTATCAGGGTGGCCGAATCAATGGCAGTTGTTTAGCGACATTCTAAATCAAAATCGTTATGATTTTGAAGAAGGTGATTTGGTTGCTTTCATTGACGATGACGAATACTTGTGGTATTATTTGGACTACTGGAAATTGGTAGAACAATATAGACCAGAGTTTAAAGACAAAGTTTATGAATCAATGGAAGATTTCGTAAACAACCAAATGAAACGTCAAACAGATATGGACTTACCTGGTTGTGTTCTCGTGCCACAAACCTTAATGAGTACACACGATTTTTGGCAGTATGGTAATAGAATAGAACCTTATGTTCGCACACATTTCTATCGCAGAAATGATGCTAGTACACAGGGTAAAGCCATTATAAAATATGACCCAAAATTCTATTACGATTTCACCATTAAGACTGGTGAAGAATATGGTCATGTTCCAGTCATTTGGGAGTTGAACAAGAACAACAAAGATACTGCAACTCGTATGAGTTTGGTTAATGGTATTGGTGTTAGTAAATCTACCTATGGTGATGTGGATTACAATGCTTGTTTAAGATTGTATCACTATCATATTAAATCCGAAAAAGATTGGGAAAAGAAAATAAATAGAGGTAGTGCGGCAGTAGACCACCAGTGGTATGCGTCAGATGTTAGAGCCAACAAGTATTTTGGTGGTTATAACACTATTGACTTTACAATGTTAGAAACATTCAAGTTGTTAGAATTATGATAAATGTTCAAAAAGAAAAATGGCTTCGTGGCGAGATTACGGGCGATTATAATGAATGTAGATTTACAGAAGATAAATCTGCGTATGCTCGTAAATGGTTGGGTTGGTCTAAAATGGATTTACAACCTGATAACCCACGAAACATTGTAGATAGAATTTGCCATTGGAAACTTGAAGATATTGAACACCCTGATATTCCATACATTCAATTAAAGAGTAAATGGTCTGATAAAATTGCCGTTTATGATTTGTTGAAAGAAATTGGTTTACGCAATATATGTTTGCCTTATGAGAAAATGGAATATAGCAAGTCTTTCAATGAACAAATTTTATACGAATTGGATAAAAGACCAAAAGAATGGAAATACATAATCAAATGTAATCATGGCAGTGGTTGGAATATCATTTATACACCAAACCAAACAAGTCATCAAATGGTTATTGATTGTATGAATGGTTGGTTAGAAACAAACTATGCTTACTTATCTGGTTATGAAGTTCAATACAAATGGATTAAACCAGGTTGGTTAGTACAACCAGTAGAAGTTTACAGACCTCTTGATTGGAGTTTTTGGTGTGAGAATGGAGAAATCAAGGGATTAGGATTAACAAAGAAATGTGGTAAGAATTTAGAAGAATATATCGCATTTGTAAATCCTGATGGAAAAGAAAGTGATTGGTTCATAGGTGGCGAACCAGACCAAACGATTCTAAATAGTAAACAGACCGAGATTCTACAACAAATGAAACCTTATGTAGAACAGATTGTAAAACCATTTAAATTTGTTCGTTGCGATATGTACTATATGAATGGTAAAGTATATTTTGGCGAGGCAACATTTACACCTTGTAGTGGAATTTTGGATATAACATATACAAACAAAGGATAGAACAATGATTAAATCATCAATAGTAGAAAAGAAAGTTCAAATGAGTCAACTAGAAGTTAAGCAGTATTTTGAAATGCTTAACAAGTATATTAGTGGTAATGGTATCAATGGAGAATTGACCTATGCTGCTATCAAGACTATTAAGACCCTTGAAAAAGATTACAACGAAATTATGGCTGGTTTGTATAACCCTGATGCTGACCCAAAGTTTGCTGAATACAAGCAGAAGATTGACGAATTGGTTATGAAATATGCCGACCGTGACGAGCAGGGTGAATTGATTTTGGATGCTAACAAGCGCCCAACTATCACAGAACAGATTGTAGAATATCAGAACGATGTTAAGAAACTCCAGGAAGATTTCGTAGATACTTTGAAATTAGTAAATGGTTCTAACGATTTCAACCGAAATTTCTTGAACCAGCCAAGAGAAGTTAAGATTTGGACTTGGTCAAATATTGAACAGGTCCCAGATGAAATTCCTGGCGTCTTTATGCTCTATATGTTCAAAGAAGAATTTTAACAGTTCTTTTTGAAACTTATTTTAAGAACCTAGCATTGTTAAATGCTGGGTTTTTTATTATATTGGTATTATGGAAAAATTTAAAGAAATTGTTGAACATGTAAAGCAGTTTTGTTATACCCATTGTGAGTTTTTCTACGATTACAATGAAGATGGCAAACATTTACAGTTGTTCATAAAAGATAACCACAAGATATTTGACCTGTGGTATTCGTCAGATGTGTATATTCAGTTCTCATATTACAGATACAGTTTAAGAAAAGAATATAAAAGAAGTTACTACTTATGTTATAATCCATATACAGCCGTTACAACAAAAGACGAAATGAACATATCTATGGATTCGTTAGACAAATTCTTTAATGATACTTACAAAATCATAGCTGAATGTTATCGTAAAAATAAAGAACTGGAAAATAAAGAAGAACTAAAAAAGATTGAAGAAGATTTTGTATGACATATAATAAACTATTAGATTTGTGTAATAACTTTAATTTTAGAATAAACGAAAATCAAATTTGGTATGATTCTAATAGATTAGAATTAGTTGGTTGTATTGAACAAAATAAAAATAAATGTACTGTTTATACCCAGCCATTTATGAATACACCAATAAATAATATTAAAAAATTAAAACAAATTTTTGATTTATTATCTTTAGAATTCAAATATAGAAAACATAATAATAGATTATATAAATTAGAGAAAGATTTTGAATGACAATCGCATCTTACGAACAAATGAAGAAATACATTGACTCGTTCAAGAATAAAGGTTGGATGAATCATAATCTCTATTTCAAGATTAGATATTACGCAGATAGTATTGACATTATGGAATCGTGGGGTTATCGTGATTTAAATTCTTACGAAATTTTGGTTTCTCAATCACAGGCTAACAATTTCACTGAATATACTTACAACAAACTAATCAATGAAATGTTAATCAAAATTAAGAAAGAACGAATGAACAAAATACTTACTGATATTCAAAAGGATTTTCAATGACTATTCAAGAAGCAACTGATAAAGCAAAAGAATTACATTATGATGTATTTCAAAATGGTACTTATGATGCCCCTATGGAAGCGAGAGAATTTGATTTCTTCTATGGTAAGCATAGATATGGCTCAATTAAATCAAGGAAAACTCGTCAGTTCATACATAGTCATTATTGGAAAACACAGGACGAATTTATCACAAAAGTAGCAGTAGAATCCTGGGAACAAAGTTTACTTAATTTTATTAAGATTGTAAAAGAACGAAAAGTTAAAGAAAAGATTAGAGGTCTTAATGAAGATTTTAGATAAAATACTTGAACCACTTAAAGATTGTGATGAAATGGTTATAAACGAAGCCAAATGTTTCATCCCATTTATCTGTGAAACAATCGCTTGTGGTGATTGGGCAGTAGAATTTAAAGATAACTATTATTATGTTCCATTTGATACTGCTTTTATGGATATGGAACAAAAACACCGATTTAAAATACTTGGAAAATTGTTAGATATTAAATTTGTAATGTATGATGGTGTTACTTGTGTAACGATTCCAAACGAACTATATAAGACATATAAGAAAGATAATATGTTAGAAGCAATACAACAGGATTTCGTATGACCGAAGAAGAATACAAAGCAGAATGGTTACAAGGTTTACATAATACAGAATATAACAACTGTAGATTTGCTGACGATAAAGTCAAGTTTGGTATAGAATGGATTAAAGAAAAATTACCCACAGTTAATTTGGATAATCCACAAAACATCGTGGATAGAATTAACTGGTGTAAGTTATATGACCTTGACCCACGCAAACCTCTTTGGTCAGACAAGATTACTGTGAATTATATGTTGGAAGACGCCGGCTTGAAAGACATTATCATTCCACCAGTTTATTACAGTAGATGTTATTTAACCAAACACGAATTGGATAGTTTACCAGATGGCAATTACATATTCAAATGTAATCACGGTTCAGGTTGGAATATCAAATACGAAAAGAAACCAGGAAACAATCCTGAATATCTTTTGAGTAAACTAAAAGAATGGTATGACTTGAACTATGCCTATATGAGTGGTTGGGAATGGCAATACGATAAAATTATCAAAGGTGTAATCGTTCAACCAAATCTAGGTGTATTGAAAGACTGGAGTTTTTGGTGTGAGAATGGTGAAATCAAATATGTTCAAACTTCACGCAAACTTGGAAAGAATTTAGCTGAGTTTATGACCTTCACAGACGAGAATGGAAAAGAACCCGATGGCTATATTGGTGTTAAACCAATGCGTTTCTATTTGATTCCAAGTGAACTAAATATATTAGAAAAAATGAAGCCAATCGTTAAGAAATTGGCTTCGGATTTTAAATTTGTTCGTGTTGATTTGTATTCAATAAACGGACAAGTTAAATTTAGTGAATTGACCTTTAGTCCTTGTAGTGGAAAGTTAGTATGGAAGAAGTTGGAATAGTTGCGATTGCTAAAAATGAAGAAAAATATATAGCAGATTGGACGATATATCATTTTAATTTGGGATTTGATAAAATTTTCGTTATTGATAATAATGATTTAGATAACGAAAATCAAATGCAAGTCATAACAAGTTTACAACGAAATAATCGTCAAATATATCCGGTTAATGCACGTGGTAGAGATAAATTAGAAGAACTTGGTTGGCAAGTTGGTGCTTACCATAGCACATACAATTATATCAAAGAAAACCATAAAGAGATTAAATGGTTAGCCTTCATTGATTTAGACGAATACTTTGATTTTGATGGATTGACTGTAAAAGAATTTCTCAATCAAGATAAATTCAAAGATACAGATTTAATTCATGTAAACTGGAAATTGTATGGTGATAATGATAAAGTTTATTATGAACCAAGACCAGTTATGGAACGATTTACTCGTCCAGCACCACTAGATGTTACATACAATACTTATACTATGGGTAAAGGATTTTATTACAATATGCATGTAAAATCCTTAATAAAAGTTACAGATAAATCATTTAGATTTTGTACACCACATACAGTTATTTTTGAAGGTGAAAGTAAATGTAAGAATGTAAATGGTGGAATTGAAAATGGTGATAGTCCAATACAAAATGTTTGTTGGACTGGTGGGCATTTAAAACATTTCATTACTAAAAGTACTGAAGAGTTTATTGAACGCAAATTACGAAACAACCCTAGAGCAGATTCTAGGGAAGTGTATAGTGTGTTCAAAGAAGAGTTAGAATCGTATTTTAATATAAATGTTAAAACACACGAAAAACTAACTCTTATTGAAGAAAAAATTAATCAATCAAAATAATAGTTCAATGCTAATGTTCTAACGGCAGGCATGTTAGAGAACATTTTACCTCTACCATCACTATAATTATAACCAGCAGATAAATATGTTCCATTAGAAGGGAAACCGTGCGATATATTCTTTATATCAGATGGTAAATTATCATTGAAAGTATTACATTCAGCATTACTATTGAATACAGTACAATTTTCCAAACTATATGATGTTCTCCAACTATTTGTATATGTAGTTGGATTTCCAGTATAATACTTTACACCATCACCTGAATTAGCAGTCAAATAATAGTAATCATTATTTTGTGGCATAAATGAACATTCAGTAATTCTGTTGTAGAATACAGGTTGTGCCATGCGAATTGTATAACCACCAGCAACTTGATAATCGTATCGTGGTAATTTACCGGGCAATACATTTGCTTCATAAACTTCTTCAGCACCTTCGTATGTCGGCCAAGTAGTTGCTTCACTCAGATTAGATACCCAACCTGCACCAGATCCATCAGGATATTTACTTCCATAATAATACATTATAGTATTTCCAGGACCAGGTGCCCTTCTTGTAATATAGAACAAACCATGACGGTTTTCAAATTTCAAAGTTGTTAGTTCTGCATCATGAATATAATATACATTATTTCTTAATTTCTTGTAATCTATATTAGCAGCAGTAATAGATTTATCAAATGAATAATGTTTTAAAATACAGTTGTTAGAATTGAATGTAGCATAACAAGATTCATTTTCCCATCCACCCTTAATTCTAATAGTGAATAATCTACAAACCCTTGGAATGTTATTTGTAGAATATGGTGTAGTCATTTGTGTTACATAATCATCAAGACCATCACCAGAGATAATAGCACCGAAACCAACATGAACATTACCTGTTGTTGTATAACGGGTTACAACGGCTTCTGTACCATAACCACCAGTATCTTCATTTGATTTAACACCAAATACATTAGTTGTAGAAATTTCTTTTGCAGCAGAGTATGTACCATTTGCATCATCTTTTAATACAGGCCAAATGGGTATATTTACATCTGCGTCAATACTAGCACCACCAGCAGTTCCTTCATCGTTTTCCCAAACTTTTGTTTTCCAATTATAGAAACCAGGATACATTTCTTGCCATAAATGTTCAGAGTTAAATTCATTCATTACTTGTTTTTTATTCACCCATTTTGTAGAATTTGAATAACCAAATCCGTTAGGTGACCAGCAAGTATCTTTAGTACCATACGAATATGTTTTACCATCTACTTCTACACGAAATGGGAAAATAACTCCTGCATCTCTTTGAGTATTAGTTTGTATTTCATTTAAAGCATAAGGGTTTTGTTGTTGTTCATTAGTTGAAGGTAAATAACTCAAATTACTTAATACATCAGTCTTTGAAATTATTACGGCTGGTTCATGTGTGCTAGTAGATGTTGCTTTTTCTATATGTGTTTTATAAAATGCCATAAAAACCTTATACTATGTAATAAGTATTATTATCAAGAGTACTTGGTAATGTTGGGGTAAATACCAATTTAACTACACTATCAGATGATATAGAAATACCTGCTGGATTAGAAGAAACCCAATTTGAGTTCGCATTATTGATTATAGCACTCCAAGGAGCTGTACCGGCAGAACCAGCACAATTATATCTAGCATTAGTATAATTTAAATCAATAGAAGCAGTATAACTTCTATTATTTCCTGTTATACTCAAACTATTATAATCTAATCCAGCACTATAATATTCAGCTTTTATTTGTATTAGATTAGCACTAATGTTATCAGCACTGATATTAGAACTCAAAGTAATAGCATTGTTATTTGGGTTAATGTAAATATAATCACTACCAACATAATTGCTACCAGCAGATAATGCGGAACCAGCAATAGCAGTGATTACACCACCAACACCACTTGCAGTAATGGTTATACCCATTGTATTTTGACCTGCAGAAGTGAATTTAATACCTGGACCAGCAGATAATGTAGCACTTTGAGTGGTAATCCAATTATATGCGGATTGACCTGATTGTGCTGAGTTAATCAATTCACCAGTTACACTAATCTTGTTATCATTTGAAATGTTAATATATTGACCAGTTGTATATGTAGTTCCTTCGGAAGAAATGGATAATTGATTAGCCCCTGATACGAAATTAATACCTTTACCAGCACTTAATTTTAATGAACTAACATTAAATGTTCCTGTTTTATTTGTATTACTTTCTTTATAATATGCAGTTATTTTATCTTGTGTGTTAGCTGCGATTGAAGCACTATTTGCTAAATCAGCAGAACCAGCAAGACGAGCAGAACCATTGAATGTACTATCGTTATATCCTGACCATGCTTTTAGTAAATAGTCATCTAACATTTCATTTACTTTGCCTTCAAAATTACCTGTTATAGCAATAGTAGGATTAGTTAAATCACTATCATTATATTTTACAAAGTTCATCCAATTATTAGCACCACCTGATACATAAAAACCTAATGTATCAGCAGTTGTTGTCAAATTAATTGTTGTTGGATGTTTTTCACTATTATACACATTAATAGTAGATACATTCTTCAAAGCAGTCATAGCACCACCATTAGTGGCTGATTCAATCAAACCATCAATGGAAGTATATAATGTTTCGCCAGATAATGTATTACCACTAAAATTAGTAGATATAGTATTTGTAGCAGTTATGTTTGTAGAAGTTAAATTAGAGAATGATACATCATCGGGTGTTTTAATACCAATAACAGGACCAGATTCTTTTGTAACAAGAATGTTTTTACCCGCACTAACTGCGGCTGTACTTGCTGAAAGATAATTACTTGCTATTGTAGATGATAATGTATTTTCTTTATCATCAATTTCACTTTTTGAATAGTATGGTGTAATTGTACCAACTTCAGTCCATTGATAAGGTTTTGTAGGTTCATCACCAACAACACGCCAGTAGTATTCAAGATAATTTTTTGTTTCGTCAACTAATACTTTAACTACATCGTTTTTTGTAATAGGGTCATCATAAGCAACCAATGCTGCGTGAGTACCAACTACATCCACTACATCAGTAGCTGCTTTTATGGTATCAATTTGGGCCTGAAGTAAACCATCTTCTCTACTTCTATCTTCTTTTTCTGTATCTAAATCTTCTTTAAGACCATCAATAGAACCACTTAGATAATCTATATTTCCTTCAGTATCTGATTTAAAGGTTTCGTAATTACCAGAGAATGTGTCAATAGTCCCTGATAAGAAAGTATCGGCATTTTTTCTTGCTTCAATTTCTTCATCCAATCTATCATCGGAATTACCTGACAATTCATCAATCTTTTCAGCAAGAAAGACGTCTCGTTCATTTAATGGGCTGATGGTGTTATGTTGTAGCCAATCACCATCAGCTACTGTGGTTCTTTTCCAAGAAGTTACAATTCTTGAACCATCACCACTTAATTCTTCTACTACTGACATTTAAACCTCTCTAATAAATTAACCATTTAGAGAATTATAGAACACGATAATAGCAGCAGCCAAGTCCAATGTAGAACGGTCACGGCTATCTTCGTTAATAATCATACCATAGGCTTTACCAGAACAAACTTTCTTCAATTCTCTACCATCCCATGCTACATATTTTCCATTTTCATTCTTCTTAATCATTTTCTTGTTTTCTACTGTAGCTGCGACGGTTCTACAAGCACCACGAATGGTACTTTCCCAGTTTTTAATTTGTTCAATCATTGAACTCAATTCTTTGGTGTTGTTACAGTTATCTGCAAACGCATCCTTGATAGAATTGATAGTGGATGTAGCAATTTCAACCTGTGGTTTGATTAGTTCGTGGACTAATTGACGAGGATTCTTACCTTCTTCGTCTTTTTCACTAGCTGAATCATTGGAATCAGTCTTTTTGACTTCTTTATCGGTCTTTTCAACTTCTTTTTCCATTTCTTCAGCAGATTTTACTTCAGGTTCTGCTTCTTCGTTCAATAATGCCAAATTTTCTACTAAACTTTTAAATTCATCTAAAATCATAATGAAACCTCTTTGTAGTATTTATAAGAAAAGGGACCTTTTGGGTCCCTATTTCCAGTTATTTGAATAAATTAACTAGGTATTATTAGAAGCCGTATAGAAGAAATCTTCAGGTGTCGCATAAGTAATGGCATCGGCAGATTCCATCATAGCAATATACTTACTTACCCTTTCAGGAGTTAAGAAATCGTCATTTTCTATGGTTTGTAATACTTGTTTTGCTTCTCTAAATGAACCTGTTTGAACTAAACTAATTACTGCAGAAAGTTTTTGGGCGATTTGTAGTGGTGTAATGGTTTTAAAGTCAGTTTTTACACATTCTTCACGGAATAGAGAAATAAACTCATTACCTACTGTTATGTTGTATTCAACTTCGCCAGCAATTCCATCTAATACAGAAAGACGATTTATATTGTTATTAAATTCATCAATATATCTGTCATAAGTAACTGGTAATCCTATAAAATCCAATACTTCGTGTTCGGAATAATTCTCAGGGGTTAATGGATTTTGAACCGCAGTTTTAGTCCAATACTCTCTATTATTATAAACACAATTTCCATCTATGTATGTTATTCTTGATACATACTTCATATCAAACTCCTGTAATAAGTCATAATCTTTTATATCTTTTTTATTTTGTTTTAAGATTATATCCAAAACATTTTTATTAGAACATTTATATTCTAATATGTTTGTTATCTTGTTAAAAGCGTATATAGCCATTTATTAAACTCCATTTACTTCTGTTACTTCCAAATAATGTCTTTTACCAGTTAATAATGTAGCATTTACAAAATTAGTATCACCTTCAACACTTGTAACTAATGTGCTTACATTTTCTTCTTGATAAAGTTGATTAGGTTGAAATTCATTTAAGATACCATTAGTATTCGCATTAGAAAATAAATTTGATGCAGCATTAGTAGTAAAATAGTCAGATTCTTGGTGAGTTTCTACTTTTATCCAACTTGAACCACCCCATTTAACTAAACATTCTTCTGTAAGACTTTGACCATATTGGTTTATCCAAATTGTAGTATCTGTTGTTTGTCCTTTCCAATATACATCACCAGATGAAGGATTTGATGGTTCAACTGTAATAGCACTAGAACCAATCTTGTTTTGCCAACCACTTTTCTTTTCATAAACAGCATTATACCATTGATAAGTTGAATTTTGTGTAACTGTTGTAAATGCTTTTCCGCTATCAGTAGCAGCGGCTACAGTTCTAAATGCAGCATAAAAATCATTACCATTTGCTACAGTACATACTGTGTCAAATGTGGCGCTTCCTCTTAATTTCAATCCTGAACTTGTATTTAAAACAGAAGCAACATTTTGTTCAATATAAAATAATTCATTAGCACTAACATTAGCAATATCAGCTGGACTATTAATATAGTTGGATGTTCTTGATTCATAACAAGAGTAATTCAAATACTGACTACCTCTTGAATAACAAGTTCCATAAGTATAGATATATTCATTACCCCAAACTAAGGCTTTATTTTCAGTAAGATTTACTGCTGGGTCAAAAATATATTTGTAAGCATCCGCATTTCTATGAAAGAAACTTTGACTAGGTGGAATGAACACATGACTTGTATAATTTGAAGTTCTACTAATTAAACCAATAGGTCCATCTGTGTAAGTTTCGGTAATTACAAATTTATCTCCTACACCACCATATTGACCAGAACCCTTATTCATTTGTAGTATATGGTTGAGCACTTCATACTTATCTGTATTTCCATAATTAAGTTCAGGAACATAATTATTCAAAGAATCATTATTTCTATAATACTCATATCCATTAGTTAAACCACTTTTAGATGGACCAGTCCAAATAAACAAGTCATTGTTTGATGCTTCTATTACATCAACAAAACTGGATATGTCGCCTATATCTGTTTTATTAGTCAAATCGTGAACATTTTTATGTTCACCATTTATATTCCAAGTTTTATAATGACCATCTAAATCTTCATAGTAAGCAAAATAATTATTATCAGTATCATATTCCCATATTTTGTATATGATATAATATGTTTTGCCGCTAATCAAAAAAAGTTGATTATCTCTAAATGTATTTGTTCTTTTATATCCAGTGCAACCATCAATAGTTTCTTGTGCACCTACTGTACCAGTATTAGAAAACCCACAAGTAACACCAGCACTATCCAAAATCCACATTGGAGGTGTAGTATTATCATATTTGTTTGTATTCATAAATACAGATATATTAATAGGATTTTGTGAACTGGCTACCAAATTATTTGAAGGCACATATTCAATACAAACATATTTTTCATTACCCATTATAAGTTGTATGTTTGACCAAACTAATGTATTACCTAAATATACCTTAGCAATAGACTTATTGCCAAAGCATATTTTTGATAATTTTTTATTTCCAAATAAAACACTCATTTATTAACTTTCCAATATAAATCTCAATACATTATCATTTGGGAAATTAGCCGTATTAGCAGTAGCGGCATTAGGTAAAATTTCTATGTTATCTACACCACTAAAATTATATGTAGTTCCATTTATAGTTTCTGTTCCATCAGCATTTTGGAATTGTTTTGCTGATACTGTACCATCACGATAAAGAATATACGCGTCACTGTTATTACCTTGACCACCACCTGTATAAGTACCATTACCCATAATTTGTAAATAACCGCCGTGGTCAGTATAATCTTGAGAAGTAGTTGCGTTCAATGTACCACCAACGAAAACAGGTGTATTACTTACAGATGTTCCATCAGGAGAAGCAAAATTCAAGAATGTACCGTGAATAAAGTTACCAACACCAGTAGTATGAGTTCCATAACCACCAGCGTGTGCACCTTGACCAATAGCACCAGCATCTACACCTTCTGCATGAGCACCAGCACCACTAGCAGTTGTATTTGAACCTTCTACGAAAGCATAAGCACCATAAACAATACCATTAGTGTTAATTTGTATAGCAGAAGTAGTTGCGTTAAATGATAAATCAGTACCAAGTAAAGCATTAATTCCATTTGATACGATTTCAACACCACTACCAGCAGTTAATGTAGAACCAGCTTGAATTTTAGACCAACCTGTAGTTGTTAAAGCATATTGTTCACCAGCCGCACTTATACTATCATTAGAACTTGTTACAAATGTTGCTGAATCATTAGCATATTGAGCTGTTCCCAATTTAGCACTAACACCATCCCAAGTAGAACTGTTGCTTGAAGCCCAATTTTGTAATGCGGTTATATCATTAACTTGAATTATAGGTCCTTCTGTACTATCTTGTAATCGTTTAGCAGCAGAAGCACTAGCTGCTTTATAAGCACTTGTAGCACTACCAGCACTCAATGCAGAATTAATAGTATTACCACTTAATGCTGACCAAACTACACCCAATTTATTATCACTAGCATTACCTTGTCCAGTTAATGTTTCATCGTGTATAACTTGTGTCATTCCACCACCTGGAAGAGTTAATACCTTCCAACCAGAGTTAGTCATTACATAATCTGCTTCAGTTGTAATACCAGCACTAGATACCAAATCATTCAAATCAGTTTTCAATGCGAATGTAGCACTATCTGTATTATATTGTGTATTTGTAAGATACTTAGCAAACTCAGTGGATAATTCAGTCTTACTACTTGTTTCAGTCTTTTGATAATAATTTCCACTATCTGTTAAATCAGATACTTTTGTTGGTACTGTTGGAATTTCGCTCTTTAAAGCATATTTTCCAAATTCAGTAGATAATTCGGTAGCACCACTGGTTTCGGATTTTGTATAATAGTTTGTTAGTGATTGGTGTGCTGTAATAGCATGAGCACTTACATAATTTACACCAGCACTTACAATTTGTAAATCGGTTTCGGAAGCAAGACCTGCAGTAACTGGCATCAATTCTATTATAGCAGCACTTGTATTTTGTACTAAAGTATTTGTAGCATAATCTGATAATGTTGTTTGTAATTCTGTATCAGTTACATATTCACTAGGTATTACAGTTATATAGCCTTGAGTACCAACCCAGGTCTTTGTAGCCATATCTGATATATCGGTAGAAGAAACATAATCACCTTTTGGTTGGTATATTTGAGCAGCTACAGTTGTATCTAATTTATTTTGAACATCATTAATAGCAGCATAAGCGGATTGTACAAGTTCTACACACCATTCACCTGATTTAGTAGTTGTATGGGTATAAATTCCTTTATCACCAGTCAATGTGGTATCTGTAACAACTGGTTTAGCATTAACTGCCAAATCCCATCTTACATTATTACCATCTTGTGCGGATGTAGCGGTAATGTTTGAATCACCATTTAAAATATATTTTGGAATGTTATCAAATGCGTTAGCAATTTCTGTTTTACTACTTGTATCTGTTTTTGAATAGAAATTATCTAATACACTAACACTAGATGTTATAAATCCACTTGGGTTAGAAGCAGAATAATAATCACCTGTAATGCCATTAGCACCAGCAAGAGCAGTTGTAGTACCGTATAAAAGACCAATAGCACTGATTTCACCTTTATCATTTAAATCAAATTGTAATTTAGTTTGTTTAGCATTTATTTGTTGTTCAAGAGCCGAAGTTGTTTCGTAAATATATGAATAAATTACTGCTGAAGTATCAGCAAAATCTGTAATAGAATCTGGTAGTTCTGTTTTTTTAGCATAAGCAGACATAGCTTCTTTCGTCTGATACAATGTTTGGGCATTAGCAGAAGTTAGATATGTATTTGCAGCTTCGGTTTTATCTAATTTACTAGAAATACTCTCTAATTTTTCTGCAGCATTATCTAAAAATTTAATTTTATAGTTGCTATTATCTACACCAATATACTTATTATCACCTGTATATAGATGACCACCTTCACCACCACCAGCGGTTCTAACTGCACTTAAAGTCTCAGATAGATTATTAACTTCTTCATCTGTTAATACTACTGGTCTATTTGTAATAATCTTATTTAACTTACTCATATCTATCTTCGCCTTCTCTCAATGATTTTAATAACCATGCCTTCAATTTTTCTAGTCCAGGTATGTTTATTTTCTCAATTATCTTTATTGCAGATTGGAACATACCATATTCAATGTATGGAAGAACGCCCATATATTCAGCAAAATCTGTACCGTCATAAGCATCTAGTTGTTTAATGAAATCGTTAATGATTATGCGACCAATATACTGATTCCATTCCAAGCCATTCTTTTCTAATCCGTGATAATAAACTTTAGATTCTTCACATTCATTTGAATTAGATAATACAATTCTATTATAAGAAGTTAACATTATGCCTCCTTCGCTTTGTTTCTAATCTGCATATAGAATCTATAACCACCATTATTTTCACTATAATTACCAGTAGAATAAGTATTATCGGTACCAGCATAATAACCGGCATAGTTATTGTATTTCCATCCAAAACCAAAATCATTAAATGATACAGCACTAGAATAATCAGCAGTCAAACTACAGTTAATGTTATCATTTGAAATGGTTAGACCCGGTTTAATATCGTTGAATTGTGGAGCATAACCACTAAATGAACCAATATGTAAACCACCAGCTTGTAAATCACTACCCATATAAATTGTAGCATAGTACATACAAGATGATTTTAATGAAGGTCTAGTTTCAGGATTATCTGTTCCAATAGTTTTGTTCAAATTCTTAATCGGCCATTCACAGAATCCCTTTGTAGATGTTGTTAATTGAACAACACCAGTATCACACAATGGAACTGTTCTACCATAAGCAGAAATACCAGATTCAGGATTATCGTCAATGTATCGTGGATAGTCTGGTTGGTATTCATACAAACCAAATACTACATTCATATTATTATCTACACGATAAATGTACATACCTATCATTGAACGGTCAATTTCAACTGCCTGGTTAATGCTTACATTGAACAATGTACCATACAATGCACCGTTGTTACGATATTGTGCTATGTCAGCGTCGGCTACAGTAATCATTGCTGGTGGGAAGTTGTTTGAAATCTTTATATCAAGGTCAGTTGCGATTGCTGTAACTGTTTCAACTACTTCTTCAACTTCGTTGTTAATTGTAATTGCTTTAACGCCAGCATTTTCGTCAAACTTCAATCCTTCACCAAGTTTAACCTGAATTTTATTACCACTCAATTCAAGACCATCACCATAATCCAAGTTAATGGTATTGTTTTCAATCTTGATAGCATCGCCTGCTTGATATTGTAAACCACCATTAATTTCGGTTAATGAACAAATGATACGATGTATGTTCAAATTCTTAACATAGATTGAAGCATTAGTAGGAAGATTTTCAATAGTAAATTCAAGTTCAGTATCATCCGCAGCATAACGATTATCAAATGATAAATCTATTGTTTCAGTATGAGCATAAGAACCATCAATTTCTTGTTGAATTTGTCTAGTTGGTGAAATGGTAGATTTAAGAATTGTGTTATAGTATTCATTATTTGTTCCAGGAACAGTTACTTCTACTTGAATGTCAATGTGATACAAACCACTATTAACATAAACTTTACCTTCGTTAAGATAAATGTCATCACCAACAATATCTTCCTGTACAAATCCAGTCAAAGCAGCACTGGTTGTATATGTGTTAATGTTAGAATGGAATTTACCAAAAGCGATTAGATTAGTTTTTTCTAAACCAACATTCCATTCTTTAGTTACAGGATTAAATTCAGCACTAACACCATTTTCACCAACGATTGTAGCACCGGATAAATCGTATGTTATAACATTACCAACTGTAGCTGAACCAATACCGATTGTTCCATTAGTAGATTTAACAATGTATTTCTTACCAAGTTCGGAAACATCCAAACCTGACCATTGAACATTATCATTGTCATTTACCAATACCCAAGCAGAACCTGGTTTAATTACATCAGTAGAACTTACAACATAATCACCTATTGGTTGATATGTTCTTCCAGCTTCTTCTTTTGTAAGATATGGAGTTAAATCCATTGTTGTTTCGCCAACACAATTCCAAGCAGAAGCAGTATCAATGTAAATCCATTCTTTATAATTGTCAGCAGAAGTTGGACCTGAAGCCATCTTAACTAGATAGATTCTTCGTGAGTCAATTTCACTAACATCTGGGTGTCCATCAGGTTCAGCTGAAGTAGCTGTAGTATAACCACCGAAATTAGAAATCAATTTGTCTACTTCGTCTTTATCGTAGTATTCATCCAAACGAGTATCTACATCAGCACTCAAAGCATAGTCAGCAGAAACTGATACGATATGATTTTCTATCTTGATACCATTACCAGCAGAATAGAAATCATAATCTTTATTAGCACTCCAAGATTCAAATGCGACTTTATCAAGTTTCTTTTCTAATTCGTCATGGGCACTTGTTTTAAATTCTTCAAATTCTGTTTTATTAACCTTAGCAGATACAGTGTCCCAAATAGCGGCACTATTTTCTACACGATTAGCAGCAGAATTCCATTTTTCTCTTTCACCATCATTAAGGTGTAAATTATGGTCAGCACTATGAGCAGTGAAATCACCGCTCAATTCTACAAACTCACCACTAAATGTTTCAATGGTGGTTTTAATATCTGCTGAATAAGTAGCAAATGTAGCACTGTTTAATTTAGCACTAACTTCATCCCAATCGGCTGAATTAGTTGTTAATGTTTCGTATGCTGTTTCCCATTTAGCACTATTGGTTTCAACAGTCTTATATGTTGATTCCCAATTACCACTTAAATTATCTAATGCGTTAGCGGATAGATAGTCAGCAGTAATGGAAATTACATGTTTGTCAACACCAATTCCCTTACCAGCAGAATACTCTGTAACATCCCAATCGGTTGTTTGGGCTGACCAAGCAGTGAAAGCAGATGTATCTAAATTTTTATCGTCTAAATCAATTAGTTTTTGTTCCATTAGTGCTGAGTAGGATTTAAATGTAGCACTATCTAATTTAGCAGATACTTTATCCCATTCGTCACCACTCAATTTTACTCTTTCGTATGTGGTGTTCCATTTATCAGCACTATCACTAACATTTTTATATGTTTCATTCCAGTTATCAGCGCTTGCTTCTAATGCGTCAGCAGCACTTTCCCATCTACCACTCAAATCTTTTAATGCGTTTGCGGATAGATAATCTGCGGTGATAGAAACTATGTGATTATCAATTCCAATTCCTTCTCCAGCAGAATATGGTGTTAAATCACCACTAACATAAATTTCTACTGATACTGTATCATCTTCAATTACGATACCTGAACCAGCATGTAATTTCTTTTGGTAAATTTCTTCAGCACTAGCAATAGTTAGATATGTTGAACTTGCTATATCTTTTGGTAAATAGTTTTTACCCAATACCCAATCTTCAGTAGCAAAACCTGCACTATTCCAAGATACACCATATTGGTTATTTGCGGATGTAACAGAAATTCTATTACCATCACCTATAACACTCCATTTTGGAGTTGTATTGTCAATAAATGGTATTCCACTATATCCTGAATATGATGTGGTATCACCATTAAATCTACTTTCTACTGTTGTAACAGCATTAGAACTTGCGGCTGTAATTGTATTAGTCCAATCATAACCACTAATCTTATGATCAGTTATCTTAATATAATTGTTAGCGGCTGAATATGCGATTGCATCAGCAGTGGCTGTATAAGAATCAAATGTGGATTTGTCTAGTTTAGAACTTACAGATGTAATTGCTTTGATATAATCGCTGCTCAATCCAAGATAATAAGCACTTGTGTTATTATCTCTACGAGCTGAAAGACCATGTTCACCACTAACAGTTACATTAGTTGGGTTAGCAGTAACATTAACTGTATAAATGGTTTGTTCGCCACTTGTTGCTGAATCTACTCTGGTGTTAGCACCAGCAGAAACTACTACATTAGAACCACCTGCTAATGCGGTAGTTGTTCCTGTAGCAGTACCAATAGCTGTAATTTTTCCATAAGAGTTTACATCAAATTTTAATTCGTCTTGTTTCTTTTGGATTTCACCACTTAATGCTGAACTAGCGGAATTAATCTTACTCTCTAATTCGCTTTTGGTATCATTTAATTTCTTTGTTGTAGCGATTACATCTGTATTAACGCCGAGGTTAGTCCATACACCATCACCACTCAATGTGTCTTTATTGGTG
>JAEEGJ010012609.1_pt1 | contig 20830 bp, 11 predicted proteins | sample 8958761 | NCBI WGS metagenome assembly JAEEGJ01 (sample SAMN16246546, study PRJNA631951) | gut metagenome | biome: gut microbiome; feature: rumen; material: RS-attached | host: Bos | place: Iran: Karaj | collected 2018-10
TCGTTATTTACGCGCTTTTTGCTCTCTCTGGTTTTGCGGGTCTCATTTACGAGGGGTCGTGGGCCAGGTACCTTAAACTTTTCCTCGGACATTCGAGCTATGGTCAGGTGCTCACGCTCTGCATTTACATGGGCGGGCTTGCGATCGGCAGTTTTGTCGCGGGCAAGCTTGTGGAGCGCGTGAAGAGGCCGCTGCTCGGATATGCGGCGGTGGAGCTTGCGATTGGCATTGGCGGGCTGATTTACCACCCGATGTACATCTGGATTACGGATTACTTTTACGATTCGAATTTTGTGGCAGGGTTGAGTTCGCGCGGAGCGGAAATTCTGAAGGTCGTTTTGGCGACGGGCTCGACGCTCCCGATTGCGATTGCGGTGGGCATGACGTTCCCATTCATCGCGGCGGGGCTCATGCGCAAGAGCGGTGCCGAAGTCTCACTCCCGATGCTTTACTTTACGAACAGTCTCGGTAGTGCGATTGGTATTTTGTTCACGAGCTATACGCTTATTCCTGTGTTGGGTAACCATGCGACTTTGTGCGTAGCGGCTTCGATTAACTTCTTGCTGGCAGCGATTTTCTGCTATATCGGCTATACGGCACCATCAACGCACGAGGAAGAACTTGAAGAAGAAGGCTCTGGCGAGCTGCTCGCGGCAAGTGATGCGGCGAGTGTTCGCGAAATGCGCGCGGAACCGCTCAACGAAGATTATGTGGCGGAACATAAGCTCGCCATGCCGCCGAAGAATATGTGGTTCTGGATTGCAGGGATTACGGGACTTACTTCGTTTGTCTATGAAATCGTCTGGATTCGTTTGCTTTCGCTGTTGATGGGTTCTTCGAGCCACAGCTTTGACCAAATGCTTTCGGCGTTTATCTTGGGCCTTGCCATTGGCAGTGCCGTGAGCGGAAAGCTGTTGAAGAAGGACTCGCTCGTGGTGCTTTCGCTGGCGCAGATTTTCATGGGATTCTTTGCTCTTTGTACGCTCTATTTCTACAAGCCTTTCTGGGAAGGCATGAATGTGGCGAACCAGATTTTCAATACGACGAATGACGGTTACGTTTGCTGGAGTATTTTCAAGTATGCGCTTTCAATTTTGTGGATGGTGCCGACGAGTTTCTTTGCGGGCATGACGCTCCCGTTGATTACGCTGATTTTGACGCGTGCGTTCAAGAGCGAAGCCCCGATTGGCAAGGTCTATGGCTGGAACACCGTGGGTTCCATTCTCGGTTCGGCAGGCGGTGGGCTTTTGCTGTTACCGCTTTTGCAGCTCAAGGGTTCGCTTGTGCTCGCAGCTGTGCTCGACTTTATGATTGGCTTTATCTTGCTCGTCATTTATCGCAAAAAGTTCCGCTATAGCGTGCTCTTTTACGTGATGACGGCGGTGATGATTTTGCCTTCGTTCTTTGTGAATTTCGACCCGCACATGATTACGTCGGGCGCCTTCCGCGCTTACAAGAATTTGCATCCGGACGAAAAGATTGTGGTGCGTGACGGTAAGACGGCGACGATTAGCTTCCATGAATCCGATGTGCATTATTACGTGAAGACGAACGGCAAGGCTGATGCGAGCATGAGCAAGAATCGTGAACGCCCGATTGAAGGCGATGAGCTTACGCAGGCGGCGACCGCGTTTATGCCGATGGCGATGAAGGACAAACCGTACGATGCCGCTATGGTCGGATTTGGAAGTGGCATGGGTGCGCATTACTTGCTCTCGGACCCGCTAGTGCGCGATTTTGACTGCGTAGAAATTGAAGAAGAAATGATGAATCTCGCTCGCGGATTTTATCCGTGGAACGCTCGCGGCTACGATGACCCGCGCATCCACATTTTCATTGATGACGCGCAGACGTTCTTCCTCACGAACCGCCGCAAGTACGACTTGATGATTAGCGTGCCCTCTAACCCGTGGGTGAGCGGTGTTGCGAGCTTGTTCAGCCATGAATTTTACACCAAGATGCGCCGCTACATGAAGCCGGGCGGACTTTGGGTACAATGGATTCAAACGTATGAATTCAATGACTTGCTGTTCCTCAACATCTTGAAGGCGCTCGATGTGGCGTTCCCGTACGTGAGTTTGTACAAGGCTCCTGAAGAACCGGACATTATCATTGTTGCCAGTGACGAACCGGTGATGCAGCGTGCGATTGGCCGCTTCAGCACAGATCCGACGCTCGTGAAGGAATTCAAGCGCATCCACCGCGAACCGGATTTCTTTGGCGAACAGAATTTTCTCTTTACATCAAAGATGATTACGTCACTCTTGGATGGTGTGGAACCGAATAGCACGTTTATCCCGATTGTCGACAACAAGGCGGAAGAGGCTCGCTTCGTGCATTCGAACGCGCGCATTGTGCAGGTGTTCGACAGCTGCGAAATTTGCTGGCCGGAATATTTGGACTCGGTGGATTATGCATTGCGCCGCCCGATAAAGGTGCAGTCCATGCTCAAGGCGGGTACGGACAAGTATCGCGAACGTGCGCTCTTGGCGTATATCAAAGAAGTGAAAAAGCGCAAGAAAGTTTTTGAAGGCATCTCGGCGATGCTCGATTCCAATGCGGATGACTCTGAAAAGGGCGCGGATTCTGCGGCAGTCTCGGAAAATGTCTCTAATTCAGCAACGGTGGTGGATAGCCTCGTTCGCCCGAAATTTAAGGTGGATGAAACCTCCCCGGATTGGAAAAAGTTCCGCGAAGAATATGTGGAATGGATGCGTGGCATTCCAATGGAAGCTCGCGACACGAACAAGGTTTATGTTAAAGTTCGCAATCTTGTGAATGCGGGTGCGCTGCCGGAATCGTTTGTGGATGAGTTTAACATCATGGAAGCTGCCCGTGCCAAGAATTACAGGCTCGCTGCGGAATATGTCGCGAATTTCTACGAGAAGTACGAAGTCGCTGCGATGGATGAATTCTTCTTGCGCAACGCGATTCTGATTGCGTTCCTAGCGCACAACCCGACGCTTGCCGATGTGCTCTACAAGGAAGCTATCAAGCCGCACGAAGAATTTGCCCCGATCGAGAAACTCCTCATCCAGAAGGAAATCCCGAGAATCCGCAGAAGGTAAGGCGCGCGTCTCGCCATTCGGCGGCGCATCTCGTCAGTCATAAAACTTAACTGGATGTTAGCCCAATGAGCTTAACTCTACTAAGGGACTAAAGTCCCAAGTATCGTATATCGCCCTGCGGGCTCAACATGACGGAAGCGCGGACTCTCGTCTTTTGCAAAAACAAAAGGAAGCGTTCGGCGCTTCCTTTTTGCTATTAAAAACTATTGACTAATGACCAATGACTAATAACTAACCGACTAGAACAGGAATGCTATACCGACGTTGGTGTAGAACGTGAGGAGCGTGGCTTCGTCAAACGGCTGCTTCACGGTCAAGCCGTGGTTCAGGAGGTTCGTGAAGCTCTGGACAATGCGGAGGTTCAAATGAACGTTTCTCGTCAGCATGTAGCCGCCTTCGATGGCAAAGCCCACTTCCATATTCGTGGTTGCGATTTCGGTGGTGGATTTCATACCGCTGTTTTCTTTATCGGCGATGACGCCTGCTTTCGGTTCGGAACCGTATTCGGCGCTACCCATCAGCTTGAGACCGAGGTGCAAACCGGCAGCTGCAAAGAAGTCGTACTGGTCGAACGTGTAGCGGAACATGATCGGAAGTTCAAACAACATGATGTTGATCCTTGCCTTGTTTGTGTAAAGATCATTCATGTCTTTTTCGTAATTGTACTGGCGATAGTTGAACGTGAGTTCCGGCACAATGCTGAAGTTCTTTGTGAACATCGAAATCTTGATGATGAGACCGCCACCGACGTTCCAGCCTGCGCCCCAGCCATCAGATTTTGAACCGAGGAACGTGTTGAAGCCGCCTTGCAAACGAGCTCCAAGGAACACGGACTGCGAGAACCCTTCGCTGCGCTGCTTGCTGATTTCGGAACGCGATGTTGTCTGCGTCTTGTATCTTGCGTATGCGCTTGCGTATTCTTCGTCATTTGCGAATTCGCTGTCGTTCGATCCGTCGTAAGAACCGGACTTGCCACTTTCGGAGGCGGGTCTCGGTGAATCGACAGAAACCCATTCGTCATCATCGGAACTTTGAGCAAAAGCACTCGTGGCGAGCGCTAAAACCATGGACGCGAGTAAGCAAGATTTTTTTAAAAGCATGACGGAATAATAACAAATCGTGGAGGTTCAACGACTTAAAAATATTTTAATAAGGGTTAAATAAATAGAAAAAGAAAGTTTACAGAATGGGCGCGGGAGCCGGTTGCTTAGCATGGAGAATAAAAACGGGAAAAAATGTCTCTATTCTAACTTAAACCATGCATTTTCTGGTTTCTGTAAACTTTACTTTGTAATTTGAAAAGTGGGTGGATGTCCCACCCTAATACAATAAGGAGGTCAATCATGAAAACCGCAAAGTTGATGATGTTCCTTGCTTTGTCTGTTCTGGTCTCGTCTTCTTTTGCGGCGAGACAAGTAAAGTCTAAGCTAGGTGATATCAATGTTACATCAGATAAAGGTGGTGGCAAGGTCGTGTGCACGGCAGGCTTTAATGATGCTCTTACGATTGTCAGGGAAGCTGACACGGAAGTTTTCGTTAAAGGAAGCTGTGGGCAGGGCTGGGTCGAAAAGTCCAAGATTGAATATATAGCCAAAGCTCCGGGCGATAAGTCCATGACGTTTGACGCTGTCGGTGTGCTTGGCTGGGCAGACAATCGAGAACTTATTGATATTCTCTCTGGTCATTATAACGACGATCCAGAAGTGGAAATCGATCGTGACTTTAGAGAATACCTGACCTACACCATGGACCGTGAGCAGACTGAAATGCGAAACGGCGAAAACTAAAAACTAATAGCGTAGACTTGTAATTTTAGCTCTGGAAGGGTGGCCGCCTTCTGGGGCTTCTTTTTTTCTTACATTTTTTTGTAAAAATGGTTTTTGAATTTGTGAGTTTGTATTTTACGGATAAATTTTTGGAACATAATGGGAGTTGTTTTTATGTTCAAAAGGAATCATGTCTCCGTGCTAGCGATGCTGGCATCTTTTTTGTTTTTTACGGCGTGCAGTGACGATGCTGGGAGTAACCCGATGCTCGTGGCGACGGAATCTTCGGCGGCTGAATCTTCGAGCAGTGAAGTCATTTCAAATCCTGTATCTTCTAGCGAAGTGGCTTCAAGTAGTTCTGCAATTTCGAACTTGGAAAAAATCGTTGTAACTACGCAACTTCCAAAGTGTGATGCGCTCAATGAGGGCGCTGTCGATTCATTATGGAACGGTGACGCTAAATACGGCTTTTCAATTAGTTATTATAAGTGCGAAAAGGGCAATTGGTATGAGGCGGAGCCGGTTGTCGCTTGCGATACTGCGGGTGTATCTGTAGGGGATCTTTGTAATGTACATGTTTCGGAGGGCGGCTTTTACTGCTGTGGCGACCGTTGGGGAAAATGCTATGAATATGCGGGAAACGGTAAATGGGATGAAAGCGATTGCTTAAAAGCGCCTGCCAAAGAATGCAATGCTGAAAATGAATGGGATACTGGAAAAATTACATATTCAAATGGATATACGGAATTCTATCAATGCTTACATTTTGTGTATTCTAATTTAGATGGAGAACATGATGAAGGTATTTTGTGGAAGCTTGTAGATGAAGTTGTTTATAACTGCACGACTCGTAAAACCGTAGAAGGTGATACTTGCTCGTTTGAATCTCAAGGCGAAATGCACTACTATCTATTTGAGGGCGGCTATTGGTATGAAAGTAATATTGACCCTAAATTGGGCGCATGCCCGATAAATGAAAATGCGTATTATGGACAACGTTTTAAAGAATCTGACAGTGCGTTCTATTATTGTGATAAAGGTAAATGGATGCCCACAAAACTTATCCCGCAACAATATACGGACCCTCGGAAAAAAGGCTTGACAGACGAGGAGTACGATGTTCTGGATTTGCCTAAAGAAGCTTCTGTAAATGATCGTGCTGCTGGCTTGCTTGAGGATTGCTGGGATAAGGATGTTCTCTTGGCGCAAAAGCTAGAGCATAATAGTGATATCGGTTTTCAGTATAGTTATTGCTTGCCTCAGAATTATTATCGTTATCGGGAAGATGGAACCTGGACTTTGGAAACTTCAGATGATGAAATGGTTGACTATGTTCAATAAGAATCGTGCTTCAGTGCTAGCAATGCTAGCGTCTATTTCGATTTTGTCTTTTACGGCATGCAGCGACGATGCTGTGATTAATCCAATGCCTGTGGCGACAGAATCTTCGGCTGTTGAATCTTCTAGTAGCGAAGTCGTTTTAAACCCTGTATCTTCTAGCAGCGAGGCTGTTTCAAGTCCAGAGTCTTCTAGCGAAGTTGCTTCGAGTAGTTCTGAAATTTTAAGTTCGGCAAGTACGTTTATTCGTCGGGTGGAAGATTTTTCTGAATGTAGGGTCGATAACGAAGGTGCTGTGGATTCTGTGCTAGCTTTATATTGGACTTATTATGAGTGCAAACAGGGAATTTGGGAAAAATCTCGGTATCAAAGAGCGTTGAGAGTTTTTCCGACATGCGGTTCGGAACGTGAAGGCGCTATTGATTCTATGTTTGTTCAGCTTACGGATTCAGCCGTCTATTATCGAGATTATTACTATTTCAAGTGCGAACAAGGAACTTGGATCGATTTGGACCACGCTGCTCCTTTGGCTGCAGCCGTTCAAGCTCAGTGCAGAGAAAACCGTAATAGCGTCAGCCTTGCTTCTTATGATGACGAACAAACGGATTATTGGTGTGGCGGTTTGCGATTAAGTGCTGGCGGAGATCCGCGTTTCAACAGATTGAAAACGGCTAATATTGCGGTTTTTACTTATACCGATAATGGATGGATTGAAGAAAAATGTGATGCTGCAAATGAAGGAAAAATAGCGAAATACCATTATGAGCCTTACCATGCTTACAGGGACATGTATTTTAAATGTTCTAGCGGCAAATGGAATAATTTAGGTGAACAGAATCCAGAATCGATAGTATCGGATTGATGTTTTTGTAACGCTCTTTTGCTACTGGCCCCGCAATGCGGGGCTTTTTAAGTTTCTATCTTTTGCCTCGAAAATTTAATGAGGTCGTGGCGGTTCCGTCGCGGCGTTAGAGGAATAAATAATGGCAAAGTATAATCCGCAAGAAATCGAAACCAAGTGGCAAGCCTACTGGGAAGAACATCAGACGTTTAAGACTGGCGAAGACAAGTCCAAGCCGAAGTATTATTGCTTGGATATGTTCCCGTACCCGAGTGGTGCAGGCCTCCATGTGGGCCACCCGGAAGGTTACACTGCAACGGATATCATTTGCCGCTACAAGCGCAGCCGTGGTTTCAATGTGCTCCACCCGATGGGTTGGGACGCATTCGGCCTCCCTGCTGAACAGTACGCCATCCAGACCGGTACGCACCCGGCCATTACGACCAAGAAGAACTGCGACAATTTCCGCCGCCAGATTAAGCGCCTCGGTCTCTCTTACGACTGGAACAAGGAAGTCAACACCACCGATCCGAAGTATTACAAGTGGACGCAGTGGATTTTCAAGCGCCTTTATGGCACCTGGTTCGATGAAGCCCAGCAGAAGGGCCGCCCGATTGAAGAACTCCCGATCCCGGCCGATGTCGAAGCCAAGGGTGCAGCCGAAGTCCGCAAGTACAAGGATGGGAAGCGCCTCGCTTACTACGCCGACGCTCAGGTGTGGTGGTGCAAACACTGCAAGATTGTTTGCGCGAACGAAGAAGTCTTGAACGACGGTAGCCACGAAAAGTGCGGCACCAAGGAAGTCGAACGCCGTAACCTCAAGCAGTGGCTCATGCGCATCCCGCTGTATGGCGATCGCCTCTTGAAGGGCCTCGACAAGCTCGACTGGCCGCAGGGCGTGAAGGACATGCAGAAGAACTGGATCGGCAAGAGCTTTGGTGCCGAAGTGGATTTTGCTATTGCCGATGCTGAAGGCAAGCCGACCGAAAAGAAGCTCCGCGTTTACACGACCCGTTGCGATACGCTGTTTGGTGCGACCTACATGGTTGTTGCTCCGGAACACGCTATGGTGCCGGAACTCACGACTGCCGAACAGAAGGCCGCCGTGGAAGAATATGTACACGCCGCCGCTCTCAAGAGCGACCTCGACCGTACCGAACTCGCCAAGGAAAAGACCGGTGTGTTCACTGGTTCTTATGCCGTGAACCCGCTTACCGGCACGAAGATTCCGGTGTGGGTCGCTGACTACGTTTTGACGGGCTATGGCACTGGCGCTATCATGGCTGTGCCTGCTCACGATACCCGCGACTTCGATTTTGCAAAGAAGTTCAACCTGCCGGTTATCTGCATCATGGAACCGGATGCAAGCTGCCCCGAAGATGTAAAGCCGCTCGTGCTCAAGGGCGAAGCTTGCTGGGCTGCCGACGGCACCTACATCAACAGCGAAAATGCAACGCTCTGCCTCAATGGTCTCAACAAGAAGCAGGGTATCGCCAAGGTGATCGAATGGCTCGAAGCCAACAAGATCGGTAAGGCTACCGTGAACTACAAGCTTCGCGACTGGCTCTTCAGCCGCCAGCGCTACTGGGGTGAACCGTTCCCGATTATCCACTGGGAAGACGGCGAAATCTCTACGGTGGACGATGCCGAACTTCCGGTGCTCTTGCCGGAACTCAAGGATTACAAGCCGGGTGACGGCGGTCAGTCTCCGCTTGCAAACGCAACCGAATGGCTCCAGGTCGTCGACAAGAACGGTCGCAAGGGTATCCGCGAGACGAACACCATGCCGCAGTGGGCTGGCTCTTGCTGGTATTACCTCCGCTACATCGACGCTTGCAACGGTGACGCATTTGTGGCAAAGGAACTTGAAAAGTACTGGATGCCGGTCGACCTCTATGTGGGTGGTGCCGAACACGCCGTGCTTCACTTGCTCTACAGCCGTTTCTGGCACAAGGTCTTGTTCGATCTCGGCCTCGTCTCTACCGATGAACCGTTCCAGAAGCTCTTCAACCAGGGCATGATTCTCGCCTTCGCTTACGAAGACGCCGCTGGCTCCAAGGTCCCGACTGACGAAGTCGAAGAAAAGAACGGCAAGTACTTCAAGAAGGGTACGGACATCGAGCTCAAGCAGATTGTGGCTAAGATGAGTAAGTCCCTCAAGAACGTCGTGAACCCGGATGATGTTGTCCGTGATTACGGTGCTGATAGCCTTCGCTTGTACGAAATGTTCATGGGCCCGCTTGATGCCGTGAAGCCGTGGCAGACCAAGGGCATCGAAGGCATGAACCGCTTCCTCGGCCGCGCTTGGCGTTCTGTTGTCGGCGACAGCGATGAAGCCCCGGTCTTTGTGGACGAAACCGCTCCGGAAGCTATCGAGAAGGTAATGCACCAGACCGTCATCAAGGTCACGAACGATATTGAAAACATGAGCTTCAACACCGCCATCAGCCAGTTGATGATCTTCAATAACGAAATGATGAAGATGGACAAGCGCTACCGCGAACCGTGCGAAACCTTCGTGAAACTCTTGCACCCGTTTGCCCCGCACATCGCTGAAGAAATGTGGAGCATCCTCGGCCACAACGAATCGCTCACGAACGTTGCCTGGCCCGAAGCCGACCACTCCAAGGCTGTGGAAAACACCGTCGAAGTCGTGTTCCAGGTGAACGGCAAGGTCCGCGCGAAGGCCTCTGTCGCGAAGGACATGGACAAGTCCGCATTGGAAAAGCTCGCCATGGACAACGACCGCGTGAAGGAATTTATGGCGGGCAAGACCGTCGTGAAGTCCATCGTCGTGCCGGGTAAGTTGGTCAACATCGTGGTGAAGTAACAATTACGTCATCCTGACGCCGAAGGCGGAAGGATCCAGTGATTTACAAAAAGACCGTAGCTTTCCGCTGCGGTCTTTTTGCATTCTAATATGGAAAATCGTTTTAATTTATAATTGACTGATGTTTTTCAATTTGCAGAATTCTTTGTAGTTCTGCTCGAATCCTGGGCGGCAGAATACGGCGAATTCGATATTCTTGAACGCGTGCAGATAATCCCTGAGGGCTTCTGCGGTTGCTTCTGCGACGATTCTTGGATCGTTCATGAATGCGCCACAGCCGAATGCTCCGAGAATAATGCTTTCGACTTTATTCAAAATTGCGATGTCCAAAATGCGACGGAGCCTCTTGATGTGCAGCTGCTTTAAGCCTTCGTCAGTGATTGAACCGCAGCCGTATTTATCGACGAGTATATCCTTTTTACGTTCGAAGTTGCGCAAGTTCGGTGCAGCGCAGGTGATAACATCGACATTGTACCAGTCCGATTCGTCAAGCAATTCGGGCGATGATGTGTCGGTCTTGATGACGGTTACGCCAGGCGTGTAAATGCAGTCATCGTTGTGGAGCGCATTTTTCTGGTACCAATGCGGTTCGTAGAATAGCTTTTCCATTTGGGGCGCCTTTAGGCATGGGTGCAATGTCGAACATCTGCAAATGCTTTCTTCTTGGGCGCCTGCGCCTGTTGTAACGCCGCCTCCCGGGTGCGATGCCGATGCGAAATTGAGTACAGCGACTTTTGTACCTGCGTATGCTTTGGCGGCTTCGAGCGTTCGCTTTTGTGAAACGATAATTTTTGCGCTTTCTGCGAAAATGTTGCGGTTCTCGACAACGACTTTTTCTGCCTCGCCGGTAAATTTCTGTTCGCGGGTGGAACTTGCGATGGATTCACGCAATCGAGCGTTTGTGCGGCAACGCTCTGCTGTGTCTTCGTAAACTTCGATATTTAATTTTTTGTAGTCAATTCTGTTTTGCATAATTACCTAATGTGTTTTCTATAAATATCGTTCTTTGAGTGAAAAATGTCAAGTGGGCGAGTTTTTGTCAAAATTTAGGGGCGTACTCTTTTTTGCTGAAAATGTATATTTCTGTAATCTAAAACCCAAATGGAATTGCTTTATGGAATGGAACGCCTCGGTCAAGAAACAAATTGAATCCCGCTTGATGGAAAAGGAAAACTCGCTTGCAGAATACGCCTGCAAGTCCGCTTCCGCAATTCGCTATCACGAAGTGCCTGACGATATCCGCCCGAATTTTTCCCGCGATGCAGACAAGATTATCCATTCCTATTGCTATAGCCGATACATTGATAAAACTCAGGTGTTTTGCCTTGTTGAAAATGACCACATCACGCACCGCGTGTTGCACGTGCAGTTGGTTGCGAAAATTGCAAGGACCATTGGACGATTTTTGAATCTGAACGAAGACTTGATTGAGGCGATTTCGCTAGGTCACGATGTGGGCCATACGCCTTTTGGACACGACGGCGAACGGATTGTCTCGAAGTTCTTGCAAGATTGCGGAGAAGGAATTTTTGAACACAATGTTCAAAGCTTTAGATTGTTCAATGATCTCGAAGCGTACGGCAAAGGACTGAACCTTACCGCGCAAGTGCTCGACGGAATCATCTGCCACAACGGCGAAATCCTGAAAAACGAATACGGCTGCAACCGTAGCAAGACTCCAGAAAAACTGCTGGAAGAGTACAAAAACAGCTTAAGCGGAACGCTGAAATCGAAAGAGATGGTCCCGATGACTTTGGAAGGCTGCGTCATGCGAATTTCGGACGTGATTGCGTATGTTGGCCGCGACATCGAAGATGCCATCATCTTGAAACTAGTGAAGCGCGAAGATATCCCCCAAGAATTCACAAAAATTCTTGGTAGCAAAAATAGCGAAATCGTCAACACGCTTATTACAGACCTTGTCAACAATAGTTTAGACAAAGAAACGCTTGTGTTTTCGCCTGAAGTTTTCGATGCGCTTAACCAGCTGAAAAACTGGAACTACAAAAACATCTATTTGAATCCGAAAAAGTCAACCCAGGACGAAAAAATCAGGATGATGTTCCGTACCGTCTTGGAAGAATGCCTTGAAGAACTCAAGTCTGGCGTGAAAAAGGCAACAGGAATCAATCACTGGTGCGAATCGCTTGGTGAAAAGTACAAAGAAACGACATCGCTCCCGCGCATTGTCGCCGATTACGTCTCTGGAATGACCGATGACTACCTGATGCATGCCTATAAGGAAATCGTGATGCCAAAGTCATTCGGGGTGAGCTTTGGGGAAAAGTAAAAGTTCACCAAAAGGTTCACCCAAAAACATGGATGTCGCAATTTGCGATTTCCATTTTTTTTAATTCTCTGAAATCACTCGTTTAAAGTCACAACTTGTGACTTTATAAAATTGAGGTTTGAAAGTTCATCTTTAGTCATTCGACTTGTTCATTTTGTTCCTTTAGTGCAATCTTCGACTTTTTTGATGACTTCTTGGGGAGTGACAAAGTCAAGAACGCTAAACACCGTCATTTCGTTCCCGATGTCCTTAAAACTTGCACCAAAATGATAAACGGTATCGTCAACGAGTAAGAAACGGTCATGAATTGTACGCATTGTTTTTAGTTCTAACCCTGGATTTTGTATGTTGTGCAACCTCGCCGCTTCTTTAAATTCTGGAGTAATACGAGGTGAGTATATGATTGCTGTTACGCCAGTTGCTCGTGCTGCGGCGAATTTTAGCACTTCGATGGTGGCAAAGGGGTCGATGAATACGACGGAGTGTTTTGCTGTTTTTACGAGATCTGAGATTAACACAAGTCCGTCAAACCGAGTCCCTGTTGTGAGAATTCCGCCTGAAGGTGTTTGAGTTGCTTTTATAAAAAAGTCAATGTGCTGTTCGACTTCAGAAAGACGTTTTTCGGTTTTGTCTTTAAAATCAGCAATTTCTACGTTCTGCTTATTGATTAGTTGTTGATGTTCATGTAGACGGTCTGCAATTTGTAGGTCTGTTATGATTTTTCGTTGGTTTATGGCATAGCCTTTGAGCATGAAGTCCTTTAAAATTTGGTTCGCCCATTGCCGGAAACGAGTTCCTTGGATTGATTTTACTCTATATCCTACAGAAATGATGACGTCTAGGTTATACCACAAAACTTTGCGGGTGACAGAACGTTTTCCTTCTTTTTGAACTGTCAAGTATTCCTTGACAGTTCGATCTTGTGTTAATTCACCTTCTTTGAAAATATTTGCAATATGTTGGCTCACATTTTGCTTTGTTGCGTTGAATAATTCAGCCATTTGCAGTTGTGTTAGCCATACTGTTTCGTTTTCTACTCGTACTTCTAATCGAATTTCGCCTTCCGGCTGGTAAATTACGATTTCTCCCTTCTTTTCGTTTTCTGCCATTTTTTCTCCTTATAACAAAAAAAGCCGTATTCCTTTAGATATAAGAAATACGGCTTGTCGCAGGTTTATCCTGCCACTATAGCTTGACTATTGGAGAATATACAAAATACGGTATGGAAAAACAAGTGGGGAGTAAATTTCGCTATTTGTTGATAGAATCCTTAGCAAATTCCACCCTAAATAGTGGCACCCATGTTTCTTGACCATCATCAGATGTCCAGCGAACAACTTGTGAAAGAGTTGCTGTAGTAGTAGGTTTATAGCCGTACCTTTGCAGGTATGCGATACATTTTTTTGAAAAGTCGTTAGAGAATGCCGCAATCAGCCTTCCGTTAATATTTGTATTGTAGTTGTGAAATTCTTGACTGAAATTTACACTGACATCGCTTTGTAGGGATGATGTTTCAAGCTTGCTTTGAATATATCGAACTCGATTTCTGTTTTTTTCATTTTCAAGAAGATGCCCAAGATTGACATCACTGAGTCCTGTTTCAATGTGCAAAACATTCGGAATTTTTACACTATTGACTTTACCTTGTTTTGCAAAGTGGCTAATCCATTCATGTGGTAGCATTTTCTCATCGCCGATAATAGTTAGGCTTTTCTTTGCACGGGTGGCTGCAACATATAGCAAGCGATAATTCTCCTGAGCCTTCTTTTCATCGGCATCTTTCAGAACCCAAGAGCCTAATGCGAGAATGACATTATCCCATTCAAGTCCTTTTGCGCTATGCATTGTTCCAATAGAAACTGTTCCCATGTTTTTTGATGTAAAGTCGCTGTAAGAAACTTCGCTTAAATATTGATTGAAGTCGCCTAGAGTAATAGAATCTTCGCCACAAGCAGTTTCTGTTTCGATAAAATCTTCTACTAGAGCATCTAAAAGTTCAAAGGAGCTTTCTGTTGGGTGGCTTGCTTTATAGTCCTCGGCTATGCGTTTAAATTCTTTTGCGCTCCACGGAAATTTTCCCACTCTTGGATCTTCTTGAAGAATTGCGTAGAATCCTAAAATTTCTCGAGTTTTTTCAATGGGACATTTGTCCTTATCTCGGCCTTTTAGCATTCGATATGGAACTTGTTTTTCTTCAAGCTTCGCTGCAGCCAAGAACGCTTCTGCATTTTCTCGGGTTAAAATGCAGTAAGACTCAGTTGAATTTGATTTGAATTTTTGTGCAAGAATTTCAGCTGCGCCGAATGCTGCAGTTGCCTTGTCTCCTTCTTCGTAAAATGCAAGCTCGGCTTGGCTTTGCTTTAAAGCGAGTTGTTGAGAACCTTCTTTTACGCGTTCTGTCATCAATTCGAGTAATTTTGCATTTGCTCGGACGAGACCCGCAACGGAACGGTAATTAGTTGTTAGATAGAATTTTTCTGTATTAGGAAATTCGTCGGCAAATTTTTGGAAGTATTCAGATGAACTTCCTCGGAACGCGAAAATACTTTGATCGTCATCGCCAACTACGATAACGCGAGGATCTTTTTCTCCTAAATCATATAGGGCTCGTAATAAGCGATATTCTCCTGCGGATAGGTCCTGAAATTCGTCGACCAAGATAACTGTGGGTGCTCCTACACCGGCTTCTTCTCCTGATTCTAAAAGCTCTGCTGCTTTGGATACGACATCGTCTGCATTTTCAAGAGCTTTCTTGTTTCCTTGCACTCCTAGAATTGAAAATGCTAGTGAATGGAAGGTGCTGATATTTACCTTTGCTGCTAAAGGGCCTGCTAAATCGAATAAACGTTTCTTCAGCTCGCGACATGCTGCGCGAGTATATGTTAGACACAAGATTGAATCTGGCTTTGCTTCTTCAATCCATAAAAGAGAGGCTACTTTATGGACGAGTAAGTGCGTTTTTCCCGAGCCTGGACCTGCACCTACGAGAATGTGCTTTTTACGGCTTTTGATAATCTTGCGCTGTTCGTCATTGACACTTTCTATTTTTCGTTTCAGTTCATCGGATACGGATTCCATCTGTTCAATGCCTTGCATATATTTTAGACGGAAATCTGCAATATCCATGACGAAGTAATCATCTAGCAATTGTTGAGCCGCTTTTTCATCAATAAGCATCATCTTGGCGTATTCACCAACAATGTGGATTGCTTCTGCCTTGTGCTTATAATGAGTGTTGAGCATCTCAAAATCTTTTGCTGCGAAATTTCGTTGCTTTGCCTCTGGATTTAATTCCATGACAAGTCCGGTATAGAAAACAACAAGTCCGTGATCTAGCGTGATAGAACCAACAAGATGTAAGAAAAGAAGTGCGTATTCAAGCTGTTTTTGCATCTCAATACGAGCGACAGCTTTTTCGCCTTTTTCCTTGTACATCCTCTTCATTAGACCATTCAAGGAGAACCAGACGATATTTCCATTTTGGCGCGTCTGTTCCTTTTGCATCTCTGTCAATGCATCAATGACTTTATCAAATATTTGCCATTGCTTTCTGAGATTTTCTTTGACGGATTCAGGCGGAACAAGAAACTCAATTTGATAAACTTGGTGACCCGCTTCTACAAGATGAATTTCGGCGACACTTTCATGTGCCCAATAGCGTAAAATACCACGGAATATAAAAAGATTGCGACGTGATGTTGATGCACCAACTGCATCGCCTCTTTGGTTCAACAGGGAATTGAGTTTGGTCATGTCTAACACAAACCGATCGTTAATTCCCTTGCCTTCACAAGCTTTTAATAGTTCCTCTTGTAGTTCGTATGCCGCTTTTAAGAGTGAACGAGGTGTGTCGTTCCCTTTTCTTTGTAATCTTGCGCTCCAGTCATCGTCTTCATTAAGAAGGTGTAATGAACGCAGCAAACGTAAGCCGTCGTTGGCTTGCTCTCTTGTTAAGCCTAGATTGACAGTGAGTTCGTCAAGAGCGCATTCTGGAGATCGTGTCCAGCGTTTACTGATGATGTGGTGAATGATTCGGTATGCAATGCTTTCTACCGAATTAAGAATTTCAATTTTATCGGAGCCTATAGCTTCTCGGGCTTGCTCTGCGGATTCTACTGTAATAGAAGAACCGTACATTTGGGTTCTATTGCGTTTACGTTTTAGGAATCCTTGTTCTTCTAAAACGAGAATGGCTAGCTTGACTTTTGTTGTGTTAACGCTGGCGTCCGTTTCTTTTTCAGTCCATCCGCATTGGTCGGCAATTTCAAGTGCCGACATAATCAAGCGATTTTGATTACCTGCTGCCTTTTTAAGTACTCGCCAAACAGCAGAAATTTCTTGTGCAGAAAGTTTAGATTGCTGAAGAATTTGAAAATTTGTGTCGAGATCTTTTGGATTGAATAGTGCAATACAGCTTGCTTGCAATTTGGGATCACGACCTGCACGTCCCGCTTCTTGAACATAATTTTCAAGCGTACTTGAAATTTCGTAATGAGCAACTAACTCAACATTGTCTTTATCAACGCCCATTCCAAATGCGGTTGTTGCGACCATTGTGTCGACTTCACCATTTTGGAATTGGTCTTGAATGGTCATCTTCTTTTCGGATTCCATTTTGCCATTATAGCAGGCACTTGCAAAACCGCGGTTGTGTAATTCTTCGGCTAGAGATTCAGTTGTCTTGACTTTGGATGCGTAAATGATTTTAGGGCCGTTGTAGTCGCGAAGAACATTTACCAATTGCTTTCTACGTTCGTTAGGAGATTCCGAAGATTCGATGACTTTGTATGTTAGATTTGTTCGCTTTGCAGGACTAATGTATTTGACCAAATCGAGATTTAGACGTTCCTTGAAATAGTTGCAAATATCATCTACCACAGATTGTTTTGCTGTAGCCGTAAAACAACTTACAGGAATTGGAGTTTCAAGGTTCTTTTCTTTTTGTAAATCTTTTAAAAAATCTGCTAAGTAAAGATAGTCGACTCTAAAATCGTGCCCCCAACCGCTAAAACAGTGAGCCTCGTCAACGACGATTCGTTCTACGCGTCTATGCTTCAGTAAATTGAATGTCGTATTGGAACGCAGTGATTCTGGTGAGATGTAAAGAATATTCTTTTCGCCATTGCTGACTTTCTCAATGACATCCTTTCTCTCGGCGGGAGATAGCATTGAGTTGATGTAGGCGGCATCTCCAATTTGTCTTCGTTTTTCAAGTACGTCAACTTGGTCTTTCATTAGTGCAACAATAGGAGATATTACAACTGTAAGCGCTCCTATTTGTGTTCCTGCAATTAATGCGGGTAGCTGGAACGTCATGGATTTTCCGCCACCAGTCGGGAATACCGCTAACAAAGATTCTCCTCGCATTGCCGATTCGACGACTTGTTGTTGCAGAGGAACTTGTTCTCCGTTAAAAGAACGAAAATTGTCAAAACCAAACCATTTCTTTAACTGTTTGGTAGAGCTTAGTTGTTCGGAACAATAAGGGCATTGTGGATTACCACATGGAACAAGGCGCCTGCGATGTAAAATGTTTTCAAGATGCGGATATTGGTATCGCACCCAATGTGGAACGTAATCACTAGGCCCTTCTTCGTAAAAAAGTGTTAAAAGAAAACACCATTCAGCACGATATGCAGCCCATTCGTTTTGAAAGTTTTGGCGAAGGCATATCGTTTTTTCGTAGTTTGCGGTAAACCAATGTTGTATTTCTGACAGCTTTAAACGTAGTTTTATCGGATTTGGCGTATCGACAAGTTCGAAAAATGGCGCAAAACCAGGCTCGTTTTTTAGAAATTGAAATAGTAGATATTGGAGCTGCCACGGATAATTATCCCATTTTTTAATGCAGTCCTCTAACAGCTTCTTGCAAAGCTTGGCGTCTTCCAACGGGTTCGAAGGTTCGTCTTCATTATGCAGATATTCCTTGCGCAGTTTGTGATACGGCTTGCGAGGAAACAATAACGATGACAACATTAAAGTGTCGAGCGCATGGATGTTTGGAAAATCAATAGAAAAATATTGCCGGAGTATTGGGGCGTCGTGACGAAGTACATTGTGCCCTACGATGTATTTTGCTTTTGATGCTGCTTGTTCTAGTTTTGCAGTATTTCTTTCACGAACTTCTTCTGTGCCGAGAATGTAGCCGTATTCCCGAACCTTTTGCGTTTCGGGATTATATTCCAAATCAAAAAATAAGAATTTGCTAAAATCAGCCATTTTTTCGAAATATAAAAGAATTTAAGGATAAAGGAATAGCTTTTTTTTACAAAAACCTCGCTATAATTCTCTAAATGTGCTAAAAAATATGAGATTTAGAGAATTATAAGCACTTTTTTGCGGTATAACTCTCTAAATGTGCCTTTTTGAGGGACTTTCCTCCTACAAAAAATGTCCGCTCGAAGGCGGACGTTTACTTGCAATTTTATCTGAGCATTCTCGGCGATTTGCCCCTTTTACTTCCCTTCTTCCTTGTCCTTAGGCAATACCAAATTCAATGCAACGGCGAGGAGGAATACGACGGCCACGCAGTTTTCGGCGAAGATGGTTTGGATAATCTGCGGGAAAATTTTGAACATCTGCGATGCGGATGTGAATCCAAGACCGGTGCTTAAGGACAAGCTAACGATAATCATGTTGCGCTGCGAGAAGCCGCTTTTTGCGATCATGCCGAATCCTGCGAAGAGGATGGAACCGAACATCATGATGGTGCAGCCGCCGAGAACGGCTTGCGGGATGGTCGTGAGGAGGGTCCCTACGGGCGGGAAGAGGCCGCCGAGGAGCATGATGCCTGCGCTTGTTGCGATGGCGAAGCGGTTCACAACGCCAGAGAGCGAGGCGAGGCCGACGTTCTGGCTGAAGGATGTAATCGGGGTGCAGCCGAAAAGTCCAGAAATGGAGCTGACAAAGCCGTCGCAGCTGATGGCGCCTCCCATTTCGACTTTGTGGATTTGGCGTTTGAGGGCGCCGCTGCAAAGGGCGCTGGAGTCACCGACGGTTTCTGTGGCGGACACGAGATAGATGGCGATGACGGAGAGGATTGCGCCCAAGTTAAATTCCGGGGTGAACGGGAGGAACTTGGGGAGTGCGAAAAAGCCGTTGCTTGTGATGCCTGAAAAATCGACCATGCCCATGCAGAGTGCGAGGATGTAACCGATGATGAGGCCGACGAGCACGGAGAGCGAACGGAGGAATCCCTTGGCGAAAACTTGCGTGAGTAAGCAGGTGAGGAGAGTGACGCTACCAACAATCCAGTTCTGTGCAGAGCCGAAGTCAGCGGCTCCTTGGCCGCCTGCGAATGAATTCGCGCCAATGGGAAGTAGCGAAAATCCGATGGAGGTCACAACGGTGGCCGCGACGATGTGCGGGATGAGCTTGAGCCAGTATTTGGCGCAGAGGCCGAGAAGTCCTTCGACGATACCGCCAACGATGACGGCGCCCATGAGCGTTCCCATGCCTTGCGATACTCCGATGGAAATGGAGACGGAGAGGAATGTGAAACTGATGCCCATGACGATGGGGAGGCGGGAGCCGATTTTCCAGACGGGGTAGAGCTGGATGAGCGTACCGATGCTTGCGATAATCATGCAGTTCTGGATAAGCGAGGCGGTGAGGCCTTTTTCAATCCCGACGACGTTTGCAAGGATGATGATCGGCGTAATGTTACTTACGAACATGGCGAGCACGTGCTGCAAGCCGAATGGAATTGCCTGTAAAAGCGGAACGCGTCCGTCAAGCTGGTAGATGTTGTCCGAAGTCTTCATGCTTTACCTTGAATGCTTTGCCTGCGGCAATCTAGTTACTGTTCGCGGAACTTGATGAATCCGGTTTCGGGGTCCATGCTATCGACGATGGCGATGGATTCGAGGCGGACGCCTGCGGCGCGGAGCTTTGCTCCACCGGGCTGCATGCCCTTTTCTATCGCGATGCCTACGCCGACGAGTTCGGCGCCTGCTTGTTTCACGAGGTCGATGAGCGCCTTGCTAGCTTCACCGTCGGCGAGGAAATCGTCCACAATGAGAATTTTGTCGGTCGGCTTGAGGTAAGGGCGCGAAACGAAAATGTCGTTGAACTTTTTGTGCGTGAAGGAATATGCCTTGGCAACGTACTTGTCGTCGGTGCTGTTGACGGTCTGGCCCTTCTTGGCAAAAACCACGGGTACATCGTTCAGGTAGGCGATAAATGCGGCGATGGCGATACCACTTGCCTCGATGGTGAGCACCTTATTGAACTGGACGTCGGCAAAACGGCGTTTGAACTCTTCGCCGATTTTTTGCATCAGGCGGATGTCAATTTGGTGGTTTAAGAAACTGTCAACTTTAAGGACGTTGCCGGGTTTGACTACGCCATCGGCAAGGATTTTTTGCTCAAGGAAGTTCATGCATGAAATCTAGCAAAAGGCAAATTTTTTGCAAAGACCGCTCGTTCATAAGGGTATGCCCAAATTTCCTTAGAAATGGTCAAATTCTCCATATATATGTAAAAGATAAGGATTAGCGGTCTGTTATAGTGGGGCTTTTGCTAGGGTAATAGTAAAAAAGTATAAAAGTTTAGCCTTGACTAATTAGCCAAGGCTTACTAATTTTAGTCTTGTCTAATAAAATTAGGCGACGTTAACGTTTAAAGGATCATCAAATATGGAAAACAATCACGTAAAGCTCAGCCAGAGCCTCGAAGACTATCTGGAAATGGTGCATA
>JAEEGJ010012612.1_pt1 | contig 20829 bp, 21 predicted proteins | sample 8958761 | NCBI WGS metagenome assembly JAEEGJ01 (sample SAMN16246546, study PRJNA631951) | gut metagenome | biome: gut microbiome; feature: rumen; material: RS-attached | host: Bos | place: Iran: Karaj | collected 2018-10
ATTATTTGGGGCACTAGAAACAAAAAACGCCTCGCAGATATCTGCAAAGGCGTTTTAAGCGGTGCGGACGAGACTCGAACTCGCGACCTCCGGCGTGACAGGCCGGCATTCTAACCAAGCTGAACTACCGCACCAGGATTTCAATCTTTGCTTTCCGCAGAAAGCGAATGCAAAGATAGATACTTTTCGATAATCTGCAAATTTTTTTTCAAAATTCGCTCACATCAGAACATCTTCTTGATGCCGAGCGAGGCGATACCCTGCATGCCGACGCCCAACTCCAGGAAACCCCGGACCGAATCGCCCCCGAAATCCATGCAGACCGGGGAGATCTGTGCGGAGAAAGACGGCTGGAAATCACCGGAAATGGCCAGGCCCAATCCTGCACCCAGCTTGGAATACATCCCGAAATGCGGGTTGTTGAACCACCTGAACCGTACCGTCGGCATGATGGATGCGAATCCGAGGTCGTAGGTGCCGTTCTTCGTCTTGTTCCCTTCGGAATCTTTTGTATAAGTACTGGCCGTCATATACTCGCCGAAAACGGAGCCACCGTAGCCGAACCAGTTGTTTACCCAATGGTTGTACTCCACGCCGAGGCATCCGGGCATGATCGGATTCTCGAAATCGAAATGTCCGGCCGTGAAAGCTACTCCGAGGATCCCGCCGAAAATATAGGCGAACTGCGGCACGGTAAACTGCGAGTAGGTCACGGAAAACTCATTCTTCTTGTCCTGTCCGTAAGCGGAAAAGACGAGCAGAAGCGCCAAAGACGCACAAATCAGTTTTTTCATATTTCAGGCTAATTTTTGCCAAATATACGAAAAAAACGGAATGCTTATTCCTCCACCCCCTCGAACTCGAGGTCCAGGTCCAGGATCAACGCTTCGATTTCGGCGGAATTCTCAATCCAGGTTTTCAACTCTTTCGGCATGGCTTTATCATTTTTGTTGCTGCAAAGATAGGGTAGCTAAGTGCCAAAAGCTGTCACTTTGAAAAAATTAACAAAAAAATCCGGCCTTTTGGGTCGGATTCTTTCATTTATTAGAGTTGTAACCCTATTTCAAGAGTTCTTCCAGGGCGGTGCTGATCTGCTCGCCGCGCAGGTCGCGGCGCAGGATGGTGCCGTCCGGGGCGAAGAGGATCAGGTGCGGGATGGCGTCGATGCCGTAATGCTGGCTGGGGAGCTTGCCCCCGTCCAGGATCTGGTTCCACGGCAGTTCCAGTTGGGCGATGGCTTTCTGGCTGTCTTCCCGCTTGTCCGAGACGGCGATGCCGACCACGTCGAACCGATCTCCGTGGAAGGTCTCGTACGCCTTCTTGATGTAAGGCATCTCGGCCTTGCAGGGACCGCACCAGGAGGCCCAGTGGTCGAGCAGGATGTACTTGCCCTTGCCGACATAGTCGGAGAGCTTGACGTCCGTCCCGTCCGGGTTGCCGCCCGGGACGGTGTAGTCGGTGAACATCTTGCCGGGCGCGGTTTCCGTCATGGCCTTGACCCGGGCGTAGGGCTCGGTGACCAGCTTGTGTGCGCGCATCGGCTCGGAGATGACTTCGTACAGATCCATGAAGGCTTCCGGGTTGACGATGGACAGGTCGTTCATGACGATGGCGCCGACGAGATTGTCCTTGTTGGCCCGTATCATGGAGTCGGCCAGGTGGGTCTTGCCTTCGATGCAGGCGGCATTGATCTCATCCCAGGCGGCGTTGAACTCCTCGAGGGTGATGCTGTCTTTCCGCTCCGTCAAGGTCGTCCGGTCGATCTGGCGGTTCCGGTCGAAGTTGTAGAAGAACTTGTTGTACCGGTTGATGGCGTCCATCATCGGGAGTCCGGTCACCTCGCGCGAATCGAGGTTGACTGTCGCGGTCCCCGGCTGGAGGATCATGCGGATGCGCTCCCGGCCGCGGCCCACGTAGACGTAGGCCGGCTGGGGGATCTTTCCTTCGAAGCCGAACTTGCCGTCCGTCACGGCAGTGACACCCAGCGTGTCACTGCCGTTCAGGTCGATCAGGTAAACCGGCGTGCCGTCATCCTTGGAGAAGATACCGTCGATCCGGTAGGCCTCCCGCTTGCAGGCGGCCAGCGCGAGGAAGGCGGCCAGGATGGCAAATAAACGCAGTTTCATAATATGTAATGATTGGTTTTATCTCTTGTCCGTAATCTTCACGTCGGGGAAATCGGCGGCGTTGAAGTTGACTTGCTTTTCCGTCACGCCGAAGGAGATGTTGCGCAGGGTCAGGGTCACTCCAGACAGTTTGGCGCTCAGGCTGACGGGGTAATACGTGCCTTTCGCTACGACCAGGTCCATGGTCTTCGGGTCGTCCTTGTCCTTGTTGTCCTTGGATTTCTTGCAGAGCAGGTACCAGGCCTGGGGCGTCTCTTTGCTAATGGATACATCATATCCGTCAGCGATACCGGTCAGCATCGCGGCGTCTCCGCCGTCCTTGTCGGCTTTGGTGGGATCCGTCTTCTCGATGACGACTTCGTTGTCCTTCGTGTTGTAGATCCACTGGTTTTCCCCGTCGATCCAGGTGATGACGCGCACGCCCTTCACTTCCGCTTCCATGCGCGCCTTTTTGTCCTTGGTATGGGTCAGGGTGGAAATGGAGCCCACGATGGGGATCTTGACGTCCATCGTCAGGGAGATTCCGTCCTTTTCGTGCTTGTTCATCTCTTCTTCCATGCGGGAGATAATCTCCGTGGGAGTCTGGGCGAGGGAAGAGAGCGAAAGGGTCAAAATGGCCAGAAGGCCGATCCATCTTTTCATGGGTCAGAAGTTGTTACAATTGTTCGTCAGGAACAAATATAAATATTTTTTAAACAAATTTCAAATCAGTTCTTCGGGCCGAAGATGATATCCATGATGGTCGCGGTGGCGCCGGCGGAGCGCCGGCAATAGTCGGCGGCGATGCGTCCGGTGCGCTCCAGGAAGGCCCGGTCGCCCACCGATTTTTCGAAGAAGAACTCCAACTCCTGCTGGTTCGAAACCGGGAATCCGGCCTCCAGCGCCGCGAGGTCCTTGCAGTGCAGTTCGCGGTCAAAGCGGGGCCCGAATGCCACCGGGATCCCGTAGGCGGCCGGCTCGATCACGCTGTGCGGCATGGGACCGGTAAAGCCGCCGCCCACGTAGGCGGCGAATCCGTAGCGGTAGAGCCGCGACAGCATGCCGACCGTGTCGACCACCAGGATCTGGGCGCCCAGCAGCGCGTCGTCCGCCTTCTTTCCCTTATAATCCGTATAGCGCACAGCGCCGTTCTGGGCCCGGTCGAGGATGTCATTGACCTCGGCGGCATCCAGCTCGTGCGGGATGATCAGCATCCGGACCTCCGGGTGCGTGTTGGCCAGCTCCACCAGCATCCTGTCTTCCGGCCCGTAGGTGCTGCCGGCGACGAAGACCTTCAATCCGTCGGACCAGAGGTCCACCAGGGGGTCCGACCATTTCTGGCGGCAGACCGTTACGACCCGGTCCACGCGCGCGTCCCCGACGACCTTCACCTTCGGCACACCCATTTCCCGCAGCAGAGAGCGGCTTTCCTCGTTCTGCACCATCACGCAGCGGTAGCAGCGGCAGAGGATCTGACGCTGCAGGCGGCCGTACCATTTCAGGTAAGGGGAATCCGGCTCCATGCGTACGGACATGATATAGGTCTCGACTCCGCGCTTGCGCAGGCCGTTCAAAAGGAAGGGCCAGTGCTCCCCGATGTTGAAGATGGCCTTGGCGGGCCGGACGGCGTCCAAGAAGCGGCGCGCGTTCCAGGGCGTGTCCAGCGGCAGGTAGAAGACCCAGTCCACCCGGTCATAGTCCTTCATCGGCTCATAGACGGTGGGGGAGAAGACGGTCAGCAGGATCTTCCGCTCCGGAAAGCGCGCCCGCGTCGCCTCGATGACGGGCCGGGCCTCCTCGAATTCGCCGAAGGAAGCCACGTGGAACCAGATGATGTCCCGCTCGCCCCGGCACGCGGACTCGATCCGGCGAAGGAGTCCGACGCGTCCCTTGAAAAAGAGTTTCAGTTTGTTGAAATTCATCAGAAAACGGGTCTATAAACCAAAGATACAAAAAAAATGCGGCCCGCATACAACGAAACCACATTTTTATGCATCTACTATTTGTTCACTTTGTATTGTAATATACAAAAAGGCGGAAGTCGTGAGATTTCCGCCTTTTGGTTTTTTATTCGTAAACGGCTCAGTCGCCGATGGTTTCTACCAGGACGCCTTCCAGTTCCTGCCGGTCCATCTGGCCGTCCAGGCAGATGAAGGTGGTCTCGGGGCCCTCGGCGGCGACCATCACGAAGCTGTTGACGATCTTCTCCGTACCGACGGTGTACATCCGCACCACTTCGCCGCCGTCCTTGCTCTCCATCAGGAGTTCGTAACGGCCGTTGGAGATGAAGCGGCTCACTTCCGAGCTGAGCTTCTCGTTGACGCGGGCATTCTCGCTGTTGATGATGTACAGGCCGGAAAGGGAACGGATGAGCGGGGCCAGGTTGACGTGGTCGTCACCGACCTCCAGGTCCGGGATCTTGCCGATGAGGCGGAACATCGCCGGGGAGATGTAGACGGCGCTGACGCCTTCCGCGTCGGAATACTTCTGGTAAATGCTTTTCCCGCTCTGGGCGGAAGCGGTCAGCGCACTGAGCAGCAAGACCGCAAGGATGAGTATGCGTTTCATTGTACGTTGATTTTTTCGAGGACATTGAGGGTTTTGTCGGCCACGGGTTTCGCTTCGCGGGCGATATCGACGCCGGTGGCCATTTTGTCTGAGATGTGCTGGAAGACCCGTTCCACTTCCGCGTAAGCCAGGTAGGGATCGTCGTAGGTGTCCTTCGGCTCACGGGCGCCCAGCCGGGGGATGACCAGCAAGGCGGCCAGGGCGGCCGCGGCGGCCAGGGACCCGTAGGAAATCCGGCGGGCGGCGGAAGGGCGGGGCGTGCTCTCCGAGGCGATTTCACGCGCGGTGAGGGTCTCGGCGAGGCGCTGCTGCAAGCCTTCGGGGACGGGAGCCGGGTCGCGCAGGGCTTCCTGCTCCAGCTCTTCCCATCCGAGTTTTTCGAGTTCTTCTATGCTTTTCATATCTTTGACTTTATCGTGGAGCGTGCGCGGGAAAGCAGCACGCGGAGTGTCAGGTAATTCATTCCGGTCCGTTCGGCGATTTCTTCGTAGGAAAGGCCTTCGACGGTACGCAGGAGCAGGATCTCGCGCTGTCGGTCGGGCAGGGACTTGATCGCTGCCAGGACCTTGTCCAGCCGCATCCGGGTGTCCATCTCGTCATCTTGGAGATGCGGATTCTCTTGCTCCGGAAGCTGCTCCGGGAAGGACAGATGGCGGGCGCGGCGGAGGCGGTCCAGGCACAGGTTCTTGAGCAGGGTAACCGCATAGGCCTTCGGGTTCCGGATCCCGTCCAGGGTGTCGCGCGTGTCCCAGAGTTTCAGATAGGTTTCCTGCACGGCGTCTTCCGCCTCCGCCTCCGATTCCAGCATGTAGAAGGCGATCCGGTACAGGGTATCCGAAAGGGACAGCCAGTCCTTATGGAACTGCGACTCAGTCATTGTCGGAGATGACGCGGGCGATTTTGTCAATGGGGATGGATCCGAAAATGCAAATCAGGGAGTAACCGGTGGGGTTGTGCATCACGAAGTCCCGGACCGTGCCGGTCTTGTCGTCCACGACGCCGTAGATCTGTGTGACGTCGTCCCCGTCCTTGGCTTCCATCAGCAAGTCGCCCCCATCCAGGATGCGGTCCAGCCGGCGGCTGATCCGGTCCCGGATGGCGGGCTCGCAGTCCTCGTAACTGAGGACGGAGATCCGTTTGATGCCGGTGATGAGTTTGATGGCCTGACGGGCTTCGGGGTCATCGACGGTGGCCAGCCGGAGCGTGGCCTTGAGCGCCATCGTGGCGAGTCCGCCCAGCTGGACGATTTCCACGCCTTCGTAGCGCTGGCAGTCGGAAATCAGGGCCGTAATCTTGGATTTGGGGACATTCTCTCCGGCCGCAGCCGGGGCGATGAGGGGCAGCAGGATCGCTGCGAGAAGCAAAAACTTTTTCATGACGAATACCGTTTCAGTCGGGGTCGGTTTTTCCGGAGCCCGACAAAGAGACGCACGACCGTCCCGTTTGTTAACAGGCAATCAGAGATGTTTGACCAGGTCGCAGGCTTTCTGGTATTCCTTGAGGGTGCCGATGTCGATCCAGGTGCCGTTGAGGGGGTAGCGGATGACCTTGCGCCCCTCGTCCACGAGCTTTTGGATCAGGTCCGTCGCGTGGAAGAAAGTCCCTTCCGGGATTTCAGCGATGACGAAACGCTTCATCAGGTAGATGCCGGCCAGCGCATAATAATTATAGACGGGCTTCTCCACTACGCCTTTCACATCCCGGCCGTCCAGGTCCAGGATGCCCAGCGGAACGGACACGTCGTAGGGGACGGCCGCGACCGACAGGTCGGCGTCATACTCCTTGAAATGGAGGTAGAAGTCCTCGAAATCGATGTTGGTGAAAAGGTCGGAGTTCATCACCAGGACCGTGTCGTCCGGGAAGGCGGGCATCAGCCGCACCGAGCCGACCGTTCCCAGGAACTCCTTCTCCCGGAAGCACTTGACCTGCACGCCGTCGCACGGCGCGGCGAAATGGGCCTCCAACTGCTCCGCGAGATGGTTGACGGACACGGTGATATCCCGTACTCCGTAGGAAAGGAGCCGGTCCACGTTGTGGTCGATGATGGCCTTGTCCCCGACCGGGAGCAGCGGTTTGGGCGTCTTTTCGGTCAGCGGCAGCAGGCGCTCGCCCTTCCCGCCGGCCATCAGGACGGCGTCCACGGGCAGGCGCGAACGGTATTTCAGCAGGTTGAGCGTGTCGACGATGCGGTCCTGCCCGTCCAGGATGGGGATGAACAGGATGCGCTTCTGCCGGAATTCCCGGATGCGGGCCACGTCCACGGCGCCGGCGCGCAGGAACTTGAAGTCCCGGTGCATCACGGCCGAAACGGGGCTGTCGATACCGGCGCCGGCGAGCATGCCCCGGCGCACGTCGCCGTCGGTGAGGGTTCCTTTCATCCGGCCTTCGCCGTCGGTGACGAAAAGGGTCTGGGCTTCGCTGAGGTCCAGCAGGGCGAGCGCTTCCCGCACGCTCGTGGCGGTGTCGATGATGTACTTCATATCAGATGCAGGTCCAGCCGCCGTCGGCGGCCACATTCTGCCCGGTCACGTAGCGGGCCATGTCGGAGGCGAGGAAGATGGCCACGGGGGCGATGTCTTCCGGCTCCGCCATGCGCTTCATCGGGCACTGGCGGGTATAGTTGCGGATGAATATTTCGTTCTGCTCGGGGCTGTTGCGGTCGAAGACGCCCCCGGGCGACACGCAGTTGACGCGGATGTTCCATTTCCCCAAGTAGGAGGCCAGATAGCGGGTGAAGTTGATGATGCCGCCCTTGATGGCGCAGTAGGCGCCCGTAGAGGTGCCGCCGTATTCCTCGTAGATGGTGAAATTGTTGCCCACGATGCCGTAGATGGAGCCGAAGTTGACGATGGCCCCGTCTTTCTGCTTCATCATGACCTTGGCCACCTGCTGGTCGAGGTAGAAGACGCTGTCCATCTGGAGCTCGACGTTGCGCTTGAAGTGCTCGAAGGGCTCGTCCTCGAAGAAGTAGTCGCTCCAGTCCTTCGTGTGGGGGTAGGCGCTGTTGATCAGCGCGTCGATGCGGCCGTAGTGTTCCACGGCGAAGGCGACGAGCGCGTCGATGGAGGCGTTGTCGCTCAGGTCGAGCCGGAAAGTGCCCTGCGCAGGGTTGGTCTCGAGGGCGATGTCGGCGTTGAGCACCCGCGCCCCCGCTTCCTTGAGCTCCCGGACGATCTCGCGGCCGATCAGGCCGCAGCCGCCGGTCACGATGATGGCTTTGTCTTTTATTCCAAGCATAGTTTCAGTACCTGGTAAGCTTCAAATACGTCGTTGAAGGGGACCGGAGCCTCCTCCCGGAGCAAAGATAGGAAATACTTCATTTGCTCCCAATAGTCGTCTCCGTCCGCCTGTCGGCTCTCGAAGAGCACTTGGCCTCCGGCATCGGTCACGCGGCCGGCGCCGAGGTCGGCGGTCCAGGTCCCGGAATCCGCGACGACCTCCACCGTGCGCTTGTAGTCGCGGCGGAAGTAGTCGAGGATGACGGAGACGCAGAAGTCCTTGTATTCCAGACAGTAGTTGGCGTAGTCCACGGCCTCGATGCCGAGGGAAGATGCGTGCCGGAGAGTCTTGCGGCTGCGCAGCGGGTCGCCGAAGAGCCAGTGGACATAATCCAGTTCGTGGATCAGGTCGATGTGGACGCCGCCGCCGAGTTCGGGGCGGGCACTGTAGCACTGCCGCCAGTCCGTGCCCGGGCGCCATTCCGGGAGGTAAGAGCCGCAATAGACGTTGACTTCGTTGACGCGCTTGCCCTGCACAAAGTCGTGCAGGAAACGCAGTGTATCGCAGAAACGCAGGTTGCAGGCCACGTAGGTCCGTATGCCGCGCCGGCGTATTTCCTCCAGCAGTTCTTCCTGGCCCAAACAGGCGAAAAGGGGTTTCTCGATGAAAAGGGGGATGCCCAAGGGCAGCAGTGCCCGGATGGCGTCGGCGTGGCAGGCGGTGGGATTGGAAACGATGGCGAAATCGAAGGGGGCGCCAGCCTCGTCCAGGCTGCGGATGTCCCGCACGCCCGGCACCGAAGGACCGCCCGCGCCGGAACGCAGCGCCGTGAGCTCCACCTCCGGATCGATGCGCCGCATAGCGGCGATGTGCCTGCGGGCGATCGAGCCCAGTCCCACGATCAATACTCTCATAACTCGAATCCGAGTTTGTCCTGCTCCAGCAGGTAGCTCATATAGTCGAAATCCGCCGGCTCATCCAGGTCGAAACAGCGGTGCGGCATCACGTAGACGAGCGAAAGGGGCGTGTTGGGGTCGCGGCGGCCTTCTTCGAAAAAGCGGCGCCGGTAGATGTAGAACGAGCCGTTCATGTCATAGACCGCCGGGGCGCTCTGGCGCGTCGTGAAGACGCTGCCGTCCTTGACGAGGTCGTAATAGCCGGAAGGCTTGCGCTCCACCATGTTGAAATAGGGGTTGCGCGAGGCCGGGTTGACCGAAAAGATGTCCAGGGCCTGCGGGTCGGCCTCCAGCAGCCGGAAGGCCTCCAGGATGTCTTCCACGGTACGCAGGGGAGAGGTGCAGTCCAGGTCCAGAAGGCAGTCGTAGCGGCAGCCGTTCCGTTTCTCAGCCCACTCCAGGGCGTCCGCGATGGCGTCCAGCTTGGCGCAGTGGTCGTCCGCCAGGCGCGCAGGACGGCGGTATTCCGTCTCGAGGCCCCATTCCGCCGCGCAGGCGCGGATGGCCTCCGAATCGGTCGAAAGCAGGAGCTCGGCATCACCGAGCCGTTCCGCGACCTTACGGGCGCAGGCGATGCTGTAGGCGATGAGGGGCTTGCCGGCAATGGGCTTGATGTTCTTGCCCGGAATGCCCTTGGAGCCGCCTCGGGCGCAGATGGTGATCAGTGTCTTCATAATTCTATCGCTTCGTCTTTCCGGAAATCCCTGACGGCCGCCGTGCCGCAAACCTCGTCCCAGCGGTCCACGCCGATACCGGCGGGGGCGCGCTTGACGGCCAGGGCTTCGCCGCTCAGCGTTTCGCCCTTACGGATGTCGCGGGCGGCCAGGATGCGCTTCAGCACTGTCGGCGCGATGGCTTCCTCGCTGGGGTTGGGGCGCTTGACCCCGTCGCCCAGGGCTTGCTCGATAGCGCGGATCTGGCGGACCATGTCCGCGAAAGCCGCGGGCTCCATCGAGGCCGCGTGGTCAGGCCCTTCCATCGTGCGGTCGAGGGTGAGATGCTTCTCGATGACGCAGGCGCCCAGGGCCACGGCGGCCACGGGCACTTCCGCGCCGAGGGTATGGTCGGAATAACCGACCTTGCAATGCAGTTCATCAGCGATGGCCTGCATCGCGCGGAGGTTGACTTCTTCGGGCGGGCAGGGATAATTGGTCGTGCAGTGGAGCACGGTAATGTCTTCCGCTCCGGCAGTCTGCAGTTCGGCGTAAGCCTTGCGCACCCGGTCCATGTCCGACATGCCGGTCGACAGGATCACGGGGGCGCCGCGCCGTCCCACATAGCGCAGGAGGGGCAGGTTGGTGATGTCGCCCGAGCCGAGCTTGACCAGGGGCATGCCCAGACCCAGCAGGAAATCGATGTCTTCGGGGTTGTCGCCGGTGGAAAGGAAGGTGATGCCGATCCGGTCGCAGTAGGACTTGATGTCGGCGAACTGCGCATAACTGAGCTCCAGACCCTTGAGCATCTCGAACTGCGACTGCCCGCCACCCAGGTTACGCTGCTGGTAATCAGCCATTTCCGTCCCGGCGGCCACGATCTTTTCCGTGACCCAGGTCTGGAACTTGACGGCGTCGGCGCCCGCGGCCTTGGCGGCGTCGCAGAGCCGCAGGGCCAGGTCCAGGCGTCCGTTGTGGTTGACGCCGGCTTCCGCGATGATGTAGGTCTTATTCATGGTAGTCCCTGAGCAGTTCGGATTCGCGCGTGATGACGACGTCGTCGTACATCAGCATCAGCACCCCCTCGTCGTAGCGGCCGATTTCAGGCTCGTTGGAGAGGCCGTCGATGTTGCGGAGGATGTATTTCATGAAGTCCACCCCCGCGCCGTACGCATGGAGGTAGGCCCCGCCGAAGCGGGGATTGATCTCGGACAAGTACCATTGCCCGTCCTTGCAGAAGAAGTCCATGTCGCAGGGCCCGCTGAGTTCCAGCACGGCGCAGACCTCCTTGACGAAGTCGAAGAGGGCCGGATCCTTGAAACTCACGGTTTTCGATGCTCCACCGATGCGGGTCTCGATCTTGCGCTTGGCGAAGACGGAAACGACCTCGTGCGAGATGCAGTCCACATAGACGTCGGCGTCGCAGTCGCCCCCGGTCATCAGTTCCTGGATGATGTAGTCGAAACGGCCCTCGTGGAAAAGCTCCTCCAGCGTGGCCAGGTCGTCCACCCGCCGCGCCCCGACGCTGCCGCTGCCCGTGACGGGCTTGATGAAGACGGGGAAGGCGATCTCGCCTTTGCCTAGGCCATCCTTGAAGTCGGCGAGGGTACGGTAGGTCAGCACCGTACGTACGCCGCGGCTGCGCAAATGCCGGAACAGTTCGTACTTGTCGAAGCAGAGATGCGCCGTATGCTCTGAGGGACAGAGGGGCAGGATGCCACGCTCGAAGAAAACCTGGCGGTGGGCGGCGAGCAACTCGATCTCGGGATCGATGAAGGTCGCGATCGCCTTGATGTCCTCGCGGGAGCAGATGTCCAGCACGGTCTCCAGGTAGTTGTTCTCCCGGATCTTGGGCACGACGTACATCTTGTCGGCGAGGAAGAGCGCCGGGGCGACCGACCAGTTGTCGGTGCCGACGACGCGGCCCTTTCCGGCGAGGCTCTTGCGGAAATCCAGCATCAGGCGGCCCCGGCGGCCGACATTGCAGCACAGGAGGTTATATTCCATATCCATTCAGATAGTCTTGGGCGGTCCATTCCGCGGTGGCGGGTCGGACGTCGCCGTTTTCCCGGACATACACCCGGGGGAAATAGCGGATGAAGAGGGGAGAGAGGGCCATCGTGTAGGCGCCCGTGTTGCGGAAAACGATGCGGTCGCCGACGCGCAGTTCCGGCCCGTCCTCCAGACGGAAAAGGCGGTCGTTCTCAAGGCAGGTGCAGCCGACTACGGTCTGGACGGGCGCTTTCGGGCGTCCTTCCTCCACGGTCGGGAAATCCTTGAAATAATCCGTCTTGCGGAAGAAGGGGTCGACGTCGCCGCGGCTGCCGTCGCAGACCACGACCCGCTCGTCTCCGACCGTCTTGACGTCGATGACGGATGCGATGAAACTGAGGGGCGAGGCTATCAGGGCGTTGCCGGGTTCGACGATGACGCAGGTCTGGTCCCCGCAAACACCTTGGAGTCCCTCGGCGAGGACGGTGGCATAGTCCTCGTAGGTCGGCTTGCCGGGCAGGTCGCCGAAGAAACCGCCCCCGATGTCGATATAGTCGGGTTCCAGGCCGAATTCCTCGAGGACTTGCGCCGCGCGCTTCGTGATGGCCCTATAAACGTCCAGGCTGCGGCTCTTGGAGGTCCGGTGCAGGTGGATGCCCGCCAGACGGACGTTCTGGAGTGCCCGGATGCGGGCGACGGCCTCCGCCAGTTCAGTCCCATCGAAGCCGAAGCGGCTGAAGTTTTCGTCCTCGGGCAGCGATACGTTGACCCGCAGACCCACTTTGAAGCAGTCGTTGGAAGGCAATCCGGCGAGCCAGTCCAGTTCCCGGCGGCTGTCCAGGTTGACGACGGCGCCGGCCTGGATCGCTTCCAGGAAACTCTCTTTCTCCTTGAGGGGGCCGTTGTAGACGATGCTGTCGAAGCCCAGGGCGCGGGCGAGCCGGTATTCGGTGTCCGATACGACTTCGGCCGCGGCACCTTCCTCGCGCAGGATGCGCAGGACCTCCGGGTGCGAATTGGTCTTGACCGAATAGGCTACCCGGCTATGGCCGAAGCGTTTCGCGAGCGCATCGCGGAAGCCGCGGTAATTGGCTCGCAGCGCAGCGGCGTCGAGCAGGAAGCAGGGCGTGCGGAGTCCGTTATCTTTCATCGAAATAGTCTTTTATGTGCTTGGCAATGTGTTCCGACGTGTGTCCGTCGCCGAAGCTCGAGTCCGGGGCCAGCCTCCCTCCGACGCGGTCCAGGGCGGCGCGGATCTCTTCGTAGCCGGGCCCGCAGGAAAGCACGTTGGCACAGAGCCGGCGTCCTTTCTGCCGGTCGCCGATGTTGACGGCGGGGATGCCGGGGAGGGGCGTCTCGATCACGCCGCTCGAGGAGTTGCCGACGACGCAGCGGGCTTCGTTCATCACGCCGAGGTAGTTGCGCTGCCCCAGGGAGGCGAAGAGATGGAAGTTCGGCTCCCGGCAGCTGCGGTAGATTTCGTTCATCTCCGCTCCGACGGGGTCGGCGTTGGCTTCGCTCATCACGATTTCGCAGCCGGGGCGCTCCAGGAGGGCTTTGAGGAGGGCACGGGCCATCTCCAGGTTGGCTTCGCGGCTCCGGCGGGTCTCAGGATGCAGGGTGGCCAGGATCCATTCCTTGGCGGGATCGAGGCCCAGGGCGGCGGCCAGTTCGGCCCGGGAGGGCAGGGAAATGCGGCGGCTGTTCTCCACGCAGGGCTCGCCCACGTTGAAGACGTTCCGGTCGCTGCCGCGCATCCGGGCGATCTCGGCCGCGGCTTCGGCGCTGTTGGGGAAATGGAGCGTCGCCATCATCGTGACGGCGTTCCGGACCTGGTCGTCGATGGCGCCCTCGGTGTGCTCCCCGCCCGCGATGTGGGCGATGGGGATGCCGGAGAGCAGGGCCGCCGTACAGATGGGCAGCAGTTCGTAGCGGTCGCCCAGGACCAGCAGCAGGTCCGGCTTCAGCTCGGCGAAGGCTTCCGCGAACAGGCCGGCGCAGACACCCGTTTCCCGGGCGATGCCCGCCGTGCTGCGGTCTTCGCTGAGATAGTCGACCTTGCGGTCGATGCGCACGCCGTCGGCCTCGATCTGTCGCCAGGTTTCCCCGAAGGCGGGGCTGAGGTGCGTGCCGCCCACGACCAGTTGCACGTCGAAGCAAGGCTCCGCGCGCAGGGCCTCGATGGTCCAGCGCAGCAGGCCGTATTCGGCGCGGGAGGTCGTTACGATGCAGATCCTTTTCATACGCGGGGGCTGCTGGGAAGGTTGACGATACGGTCGGCGAGCCAGCGGGTGTTGCGCTGTGCGTCGCGCTCACAGCCTTCGAACATGGGGAGGTCGGTCATCAGTTCCCAGACGGGCCGGGTCATGACGCCGTGGTCGTTGGTGTATTCGAGGAAAGCGTCCCGTTCCTCGCGGGAGGGGAGCAGGACGGCATTCAGCCAATAGTTGGAGAAGCAGTCCGCAGGTTCGCGGACGAACTGCAGGCCGCTGCCTTCGAAGAAGCGCGCGTAGGCGGCCGCCACTTCGCGTTTGCTGGCGATCAAGGTATCCAGCTGCTCCAGCTGGGCGCAGCCGAGGGCCGCGTTGATGTTGGGCATGCGGTAGTTGTAGCCGATCGCGTCGTGGCGGAATTCCCAGCGGTGGGGGACCTTGGCCTGGGTGGTGAGGTGCTTGGCCTGGGCGCCCAGTTCGGGATCGTTGAAGAGCAGCATGCCGCCGCCGCCCGTGGTCAGGGTCTTGTTGCCGTTGAAACTCAGGGCGCCGACCTTGCCGAAGGTGCCGGTATGCCGGCCCCGGAAACGGCTGCCGATGCTCTCGGCGGCGTCCTCGACCAGCTCGAGGCCCCATTTTTCGCAAATCGCGGCGATTTCCGTGATGCGGGCCGGATGACCGAAGGTGTGCATGGGCACGCAGGCTTTGATGCGGCGGCCGGTGCGGCGGTTGCGGCAGCCGCTGCCCGTGACGGCGGCGTATTTTTCGAGCCAGGCGCTCAGGGCGTCGGGGGAGAGGCCCAGGGTCTCGCGGTCCACGTCGATGAAAACGGGATGGGCGCCGGTGTAGCTGATGGCGTTGCAGGTCGCGATAAAGGTTAGGGACTGGGTGAGCACTTCGTCCCCGCGCTCCACGCCGGCGAGCATCAGGGCCATGTGCAGGGCGCTCGTGCCGTTGACGCAGACCACGGCCCTCGCCGCGCCGGTGTAGCGGGCAATCTCTTCCTCGAAACGGTCCACGAAGGGACCCACGCTCGAGACGTAGGTCGAATCGATGCACTCCGCGAGGTATTCCTTTTCTTTCCCGATGAACTTCGGCACGCTCAGCGGGACGAAATCCTGCGTCCCGTAGAGCTGGTGGATGAAGTCGGTTATCTCTCTGTAGTCCATGGGCTTACATTTTCTGGTCCAGGTTGCGGCCCTTCTCCTCGTGCTCGAAGGAAGGCAGATAGGCCTTCAGTTCCGCGACCACGTCCGCCTTGGTGTAGGACGGGTCGGAGAAGAGGATCTCCAGGCGGTCGAGGAAGGCATTCACCTCGCCCCGGCTGCGTCGGGGGCTGTCTTCGATGACGCCCAGGCCGGCGAAACGGCTCCCGTCGATGCGCTCGCCCGGCACGTAAAACTCTTCATACGCCTTCTCCCCGGTCGTGTCACTGGGCGCGTAGTACACCGGCCAGCGGGGACTGTCGTCCGGCATGGCGGCGGCGTAGCGCCGGGCTTCCTCTTCACTACCCAGGGCGATCTTTTCGAGTCCCTGGGCCTCCAGGAAGCGGTCGCAGATCTCCGAGAAGGATTTCATCTGCTCCTCCCGCAGTTTCGGGAAGAAGATCTCCCCGCTGCGGCCCAGCATGCAGGCGAGCAGGCAGATCTGGCCCGACTCCTCCGGGCTGACGAAATAGCGCAGGACGTCGTCGGGGGCGACGAGCGGCTGCTTTTTCTGCAGGCGGCTCATCCAGCTGTCCGGCAGCGAACCGTTGGAGAAGGCCACGTTGGCGAAACGGGCGGTGGTGACGGGATACAGGTCCCGGTAGGCCATGATCAGGTCTTCCATCACGCGCTTGCTGGCGCCCATGACGTTGACGGGGCCGGCGGCCTTGTCGGTGGAGACGCAGAAGAAACGCTCCGGGGGGGATTCGCTCAGGAGATCCAGCAACTTCCTCGCCTTGAGGACGTTGTTCTGCAGGAGGGCCCGGACGGAATGGCGGTCTTTCTCGCTGCGCACGTGCTTGTGGGCGGAGAAATTGGCCACGATGTCGAAACCGCCCGCCTCGCGGAAGATCTCCCCGAAAATGGGGTCCGCGAAGTCCAGGGTATAGGTCCGGTAGTCTTCCGGGACGGTCAGGCCTTCGGTGCTCCGCAGGTCGCGAGTCAGCTCGGCCAGGCCGTTCTCGCTCAGGTCTACGACCACCAGGGAGCCCGGGCCGAAGCGCAGGATTTCCTTGATGAAGGCGGAGCCGATGGAGCCGGCGCCGCCGATGACGCAGACCTTCTTGCCGGCGATGCGCTCGCGGAGCGTGTCGGCGTTCGCTTCCAGGTCCGCCGCAAAGAGGCTCTGCGGCCGGCCGGTGACGTACTGGGAAATGAATTTATCGAGCTTGAATGCCATTGTCTTGCGTTTGCTTCAAATATTGTGCGGTAAAGGTCTCTCCTCGGGCGGCCAGGTCTTCCGGCGTGCCGGCGAAGACCACCTCGCCGCCGCGGTCTCCCGCGTCCGGGCCCAGGTCGATGACCCAGTCGGCGGCCCGGATGACGTCCAGGTTGTGCTCCACGACGATCAGGGAATGGCCCTTGTCCAGCAGGACGTCGAAGGCCTTCAGCAGTTTCTCCACGTCGAAGAAATGGAGGCCCGTGGTCGGCTCGTCGAAGAGGAAAAGGATGCGCTCGTGGGCGCTGCGGCCGCTCTGCTCGCTCATCGACAGGAAGTAGGCGAGCTTGATGCGCTGGCTTTCGCCGCCGCTGAAGGTGCTGCTGCTCTGGCCGAGCTTGATGTAGCCTAGGCCCACGTCCACGAGGGGCTGGAGTTTGCGGGCGATGGATTGGGCGAGGTCCTCCTTCCCCTGGGAGAAGAAGGCGATCGCCTCCTCGACGCTCAGGTTCAGGATGTCGTCCACGTTGAGGCCGTTGTAGCGGACCTCGAGGATGTCGGGACGGAAGCGCTTGCCGCCGCAGGCCTCGCAGACCATGGTCACGTCGGCCATGAACTGCATCGGGATGCGCACGAAACCGTCGCCCTGGCATTCCGGGCAGCGCCCGCCTTCCTGGTTGAAGGAGAAGAAGGAGGGCGTGAATCCGTTGATCTTGGCGTATTGCTGGTCGGCGAGGAGCTTGCGGATGTCGTCATAGACCTTGAGGTAAGTGACGGCGTTGGAGCGGCTGCTCTTGCCGATGGGGTTCTGGTCCACGTATTCGATGCGGTCGATACGGTCCAGGTTGCCCTCCAGGCCCTTGAAGATGCCCGGCAGGTCGCCGGTCTCGTTGAGGCGGCGGTTGAGGGCGGGGTAGAGGATGTCGCCCACCAGGGACGACTTGCCGCTGCCGCTGACGCCGGTCACGACGGTCAGCACGCCCAGCGGGAAACGGACGTCGATGTCTTTCAGGTTGTGCTCCATCGCGCCCTTGACGCTGATGGAATAGGTCCACTTGCGCTTTTCGCGCCGGAAACGCGGCTTGCGCCCGGAGATGTACTGCAGGGTCAGGGAGCGGTCATAGGTCTCCTCAGGAATGTCGTCGGAGGTGCGGCCCTGGAAGATGATTTCACCGCCGTGGATGCCCGCCAGGGGGCCCATGTCGATCAGCACGTCGGCCGCCCGGATGATTTCCTCGTCGTGCTCGACGACCACCACGGTATTGCCGATGTCACGCAGGCGCCGCAGGACGGCGATCAGGCGGTCGGTGTCGCGCGGATGGAGGCCGATCGAAGGTTCGTCCAGGATGTACATCGAGCCGACCAGGGAGCTGCCGAGCGCCGTCACGAGGTTGATGCGCTGGCTCTCGCCGCCGGACAGGGTGTTGCAGCTGCGGGAAAGCGTCAGGTAGCTCAGGCCCACGTCCCGGATGCACTGCAGGCGGAATACGATCTCCTTGACCGGCTCCGCGACGATCTCCTGCTCCGTGGGGGTCAGCTCCACCTTGTCGAAGAAGTCCAGGAGTTCGTCCACGTTCATCTCCAGCAGTTCGTGGATGGTCTTGCCGCCGACGCGGACGTAGAGCGCCTCCTTCCGGAGCCGGCTGCCGCCGCATTCGTGGCAGACCGTTCGGCCGCTGAAGCGGCTGAGCATGTATTTGTACTGGATCTTGTAGCGGTTGGACTCGACCCACTTGAAGAAGTCGTCGATGCCGTAGAGCGTCTCTTCTTCCGTGTCTGCCGGGATGCCTTTCCAGATCTTGTCCCGGACCTCCTTGGAGAGTTTGCACCAGGGTTCGAAGATGGGGATGCCGTAGCGCCCGGAGACTTCGACGAGGTGGTCCTTGAACCAGCCCATCTTGTCGCCGCGCCAGGGCGCGATCGCCCCGTCGTAGATGCTCTTGGTCTTGTCGGGGATGACCAGATCCTCGCTGATGCCGATGATCTTGCCCAGGCCGCCGCAGACGGGACAGGCCCCGAGCGGGGAATTGAAGCTGAAGAGGTATTCGTCGGGCTCGCGGAAGGTAATGCCGTCCAGCTCGAAGCGGTTGCAGAAGGCGCGCATTTCCCCGTCCTTGACGACGTACATCGTGCCCCGGCCCGTGCTGAACGCATCGGCGATGGAGCCGAGCAGGCGGGTGCGCGTGTCGGCGTCGGGCGCCTGGCCTTCGAGGCGGAGCCGGTCCACGAGCAGGTACAGCTCCTGCGGCCAGTCTCCGGTCTCGGCGCGCTGCATCATTTCTTCGATGCGGATCACGCCGTCGCTGTAGAAGCGCGAGTAGCCCTGCTCCTTGAGCGCGAGCATCAGTTCGACCTTGTCTTCCCGGGCGCCCCAGCCGATGTCGGCGAGGAGATAAATAATGTCGGGCGTCCCTTCCGTGATGAAGTCCATCACGTCCCGGGCGGTGTGGCGCTTGACTTCCTGCCCGCTGACGGGGGAATACGTACGCCCGATGCGGGCGAAGATCAGCCGCAGCGAATCATAGATCTCGGTGGTGGTGGCGACGGTCGAGCGGGGGTTCTTGATGTTGACCTTCTGCTCGATGGCGATCGCCGGCGGGATGCCTTTCAGGGATTCCACGTCCGGCTTGCTCATCCGCCCCAGGAACTGGCGCGCGTAGGAGGACAGGCTCTCGGCGAAACGGCGCTGCCCTTCGGCGAAAAGGGTGTCGAAGGCCAGGGAGGATTTGCCCGATCCGGATACGCCCGTCACGACGACGAATTTGCCCCGCGGGATCTCCACCGTGATGTTCTTGAGGTTGTTGACTTTCGCCCCTCTGATGAGTATATTGCCGGCCTTGTCCAAAATAGTCGATATTCGTGCGAATATACGAATAATTTGGCAATTATGGACCGGGGAGGGCGTCTTCGTCGGGACTTCCAGTCCCGGGGCGCGTGAGAGTCAGGTCGAAGACATAGCGCCGGTTGCGTCCCACGCCCCCCGTCGTCCCGTCGGAAGAGAAGCGGCCCTGGTTGATGGGAATAGGGTAGTAGACCGTCTTTCCGTCCAGCGTTCCTTCGACGACCAGGCGCGTATAGGGGGAGGCGAAGGATTCTTCCTCGGCTTCGTTGGGATAGCAGTAGAGGACGGCGGATCCGTAGGAGGTGCCGCCGCTTTCGGCTTTTCCGTTGCCCAGGTATTTATAGACCATCCCGGAGTAGGCCAGCCGGCCCAGGTCCGCCTCGGAGAGGCCCCCGTTGTTGAGGGTCTCGGCGGGCAGGAAACGCTCCGTCCGCAGCAGCTCCGCGCGGTTGCCGATGCCGGTCAGATAGACCTTGACATTCAGCAGTCTCTGCCCTTCGATCCTGCATTGGAGGGAGTGGATCTCGACGGTGGACATCAGGGGCTCCAGCGTGACGCTGCAGGCCTGTCCCGGTCCGGCCGTGAAGCCGGTCTCGCCGCTCATCACGGGCCAGGAAGGGTGGTCGTCCGTGAAGCAGGCCACGGCGCGGCGCAGGTCCTCGTAATTGTGTATGGTGGTCACGAAATCGTCCGGGAAAGCTTGGTTGGCGACGGCGACGAGCCGCTTTTCCCCGCTCGCGGAGCTGACGGTCACCGCCTCCGGCGAATAGGCGTAACTGCGCGTGTAGGCGTCCAGGAGGCCGATCCCGTCATCGTCGAAGACGAAGAGGTCCAGGCGGCGGATCAGGTACCAGTCGCCGGCTTTGGTCACCGGGCCGGTTGCACCGGGGCCGACGGGCGGGCGTACGCTTACTGTGACAGTCGTCTCGCTCAAAGGGACATCCCGGCCGCCTTCCTGCGGGATCGTAACCGCGGCGGCCGGGGCATCCGGGGAAAAGGACCCCTCCGACGAACAAGAGACAAGACTGCTCAGGCCGGATGCGATAGCAAGGGTATAGATAAGCATAATAATGGGCAGAGTGGCCCCGGGCGAACGCCCGAAGGAGAGCATATTATCCCGACCTTTTTCCATGACTTGTCCGCTTTGAAGTCCGCCCCAAAGATAAGCCGCCCCATCCGCAAAAACCCGCCTTCGAAAAAAACAAAATCAAGATTTTTATCTTTTTTATCCCGCCACAAAAAAACCGCCCCGTTTTCGCGAGGCGGCCTTTCCGTTTGTGGCGTTTCTTAGGCGCCGAAGTTGTCGTAGAGGATGCTGGCGGGATCGACGCCGAGGGAGTCGAGCAGCTCGTTCACGCACTTGGTCATCATGGGCGGGCCGCACATGAAGTACTTGATGTCCTCCGGGGCCTCGTGGTCCTTGAGGTAGGTCTCGTACATCACGTTGTGGACGAAGCCCGGGGTGTACGGCACGCCGGCTGCGTCTGCGGCCGGGTCCGGACGGTCGAGGGCCAGGTGGAACTTGAAGTTCGGGAACTCCTTCTCGATCTCGGCGAAATCCTCGAGGTAGAAGGCCTCCACCAGGGCGCGGGCACCGTAGAAGAAGTGCACCTTGCGGCCGGTGTGCAGGGTCTTGAAAAGCTGCATGATGTGGCTGCGGAGCGGGGCCATGCCGGCGCCGCCGCCCACGAAGATGTACTCCATGTCCTCGGGATCGTCCTTCGGCAGCAGGAACTCGCCGTAAGGGCCGCTGATCATCACCTTGTCGCCCGGCTTGCGGGAGAAGACGTAGGTGGAAGCGATGCCCGGAGGCACGCCGGGGACGAACTTGAAGACGCCCTTCGGCTGCGTGCGGTCGAACGGAGGCGTCGCGATAAGCACGTTGAGTTTGATGATGCCCTTCTCGCCCGGATACGA
>JAEEGJ010012614.1_pt1 | contig 20828 bp, 18 predicted proteins | sample 8958761 | NCBI WGS metagenome assembly JAEEGJ01 (sample SAMN16246546, study PRJNA631951) | gut metagenome | biome: gut microbiome; feature: rumen; material: RS-attached | host: Bos | place: Iran: Karaj | collected 2018-10
GTTATATCAGAGTAAGCACAGACAAACAAACAACAGAAAATCAAAAATTTGAAATTGAAGAATTTTCCAAAAGAAACAAAATCGATATTGATTACTGGGTAAAAGAAACAATAAGTTCAACCAAACAATTGGAGAAAAGGAAGTTAGGTAAGTTATTAAAACACTTGAAGAAAGGGGATATTGTAATATCTTCGGAGTTATCAAGGTTAGGGAGAAACTTATTACAGGTAATGAGTATTTTACATCAATGTATGAATAAAGAAGTTCAAGTATGGACTATTAAAGATAATTATAGATTAGGTGCAGATATTCAAAGTAAAGTATTGGCTTTTGCTTTTGGATTATCAGCGGAGATAGAAAGAAATTTAATATCACAAAGAACAAAAGAAGCATTAGCAAGATTAAAAGCAGAGGGAAAAGTATTAGGAAGACCTGTTGGTAGTAAAAATAAAGTTTTAAAACTAACAGGCAAGGAACATAAAATAAAAGAATTACTTAAGAATAAAGTTTCTAAATCAGCAATAGCAAGAATCTTAAAAGTTCACCGAATAACCGTCAGTAATTATATTAAAAGATTCTCTGTTGAAAAAAATTAAATATTGTAAAAACTTCTTATCAATCATCCCAATAACAACGGAGTTCTTTTTCTATTTTTTTTATGCTAACCTTGTTGTTGTCGCTCTGCTTTTGATATATATACTATACATTGTTTTTAATTGTTCTTTTGTTATCTGTGCTATACTCCGCCCCCTTTTAATTTATAATTCTCTAAATCCGTTGTCGTATTCTACTAAAATACAATCTATCTTGTCATTTAGTAGCAAGTCAACTTCTTCTTTATAATCTTTTAAAAATTTTCTTATTTCTTTTTCTTCGTTATATCTTTTTTTGTCTACCCAAACTATATAATCGTTTGTGCCGTGATTTCCAAATATAAAAGTCAAATCTTCCGTTATAATTCTTGCTATTTTCAAAAGTTTGCTTTCCATATTACACCCCCTTTACTTAAAATTTTGCTTTTTCTCAATATATCACATCTTTTTCAACGACCATGTAATCAATTTTTTTGTTCCTCAGTAGTTCTTTTTCTTTTGGATAATGTTTTAAAAGTTCAACTATAGATTTCTCTTCAAGTTTTACATATCTATCATGAACATCAACAATACTATCAATATCTTCAGAAAGAATAATATCTTCTAAACGCTCAATGTTTTTTAAAATATCATTATCAATAATAGTAACAACACTGGGATAAATACCTAATGGATCTTCTATTAAACAGCAAGAAGAAGAAAAACTATTCTCTATCCAAGCAACTTTCAATATTTCTATACTATGTTTTTCTTCATGTTTTACAACATCCTTTTCGCTATCTTGATTATTGGAAATTTCTTCTTCATCTTCTTCTACAGTATCATCTTGAACTATAATGTAATCAATTCTTTTGTTCTTCAATAGTTCTTTTTCTTTTGGATAATATTTTAAAAGTTTAACTATAAATTTATAGTTTAGGCTATAAAGAATGTTATCAATATCTTTAAAAAAATCAATGTCTTTTACAAGATTAATATCTTCTAAAATATCATTGTCAATAACAGTGATATCTCTGTAATAAATTCCTAAAGGATCTTCTTGTAATCCATAAGAGGAATTGCCCACCTTTATCCAAGCAACTTTCAATATTTCTGCACTATTTTTCTTTTCCATTTTTTTATAACCTCTTTTACACTCCCTTAATTACTGCCAAAGGGGAAAGTTTTACTAATTAATACTATCTGTTTATATTAATTTTTTCCAAATATTTTTTTATTTTATCGAAAAGTTCCAGGTGTTCTTCTTCAATACCTCTCCAAAGTGAATAATCAACTTTTGCTGTTTTATAATTTTTTGTTTGTTCCCATATCTTATCATAAAATTGTTTTATCAGTTGTTTTTTATCAATAATAATATCTAAGCATATATGAGCATCTGCATAACTATAATGTACATCGTTTTTACAAAAGTTTTCATATAATTCATAATCATCCGCAACCACAAAATGTACTTGATTATCATTAATCGGTTTTGCATAAAATATTCCGGTTTCTCCTTCATCATTAACAAAATTACAAATAGGATTTGTTATCTCTATTAAATTACATAAAAATTTTAAAACAATACTTATATCATCTACATAGGAAGTTAAACGAATACAATTTTCTTCATTGTTTTTATTTTTAAAATAAAAATTATAAGAACCAAACTCCAAATCAGCCTCTACTTTCAATTCTAAATTTTCGGAATAAACAGGATTGGTTCTATCAATAAGTTTTTTTATTTCATCATCATTTGCATCTTCTTCAAAATAAGACATATTTACCTCCTCATTGTCCATTATTTTCCGTAATGGTTCATTATCAACGGAATCTTTTATTAATTCATCTTTTAAAGAAACTAATCCTTTTAAGAGCTCTTGCATCTCATCAAAAGTTAATTTTTTAAGATTTTCATAAGTTTTTAAATGTTTTTCTATAATATGTATTATATAGTCTTGAACATCGGTATAATCTATACCCCATTCTTTACCGCATTTCCTGCAATGATAAATTGGTAAAAATGGCTCTACTATACATCCGGGACAATAAATAAACTTTTCATCATCTTCTTCATATGCAGAAGGATCTATAAATCCATAAACAATTTTAGCTATCTTTTTACTATGACATTTAGGACATTTTTTTGGAGTTTTAGATTCTTTTATTAGTTGTTGAACTAACTTCTTAAGTTTTGGCTTAATTTGTCTGAAAAACAGTACCATTGTATCTATTTTGTTTATAGTTTCTTCAATTATATTTGGCATAGAAAATACCTCCGTTTAGAGTTTCTAATAATAGTATATAAACTCGATACGACAACATATTGTCGTGTTTTTTTGTTGCTGATATTTTTGGTTGGTGTGTTATTGCGACAAGACGTTGTCGTGAGTTATTTGTATGATGTTATTAGCAAATCTAAAATGGGGAAAAATGGTGTTCTGTTTTCGAAAAGGAGAATAAAATGAAACTATTTGGCAAATTTGAAGCAGTAAAATTTCCTGAAGAAAATTTGATATTTATAACTCACGATACTTATATTTACTACATTTATAATTCAAAATATGCTTGTTGGCAAAAATACAAAAATGCAGGCAATGACAGAATAACTGTTAGTAACTATCCAGATGTTAGCAAAGAAGAGCTTAAAAAAGCATTGGGTGATATATTTCCACAAAAAGAGACTGATTTCATGAGGCATTGTCATCCTTCGCAATTATGGATTAGAGATATGATGGATTTACTTAAAGAAGATTATTTGAATTATATGTCTGATGATGAAATTTATCGTTCTGTTCATAAATTTCTGTTAAGGTCGACTATTTGTTATAAATCTTATTTAAAATTAAAAGAATTGTTTGATAATGCAATTACACTCAAACAAGATAATAAACAAGTTCTCCCACAAATTAAACAATTGTGTCTTACTATCATTGGGAGAGACATTTTTAAAAAGGAGATAGGTATAATTGATGGTCATAATAGTTCTTCTTATTTTTGGATTCAACCTGTAAGGATAATTGATTTTTCATATACAAATGGCATAGATAATGTTGCAGAAATGAATAGTGCTGAAATTTCAATTGAAGAAGATGATGTTGCCCAATATCTTACACCATTTCTTGATAAGTATTTTGATGATGAACTTGAAGCTAATAAAAAAAGAGTTGATAATCGTGGTAATGGATTTGAATGGTATTTAACACACAATTTTTATACATACGATGCAATAAATAACATGTTAAAAGATATTAAGGATACAATAGAAGCATTATCTTCTGGAAGGAAAAATGAATTTACAGATAAGTTAAAAGAAAAAAGAGGATGGGCTACATATGAATTGATATCTTCAGCAAATCTTACTGATGAGCAAATTAAAGAATACAATGACAATAGACCAAAAGAAGATGATACAGAAGCGGAACTGATTATTGATTTTTACAAGAGATTTATCTATAGAATGGAATATATGATGAAAATCGGAGAAGAAAAAGGATATAATCTAATTTCTTTTATGGGTCCATAATCTTTTCTTAGTTTTTTTGTTATACTAAAATTGCGGAGGAATAATATATAAAGGAAACTATCAAACAACAAATGAGTTTAGAGACCTACAAGAATATTGTAAGAAAAGAGTTGATAAGGTTGGTTGGAGAGAAAGAGTCGGACTTCATAATGAAAAGCAATGACAATTTGTTAGGTCTGTATTACGAGAAGAATTATGGCCCCGAAGGAGTAGCGGTAGCACTTAAAGCCGGACTTATTTAAACTTTTCTTTTAGCATAAAAATGCGACAAGACGTTGTCGTGAGTTGTTTGTACAATGTTTTTGCGGGAACAGTAATAAAGATGAAGGCACAGGAACATAGTTCCTTCTTGTTATTGTTTGGCTTTTACAAAGCCGGTTGCGATGTGCCCGAAGTGTTCCGGTCCTGAAACATATTGCAACTCCGCAAATTTATCGGATGGAGATGCTTAGCCGTGAGAATACGGAGTTTGTGTTTCCATTCTTGTCGGGAGTGTGTATAAGCGAAGCTAATCCCTTCGGGTCAGCATTCCCGGCAACGCAGAAAGTGTGTTCTTAATGGAGATGGCAAGTGCCTTATCGGTAACCCCTACTCCCGACGACTTTCTGCGATAACAGGCGATATTTCCATGTTAGACCGACAAGCAACCGGTTTAAGGGCTAATACTTCTCACGGGGCTCCGCTTGTGTTTAGCACTGATGATGGCACTTTTAAGTGACCTAACGACCGCTAATACTTCTCGCGGGGATCCGCTTGTGTTTAGCCCTTCCGTGTTCAGCGGTTTGAGTGGTATCGCCAAAAAGCAGGCGGGGGTAAAACTCCCGCCTGTGTTTATGTTTAATAAAAATGTTGATAAAATTGATAACAAATTAATAAAGATTTAAAAATAATACATTGAAAAATCAATAAATTATTTATTTGGTAAAATTAATGATAAATTTAGAATTTTTTAATAAGTCGGCTTAAAAAATGTGTTATTACAATCAAAAGTCGTGTAAAAAAATGTGTTATTAGTGTTAAAAGTTATGTAAAAAAGTGTTGATATATATTGAAAAGTTCTGTAAAAAAGTGTAAAATATATAAAAAATTAACAATGAGAGTATAATTTATGAAAAGATATGCAATAAAACAATTATTAGAATGGAAAAATAACCCAAATAAAAAACCATTAATTATTGAAGGTGCAAGACAAGTGGGTAAAACTTGGCTTATGCAAGAATTTGGTAAAAGTGAATATAGGCAAGTTGCATATATAAATTTTGAAAATAATTTACAAATGAAAATGGTATTTGATATGGATCTTGATCCTAAAAGAATTATACAAGATATAGGACTTAATACAAATTTAACAATAAATCCTAAAGATACACTTATTATTTTTGATGAGATACAAGAATGTCCCAGAGCTTTGACATCTTTGAAATATTTCAATGAAACAGCTCCTGAATATTCTATCATTGCAGCCGGTTCTATGCTTGGAGTAACTTTACATAAAGGAACATCTTTTCCCGTAGGTAAAGTAGATTTTATGACATTGTATCCTATGTCATTTGTAGAATTTTTAGAGGCTATAGGAGAAGAAAGATTTATACCTTTTATGGAAAAGCTGGATTTTCAAACAATATCTGTTTTTAAAGATGTAATTGTTCGTTTATTGAAACATTATTTTTATATAGGTGGTATGCCGGAAGCAGTTCAAGACTTTGTTATTAATAAAGATTTTATTAGAGTAAAAGATATACAAAATAAAATTTTGAAATCTTATGAAATGGATTTTTCAAAACACATAGATTCTAATTTAGTTGAAAAAATAAAATTATTATGGAATTCAATTCCGGCTCAACTTTCAAAAGAAAACAAAAAGTTTATTTATGGTGCAATAAAAAAAGGTGCGAGAGCAAATGATTTTGAACTTGCAATTGCTTGGCTTAGAGATTGCGGGTTAATTTATCAGGTTCATAGAGTAAACAAGCCGATAGATCCTTTAAAATTTTATGAAGAATTTTCAGCATTTAAAATATTTATTTTAGATATTGGTTTGTTTTGTAATCTCAGTAATGTTTCATCAAGTTTGTTGATAGAAAACAAGAAAATCTTTGAAGAATTTAACGGAGCATTAACAGAACAGTATGTTCTACAGCAACTTAAAACCAAAGAAAAAAATATTTTTTATTGGTCAACAGATACAAGCAGAAGTGAAATTGATTTTATGATACAATCTGAAGAAAACGTCATTCCTATAGAGGTAAAATCTACAATAAATTTACAGGCAAAAAGTTTAAAGTTTTTTAGAGAAAAATTTAAACCAAAAATATCAGTAAGAACATCTCTTGCAGATTATAAAAAGACGGATGATTTATACGATATTCCATTATATATGATAGAATTCATAGATAAAATTATAAAATAAATAAAGCAGGTGGGATTTTGAGCTCAAGAGTACGCTTCCCCACCTGCTTTTATGTTTGACAAAATCGGATTTCCTTTACACTCCCTTAATTACTGCCAAAGGGGAAAGTTTTACCAATATCTTTACCAAATCTTGTTGTTCCTGCATAACCATATCAATATTTTTGTAAGCACTTGGTGCTTCTTCCAAAGAATCTTTTGTTGTAACCGAATGAATTATACCTTTATCATCAAGCATTTTCTTTTCTTGTTCAAGATTAAGAGTATCTATTGCCTTTTTTCTGGACATTACCCTTCCTGCTCCGTGAGAACAGGATTTAAAACTTACCTTGTTTCCCAACCCTTTAACTATATAAGAGTTTGTTCCTTGTGAACCGGGAATAATTCCGATAGTATTTTCGTCCGCTAATGTGGCACCTTTCCTGTGAACCCATACTTTTTTGCCGAAATGTTCTTCGCATTTTGCATAGTTATGATGTATGTTTATTTCGTCCGCAAATTCTATATCGGCAACATTATCTGCCAATATTTCTTTAATGAATTTTGCAATGTTTTTTCTGTTTTCATAAGAGAATTTTAAACATAAATTCATTTCTTTTAAATAGTTGCTTGTTTCTTGTATGGCTATAGGTAAAAACGCAATTTCATCTTTAACAACTTTATCTTGATGAAATTTTGTGCACAACCTTTTTGCTTGTTTGTTGTAATAATCGGCAACTTGTTTCCCTAAATTTCTTGAACCGGTATGTATCATAAACCATATAAAGCCGTCATCACCTTTTTGAATTTCAATAAAATGGTTACCGCCGCCTAAAGTTCCTATCTGCTTTTGTGCGGAAACATATTCCCTTTTACAGATGACAGTTTCATCCCATAAATTCAAAGAAAATATTTCGTTTTCTTGTTTTGTTTCATGATGTTCAAATCCAACGGGAACCGCTTTTTTTATTTCTTCAACAATTTTTACAAGTTTGTTCCTTTCGATGTTTTGAACGGAAGTTTTTACCGCAAGCATACCGCACCCGATATCTACACCAACCATATTAGGGGAAACTGCATCATCGAGAGCAACTACTCCGCCGATAGGCATACCATACCCGGCATGAGTGTCCGGCATTAAACATACATTGCCGAATAAACAAGGATGTTGTTCTATATTTGTTGCTTGTTTTAAAGTAAGTTCGTCAGGATCCGAAGCCCAACACAATATATTTTTAGATATTTTGTTCATTATTTACTCCTAAATTAAGTTTAAGTTCAATAGTATGAAATTAAACATTGTTTCAAGTCTAGGTCTATACTAGTACAATATTTAATTAACTAAAATTAGTTCAATAATTTAGGTAAGATTTAAATCTTTTCGCTTAAAGCGACCTGGAATACTCTCCCTTCGATTTAATCTTATAGACAACCTTAAACTATTGTCATACTATTGAACCAATACAAGAGCTCGCTAGGTCGCTACTCTGCCGTCGTCGGCTCTGTATTTTACACTTTGGAAGGTCGCCAAGTGATAAACACTCATCCTTCATTTAAACTACACAGCAGGAGGCGATTTTCTGTTGTCAAAGTGTATTAAAAGATTTTTACGAGAGAAAAAGAAAGTATATATAATTAATGATGAAAAGATGAATTTTATAATTTTATAGTTTTGTATGTGTATAGATTATATTTGCACAGGTATTTTCTTTGATAAATTTTATAATTTTGGCAACTATAATCTTATACGGGGCTAGTACCATAGGATATGGATACTAACCTGTTTAGTCTCGTCATTAAATATATATCAAAGAACTTAGTTCACCTTTCTTTTTCTCAAGAGAAGAATATTGCTATTCTTCTATTATAACTTGTGTGCTGCTATTTAACTTTTGTATTTCTTCTTCCAAATCTTCTATTTTGTTTGTTAAGGATTCTATATCATTTAATATTTTTTCTTGTTTGATAGTAGGTTCATAATAAACAGTTTTATCTATTTCAGGATAATATTTTTTTAAAGATGTATCACTTATATAACTATTAACATGCAATAGAAACGATTTTTGTGCTTTATAAATATTTAGTTTACTTAACAAAGGTTTTATCGGTTCGTTAGCTTTATCTATAGCAACAACTAATTTTTCCAACTCTTTAGCTTTGTTGCTAACAGCTTCTAACCATTCTTCACAACTTAAACCATTTAATAATAATTTGTTTTCATTCTCCGTTACTTCTTTTATTATTATTCTGCTAGATAACATACTTTTTAGGTCTTTAAGTTCTTCCTGTAATTTGTTTCTTTTTTTAAATGCTTTATTCAAATTCATTTTATTTTCTCCTCTACAATTTTATTTTCTAAAAATATTGTATAAAATGATTGCGACAACGTCTTGTCGTAAATTTTGTTGTAAAAAAGGATGATAAATCTTTCTTTCATAAAAGTAGTATAATATTGCATTATGTTATTGAAGATTACAAAACTTTCCAAGTTGGGAATTATCATAGAAGCAATATTAGTGGGGATTTTGTCCGGAATAATAGTAATATTGTTTAATTGGTGCATTTCTAGTTTGTTTTCTTTTAACCAAAGTTTTTTATCACAAATTCCGTTACCGGCAAAAATATTTGTATTTCCGATTATAACTTGTTTGGCAGGTTTAATTGTGGGAATACTTGTGTTTAAGGTTGCACCCGAAACAAAAGGGAGCGGTATTCCTTTTGTAAAGTTGGCATTGATGCGGTTGGGTAAAAGAATAAGAATCAGAAGTATGTTTATAAAATTTGCAGCGGGTGTTATAGGTATAGGCAGCGGCTTTTCTTTAGGAAGGGAAGGTCCGAGTGTTCAGCTTGGTGCCGGTTGCGGTGCCGTGATTTCAAGATTATTTAAAAAGAACGGAACAAAACAACACAATTTAATAACTGCAGGTGCAGCTTCGGCAATAGGAGCAACTTTTAATGCACCTGTTGCCGGAACAATTTTTGCCGTTGAAGAACTTACAAGAAAGTTTTCCGTTTCAACATTGTTTACCGTTCTTATAGCAACAGTTTCCGCGGTAACCGTATCAAGACATTTTGTGGGGGAAAATCCCTCTTTTTTTATACCGGAACTGCAAAATCTTCCTAAAATTTCGTTGGAAAGTCTTGTTGTTTTTATAGTGTTGGGAATAATTGTAGGCGTTTTCGGTGTGTTGTTTGCCAAAACAATTTTCTTAAACCAAAAAGTGTTCGATAAAATAAAAGTTCCAAACTATATAAAACCTGCAATAGCAGGTTTTGTTATAGGTATCGTGGGTGTGTTCTTACCTTATGTTTTAGGTTCCGGCAACATTTTTATTTCACAATTGTTTCAATACAAATTTACTCTTTCGTTAATAGCAATAATATTTGCAGTAAAATTTTTAGTTACTCCGTTATGTTTTTCTTCGGGTGCTGCAGGGGGAATATTTTTCCCTGTTTTAATGTTGGGCTCGTTTTTGGGTTATATTGTAGGTTCAATATCAAATGTTATCGGAATAGAAATAAATTTGGTTACGATATCCATTGTCGGTATGGGAGCATTTTTGGCAGCGGTTGCAAGAACACCGATAACCGCCATAGTTATGGTTTTTGAATTGACCGGCGATTATCATCATATTTTGCCGGTAATGTTAAGTATTGCCGTTGCGGATTTGGTTGCACAATTGTTCGGACATGAACCGATATATTCAACTTTAATTTTGAAACAATCCCAAAATACGAAAGAGAAAGAAACTTTGTGTGAACTGAAAGTTGTTGATGCTATGGATAAAAATGTTGTTAATGTAACATTAAAAACAAAAATTTCCGAAATACCGAATTTAATGAAACAAACGAAATATAATGTTTTACCGATATTAAACGATAACAATGTTGTTGCAGGCAGCATTTCAAAAGCAGAAATTGATGACTACATTTTCAGTAACAAAAATACTGATGACAGTATAGAAAATATAATGAATCCGGAACCTGTAACCGTTAACCAAAAAGAAAATTTATATAAAGCCCTTTTTGTTTTACATACCAACGAAATTTTGGATGTTATAGTTGTAGATGATACAAACAAACTTGCCGGAATATTGTGCAGGAAACAAATTGTTTTTGAAGACCGCTTTTCGGATATTATTGTGTAGAATTAAATAAAACCAAAATGTTTGGATTTTTAGTGCTTTGAATTAAAAATTAAATCTTTACAAAATCTATATCAAATCCGAGAAAGTTTAAGATGGCTCTCATTGTTCCTATACTGGGATCTACTTCTGAAGACAGTATTCTGTATATATTTGCTCTGCTTAGTTTTGTTTCTTTTGATAATTTTGATATATTTCTTTGAGCTTTTAAAATAACACTTAAATTTGCTTTTAAAGATTTCAAATCTCTATCCTTTTTATATTCTTTTATTATGTAATTCTTAAAACCTTTTAAATATTTGGGATCATTTTTTAGGTTTTCTATTAACCTTTCTTCGAAATCATATACTTTTATTTTGCTCATAATTATACTTCCTTATATTTTATAATCAATTCCCTTGCTTTTTTTATATCTTCTTGTTGGCTGCTTTTGTTTCCGCCATTCAATAATAAAAGAATTTCTCCGTTTGATTTTATTGTGTAATATATTCTTAATCCTGCAAGGCCTTTGTTAAAAAATCTTAATTCAAATAAATTTCCTTTTAAATTCTTATAGTCTCCCAACAAACCTACTGATAAATTTTTTAATCTTCTTGTTATTGCATATTTTGGAGTACCGTTTTTAAAACTATCATACCATTTGGCAAATTCTTCCGTTTCCTTTAATATATACACTATCTCTCCCTGCAACTAAAATTGTATCTTATTTGAGACACTTTGTCAATTAGTTTTTATGATTAATTTTCTATACAACTTTATTTCACAATAATATTGTATAAAGCCAACACGACAACATCTTGTCGTAAATTTTGTATAATATTTAAAACTTAACACAGGGGGAAACTTATGTTTAATGATATATCCGGTAAAGTTAAAAGGTTAATGTATATAGCAAACGAGTTGGATAACGGTGAAATAAAAGTTTCTTCAATAGCTCTTGATTTGGGTGTATCGGTAAGAACCATCCAAAGAGATATACAAACATTGGAATCGGGCGGGTTTGCAATAAGCCCTTTATCAAGAGGAACATATTCTTTTGTTGACGGCTTTTCGTTAAAGAAGTTAAAGATAACCTGTGAAGAGTTTGCCATGCTTGCCGTATTTTCAGAAATTGCAAATGCTTTAGGCGAAAAATTTTCAAACTCATATTCATCACTGAAAAATAAAGTGTTGGAACATAATAAAGTTACGGAAAGCCCTTTCTTTATTAAAATGCTTAAAGGCAGAGAATATAAAGATACCGAAATTACAAGAAACATAGAAACTGCTATAGAATGCAGTTATAAAATAAAAGTTGAATATAAAACGGCCAAGGAAGAAGAAAATATAAATAATGTTCCCGTAAAACCGTTAAAAATATTGTGGTTTGACGGGTTTTGGTATTTGCTGGCATTGGGATATAAAAACAGATTATTAAAATTAAGGTTGGAAAAGATAACATCCTGCAAAGTTATGGAACAAACATTTACAAAACCTAAAAACTTGCAGAACATATTGAACGAAAGTGTAAATATTTGGTTTGAAACTAAAAGAGACAAAAAAGCCGTATTAAACATAGATAAAAAAGTATCAAAATATTTTAAAGAAAAGAATTATTTCCCTAAACAAAAGATAGTTAAAGAATATAAAACAGGTGATATAGTTTTGGAATGTTATTTTGCCAAAGAAGAAGAAATATTGCACACAATATTGCAATGGATTCCGTATATTGTGGTTAAAGAACCGGTTACTTTGGCTGATACGGTTAAGTCTAGAATAGAAGATTATCGGAAGTTATTAAAGTAAATAATTTGGGCGAAGCGAGTTTTATTTTTTGCTTATAATTTCGCATTTACCTCCCTTATGTACCGTTCTCACTTTTGTACACCGCAGTCGGCAAATGCTTCATTCTAAGCAAAAACTTGAAAACTCTTCGGGAGTAATCAACGATAAAAAACGGCGATGAATTGTTTCACTTTGTTCGCAATGACAATGGTCGTTGTTGGCTTCCAAAGACTTATAAGATTTTAAATTCTAACAAAGTATTTAGTGAATGAAGTGTACTTGGATCCCGAAAGGGCGTACTCGATTGAGCTAAATACAAAGTTAGAATTTAAAAGATGAAGTCGCTTCGCTCATTTCAAATTATTATACTCATTCGTAAATTGCAAAAAACTGCCAATCAAATTCTCATTCCAAACCTTAATATCTTTCGGAACATCAAGGATGCAGGGGGTAAAATTCCAAATGTTTTTTATTCCGGCTCCGGCAAGATAGTTTGCCGTTGTTTTAGCATTTTCTCTTGGTACCGTAAGTATGGCAAAATCCACATTCATTTTTGCTGCAAGTGTTGCAATTTTATTTACAGGAAAAACTTCTTTTGAGTTTATAACAGTTCCTATTTTTTTTGTGTCCGTATCGAACATTGCAACGATATTTAATCCGTAATCTTTAAAGCTGTTATACTTTGCAAGTGCCGAACCTAAATTCCCTGCACCTACTATAAAAGCATTTCGTTGCTGTTTAAAACCTAACTTTTCTTCTATTTCTTTTTTCAGCTTTTTTGCTTCGTAACCAACTCTGCATTTTCCCGGTTCGGATATGTTAAGATATTTTAAATCTTTTCTTACTTGCGAGTTATCTATATTTAAAAGTTCGGCAATTTTTTTACTTGAAATATATTGTTCGCCTTCTCTTAAATCGTCAAGTATAAAATGGTACAAAGATAAACGGTTCAAGACTTTATCCGGTATATTCATTTGTGACACCTTTCATTTTATTTTTTTGTCAGGTAGAATTTGAAATTAACTTTCAAATTCTACCTTTCATGTTATCCTGTGAGAGTAAAATCAAAGATGCATTATTCGGATAACATTTACACAATACCATTATAAGCATTTAAGAATATTTGTTTTATTTCCGACATTAACGGATATACAGGGTTTGCTCCCGTACATTGATCATCGAATGCTCTTTCTACAAGAGTATCGAGATTCTTCATAAAATCTTCTTCTTTTACACCGAACTCTTTTATGGATTTAGGTAAATTGATTTGTGTCATTAAATCATCAACGGCTTTTATTAACCTTTGAGTTTTTTCTTCATCATCTTTACCGCCCAACTGAAGTTCGTCCGCAATTTGTGCATATTTCATTTTTGCATTAGGATACTTGTATTGCGGGAAAGTTGCCTGTTTTGCAGGTCTGTCGTTGGAATTAAATTTTATAATTTGTCTTATTAAAAGTGCATTTGCCACGCCGTGCGGAATATTGTACATTGCACCGAGCTTGTGTGCCATTGAGTGACATAATCCCAAGAAAGCATTTGCAAAAGCCATACCTGCTATTGTTGCGGCATAATGCATTTTTTCTCTTGCTTTAGGATCTTTTTTGCCGTCTTTATATGAACGGGGAAGATATTTGAACACAAGTTTTGTTGCTTCCAAAGCATTAGAGTTTGTAAAGTTTGTTGCCATGCAGGAAACATAAGCTTCCAACGAATGTACCAAAGCATCTATACCGGAAGCGGCTGTAAGTCCCTGCGGCATACTGTCAACAAAGTTAGGATCAACAATTGCCATGTTAGGTGTTAAAGCATAATCCGCAATTGCATATTTGTAATGAGTTTTTTCATCGGTAATAATTGAAAAAGGTGTAACCTCCGAACCTGTACCGGAAGTTGTAGGAATACATACCATGGTAGCTTTTTTACCTAAATCCGGTATTTGGTAAATTCTTTTTCTTATATCCATAAATCTCATGGATAAATCTTCAAAGTTTACATCAGGTTGTTCGTACAATAACCAAAGAATTTTGGCTGCATCCATAGGAGAACCGCCGCCTAAAGCAATAATAACATCCGGTTCGTAAGCTTTTACCATTGTAAGAGCATCGTCTATTGTTGCAAGTGTAGGGTCCGGCTTAACATCGAAAAACATTTGATGATCTATTTCCATTTCATCCAAAACATCGGTAATGTTTTCAACGGCACCGGAATTGAACAGGAAACGATCGGTAACGATAAATGCTCTTTTTTTACCTTTAAGTTCTTTAAGGGCAAGGTCTAAACAACCTCTTTTAAAATATATTTTTTGAGGAACTTTAAACCATAACATATTTTCTCTCCTTTCGGCTACAGTCTTATAATTGAGCAAATGTTCTACTCCGATATTTCCCGATATTGAGTTGCCGCCCCAAGAACCGCAACCAAGTGATAACGACGGTTCAAGTTTGAAATTGTAAATATCACCTATACCGCCCTGCGATGACGGTGTGTTAATTAATACTCTGCAGGAAGGCATTCTTTCGGCAAAAGCATTTATTCTTTCTTTTACTCTTGCATCTGTGTATAAAACGGAAGTGTGCCCCGGTCCGCCTTTAGATACAAGTTCGTAAGCCATTTCTGTTGCTTGTTCAAAATTTTTAGCTTTATACATTGTTAAGATTGGTGAAAGTTTTTCTCTTGAAAAAGGATCATTCCAATCTACTTTCGGCCTTTCGCATAACAAAATTTTTGAATCTTTCGGAATTTTGAAACCGGAAAGTTCGGCAATTTTTTGTGCAGGTTGACCTACTATCAAAGGATGCGCTGTTCCTCTCTTGGCATCTATGAAAGGAAGTGCAACCATCTTCTTTTCATCACTTTTGTTTACAAGGTAGGCACCTCTGTATATGAACTCTTTTTTGATTTTTTCGTAAACGGATTCAACAACAACTACCGCTTGTTCCGAAGCACATATCATACCGTTATCAAATGTTTTAGACATTATAATTGAAGATACGGAAGCTCTGATATCGGCAGTTTCATCTATAACGGCACAAGAGTTTCCGGGACCTACACCTAACGCCGGTTTTCCGGAAGAGTATGCCGCTTTAACCATGCCCGGTCCGCCCGTTGCCAAAATGCAGGCAATATCCGGATGATGCAACAATGCATCCGAAAGTTCCATTGAAGGGGTATCTATCCAACCGATAATATCTTTCGGAGCACCTGCTTCAACGGCTGCATTAAGAACAACTTTTGCTGCTTCTATTGTACTTTTTGTTGCTCTGGGGTGAGGGGAAAAGATAATCGCATTTCTTGTTTTTAATACTATAAGTGATTTGAATATTGCCGTTGATGTAGGGTTTGTTGTAGGTACTATACCTGCAATAATTCCCAACGGTTCGGCAACGATTTTTATTCCGTTTTCTTTATCTTCACTTATTATTCCGCAGGTTTTTGCATATTTATGTTTGTTATAAATGTATTCGGAAGCATAATGATTTTTTATTATTTTGTCTTCAAGAACACCCATACCGGTATCTTCTACAGCCATTCTTGCAAGTTGTATTCTTACCTTGTTTGCCGCGGTTGCCGCCGCTTTGAAAATTTTGTCAACTTGTTCTTGTGTAAAATTTTCGTACTCTTGCTGAGCTTTTTTTACTCTGGCAATTAAAGCATTTAATTTTTCTACCGTATCAACAATGTTTGGTGCGGTATCTTTTTCGGTTTCTGTTATTTTTGTTTTGGCAACAGTCCCTTTTGTTTGTTTCTTTTTAGGCATATCTCATCAGCTCCTTTTATTGTGATTTATTTCACGATTAAGTATAAAATATAAAAAGATGTTTGTCAATAGTCATTTAATAAATATATTGATTTTATATGTAATTTTGCTTTGAGTTTGATTTGCTTAATCGGGAATTTTATCCCCATTTTAAACGATAATTTATAATTTATAATTTACAATTTATAATTAACGACAGAAAGACAATGTATAATGTCGGCAGAATCTATACATCTTTAACTTTTATCTTTTTCAAAACTGTTTCCACAGTTTCAAACTTTGGCGGGTTTTTGGTATCAAGTTCAAACCAGCAGGTATGTTCCGGAGAATCTACAAGAATTAAGTTTGTTTTTTTATTTGTAACAAATATCGGTGCAAATTTCGTTTCGCTGTGCCCTACCAACTGGTTAGGAAAATAAGAATCTTTCATTAAAGAAAACGGTCTTATCCAAGTGGGAGTTTGTGTAATTTCGTCTCCACTCGGACTTAATTTTCCTGTCCAATCGAAATAATGAAAGTTTTGTTCCAATAACATTTTGTTGCACCAATCAATAACGGTTTCTTTATCGGGATCAAACCCTTTTTCTTTTTGATTGTTTACCCAAGTGTTGGAAAAACCGGCATGGGATATTACCCAACCGTCATATTTCACGGCAATTTTAAAATGTTCAATGTTATTCAAAAATGCTTGTGCGATTTCGGTATCGTGTTCGTGTTGGTGACCGCTTACAAGTTTTGATTTGGGATTTTTTGATAAGTAAGATAAACAGTGGTTACCTAAAAGTAAATCAATTTTGTCGGGATATTTTTGTTTATAAGATACAACTTTATTTATTGTGTTTACTGGATTATGTTCGGGAATGTGCCACCATATCTTTTTTAACCAGTTATCAACATAATCGCCGAGAAAAACAAGTTTATCCAACCGGTTGATATTGTTTTCAACCATTTTGATAAAGTGTGTTGTTTGGTGAACATCAGGTATTATTCCTATAAGCATGGTTGTTATTATACATTATTCTTTTATTTTGTTAATACTTTTTTCTTCAAAAAATCTACACATCCATACATCTATACTTCTATTATTCAAAAAATCGCAAAGCGGTTTTTCCGTTTGACAAACTAAGTTTGTAAAGGTATAATTTTCGGTATTAAATGCATTGATGCGGAGTAGTAAATATTAATTTGTCTGAAGAGAAGTGTCGGTTGGTGCAAGGCATTGGCAAAACATATTGAAGTAGCCGCGGAGCAGCCGGAAGAAAATAAAAGTAGAACCGGACGGATTCTCATCGTGAAAGAGAAAGAGTGCATCCTGAATCAGGATGAAAAAGAGTGGTACCGCGGAAGTTTTTTATACTTTAACAATTTTAGTACTTTCGTCTCTTTAAGTTATTTTGTATAACAGCAGAGATGAAAGTTTTTTTGTTGTTGGTGGAGGTAAGACTATTATGGCAAAACATAAAATGCCGGGTTCAAGAATTGTTATTGAGACACTTATAGAGCAAGGTGTAACCGATGTGTTCGGTTATCCCGGCGGACAAGTGTTGAATATATATGATGAATTATATAAAGCAAGTGACAGAATTAACCATTATCTTGCCGCACATGAACAGGGTGCTGCTCATGCTGCCGACGGTTATGCAAGAGCTACCGGTAAAGTAGGTGTTGTTATTGCAACATCCGGCCCGGGAGCAACAAATTTGGTTACCGGAATTGCAACGGCAATGCTTGATTCCATACCTATGGTGGCAATTACCGGAAATGTTCCTACTTCTTTAATCGGTAAAGACAGTTTTCAGGAAATAAATATTACGGGTGTTACATTACCTATAACAAAACACAACTATTTTGTAAGTAATGTTAAAGATTTGGCAGACACTATAAGAGAAGCTTTTCAAATTGCAAAGTCCGGAAGACCGGGACCTGTATTAATAGATATTCCCAAAGATGTTCAAATTGCGGAATACGATTTTGAATGTGAAGGTGTTATTGAACCTTATCCGCAGAAAAAAGCGGATGATAAAGAAATAGATGCCGCGGTTGATTTAATAAATAAAGCACAAAAACCGTATATTTATATCGGCGGCGGTGTAATAACCGCAGGGTTGAGTAAAAAAATAAAAGAACTTGCCGAAAAAATAGACGGATATATCGGTTGTACTTTGATGGGACTTTCCGCAATAGAAAATTCTTATGAAAGATTTTTAGGTATGCAAGGTATGCACGGACAATACGAATCTTCAATGGCAAACAAAGAAGCAGACCTTGTAATAGGTATAGGTGTAAGATTCAGTGACAGAGCTACCGGAAACGTAAAAAAATATTCCAAAAATGCAAAAGTTATACAACTTGATACAGACCTTTCCGAAATAAATAAAAATATTAAAGCGGATGTAGGTATTGTAGGAAAGATTTCTTGTGCTCTTTCAAAAATAATTGAAAAATGCGACAAACAAAAACATGCCGAATGGAAAAAAACAATAGATGATTTAAGAGCTAAAAGCAAAGAAATTTCCAAAAAAGTTAATGTTGCTAAAAGTGATAAGATCGGCCCCAAGCAGGTTTTTGATGTAATAAATAAAATTAAAGACAGTGATACTGTTGTTGCTACCGATGTAGGACAACATCAAATGTGGGCTGCACAGTTTACAAGTTTTGAAAAACCGAGAACATTTGTTTCAAGCGGCGGGCTTGGAACCATGGGATACGGGTTGGGTGCTGCAATAGGTGCAGCGGTAGGAAGTAAAAAAAGAGCAATTTTAGTTACCGGTGACGGAAGTTTCGGTATGAACTTAAACGAACTTGCAACAGCGGTTACTTACAATATTCCGGTTGTAATAGTTATTATAAATAACGGTGTTTTAGGTATGGTAAGACAATGGCAAACATTGTTTTACGGTAAAAGATATTCGAATACCGTTTTAGGCAGAAAAACTGATTTTGTAAAACTTGCGGATGCTTTCGGTCTTAAAGGTGAAAGAGTAACAACCGTACAGGAATTTGAAAAAGCATTTAGTAATGCATATAAAGCAAATGCACCTTATATTATAGATACTATAATCGATATGGATGAGTTTGTTCTTCCTATGCTTCCTCCGGGAGGATCGATAGAAGACATAATTACGGAGAAACAGAAGATTTGAGGTATGGAGGGATGGAGGAATAGAAGCTTTAAAATTTGCAGAGCAAATTTTCGGGGGTAGAATGAAAAGATTTATAATTGCCGCTTTGGTGGAAAATAAGTATGGAGTTTTAACAAGAGTTGCAGGCCTTTTTATGAGAAAAGGTTTTAATATAGATTCTTTAACCGTAGGTGAAACGGAAGATTCTTCTTTTTCAAGAATAACAATTACTCTCAGGGGTGACGATAACGATAAAGATCAACTTATCAGCCAATTAAGAAAACTTCATAATGTTACATACGTTAAACATATAGATGAAAAAAACAGTGTGGAAAGAGAATTGATACTTATAAAAGTTAAAAATACCGTTCAAAACCGCAGTGAAATTATGGCTATAACGGAAATTTACAGAGCAAAAATTGTTGATTATAATCCTAAAACGATATGTGTTGTTATGACAGGCAAGCCGTCAAAAATAAATGCTTTTATTGAAATTTTAAGACCGTTGGGAATTGTTGAACTTTGCAGAACCGGTGTTGTTGCCATTGAAAGAGCTAAAGCAATTTATAATTCATAAAAATTACAAAGTAATTTTTGAAGCATGGATGCATGGAAACGGCAGAAGATTGGAAGATTGGGAACGGCGATGCATGGATGCATAGATGTATGGATGCAAAACGACAGTTGAAGGATTGACAGGTTGAATGGTTTATAAAAAACGGAAAGAAAATTCTTTCCGTTTTTTTTATTTTTGATAACTGCAATATTTGCGGAATGACAACAAAAATACAGTTGAAAATCAGTATATAATATGTTTGGTGTTTACCGGTTTGTGATAATAGTTAGCTAAACAGTATTGTGCATCACTGTTTCCTTTTTTCGCAAAAGATTTCAATACAGACAAAGCTTCACTATATCCTTTTTCAGCTAAATCTTTTAATCCGTCAAAACCATATCTGTTTTCTTGTTCTGCAAGTTTTTTATACCATTCAAAAGATTCTTTGTAATTATTTATATCTTTATAATATTTTCCTAAATATATCGGCGCATTATTGTTTCCTTGTTCAGCAGCTTTTTCAAACCATTGAACGGCCTCTTGTCTGTCTCTTCTTTCTAAAATAATAACACCGACATGATTATCTTTAGGGCCGTTATAATACAGGCCTAAAAAGTATTGAGCATCAGCATTACCTTTTTCAGCCAAATTTTTTAATATTGATAAAGCTTGTTTTTTCCCCGTTAACTTTTGTAATTTACGGAAAAATTCATATTCTTGTTTAGCGGCTTTTGCATACCATTTAAAAGAATTTGGACCGTCTTTTCGTACATAATAATAATAATCACCTAAATATATTTGAGCGTCAAGTTGTCCTTGCTCGGCAGCTTTTGTGTACCATTTGACAGAATCATATTCTTTTTTTTGTTTGTTATAATATTTTCCTAAATAATATTGAGCATCAGCATTACCTTTTTCAGCTCAAGTCTTTCATATTGATAACGATTCATTATCTTCTTGTTCAACAAAAGAGTTTAATTTTGAAATAGCAGATA
>JAEEGJ010012618.1_pt1 | contig 20824 bp, 17 predicted proteins | sample 8958761 | NCBI WGS metagenome assembly JAEEGJ01 (sample SAMN16246546, study PRJNA631951) | gut metagenome | biome: gut microbiome; feature: rumen; material: RS-attached | host: Bos | place: Iran: Karaj | collected 2018-10
CGAGATGAGCAAGATGATTCAGTCTATCGCAAGCCAGACGAACTTGCTCGCCATGAACGCGGCTATTGAGGCGGCTCATGCGGGTACGGCAGGCGCAGGTTTCGCGGTTGTTGCTGACGAGAGTCGTAAGCTTGCCGAAAGTTCAAGCGTTCAGGCAAAGAACATCCATAAGGTTCTGGATAAGATTAAGAAGAGCATCGATACTGCATACGCAAAGACAAAGACAACGCAGTCCGAGTTTGCGGAGATTGTTCGCCTTTCTGATCGTGTTAAAAATCAGGAAGCGGAAGTTCTTCATGCCGTCAACGAAGAGAACAAAGGCGGCGAGCTCGTTCTGGAGTCTATCGGTAAGCTTAAGGAGTCGGAGCAGGCAGTATCGCTCGCCGCCGACAACCTCCTCAAAGGCACGATGCTCATAAAGCAGAACATCAAAGAATTGGCGGAATAAGCAATACAAGGGGAAAGGAACCCAAAAACTCGCGGTAATCACCGCGAGTTTTTTTTGGTTCACGAGCGTATTGGAAAAGTGCGGGCTTATAAACTACGCAGGTGGTGTGAGTCTTCTTAGACATTGCGCAGCTGGCAGGTCTCCTGTGTGGAAAGCATTGACGAACGCAGTGAGGAACTGGCTTTCGCACACAGGATGACGGCGAGAGCAATGCCTCAGACTGATTGGGTTTTAGGGCGGAGCCCTAGGCGAAAGGGTAGCTACAGCCACCGCAAACCGTCCGCAGGGCGGGTGAGGAGGCTGTAGCGAGGGGAAGACTTTCCCCTCCCTTGTTAATCAAACCATACTTGTGCCTCGGAGCGCAGCTCCTCGGGTGACTCCGCCGCAGTCGCGTCGGTTGCGCAAGGAAATGTATTGAAATGTTCGCTCTCGCGAACACCCAATCGCTATGAACAGTCCACAGGACTGTTCATTTCTGCTTCGCAGAACCGCTCCCTACTTATGCTCAAGCTTCAGTGTCTTTGTCGGCTGGTCGCAGACTTCGCTTGGGCCGTAGTACTGGATTGCTCCAGGATACAGGTAATCCGTGTTGATAGCCCACTGCTCGCGGTGTGATGCGTACTCTTTGAAAGGTGCGCCGTCGAGCTCTACGAGAGCCTTGCGGATAACCGGCTTCTTTGAACCGTGGCGCTGCTCCATGTTCATCATCATTGTGAGCGGAACGCCGCCAGCAATCCATTTGTCAGCAGGTGCTGTAAGGTTGCGTACTGATGAAAGGTAGCCTGTTACGCCGGATGCGATAAGCACGAATGCGTTGTAGCCGAGCGCGTAGCAGTAGTCAGCGTCGAAGTTTGACGGGAATGCGCAGCGTCCTTCGTATCCGAAGAAGTGGCAGTATGAGCTGAACTTTCCTTTGTATGTTCCTTCTTTCTTCATCTCTGCAAGGCGTTTTTCAACGGTGAGCGCAAGAAGTTTTTCTGTGTCGATGCGGCTAACCTGTACGTTTCCGTGTGGGTCGCGGTCTGCAAGGAACTGAGAAGCGATTGCTTCTGGCAGTGTGTCGAATGTCGCGAAGCTTTCTGCTGTAAGGTTTGCCTTGAGCCAAGCTTTCTTTGATGCGAAATCTGTAAGAGCGTTGAACTCGTCTGCCTTAAGAGCCATCTTGTCGTTAAGCTCTGCGATAAGAACTTTCATCTCTGGAATGAACTCTACAAGTCCTTCCGGGATAAGGATAACGCCGAAGTTTCCGGCTGTCTCTGCGCGTTTTGCAACGACTTTGCAGATATCGTCGGTAATCTGGCGGAGCGTCATCTTCTTTGCTTCAACTTCCTCAGAGATAAGGCAGATGTTAGCCTGTGTCTGAAGCTCGCACTCAAGCGCGATATGGCTTGCTGAGCGTCCCATAAGTTTGATGAAGTGCCAGTATTTCTTTGCGGAGTTAGCATCGCGCTCGATGTTTCCGATAAGCTCTGAATAAGTTTTGCAAGCTGTGTCGAAACCGAAAGAAGTTTCGATCATCTCGTTCTTAAGGTCGCCGTCGATTGTCTTTGGACAGCCGATAACGCGTGTCGCAACGCCGTTCGCCTTGAAGTATTCTGCGAGCAATGCTGCGTTTGTGTTGGAGTCGTCACCACCGATGATTACGATAGCGTCAAGTCCGAGCTTCTTTGCTGTGTTAGCTGATGCTGTGTACTGCTCTGGTGTCTCAATCTTTGTGCGGCCAGATCCGATGATGTCGAATCCACCTGTGTTGCGGTATGCGTCGATGAATTTGTCGTCAAACTCAACGTAGTCGCACTCGATAAGTCCTGATGGACCGCCTTTGAAACCGTAAAGTGTTGATTTTTTGTTGGCTTTTTTGATTCCGTCATAAAGACCGGAAATAACGTTGTGTCCGCCAGGAGCCTGACCGCCGGAAAGGATAACGCCGACTTTGATTTCTTTTGAAACGTCAGGGTTTTTGCCCTCTTTTACGAGTGCTTCCGGCTTTCCGTATGTGTTCTTGAAAAGCTCTTTAAGCTCAGCCTGGTCTGCAACTGATTCTGTTGCTTTGCCGAATTCTACGACGATTTTGTCGAGGTCGTTTTTCAGTACGGCAGGAAGTTTCGGCTGATAGCCGTAGCGGGCTGCCTGTAATGCAGAAATGTTTGACATGGGTTTCTCCTATATAGATGGGGCGCTTGGCTTGTTTCTCTCGTTTTGCGCGAGCCCCAAATTAATATGCAGATACATGATAGTTTAATGAAAGTGAGGGTTTACGACAAGGGTGTTTAAACTTTTCGAATAGTTGCGCTCATGGACGAGCGCAAAAACTGTGAGTTTGACGCGTATGCGGCAAACTCGATAAGTTCGAGCGCAGGGATGCGCGCGAACGTCGGGCGTTGCGGGTAGAAGTTTTCCGGGCTTGCGGGGTTTGCTAACGCGCATTCCTCCGCGGATAGGTCAGCAAAGCCGACCGTCCCGCTTCGGAACAGCCCTGCCGGGCTGCCCCTCCACCCCGGCGCGAAGCTGCTCGAATGTCTTACATAATCGGCGAGAACAGCTTACAGAAGCTCCAAAGCGTCCTCCGCAGGATAAATTGCGAATTAAACCATTCGAGCTCAAGAGGACGCGATTTTTCGATATCAGCTTGGAAAATTTCTGCATTCCTCTTTGCAAATCCCTCGTCATAAAAGATCATGTTCATTTCGAAATGAAGCTCAAAACTGCGCGTGTCGATGTTCGTGGTGCCGATTGTCGTCAGTTTCTCATCAATTGTAAGCGTTTTTGCGTGTATAAAACCGGGATACGCATAGAACTTTACGCCGTACTCCATCAGTTCCCTTATATACTGGAATGCCGCCGCCTTGACGTATATTTTATCCCAGTGCTGCGGAACAATGACGCGCACGTCGCGGCCAGCCATAGCCGCAATTTTGAGCGCGGAAAAAAACGATTCATCCGGCGTAAAGTATGGTGTCTGGATATAAACGCTCTGTTTCGCGCTCATAATCATGCATATCATGCAGTCGCGTATCTGGTGCTGGCGGTTCGCATTTGGACCAGAAAGCAGAAGTTGAACAGGGATAATATCATCGCCCGGAACATCGTTTTTAAGGTCTTTAAGAATTTCCTTGTTCAAAGACTTAATCTTTTCCAAAGGGAAGTACGATTCTGCTTTTTTCGTCGATTTGAGCGTCTTTTTGCCGTATGCGCTGCTGTGGTAGTCAATCAGGAACGTAATAAGCATTGACGCTACGCATGAGCCCGTGACTCTTATATGCGTGTCACGCCACGGTTTTTCGGGGTTTTTGCCAAGCCCTGTAATGTACTCGTCGCCAATGTTTATTCCGCCCATGTAGCCTATTGTTTCGTCAATGATGACGTTTTTCCTGTGGTTACGGAAATTAACAGTCAGCGGCAGACCCATGCGGATAGGGAAAAACGGAATACTGGAGCCGCCTGCCTTGTCTAGTTTGTCAAAGAACTTGCGCCGCGTAAGCAGAGAACCAAAATCGTCGTACAAAAGCTTAACTTCAACACCGTCGTTTGCTTTGCGGCACAAAATATCCATTATCCGCTTACCAATAGTATCTTCGCGGAAAGTGAAAAACTCCATGAAAATGCTTGTTTTAGCAGACTCCAAGTCTTTTATAAGAGCCTGGTACATATCCTCGCCGCACGTATACTCTGATATCGTCTTTGTATAGCTGATATTGCTCGCAGCCTGGGCAAAGTTCATTTTTACAATATCACTGTATTCAGTGAGCGTTTTGTTTTTTATCTTCGCTTTGATTTTGTCGAAATATGCTTCCTGTTCAACTATAAAAGGCTTCAGCATGTCATAGATATGCCTTTGTATTCTGTCCATTTTCCGTGTTTTTGTGAAAAAATGGCCGCTGAGCATGAAATAAAGGAAGATGCCGACGCCCGGAAGGAAAAATATTATAAGCATCCAGCTGAATTTTCTTCCTGCATCCTTTCTTTCAAAGAACAGGATAAAGAGAATGAAAACAGCCTGAAGCGCGGTGAGCAGATAACTTAGTATGTTCCACGTTATTTCCATTATGGAATATTGTAACACATATTATGCTATTCTGTGAACAAGTCAGTCTGCTCGCGGAAGCTGAAAAAATCAGTCTTCGTTATTATTACGTGGTCAAGCAGATGTATTCCTATTATCCGTGAGGCTTCAAGAACCTTTTTTGTCGTCTCAAAATCATTTTCGGAAGGCATTACGTTCCCGGAAGGATGATTGTGCGCAAGTATGATTGCAGCCGCCCTTTCTGTTATTGGATCAGCAAAAATTTCACGGGGATGGATAAGAGACTGATTCAGTATGCCTTTTGATATTACTGTGAGTTTAAGTATTTCATGCGCGCTGTTGAGCATTATGCAGATAAAATGCTCTTCTTTTCTTAGCGAATAAGACTGTATAAACGGAATGATGTCCATTGGCTTCTTTATCCGCTTGGAATTCTTGCTGGAAATGCGCTTACCAAGTTCTATGGCTGCAAGAATCGTCGTTATTTTTCCCGGTCCCATTCCTGGTATTGAGGCGAGCATTTTTGGAAGCTCGTATGGCAAACTGTTTTCTAACGTGTCGAGAACTTCATCAGAAAGATATCCGACTGGAATTCCTTTTGTACCGGTGCCGAGCAGTATCATCACAAGTTCCTTGTCAGTCATTGAAGAAATTCCGTTTTTTATAGCCTGCTCGCGGACATCCGGCTTTTTTCCGGATGGAATATAGGAACATGTTTCATAAGTTATTTGTGTCATCATAATAATTATTGATTTTGCGTTTAAATAAAATAAGCTTTTAGAGGAAAAAACGAAAAAAAACCGATAATATTTTTATGATTAGAAAAATTATAGCATTGGCTGCCGTTTCGCTTGTTTTGTTCGCGGTCGGCTTCAGTGTTTTTGCAGTTGGTGGGAGCGCGTTCGCGACTGGTAGTTCGTTCGCGACTGGTAGTTCGTTCGCAACTGGTAGTTCGTTCGCAACTGGTAGTTCGTTCGCGCCGTTTTATAAATATGTGCCGCAAGTGAAACCGGCATTGACCGTTTCTTTAAAAATAGATTCTGCCGGTCAGAAAAGTGCGGAGCAGCTTGCCGGCTTTTTTATGAGCCGGAATCCTGAAGGCGACCGCGCTAAAGTGGAACGTCTGGCAAAGTTTTACGTGGAAGAAGGCGCGATGGAGGGTATTAATTCAGACATCGCGTTTGTCCAGATGTGTCTTGAAACTGGATATTTGAAATTCGGCGGGCTCGTAACGGAAGATATGAACAATTTTTGCGGGCTTGGTGCTATGGACGCGGAGCATCGCGGGAATGTCTTTGAAACGGAACAGCTTGGCGTGCGGGCGCATATACAGCATCTTCATGCTTACGGGACGACCCGCGAGCTTGTGAACGAATGCATAGACAACCGCTATAAATACGTGAAGCCCAGGGGCAAAGCCGCAACAGTGTTTGGGCTTGCGGGAACCTGGGCTTCTGACAGACAGTACGGAGAAAAGCTTAGAAAACTGCTTTTCAGCCTCTCTGCATTTTAGCCTATCTGCGTTCCAATAAAAGGCTTGTCGTCAAGGATGCAGCGGATGTTCGGAATGTTCTTTCCGCCCGCGCAAATGACGGTCATGCCGTTTTCGGACGCTTTTTTGCTTGCAATCGGGTCAAACGGGCAGTTCTTTCCGGGCTGCCATTCATCGCCTACCATTTTGCGGAAGTCTGCCCATGAAATTGTGTCGAGCGGCTTTGCATCCGGGTTTTTGCGCGGGTCGTCCGTGTAAACTTTTTCTATGTTAGAAAGATTTACGACCGTCTTTGCGCCGAACTTTTCCGCAAGCAGAACAGCGTCTGTGTCTGTTGAAAAACCGGGTTTCCAGCCGGCGGCAACGAGAATGCGTCCTGTAAAGTCTTTTGCAACTGTCGGGTCATAAACTACGTCCTGGTCGCAAAGGTCAGAAAAAATCGCTTTTAAAAGCTGTGCGTTAAGGCGTGTCGCCATAATGCCTATCCAGTCTGCCTGATTGTCGTCTTTGGCGTTGCCGCCGACGGCCCTGTAAGCGTTCTGGTAGACTCGTGCCGGCGCACCGCCGCCCACAACAAGAATGAGTTTGCGGCTTTTGTCCTCGGCGAGCCATTCTCTAATCATTGCAGAAAAATCATTCAAAAAAGCGGTGTCCGGTGCGTCCGGCACGACGATTGAACCGCCTACTGATAATACTTTAACCATCTATTTCCTCCAAAAAAATCGAGTTTACGGCAACTGATGCGGCCTGCCAGAAAAGCACTGCGCGCATTTTGCCGATATCTTTGCTAAATCTCTGGCGTAACTTTAACAGCTTCCCATTTAGTTGTATAAGTTTTTATTTCTGAGGAAGCTTCCTCCCAAACAGACTGTATTGCGTAACTTCGCGGGCGCGAGACATTCCTTGCCGTTATGTTAGAGAACTTTATGGAATTGCTGCCCCTAGAGATAGTTATGTGCGAAGAATCAAGGCTTCCAAAGTAAAATGCAGCCGGGTTTTCTGCCGGTGTTTCTATTTCAAAATCAAGTCCGGCTCCCATTGCTGGGTCTGCCGGAACCCAGCCGATGTCGTCTATGTAGAATTCTGCCCACCAGTGGTTACGGCAGATTCCGTCCGCTCCCGCAAGGACTCCGGCAACGGGCAGTGTCGGTATGCCTGCCGCCCGCGCCAATGATGTGAAAATGATTGCTTCGTCGTAGGCATCGGCATAACCTGTTTCAAGAGAGTCAAATATCTCACTGTAAACAGGGCGCGGGTCATGAAGTAACTGGAAGTTAGACGTTACCCATGAATAGATTAGCGATGCTTTTTTCCAGGGCGAAGTTTCTTTTTTTATGATTGTCGCCGCAAGGTCTTTTATACGCTGGTCGTCAGAAGGAACGGCTTCATCAGGGAGTGTCCAGTTTTTACAGTACGCGGCGGAAACAGCTCCGGCTTTTGCCGCCTGATTTTTGTTCGTCGTTTCTGTTTTCCAAACGGTAATTTCGTAGCTGTCTGCAAGTGAAGCCGTTTCCGTAAGTCCCGACGTTACGGAAATTTGGTGAACGGCTGTTCCTGTGTAATCTTCAAGAACTGGCTTATGCAGGAATGAAACGCTCTTAACGTTGCGCTGCCATGCACTTTGTGCCGGTTTTGGCATGAAAATGTATATGGATGCTGATGAATTCGCTGTTATGCCTGTGGCGGACATCGCTATTTGAATGCGGTACGTTTTGCTGTCGGAGTACGTTTTTCCGCCAGCTGATTCCGTAACGTCGAAGAAAACTTTGTTGCTGTCGCCGTTTTCCGCGGAGATGAAAAGCGTTCCGGAAGCGGCTCCGTCTGGAACCCTTACTTTTACTTCGTGATCGCTCCAGAAAATGTAGTCAGAGTCAAATTCAGAGCATGAAATAAAGTCATCCTGTGCGTATGTGTTTGTTTTCGCCGAGAACCACACTTGTGACGTGTTTTTTATCGGACCGAAATTATTACCGTTTATCACGATTTCTGCGCCTACAGGGGCTTTTTTTACGCTTAGAGAGGAAATTTCAGGCAATACGGCTTTCCGTGCTTCCTCGGCGGAAACAGGCAGCGTCGTTTTGTCCGTAAAGACAGTTGGGTTTGAGCGTCCGGAAGACGTTATGACGTATACAAGGCCGTCCGTGCTGTGGAAGGGCAGCGTGAACTGAATCTCATCATCTGTCCATTTAAGATACGAGGACGCAAGAAGTCGCTCTCCGCTAAGTTCTATGTAGCTGTCTGCCTGTATGTTGCCAAAGTCGGAGCCTGTAATTGTAAGTACATCGCCGCTTTCGCCCGTATGAGGCGTCATCATGGTTATGGACGGAGTTTTTTTAAAGTAAGTAGTAGATATAACCAGGATTATTACGGCTATTAGTATTACGGATAATAAAATAGCCGCCCGGAAGAGCGGATATTTTCTGAGAAGATATGAAAAAGTAACGGGCTGTTTCACTGTTGTCCTTCGGAAGAAAACGATGCAGGAATCTGTATAATCTTCATGCCCTCGTGGTCAGAAGGAGTGATTCCTGAAACGTTGCTCAAATCTATTGTTATTTGAATTTTATTGGTGCTTAAATCGGAGCCGAAAATGTCGATGCTCGCAAGAATCTGGCTTTGAAGCGCGCTCGTAAGATCTGCGTTATACAGAGCATTCTGAACGGCATAGTCGCCTGAGGCCGCGGGGGCAGAAACTGATTTTAGGCTGAGACTTCTTTCACGCACTGCGCTTGCCTTTTGCATAATTCCAGGCATGGATGCAAATGTGCTGAACGATGTCTGCTGTACTGGGTCTGTGCCTCCGAGCAGACGCAATGGAAGGACAAGCGCGATTACGAGAGCCGCTGCCATTGCAGGAAGAACTCTGCGCATGAAGATGTCGTTGCGTTTGTTTGTGTTCTTTACGTATCTATTGTAAGAGCGTCGTGCCTGAAGTTTTGCGAAGCTGTCTTCAAGTGCTTTTTCTGAAATGACGATGTTCGCAGAATCATTTACAAGTGCTTCGTGAACCGCTTTCATTCTGTTGAACTTTTCGCGGCATTTTTCGCATTCTGCAATATGAGTTTCGAGCGTTGCTTTATACTGCTCCGGAAGCTCGTTATCGAGATAAACAGAAAATAAATCCAAATCAGGACAGGTAGACATCTTCTTCTCCTATGATTTTTGAAAGCTGTTCCCTAGCACGGAAAATCCGCACTTTGACGTTACCCTCGGTTATTCCGAGAATCCTCCCTATCTCTTTGTAATTCAAGTCGCCGTATTCTCTTAGTACAAGAACGGTCTTAAGGTTTGCCGGAAGTTTTTCCAGAGCCTGTTTTGTTCTTGCGACGGTATCGGATTTCAGAAGTTCGGTTTCGCCCGATTCGCTCTTGCGGCGGTCCTCTTTAAGAGCCTTTTCGTAAGCCTTGCGTTCCCGTACCTTGCGTTTTGCATAGTTTAAGGATGCATTCTTAACGACACGAATAAGCCAGAATTTTGCCTCGTCGAGCGACGGGAACACAAGGGCTTTTTCGTTAAGCTTTATGAGCGAGTCGTGAACCAGATCCTCGGCGGCTTCTTCGTCGTTGACGATTCGCCACGCTATCTTGAAAAGAAGAGGCATCAGGGCTTCATATATTCTTCTGAAATCCGCCTCGTTGCCGCCGTTCACCGGAAGTGAGGCAGCGGAGTTATGCGGACTATCCTTACGTTCTAAAAACAACCGAATCTCCAGATGGTTACAGATAGTTGCGTATGTGCAAAACTACTCTTTTTTCCAAGTTGTACCCTGCGGGGTGTCAACAAGGATAATTCCCTTTTCTTTGAGCATATTGCGAATTTCGTCCGCGCGGGCGTAATTCTTGCTCTTTTTAGCCTCGTTCCGTTCCTGAATCAAAGCTTCAATCTCGGCGGCTTCTCCGCTTTCTGCCGGCGGCTGAGTCTGCTCTTTTCCAAGCTCCTGTGCGCTCTTTATGAGCAGAAGTCCAAGAACAAAGTCCATTCTTGCTGCAAGAAGAAGCTTTTCTGCCGGGGCAATCGCGTTGTCCTTAAGCGCAACCTGAAGCACGGAAAGTGCTTTTGGCGTTGAAAGGTCGTTTTCCATAGCTGCCTTGAATTTTTCAAGATACTCAGCCGCCGGCGCAGACCAGTCTTTTTTTGCCGCCGCAGTCTTTTCGGCATCTTCTTCTGTGCCGTTAAAGCCAGCGTCTTTAAGGATATTAGCCACTCTCTGAACAAGAGCCTTGCGTGAGTTCCGCGCGGAATCCATCGCGTCCCACGAGAACGCAATTTGCGATCTGTAATGCGCGCCGAGCAGGAAAAGTCTGTAGTCGAGCGCATCATATCCTTTATCTATTAACGTCTGGAGCGTCAAAAAGTTACCGGAAGATTTAGACATTTTGCCGGAATCGTCAGAATTATCTGAATCCTTTGATTTTTGGATAACAAGGAACTCGTTGTGGAGCCAGTAATTAACCCACTTCTTTCCTGTAGCTCCCTCTGACTGCGCAATTTCGTTCGTATGGTGAATCGGGATATGGTCGATTCCGCCTGTGTGAATGTCGAAATGCTCGCCAAGGTATTTCATGCTCATAGCGGAGCACTCGATATGCCAGCCCGGATATCCGCGTCCCCATGGAGAATCCCATGTAAGAGCCTGGTCCTCGAATTTCGACTTTGTGAACCAAAGCACGAAATCGTACGGGTTGCGCTTGTTCTCGTCGATGACGACTACATCACGCTTTCCGGCGCCGGTCTTAAGCTCGTCAAGGTTCAGGTTCGCAAGCTTGCCGTAATCTGGGTATGTCGTAACGTCGTAGTAAAGGTTTCCGCCGGCCATGTACGTGTGACCGTTAGCCTCTATGCGCTTTATAAGCTCAATCATGTCCTGAACGTGCTCCGTCGCCTTGCAAACTACGTCCGGGCGGCGAATGTTCAGTCTGTCGATGTCGTTGTAGAAAGCTTTCGTGTAAAAATCCGCAATTTCAAGAACGGACTGTCCGCGCTCTTTTGCGGTTTTAATCATCTTGTCATCGCCGTCATCCGCATCGCCGGAAAGGTGGCCGATATCAGTTATGTTCATTACGTGCTTAATGTCGTATCCCAAAAAGCGGAGCGTTCTGTCGAGCGTGTCCAAGAAAACGTACGGGCGCATGTTTCCAAGATGTGCGTAATTGTAAACGGTCGGTCCACAGCCGTAAAAACCGACGTATCCGTCTTTTATGGGTTTGAATTCCTCTAATTTGTGTCCCATTGTGTTATAAAGCTGCAGAGCCATTTTTTTCTTCCTCCTGAAAACTAGTACATGGAAATTTGATTATTTCTGCGATATAATCTTATTAACCATGAATAATCTAAGTAAAATATCAGAAAATATCAATATGTGCAAAGGATTCAAAGGAAAACTGCTTACGGATGAAAGCTTTTCAGCTCATACGACGTTTAAGACGGGCGGTAAAATTCCGCTCTATGCGGAGCCTGTAGACGAGGATGATTTGAAGCTGATTCTTGAGTTTTTCCATCAGCAGAATATACCGTCTTTTATTCTTGGTGGCGGCTCGAATATCGTGCCGGATGATGACGGAATTGATTTTGCGGTTATTTCGACCGGAGGTTTGTGCGGAATTTCGGTTTGTGCGGATGATGCGGGATGCTCGGGCAGCTTTGCGGGTTGCGACGGATCTTCAAAAAAAGTGTGCGGTGCGGATGATGCGGAAACTTTGTTCTTAACATGTGGCGCCGGAACACCGATAGAAAAGATAACGGAGTTTTGCATAGAAAACAGTCTTTCGGGGCTGGAATCTTTTGCGGGGCTTCCGGGAACGGCAGGCGGAGCGGCGTATATGAACGCGCGGTGCTATGGCGTTTCCATAAGTGACGTGCTTCATTCCGTGAGGTACGCGAAGTGCTTGCCGGAAGGTGTTTCGTTCGCGGAATACACTATGAAAGAAACCGACTGGGATTATAAAAAATCCCCGTTCCAGAACACTCTTAACGTCATTACGAGCGTTTCGTTCAGGGTACGCAAGGGTGACAGCGCGGAGATACGGAGCAAGTCCGAGTCTTTTGTGGAAGACCGCAGAACTAAAGGGCATTTCCGTTTTCCTTCTGCCGGAAGCGTGTTCAAAAACAACAGGGATTTTGGAAAGCCGAGCGGACAGATTATTCAGGATGCTGGGCTTCGGGGGCTTTCGGAAGGCGGCGCACAAGTTGCTCCGTGGCACGGAAACATTATTGTGAATACCGGAAACGCGACTTCGGCTGATATAAGACGGCTTTCGGACACGGTTGTTTCCGAGGTGAAAAAAAAGTTCGGCTTCGAACTCGAGAACGAGATATTGTTTGTTTCTCAGGGTTTCGTCCGGTAATTACGGATGTGAAGAAATATAGAATCCGGTGTTGAGGTGGTCTGATAGTCATACAACATAGCGTGTTAAAGGACAAATGAAGCGATAGTTCATCGGTCTTTGAGTTTGTATGATGTGTGACTTGTTTGTCCCATTGACATTGGTATGTTAGGATTTTATACTTATAGAACGGTGGTGATGTAGTTTGTTACAGCTTTCTTTCGTTAACTTTAGAAAAGACTCCTTCCTTCTTGTAGAGGGAAAAGCTTTCAGTGATCGTTTTTATATAATTCAGGTCGGACGTGTAAGATGTTTCAAGGAAGTTATGGCTTCCCCGGAGGAGCAGTCTTTTTTGGGTCCTGGTGACTTCGTCGGCGTTATTCCGTGTATGTCCGGTCATAACCAGATTGAATCTGTTGTAGCTCTCACCGATGTTGTCGCAATCTCCGTCCGCCGTGATCAGTATACAGAACTTATCCAGAAAAACACGCCTGTCGCGCTTAAAATAATCCGTACATTCGCAAATAAGATGCGTATGCTCAACGAGACGCTTACTCGGCTTACTCTTAAGAACACTGTCGCAGCGTCACCGGAGCATCTTTTTACCGTAGCAAGTTATTATGAGAAAAACGGAATGCTCGATTTGGCGATATACGCATATTATCAGTACCTTAAGGCTTGCCCGCACGGACCAAATGCCGAGACAGCCAAAAGACGCTTCATCGTGCTTAAACCGCGCTCACACGCCGTTTATTTTGAGCCGCCGCGCGAACCTATCCGGTTCTATCCAAAGAACACGATGGTTTTCTGCGAGAATCAGTCCGGACAGGATATGTTCATTATCCAGGAAGGTCAGATAAAGATTACAAAAGTCGTTGAAGGAAATGAAGTTATCCTTGCGGTTCTTAAGAAAGGCGACTTCTTCGGCGAAATGGCGCTGCTTGAGAATATGCCGCGTTCTGCAACGGCAATAGCGTATGAGGACTGCCGTCTTATGACCGTTAACCGCCAGAACTTTGACCAGATGGTAGCAACACAGGCTCAGCTTATAGCAAGACTTACAACAACGCTTGCAGAGCGTTTGTGGTCAATGTCGCGTCAGTTGCAGAACACGCAGATACCTGATCCGCTCCATAAGCTTTTCGACATGCTCGCGTTGCAGCTTGAAAAAGAGCGCGTTCAGTGCTCGGCTGGCGTTTCTTACAACTTCGACCTTACGCCGACCGACCTTGCGAATATGTGCGGTATTCCGCAGGAGCAGCAGCCAGGATGCTTGCATCAGTTTATGACAGATTCGCGCATCCGCTTGGAGAATAACAAAATCACAATTCCAGACTGCCTTGAAATAGTCAAGTCTGCCGATTTCTACCGCAAACAGGTGCGCTAAAATTATGAGAAAGCTGTCCCTGCTTTTCGTCGCCGCTATGTTGCTTCTCTCTGTAAACTTAGCAGCAGACACAACGGACTCTTCCTCTGAATACTATTCGATTCCTCTTCCAGACGGCTACCTTAATATCCACCTTGGCATGACATTTGAAGATACGAAATCTGCGCTTCTTAAGTATCCGGTTTTTGGCTTTCGCGGCGACAGGGATGTTTCGATTCTTCCCGGCTTTGACAGGCTTCTTATTGAAACAAGCGGAGAAGGGTATCTTGATAAGTGCTGGTTCCAGTTTTACGACAATAAGCTTTATACAATTTCAATAAACATCAATACACACGAAATGGACTATTATTCCGTATTCCGGACGCTTTGCCAGAAATACGGTTCACCTATAAGCTTCTCGCCGGAAAAGGCTGTGTGGGAAGACGAGAATGTAATAATGAGCCTTGAAAAACCGCTGTGCATTAAATATTCGGACGTGAAAGTTCTTGATGCGATTGAGAACCGTTCGTTTGTGGAACAGAGCGCGGCGGAAAAACTTCGTCAGGATTTCTTAGACAGTCTTTAAGATTTTTGCGTGATATGCCGCAAAAGTCGCGCATTTTTTTACCGGCGTAATATGCCTCGACTCGCGCGAAAAAGTGACTTTCGGAAAAGTCGTGCAATTTCTTTTCGCGCCTATTCCATCTCTGCGAGCGCGTTCTGCGCGATAACGTCATCCGGATCGTATTCAAGAACTGCGGAAAAGTACCGCCGCGCAGAAGAGTAGTCGCCTTCCTTTTTCGCAAGGAAACCTAAGTTCGACATTATTTTTGTATTTTCCGGGTCAATTTGAAGCGCGGTGAGCAAGTTCTTGCGGCAACTGTCGTAGTCGCCGGTTTCCATGCAGCATATTGCAAGTTCATTGTACGTATCGCAGTTGTTACCGCCGAGTTTAAGAGCCTCGTCGAACGCGCTCTTTGCGTCCTCGTATCGTTCCAGTCTGCGAAGCGCCCATCCGAGCATGAACCAGGCGTTCCATATCTTTGGGTTTTTCTCTATGAAGCTGCGAATCTTTTCCAGGCCTTTTTCTTCCTGCCCCATTGATATAAGGTCGAACGCGCTCTTAAAAAGCTCATCGTCTAGGTTGCGAGAGGAAATATCTTCAAGTATCTCTTTTGCGCGGTCTTTCTTGTATTTTTCGTTTTCAGAAAGCTTTTCGTCGTCCTGTCCCGCCACAAGAGAAAGGTATGTTTCCAGGCAGTCCTTGCCTTTCGAGTAGTTTTTCTGACGCAAATAGAAAAAAGCAGCGTTAAAGAACGCGTCCGGAAGCGGCGGATCTGCAGCCATAGCTTCTTTGTAATATCTGAAAGCCATGTCGTCGTAGGTGTCGGCATCATCATTTAGCCCGGACCGCCTGTAAGACTCTGCCCTCTGATCAAAGAAAAGTGCGGAATTAAGCACTGTCGGCATGTCGTCTGGGTCAAGACCGCGCAAAGCCTCGAAAATCTCTTCGGCAATGTCAAAATCTTCGTTCTTTGTTTTAAGGATAGCCGCTTCGGTCAGTTCCTGCTTTATGTTCGGTTTTGCCTTGTTTATGATACTTCTGTAGTAAAGAATATTGCTGTTGTCTTTGTCATAAGCAAGCACAGTGAGAATTCCAGCAAGAATCATTTCTGGCGTAAGCGTTGAAATGTCGAGTTTTGACTTGTCATAAACTCCTGCCTGAACAGGAAGCTGTACAGGTAGCGGAATTGTCGTGTCAATGTGCAAAGATTCCTTTGAAAGCTTGAAATCTTCGGGCAGATTTATAAAAACAATAGAATCGAGTGGGTTTGTAGGTGTCATGTTTTTCCTTATATAAGGTTATTTCGCTGCCTGTGTCTGCTGTGGCTGAATATGAGCGAATTTAGCTTTTGCCTGAGCTTCCGCTGCTGCCTGAGACATAGGCTGTGTTGGTGCGGCAGATTCCTGAGCAGCAAGTTCAGACGGACTGAAAACTGCAGAAAGCTGCTTTTTGCGGATAGCTGTAAGATACTGGTTTATGTGAAGCTTGTAGACCATCGGGACGCTAGTTTCATCAAAGCGGATGGAAAGCGATACAAGGTCTTTTCTTCCTTCAATAGCTTCCGCGCCGACTATAGTTCCTTTAATGCCGACAGGGTTGTGTACGTCTTCAAAATCGAAGCGGATAATTGCTTCTTTTTCAACAAGGAACTTTGCAAGCCCAAGAATGATAATTTTAGTTCCGGAGAACGAAAGGTCGCGGATTATGCAATGGCGCGGAACGTTCTGTATAAAGACGAGCGTTTCCTCTTTAAGAAGCTGGAGTTTGCGCTTTGAGTCTTCTGAAATGATGATACGCTCTTCTTTTCTGCGGATAGCGTTTATGTTCGCTTCAAGAAGCCGTCCGATTATCTCTATAAGGTCGTCCGGTGGTCTTTGTGTGAAAGAAAGCGTAACAAGAGAAAGGTCAGCGGATGTGGCGTACGGTGCAACACCTGTAACTTTTGTGTTCACGAAGAAACAAAGCGGCTGTCCGTCCGGCTGAATAAAGCAGAAACGAAGGCTGACTGCTGTATTTACTTTTGAAAGCTGTGTATATGCTCCACCTTTTGTAACGACAATAATTTTTGCCGAAAGGAAAGATGTCGAGTTAATAATGCATGGCCATTGTGCTCCTGCGCACTTAACATATATCTGCCGAGGATCCATGCTGAGGGTTTTGATGATTTCTTTTGTGAAAGTAATCTCCCTATCACGGTACATATCGTAATAGTTAGTTATTTGCTGAGCGGTAGCTATACCCATAAAGTAAATGATAGTTGATTTAGAGTGATTCGTCAATCAGATAGTTTCTTGCGTTCAAGGTATATTTGTTCACCTGTCGGAACGAGCCCGGATGTGGTTATACCCGCGCCCTGCAATACAAGAATGTCTTTATCCTGCCGCGATGTAGTATCTTTTTTTGTGATAAAAGTTCCTTTCAGAATTGCGTTATCATCTGGTGAGCGGAACTGAATAATTTCAGTATCAAACGCATACGAAGTTACGAATATGCCTGAGGAATTTCCTTCTCCGCTTTTAGAAGTCCACGTTGAGCCGCTGAAAGTTATAAAATATTCGTCCTGAATAACCCACGGATTTTTCGATTCTGAAAGATATTCGTCCAAAGAAGTGTTTATGCGCTCTTCTGTTTGCTCTTCTATGAGCTTCGTCTGCTTTTTGTAGTTGCCGTTCCAAAGCGAGCTTTCGCTTATGTTCATGCGGAGTTCGTCAGTAACAACAACCTTTATTTCGTTTGTGGCGACGAGCGTTGTGTCTATTTGGCGTGAGACGGCCGATGTGGATTTGTTCTTTGTCGTCATTGAAAGTCCGTACCGGCGCATCCAGTCTGAGTTCCAGCTGTACACTTCCTGCGTTTCGTCCATGAAGCAAATAATTTCTTTTTCTTCCGGATTGAAGAAAATATAACGCTGTCCGTCATCATCCTTTGTTGTTTTGTACCATACGCCGTTCAAAAACTTAGAGAATGTTGATGTTGTGCCATCAAGAATTTTCGCAAGCTCCTGGGTGTTTATCTGATTTCCGGCTATTTTACGCGATGAAATAAGCTCATACGCTCTTTTGTTGGGGTTCCAGTTGTATATACTCTGAATTTGGTCAAGCGAGTTGCTTTCGGGCGCGGGGCTGTATTCCCAAATCTGGAAGCTTTCGCCTGTGGATGTTCCCATCTGGTAAGAGTCTGACCGCTGGCGCGACTGTATGGAGAATGTACCTTCTGAACTTAAGTCGGCAATTTGTATCAGATTGAAAGTTCCGTTATGCTCCAGCGGTTGGTATGCGCAGAGAATCGTCCTGTTGTTGTCGGAAAAGCCTGTGTAGATTATTGAGTTCGTGTGGTTTCCCGTAAGGTCGTTGAAAGAAAGCGAGAACGTACTGAACTTTGTTATCTTTGTTTCTATTTCTGCAGAACGGATGTAAGAGTTTGTGTTCGCGTCGTAAATGCCTATAAGCAGGAATACGTTGTCATGGCCTGTTTTTTTGACGGCGGATATCTGGTCATCCATCTGATCCTGTTTGCTGTGTTTTGCAAGCACAGCCTCGTATGTTTGCAGAAGAGTTTCTCCTGGCATCAGCTGTATGTGCGATATAAAAGCAGTTTCGTCCTGCTGCAATGAGCCTGTGTTGTTGTCATCGTCCGAAAAGTTGTAATCGGCTGGTACGACGGTCTTTGAGTATATTATGTTCTCAATCTTTTCCTCTTTCGGCTCGGTCGGCTTATTAAAATAGAAAAACGCGAGCGCTCCGGCTACTAAAAGGAAAACGATGATAGTAAGCTTTTTCATGCAACGTATTATAACAAAAAAGTTGGTTAGATTCAATTTACGAATTTTGTTGACGATTTTTTTTCTTGTTATTACTTTTAATTCGTAACTAAGCAAGAGTTTTTGGATTCTGAAAAGAACCCGTGGAGATATAGCAACAATGAAAGACGAGAAAACTACTGAAGAAGAATTAACCGAAGAAACAGTTCCAGAAACTGAGGCAACTGCCGCAGAAGCAGAGCCACAGTCAGAAGCGACTGAAGCTTCGGAAGAAAATACGGCAGAACCAGCGGAAGAGGCTGCCCCGGAGCCCACGCCCGAACAGCAGATTGCAGATTTGCAGAAAGAGAATGCAGAGCTTAAGGATCAGTATCTTCGCAAATGCGCTGATTTTGAGAACTACCGCAAACGGATGTTCCGCGAGAAACAGGAAGCGTTCGACTATGCGAACACGAACTTGCTCACGGATCTTATAGCAGTTCTTGATGATTTTGACCGTGCTCTTGCGGCCGGAACTACACCGGAAGGTGAGCAGGTTGCCGATTTGAAGCCAGTCGTTGACGGAATCAAAATCATCAACAAACAGATGAGAGGATTGCTTGAGGCAAAGTACAATCTTTCCGTATACGGAGAGAAAGGCGACCTCTTCAATCACGATTTGCATGAGGCTATCGCGACGAATCAGGGACCAGTTGCCGAACCGATTTGCGCGGAAGTATATTTAAAGGGATATAAACTTAAGGACAGAGTAATCCGTCCTGCTAAGGTTATGGTTCAAATGCCGGATGGCACCGTTAATGCGGAAAATGCCGCCGGTACAGAAGAGAATGGAAACGCTTAAAAAGCGAGTCAGAGCATAGAGGAGTATCAAAATGGGAAAGATTATCGGTATTGACTTAGGAACAACCAATTCTTGTGTTGCCGTTATGGAAGGCGGCGAGCCGGTTGTTATACAGAACTCAGAGGGCGGACGCACAACTCCGTCTATCGTCGGTTTTACGGCTAAAGGCGAGCGCATCGTTGGACAGCCAGCAAAGAACCAGATGATTACAAACCCAGAGAACACAGTATATTCAATCAAACGCTTTATCGGTCACAGATACAACGAGCTTACTGGTGAAGCAAAGATGGTTCCGTACCATGTTACAGACCACGGCGAGGATGTCCGCATCGACATCAGCGGAAAGCCTTATTCTCCACAGGAGATAAGCGCATTCATCCTTCAGAAGATGAAGAAAACAGCTGAGGATTACCTTGGCGAGACAGTTACAGAAGCTGTTATCACAGTTCCTGCATACTTCAACGACGCACAGCGCCAGGCTACAAAAGACGCTGGTAAGATTGCCGGTCTTGATGTAAAGCGTATCATCAACGAGCCTACAGCAGCTTCTTTGGCTTACGGTTTCAACAAAGACCAGAAGAACGAAAAGACAATCGCTGTTTACGACCTTGGTGGTGGTACATTCGATATTTCAATTCTTGAACTTGGTGACGGCGTATTTGAAGTTAAGTCAACAAACGGTGATACACACCTTGGTGGCGATGACTTTGACCGCAAGATAATCAACTGGCTTATCGATGAGTTCAAGGCTGACACAGGCATTGACCTTTCACAGGACCGCATGGCTTTGCAGCGTCTTCGTGAAGCTGCTGAAAAGGCAAAAATCGACCTTTCTGCACAGTCTTCTACAGAAATCAACCTGCCGTTCATCACAGCCGATGCTACAGGCCCGAAGCACTTGCAGAAGAGCCTTACACGCGCAAAGTTCGAGCAGATGACAGAAGACCTTCTTGAGCGCACAAAAGAGCCATGCCGCAAGGCACTTGCAGACGCAGGCATTTCTGCTTCTGACATTGACGAGGTTCTTCTTGTTGGTGGTTCAACACGTATGCCTAAGGTTATGCAGACCGTAAAAGAGATTTTTGGCAAGGAAGGCTCAAAGGGCGTTAACCCGGATGAGGCAGTTGCTATCGGTGCTGCTATTCAGGGCGGTATTCTTGGCGGTGATGTTAAGGACGTTCTTCTTCTTGATGTTACGCCTCTTTCACTCGGTATTGAGACAATGGGTGCCGTATTCACAAAGCTTATTCCGCGCAATACGACAATTCCTACACGCAAGAGCCAGATATTCTCTACAGCTGCCGACGGACAGACAGCAGTTTCTATCCACGTTCTGCAGGGTGAGCGCGAAATGGCTTCTCAGAACAGAACGCTCGGCCGGTTCGACCTTGTTGGTATTCCTGCCGCACCGCGCGGAGTTCCGCAGATTGAAGTTACATTCGATATCGATGCGAACGGTATTGTTCACGTTTCTGCAAAAGACCTTGGAACAGGAAAAGAGCAGCACATCCGCATTGAGTCTTCAAGCGGACTTAGCGAGAGCGAGATTGACCGCATGGTTAAGGAAGCCGAGGCAAATGCTGAAGCCGACAAGAAAGAGCGTGAGCGCGTAGATGTTCGCAACGAAGCTGACTCAATGATTTACGCTACAGAAAAATCACTGAACGAACTTGGCGACAAGGTTGGCGGTGCTGACAAGCAGAAGATTGAGGATGCAATTGCAGCCCTTAAACAGGCTCTTCAGGGTGATGATGTTGAGGCTATCAAGTCAAAGACAGAAGCTTTGAAGCAGGCATCTTACAAGATTGCTGAGGAAATCTACAAGCAGCAGGGTGGAGCAGCCGGTGCTGGTGCAGCAGGAGCTAACGGAGCTGGTCCTAACATGGGCGGAGCTGGTGCTTCTGGTGCAAGCGGATCATCTGCTGGCCCGGACAAAGGCAAAGCAGACGACGTTGACTACGAGTTTGTGGACGACGAGAAATAATAATTTTTGGGGTGCGGCACG
>JAEEGJ010012619.1_pt1 | contig 20822 bp, 16 predicted proteins | sample 8958761 | NCBI WGS metagenome assembly JAEEGJ01 (sample SAMN16246546, study PRJNA631951) | gut metagenome | biome: gut microbiome; feature: rumen; material: RS-attached | host: Bos | place: Iran: Karaj | collected 2018-10
CACCATCATCGAGGCAAGCGGAACCGACGCGCCATTGACGTGAATGGCCTCGTTATCAGCATTTTCAAAAAGCGAAATCGCAGGGAACGAATTTTCTTGAAGGAATTCCGAAATGGTAAGCATAGAGATAAATTTAGAAAACTACCAAAAATGGAAGCCTACACCACCGAAGATATGGGGCCTTAATTTTCGTGGACCTTTATCCAATTCTTTTTCCACTAATCCACTGCACTCATCAGCTCCATTGCAACCATTCTCATTATTTTCCATAGATTTATACCCATATCTCATTTCGAGTTTGGCCTTTATCGTAACATACTCACCTATCTTAAATTCGTCAGTTCGTTCAGAAATCCATGGTCTATACTCAAATTGCAACCCCGCCACAAAAGGATTACGCCAACCAGCAAATGGTACAACCTTTAAATATTTCGTTTCATAAACATCAATTCCAAAAGTGATATATCTACCATATCCTTCATCATCTTTTGTAAAACCTAAATCAAGAATGAATATCCTATTTTGGAGAGCTAAAGCCACTTCAAAACCCATACCTACAAAAAATTCAAATCCAATACCTCCTGTGTATAGACGTTCTTCGTAATAACATCCTTTAACACATTTAGATTCTTTTGTATGTTCTTTACTATATAAAGTAGAAACAGCTTTTTTTCGATTTTCTTTTTCAAAATCTAATTGTTTCTTGGCCCAAAATGAAAATTCCGGTATTGTAAGTTTTATTTGGAAATCAGCAATTTTTGAAATCAAAGAATCGTAAAAAGCAGTATCTTTTGGGGCGAACTCTTCATCCGAAGATCCATAACGTATTTCATTCACAAAATCCGGTTGATGGCAAATGTTCGTCATCAATTTTCCAACGTGACATGCTTTATATTTATTCTTGATGACATCACGCGAAAACTCCATATACATCAAATCGGCTAAATCTTTATAATCCGAGCGAACATCAGAATCTAAAATGCGACTCAATTGTTCCTGCAAAAGTTCTCGCTTTGTCAAATCCATATTCGCATCAAGATATTCAATCAGTTTATCGTCAAATGCAGAATACCATTGATTTCTGTAATAAGAAATATGATACCCATCTCTATGAGAGTATATATGTTGATCATAATCTCGAACAAGCGTCACAATAGCCGAATCAAATTGGTCCATCAAAAGATAAACCTGCAAAAGTTCGTACTTGTCCAAGGCGTATTCGCCATAAGTCGAATCCGTCAATAATTTTACATAACGGAAAACAGCATCCACATCTTTTTCCTGGAGACTTGTCAACAGGGAATCACGCGTATCTGCGAGATGCTTTTTCCCAACATCATCAAGTTTTTCAATAAGAGCGCGACGAGCCGTTTTCTCTTCATCTAAAGACGAAGCCGCAAACGTAAAAACAGTCAACAGCAAAACAAATAAAAGACAAACTCGCATCTGCTTAATACTCATTAATAGCATTTACCAAATGTGGAAGCCTACACCGAGATAGAATCTATGCTTGGAATGTTTTTTATAATCATCGGCTTCACCACCATTTTCACCATATTTAAACACATACTTCGCCTTAAGAGATAAATAGCCCCCTATTGGAGCATCATGTCCCATTTCAGAAATCCACGGTCTAAATTCAAACTGCATGCCCGCCATCCAAGTATTGTATCCACCGACAAAAGGAACTATCTTGAAGAACCTATTTTCAAAAGCATCTACACCTAGCAAAACATTCCAACCATCCAGAAAATCAGGATCCTGCCCATGACTTGCTGTTAAAATAAAACGCTTATATTGAAGAACAACATTCAATTCACAATCGGAATTTGACGGACTGATAAAAAATTCTCCACCGATGCCCCCTGTATAGAAACGTTCCAAATAATAATGCTGACGTCTAAAATCTCTTTCACGGGTTTGATTTGCCAAATGTCTGTGCTTTATAGCCCAACTTCTAAACTCCGAATCGGGATAATTATTTTGGAAACTAGCAAACATGGAAAACAACGAATCGTAATAAACAGAATCCTTATCAACGAAATCATCCTTCCAAACACCATAACGCATTTGATAAATTTCATCTCTTTGAGCACATAAGTCAGACATTCTTCCTTTTTTTACCTCTTCCGCAAAACAAGCGACAGACTTATTTTTGATAACATTACGCGAAAACTCCATTTTCATCAATTCAGCCAAATCCTTGAGTTCTTGGCTTATATCCGAATTCGAGATACGATTCAACTGTTCCTGAAGAACGTCCCGATTTGTCAAATTCATCTTTGCATCAAGAAATTCGATTAGCTTATCGTCGAATGCAGAATACCATTGATATTGATGAGCATATGCTCCTTGTGCATAAGAAGATAAATGATTATCATAATCACGAACAAACGTAACAATTGCCGAATCAAATTGATCCATCAAAAGATAAATCTGCAAAAGTTCGTACTTGTCCAAGGCGTAGTCTTCGTATGTTGAATCTTTTAATATTTCAACATAACGCAAAGCCTCATTATAATTATTATTTTGAAGAGAATTCAATAAGGAATCTCGCATGTTCGCAAGATTGACTTTTGTAGAATCCGCAAGATTTTCTATAAGAGTCCGTCGAGCTTCTAAAGCCTCATTGAGGCGAGAAGCCCCAAAGCTCACCCCGTTCAACAATATAATAAGCAAAAATACAAGACAAACTCGCATGAAAATAATATACGTTTTTCTCGTACAAAAAACAAAGAAAGCTCTTACTCTTTCGCGATTTTGTCGTAGGCTTGGATAAGTTCACGGTCCATGTCGCGACGATGCGCCGGAGACGCAAACTTGTTGAGCACTTGGCTCTTGTAAATTGACCAATTGCGGGAAAACGCCACATGCATGACAGAGGCAATCATTAACCCCGGCAGCAAGCTGTAACTCCCTGTCATTTCGCAGACCATCACGACGCCAGCAAACGGAGCCTTTGCAGCACCGGCAAAAAACGCAGCCATACCGACAAGAATGAACATTTCCGGCATGCGGATAACGCCCGGGAATGCAAGTTCGCAGATTCCCGCAAACATCGCACCCACAACGCCACCAATAAACAGTGACGGTCCAAAAACACCGCCTGAACCGCCCGAACCGACCGTCAATGCGGTTGCCACAATCTTTGCAAGCACGACCCCAAGCAAAAGCAACACGCCCCACGCAGTACGTGGCACAAGACCGGCCATCAAATCATCGATAAAGCCAAAACCACCGCCAGAAACTTCCGGATACGCAAGAATCAAAAGCGAAACGAACGCGCCGCCAATCGCGGGTTTGAGCCAAGCGGGAATCGACCACTTATGAAAGCGGCGCTCCGACGCATAATAACAGCGCACGTACAAATACGAAAACGGGAAACAAAGTATTCCAAGCAACGCGCAGGCGAAAAGCTCCACGCCGCCCGTAAACGGAAACGCAGGCACTCCGCTAATCAAAGGCGCAGTTCCCACAAAAGCTACATAAACAGCAAAAGAAACAACCGACGAAACCACGGACGTCGCAAAAGCATTCGACTCGAAATCCTCGCGGTAAAGCATTTCGACAGACGTGAGCGCCCCCGCCAACGGAGCCTTGAAAATTGCGCCAAGCCCCGCCGCCGTCCCCGCCAGCAAGAATTGCCCCCGCATCATCCGCGGCATCTTGAAAAACTTGCAAATCGTCGAAGCAATGCCGGAACCAATCTGCGAAATCGGGCCTTCGTACCCTGCGGAACCGCCCGTCGAAAGCGTCACGATACTCGCAAAGAACTTCACCGGAGCCACGCGGGCACGCACGTTACCGCCCTGGTGGTGGAATGAATAAATCATCCTGTCGGTGCCCTGCCCCGCCGTTTCGGGAGCTCGGGCAATCTTGTAAATGAAAATGCCTACGACAAGGCCGCCAATCGCGGGAACCGCAGCAAAAGCCCACCACGGCAAAAGACCAAGCGTCCACGGCAAACGGACCCAATCCGCAGCATGCACTAGCCCCCAATGGAACGCGACAGCGACAAGCCCCGTCACGCCACCGATTACCGCTGCAAGCCCAAGCTTTGGCAGGTAACCGTTCACCACAAGAAGTTTCGCAATAGTCCTATGAATCCGCTTCACGGGCCGCAAGATAGAAATATTGGCGTCTAATGACAAGGCTCAAGACCATCGCTAGAAGGACGGACTTTTAGCATCCTAGAAGAAATTCACGTTGAACCAGCCCTTCTTGCCATCAGCAGTAAGAGCGATGCCACAGGCGACGGTTTTGTAGTTGCCTTTCATGTTGAGGTAATGGCCGATGTAGGGGTAGTCTTCGTCTTTTTTCGGGTCGCGTTCGCCACTCGTCACAAGCGCTTTTTCGTCTTCCCACATCATTTTGAGGTAGGCGTCGGAGACTTCGATTGCGGTTTTACGCCAAGAGGTACTGAAGTTCGGGCCGCTGTTCTGCGCCCATTCCCCGCAGTCGCCAAAGTGGCCGTGGGCCTTGTTTGCCGCGAGGTCATCGGCGGCTTCCTTGTCGGTGCAGGTCTGTTTTGCTTCGGGGGCAAGCGTCAGGGGGGCAAGATTTTCTGTCGCGCGGTATTCGTTGATTTTGTCGAGGCAGGCTTGGCGCCAGTTATCGCTATAAAAGTTATTTGCTGCGGAGGATTTCGGGGCTGCCGCAGACGAAGATTGGACTGTTGCGGAACTTGTCGGAGTTGCTGCGGAGGATTTCGGAGCCGCTGCGGACGAAGATTGGACTGCTGCGGAACTTGCCGGGGTTGCTGCAGAAGATTTCGGGGCTGCCGCAGAGGAAGATTGGACTGTCGCGGAGCTTGCCGGGGTTGCTGCAGAAGATTTCGGAGCCGCCGCGGACGAAGATTGGACTGCTGCGGAACTTGCCGGGGTTGCTGCAGATGATTTCGGGGCTGCCGCGGAGGAAGATTTGGCGGTCGCGGACGAAGAGGCGGCCTTCACAGAAGATGAACTGCCAGCCACCTTGGCTGAAGAGGATTGGGCGGTCGCGGAACTTGCAGCTTTGGCAGAGGAACTCGACTGCTTAGCGGACGAGGAGCTCGCGGCTTTGACGGACGAGCTCGACTTGGCTTTGGAACTCGACGATTTCAGCAATTCACTCGGGTTAGTGTATGTGGAGGTTTTATCGTCGTTTATAGAAACTGTATTTGTGCCGGAATCTTCGGAACATCCGGAAAACGCAAGAGCTAGCGCGGCAATGGAGGCGCATTTTACCAAAGCAGATGTTTTAAACAAATTAATATTCATAATAACCCCTTACTTTTTTATTTAATATAATAATTGACTGGATTCCTCGCGCGGCTCGGAATGACGGAATGCAGCTAAATCCATCAGTCCACCCTACAATCCTCCCCCATATTTTACTATCTTTGGCGCCATGCTTAATGTTTCCAATGTCAGTCTTCAATATGGTAGCCGCATTCTCTTCAAGGAAGTGAATCTTTCCTTCAAGCGCGGCAATTGTTACGGTGTTATCGGCGCAAACGGTGCCGGCAAGTCAACCTTCCTCAAGATCCTTTCGGGCGAACTCGAACCGAACACGGGCGAGGTCACGAAGGACCCGGGCGAACGTATCGCCGTCCTCAAGCAGGACCACTTCGCCTACGAAAACAACACGGTTCTCGAAACTGTGATGATGGGTTTCCCGGAACTTTATGAACTGGGCAAAAAGCGCGACGAACTTTACGCGCTCCCGGAAATGACCGAAGAACAGGGCATGCAGGCGATGGAAATCGAGACTCGCTTTGGCGAAATCGGCGGTTACGAGGCCGACTCGAACGCCGCGGTGCTCCTCAAGGGTCTCGGCATTCCCGAAGAATTCCATTACAACTTGATGTCGGACCTCGATGGCGGCCAGAAGATTCGCGTGCTCTTGGCACAGGCCTTGTTCGGCAACCCGGACATTCTCTTGCTCGACGAACCGACGAACCACTTGGACTTGGAAACCGTCGGTTGGCTCGAAGATTACCTCGAACGTTTCGAGAATATCGTGATCGTGGTGAGCCATGACCGTCACTTTTTGAACGCAGTCTGCACGCACACTTGCGATATCGACTACGGCAAGATCAACATTTACGGTGGTAACTACGAATTCTGGTACGCGGCAAGCCAGCTCGCCCAGAAGCAGCGCAAGGACCAGAACCGCCGCGCCGAAGAAAAGATCGAAGAATTGAAGGCGTTCATCCGCCGCTTCGCCAGTAACGCCGCGAAGGCCAAGCAGGCCACCAGCCGCAAGAAGCTCCTCGACAAGATGACGGTCGAAGAGATGCCGGCCTCCAGCCGCAAGTTCCCGTGGGTGAACTTCAAGATGGACCGCGAACCGGGCAAGATTGTGCTCGAAGTCAAGGACGCCACGATCGATGGCGGCGACGGAATCATTTGCAAGGGCCTCAACTTCTCGCTCGGCAACCAGGACAAGGTCGCTCTCGTCGGCGAATTCGACACGCTCAAGACAGCGTTCTTCCAGCTCGTTGCCGAAGAAATCAAGTCTCCGGAAGGCGTGCTCAAGTGGGGCAACACCATCAGCTACAACTACTTCCCGAAGAACAACGACGCTTTCTTCAAGACGGACCTCTCCTTGGTGGATTGGCTGCGCCAGTACAGCAAGGAACAGGACGAAACGTTTATCCGCGGGTTCCTCGGCCGTATGCTCTTTACCGGCGAAGAGGCTTTGAAGAGCGCAAACGTGCTCAGCGGTGGCGAAAAGGTGCGCTGCATGCTTTCGAAGATGATGCTTTCGAATGCGAACTGCTTGCTCCTCGACGAACCGACGGCTCACCTCGACTTGGAAGCCATCACGGCTTTGAACAACGGTCTCAAGGCGTTCCAGGGTCCGGTCATCTTCTGCTCGCAGGACCATGAATTTGTCCAGACTGTCGCGAACCGCGTCTTGGAACTGACGCCGAACGGTGTTGTGGACCGCAGCATTACCTTCGACGAATGGCTCGAAACCAAGAAGACGAAGAAGAAGTAACCAGCCGCGGAGCGGCAATCCCATGCACCCGATTCGGCATTTCATCACGATTACCAAGCACAAGAACGAAGTTATGAAACTTTGTTTCAAGGCGGGTATCGGGTGGCAGGGGCTGTTACACGATCTTTCGAAGTACAGCCCCACCGAATTTATTCCGGGCGCCAAATACTACACGGGCAAGGAATCGCCGAACAACGGAGAGCGTCGCGACACGGGCATGAGCCTCGCATGGATGCACCACAAGGGGCGCAACAAGCACCACTTTGAATTCTGGTACGATTACGACATGAATACAAAGAAAATCGTGCCGATGGACATGCCCGACCGCTACATCAAGGAGATGTTCTGCGACCGCGTGGCGGCCTCCAAGACGTACGGCAAGGAAACTTATACGCAAGAATCGCCGCTCCTGTACTTGACCAAGAGCACTGCGCACGAGAAAATGACTGAAACGACTTACAAGAAGTTGTTGTTCTTGCTTCAAAAACTCGCGAAAGACGGTGAAAAAGAAACGCTTCGGTTCATGCGGCATTGCAAGGAACTGCCGACGGAATAAAGCCACTTAATCGACTGTCGCAATACGGGAAAACTTAAGTTCGGGAATGCGTGAACCCTTGCGGGCAACCGCGCAAAAAAGTATATTTGTAAAAATCACTGGATCCTTCCACCTACGGTGTCAGGATGACAAATCCAGAGAAAAAGTATATTTAAAGGAGATGCCCGCTCGGAGGCGGGCATGACATTAATGAACCGCGATTGTTCGCGGCACACTTGAACGGAAAGGCAAATTATGGAACTTGGAAGAATCAACCGCGCTCGCGTCGAATCCATCACACCGCAAGGTTACTACCTGGAACTTGAAACCGGTGGAAGCGTGCTCCTCCCCGGCAATCGCAACAAATTCACGCTCGTCGAAGGCGAAATCATCGACGTGTTCGTCTATACGGACTCCGAAGACCGCCCCATCGCCACGCTCGACAAGCCGCTCGCGCAAGTGGGCGAATTCGCCGTGCTCACGGTGAAAGAAGTGAACCGCGTGGGCGCATTTTTGGACTGGGGCCTCAACAAGGACTTGTTCCTCCCCTTCAAGCAACAGCTTGGCGAATTGCAGAAAGGCGACCGCTGCGTTGTATTCGTGCTCGAAGACGAAAAGAGCGGGCGCATCATCGCCACCGAAAAAATCAAGAGCTTTATCGATCCGGACACGAACGACTTGCACATCGGCCAGCGCGTGGAGCTTGCCGCTTACGAAGTCACGCCCGATTACGTCGATTGCCTCGTCGATTACCGCTACACGGGCCGCCTCATGGTGACTCCCGGCATGGAACGCATCTACATCGGCGACACGATGCCCGGATTTATCCAGCGTTTCACGAGCGACGGAAAGATTACGCTCAACTTGACTCCGGTCGGCTACAAGGGCATGATGAAAAGCGAAAGCCCCAACACAATCATGCAGAAGCTCGAAGAAGCAGGCGGATTCCTCCCCTACGGCGACCACTCCGACCCAGAAACAATCCGTCGCGAGTTCGGCATGTCCAAGAAGGCGTTCAAGAAGATTATCGGAGCGCTTTTCCGCGAAGAAAAAATCGTCATCGAAGAAGACGGGATTCGCGCGGTTTAATCAATAAAATGACTCTATAAAGAAAGCCGCGATTTGCGGCTTTCTTCATTTTTTTAGAAGTTCACTTCGTCGGCGTTCAGAACGCGGATTTCGATGCGGCGGTTGGCGCGGCGCCCCATTTCGGTCGAATTGTCCCCTTTCGGGCGGCTCGGGCCATAGCCCACAGCAGTCACGCGTTCCGCCTCGATTCCGTTCTCGATCATGTAATCGCGGACGCTGTTCGCCCTATCTTCTGAAAGTTGCTGGTTCAGTTCAGCACCGCCCTCACTGCTCGTGTGGCCTTCCACTTCGACCTTGGCCTTCGGGTTGCGCTTCAGACCCGCTATAGCGGCGTTCAAAGTTTTCAATGAATTCGGAACAAGTTCGGCACTCCCCGCCTTGAACGTGACACCCGTGAGTTCAGAACGCGTATCGTCAAAGACAACCGTGATGCCGCCCGTGCTCGCCGTACGCGACACATACGGGGTTTCGCCACATTCGAACGGTCCCGTCAGGCTTTCGCAGAGAATCGTATAAGTATCTTCACGCGGAATATGGAAGCTCGCTTCGCCGTACATATCCGTCGTGATGACAACCTTTTTACCCTTGTTCTGCCCCACAAACGTGAGCTTCTTTTTCACATGCGGGACATCGTCGTTGTTCGTGTATGTCACATTCAAAACGGCATGCGTCTTGTTCGGCGCCAAACTGCCAGCCATCGCAAAAGACGATGCGACCAACGCCGACAGCGCAATACGGGAAACCAATCTCATTCTTTCACTCCAATCGTGATATTATTTATTGTACCCCAAAAATAAAAAATGAACAGAGGTGTTTCAAAATTATCTTTAAATATTTTGTGATTTTTCTAAATTTGCGCCCGGACGACATTAATGGAGTAACCTAATGAACTTCAAAATATTCACAAGCGCACTTTTAGCCGCAGGCATGGCCACCGCCGCCTTCGCAGCAGACGGAGAATTCAGCCTCAAAGGAAACGTGCAGACGCAGGCAACCAAGATGGTTGCCGATGACAGCAGCAACTTCAGCTCGCTCTGGGTCCGAGCCAACGTGGGCGGCCAGTACAAAAGCGAAAACCTCGACGGACTTATCATGTTGCGCATTTTTGCCCCGCAGGTCGGCAACAAGATTCTCGCAGACCTCTACTGGGCAAACTACAAATGGAATTTCGAGAACTACAAACTGAATCTCAAAATCGGTCACTGGAAAACGGACTGGTCCCAATCCACCCACTTCGGTACATACATCGACAAGGCGCTTACAGCACGCGGTCTTTGGATGCGCGACTACTCCCATGACGCTATCGAATTTGGCTGGCAAACAGGCATTTCCCAGTTCAACGCGATGTTTGCCACCAGGGACACCAAGGCAAATACCGGCTACCTCCGCTTCGAAGAAGACCTGAAATTTAACAGCCTTGACATTCCGCTCGAATTGAAGCTCGCCTACCGAGTCAATGCTATCGACCGCATACAAAATACAGCAGCCCTCACCCATCACATTGCGACTTACATCAGCTACAGTTTTTCACCGGCTCTCCGCGTTTACGGTGAATTCGCCAACATCCACACACAAGATGATGGCATAAAAATGAATAAGAAACCCAGGAACTACGTAGCACCCGAAAGCAGCTACTTGATTCAAGATAAAACATATAATCCGTTCTACTTCGGTCTTGAATTCACACCGAAGGAAGGCCTCTTGAACACGCTTATGAGCAGCCTTTATATTGAATGGGAACGCATCGGTGACCGTCAAAAAGTCCACATTTCCAAAGATAAAATGGATGACTGGGCATGGGTTTTCGCATGGGCAAAGAAAGTCGGCAAGTCAAAACTCCAGTTCAGCCTCTACAGCGGAAACGAAATCAGCGACCTCGGGCTTGCATTCCGCCTGACGACAACGTTCAAGTAATAATAAGCACTTAAAACGCGCGGGACATTAACAGCAATTTAAACAGCGCGCAGTTCGCATAAAGCATTTGAAGCCAGGGAACCAACCCCTGGCTTTTATATAATGTCCCTGGATCCTTCGCATACGCTCAGGATGACGAAAAAAAATAAAAACGGCCAACTTTTCGTTGGTCGTTTTTAGTACCCCCAAGCGGACTCGAACCGCTGTTGCGGGAATGAGAATCCCGAGTCCTAGGCCACTAGACGATGGGGGCAAGCGCGGCACATTATAGCAAATTAAGCGTATTCCGTCAACTGATAATTGAATTTATTAGCTGACGGTCAGCAATGCCGCATTCTGCCCACTAATCTCTATAGTAGAGGTCGAGATTGCTCTTGACCGGCGTAGAAGCTTCAAGATTCGTGACGAAGTCGTTGAATGCAGTCATCATGCCAAAGCGGTAAGCGTTATCGACATCCTGCTTGATGGCTTCTTCGACTTCTTCAACCTTCGGCGTCTTCTTGGAAACGACCTTGACCATCACGGCACCATTTTCGGCAACAACCGGAGCGGTCCATTCGCCGACCTTGGCCTTGCTCAAGACCTTTCCGAGTTGAGGATTGCCGTAGCCGAAGCCAGGAACAAAGCCATCGACAGAAGAATTCTTGGTTTCGAGTTCAACCTTTTCGATTTCGGTCTTTGCTGCGGAATCCGTCGGGTTCCAAGCCTTCACCTGGGCTGCGACAGAATTCAAGTAGATTTCGGCAGCCTTGCCAGCCTTCTGCTTGAGAAGAGATTCCTTGATATCGTTGTAGAACAGCGGGAGGCTGCGTTCACCGGCCTTGAAGGAACCGACCTTCTTGGCGATAGCGACCCACTTGTTGTTCTTGAGAACGCTGGAAATTTCGCTTTCTTCGTCCGGGAGGTTTTCATTCGGCCATGCAAAGGCAGCCAAGCCTCTGATATAACCGAGGGAAGCGATGTTGCCATCACGCGGAACCCATTCGGAAACCTTGACTTCAAGGCCACGGGCCTTAGCTTCAGTGGCCAAATCAGAACCGGCATCGACATCCTTCTTGATATTCGAGAGAATCTTTTCGAGGCTGTCAATCGTATTAGAAGAAGCCGTCACCGTGAGGAGAATATGGCCAACCTTGACCTTTTCGACTTCGCCCTTGTCATTCTTCACGTTACCATAAGACTTGATGATGTGGTAACCGAACTGAGAACGAATCGGTTCAGAAATCTTGCCGGAATCAAGAGCGAAAGCGGCATCTTCGAACGGCTTGACGTAAGTACCACGACCGACAAAGTCATCACTCAAGACACCACCCTTTTCGGCGCTACCCGGATCTTCGGAAGAAACGCGAGCCATATCTTCGAACGTCGTCGTCGAAGAAGAATCCGTCAGCTGGTAGTAAAGCGTCATGGCATATTCGCGGATGCTAGCATCGTCGCCAGCAGTCGCTTCGACCGGGATGGAAACGTACTGGAACTGAGCTACGTCCTTTTGCACAAAGAAACTGTCGAGGGCGTGTGCCTTGAAATAACCGGACGCCATCACGCTATCCACGGAATTGCTATCCACAACAAATGCAGAATTCGGGGCGACCGCCACCTGCAGTTCGTAATCCGTCATGCGGCGTTCGACAGCCCACTTGGCTTCAAGGGAAGTCGGGTGGACGGAAGCGCTGACCAAAGCCTGAAGCTGACGAGCAGGAATGGTGTTGTTCTTCATTTCGTCTTCGAGCATGAGCATGGCGCTCCAGCGGTAAGCCGCCTGCGTTTCGATCCATGCGTCATAATCGGCCTTGTTGAAGGTCGTGTCCGTAAGGAACTTCGGGAGAGAAGCGATGTAAGCCTGAGAACGCTGCATCAAGTCTTCCTGAGAGGTAGCCTGCTGCTGGATGGCATAGAGGCGAGCCTGGGCTTCTTGAACCAAACGGGCACGGACGGCATCGGAATTGCGCTTGAACTCATTCTTGAGTTCAGCAACCGAGGCTCTCAGTTCGGCCTTTTCAAACTGTTCGGCAAAAAGCGCCTGACGGACGAAACTCGAAAACACCTGGCTGCGCAGCTGCGAATACTGTTCGTCGTCCAAGTGCTGATTCTGATACTGGTTCTGCACGATCATCTTCACGCGAGAATCGAAGTCAGTATAAGAAATCTTGGTGTCATTGACGATACCAATAGGATAGCTATGTCCTTGATTCGGAACACGGTCCATCGCCAAAAGACCGATGGCGATACCTGCCGCAAAGATCACAATTACCCACTTGGCTTTTTCATTAATCCACGTTAACATAGGGACAACTCCATTAAAATTTTGTCGCGTGAAAAATAGCAAAAAAAAATGTTTTCATTTTATTTTATCGCAATTAAAGCCAAATATAATGCCGAAAAGCCCTATTTTTTCTATTTATGGGATAAAAAAATACATCAATTCCTTTGGAGTATCTCATGTACGATATTTTGGTTTTGGGCGCAGGCATTTCTGGATTAAGTGCAGCCCTCCATGCAGCAGAAAAAGGCTTTCACGTAGTCATATTAACCAAAGGAGCTAAGCCGGACGGTTCATCGAACTATGCACAGGGTGGCATCGCCACCGTGACCGAAAAGACAGACAAATTCGAGTTCCACATCGCCGACACGCTCGAAGCGGGCGCAGGCCTCTGCAAAAAAGAACCTGTCAACATTTTGACCAAGAGCGGGCCTGCAACCATCAAGCAGCTCGTCAAGTGGGGCGTCCAGTTCACTCCGTCGCCCGAAGACAAGACGCAATTCGACCTCCACCTCGAAGGCGGACACAGCCACCACCGCATTTTGCACGCCGCGGACCTCACCGGCAAGGAGATTATGCGTGCGCTCCTCTGTGAGCTTCACAAGCAAAAGAAAATCGACTACCTTGAAAACTGCTATATCAAGGATTTGATTTGCGAAGGCGAAGGCAAGAACAAGCGTTGCGTTGGCGCCAAGGTCATCCACCAGAAGACAGGCGAAGTCGAAAGCATCTACGCCAAGGCGACCATCCTTTCGACCGGTGGCGCAGGCCGCATTTGGCAATACACGGTTTGCCCGCCCGACAGTTGCGGTGACGGCATGGCCATTGCCGCACGCGCAGGCGCCGCTTTGCAAGACATCGAGTTCATGCAGTTCCACCCGACAAGTTTGTACGCACCGAGCTTCAAGAAGCCCTTCCTCATTTCCGAAGCGGTACGCGGTTTCGGCGGCATCCTCAAGAACGACAAGGGCGAAGAATTCATGAACCAAGTGCACCCGCTGCACTCCCTCGCCCCGCGTGACATCGTCGCTCGCGCTATCCACAGCGAAATGCAGCGCCTTGGCAAGGACCACATGTTCATCGACCTTTCTGGCCGTACCCCGAAGGACATCAAGAGCCACTTCCCGCACATTTATTCCAAGTGCATGGATGCCGGCATCGATATCACCAAGGAATGGATTCCAGTCGTTCCGGCAGCCCACTACATGTGCGGCGGCGTCCTCGTGGATACCTGGTCCCGCACCGAAATCAAGGGACTTTATGCCTGCGGCGAAGTTGCAGCAACGGGTGTGCATGGAGCAAACCGCCTCGCCTCGAACTCGCTTTTGGAAAGCGTCGTATTTGCCATCCGCGCCGTCGAAGACATCGACAAGAACGGCTTGACCAAGGATAAACTAAGCACACCCAAGCCCAAGAAAGAAACGGTAAGTTTCACGAAGGCCGCCTACTGGCGCAAGCGCAAGAAACAGCTCCAGGACATGATGTGGACGCACTGCGGCATCGTACGCACGGTTGCAGGCCTCAACCAAGGTCTCAAGGTCATTGACGAACTCCAAAAAGATGTCGATGCAGCCATCAAGAACAAAGAAACTGAAAACTTGCACTTCCTCGAATTCCTGAACGCGCTCCAAGTTTCCAAGATGATTCTCATTGCCGCGCTCCGTCGCAAGGAATCCCGCGGGCTTCACTACATTCTAGACTACCCCAACCAGGACCCGAAAACGAAGCACCAAAGCATTTATCTGAGCGACAAGAAATAAATCATTTTCTATATAGGAACGCATGGAAGAGCTCAAGGCAACACAGTCCAGAAAGAAAGTCAAGGATCAACTACCGTCAAAGATTGGCGGGTACAAACCGATACAAGCATTAAACAGCGGTGCCATGGGAAGCTTGTGGCTTTGCAGAGACCCGTCGCTGGACCGTCTCGTCGTCGCAAAGAGACTGAACGCGAACTTGAACCAGCAGGACATCTACATCAAGAGGTTCCTGCAAGAAGGCAGCATTCTCGCCCACTTGAACCATCCGAACATACTCCAGCCTTACGCCCTCTGGAAAGACAGCGACGGCAACTATACAATGTCGATGGAGTACATACAAGGTTCAAGCCTCAAGGATTTGCTCTTGAGAAACAAGCGACCGCCCATCTGGGTCGTCGAAACTATCCTCTACGAACTTTTAAGCGCACTGAGCCACGCCCACCGCAACGGGGTCACGCACCGCGACCTCAAGCCCGCAAACATGATGATTGACAAGGACGGGCGTCTGCGACTGCTCGACTTCGGCATCGCCCACACCGAAACGCCGCTCGAAATCGGCAAGGAACTCACGCAGACCGGTTGCATCATCGGCACCGCTGCCTACATGAGCCCGGAACAAATCATGGGCGAAAAAGTCAATTACGCAAGCGACCTCTTTAGCGTAGGCATCATTGCAAGCGAAATGCTCATCGGCGAGAACCTGTTCCGCGGCAAGGACTTCGAAGAAACCCGCGAAAACATCCTCAAGATGAAATTCAAGCTGGAAGTATTCCCGGACGATGTTCCCAAGCCGTTGCGCAAATTCGTGCTGAAACTCCTGAACAAACGGGCAAGCAAGCGTCCGTCTTCGGCATGCGATGCCGCCAACGAGCTGGCCGACCTCATGCACGAATACCCGCGAGACATGACCCCGTACATCGCCGAATGGGCCGATGCAGTGAACGAGGACCAACCGACAGATTCTATCATATCCCCTAAGCCGCAAAAAACTACATTTAAGTATGGAATAGGATTCTTACTTGGAGTTTTAGTCGCTACGGTGGTTTTTATAGCCATCTAGCACGTGGTCTAGAAGGATTAGTCCAATGAATTGGATAGACATTGCATGCCTTGCCTGCCTCATCATTTTGGGGGTTATCGGTTATTGGCGAGGATTGTTGAACAGCGTATTCAGACTATGCGCATGGGTTTTTGCAATTTTTGGCGCTTATTTTGCCCAAAAGATTTTTGGCGATTACGTTATACAGAACTTTACGTTCAGTGACTTTACCGCTCGACTCATTTGCACCTGCATAGGTTTCTTGATTCCCTTCTTACTGTTCTCGTTTATAGGGCATGTGGTCGGAGATTCTATCAAGGATACGATTGTCGGAAAAACAAACCACATTTTAGGGATGCTCTTTGGGTTCCTCAAAGCGTCCATTATTTGCTTTGCGTTTCTCTTCATCTTGCACCTTCTCCCCGTAGAAGGGAACCTCAAGGAAACAAGGAACAACGCCATCGCTTACAGCATTTGCAAGTCCGCCATCGTAGCGATGGGATATTCCTCCGACGAAGTGGATCTCCGTCAAATGGCCAAGGAAAAAGCAAGCGAACTTACAAAGACGATTACGGACAAAGCAAAAGGTTCTACCGAAGAGACCGCGGATTCGCTCAAAAGCGCCGCCAAAAATGCCGCGGATAGTGTAGCAACCAAAGTCACAGAAACTGCCGAAAAGGCAAAAGACGCCGCCATTGCCGCCAAGGACGCCGCTATAAAGACCTTTGAAGGCGAAAAGTCTAGCGCCCCCAAAGATTCAAGCAAAGTCAAGAAATAAAATTGGCAAAAAAAAACAAATCAGTTTCATTAGCGCCTCGCTAGCCGTGACGCGCATTCGCATGCGTCGCGGAGAATTTCTTCTTCCCCATCGACGTGGCGGCCACGCATCACAAACTTGCCGTTGCACATCACGGAATCTATCGCGCTTGAATTTGCGGAATAGACCCAGTTGCTATACACATTATAGCACGGCACCATGCGTTCGTTGTTCAAGTCTATCAGCAAGCAGTCGGCAAGACTGCCTTCCGCAATACAGCCTGCGTTGATTCCGAAGAACTGCGCGACATTGCACGTCGCCATTTTGAGGGCATCTTCGGCAGGGAGCGTTTCTGCTGTTCCCAGATACTTGGCCAAAAGCGCCATCGTCTTCATTTCTTCTTGCATGTCGAGATTGTTGTTCGACGAATCACCATCTGTCCCGAGGCCAAGCTTTAGACCATCTTTGAGCATTTCGGCAATCTGCGGAATACCGCTGTTCAGTTTCATGTTGGAGCACGGATTCAAAATGGCAGTTGCACCCGATTCCGCAAAAATCTTGCGGTCAGACGGTGTGAAATGAGTGCAGTGCGCTGCTGAAAAGTTTTCATCTAGCCCGTCCAAACGTTGCCAGAACTCCACCGGAGTGCAGTTGTATTTTTCTTCGCATTCCTTGATTTCAGTCATCGTTTCGGACAAATGAGTATGAATCTTGTAATGTTCGGAATGAGCAAGTTCAATGAGTTCCGCAGTTTTCTTGTCGCCCACCGTATAAATCGCATGTGGCATTACTACAAGTTGCACGCGTTCTGATTCACCCGTATGATTCTTCAAGAATTCGATGTTTCCTGCCCAAGCTTCCGGTGACATCAGCGATTCCGCGAACGTAACGCCAATCGCAGCACGGATTCCCATTTCTTCGACAACGCGCATCGTCTGCTCGCGATGCCAGTACATGTCCGCAAAAAACACCGTTCCCGACTTAATCATTTCGAGAACAGCCAAACGGCTACCGACACGAATATCCGCATCAGTCAATTTAGCTTCTGTCGGCCAAATGTATTCGCGGAGCCATTTGCCAAGTTCCATGTCGTCAGCAAAGCCGCGCAACAGCGACATCGCCGCATGCGTATGGCCATTATAAAACGCGGGCATAATCGCGAAATGCGAACAATCGACGATTTCAGCGCCATCGTAGTCAGACAGTTCCAGCGGACGCGTAACCTTTTCAAAAAGATTACCGACAATCAAGATGTCGCGCTTTGCACCATCGAAGAAAACGGATTTTAGAATAGTCTTTTTTTGCATAGCGAATATCCGACACAATAACCGGAACGACAATCTAGTTAACGTTCCTCTAGCAGTTTCTTCACGGAGAAAGCAAAATCCTGCAAGCTCGGGTCTCGCGCACCCATCAGCAAAATCGTGTCGCCGGGTTCGGCGTACTCAAGCATTTTCTTTGCGCACTCGTTGCGGTCGGCGATGTAAATGGCCTCGCAACCCTTGAGAATCAAGTCATCCGCAAGGTCGCCTGCGCTAATGTCACGCGTGACCGTTCCGCCAGCGTAATAGATTTCACTGAAGAACATCACATCGTTTTTGCGGTCAAAATCCATATCCATCGGGCGAAGCGTCTTTGCAATAAATTCAACTAAGTCCTTGCGCAAGAATCGCGTCGGGCCAAAGCCATGCGGCTGGAACCAAGCAATCACGCGGCCGACCGTAAAGTCTTGTGCGCTTTTGATGCTTGCGGCAATTTTCGCCGGATTGTGAGCAAAGTCATCGACAAGCGTAATGCCGTTAAACGTTCCGAGAATTTGGTGACGGCGGAACACGCCCGGGAAAGACGAAAGCGCATCGGCACATGTATGGAGCGAAACACCGGCGCGAAGCGCAGCAGCCGTCGCGGCCAAAGCATTTTCCATATTATGTTTGCCCGGCATCGGAATCTCGAACTTCACAAGTTCGTTGCCATGGCGAACGCGGAACTGGATATGCGTCCCGACGGCCCTAAAGTCAATCCCCTGAACACTCACGTAACTTTCATAACCAAAGTCAAATTCACGACCAGCGCTAAACTTCTTTGCGAGCGGGTGTGCATCGTTCACAATCAAGATGTGACCTGCACTCAAAACATTCTGACTGAATTTCAAGAAAATTTGTTCGAGTTCCGCAATTTCTTTGTGGTCTTTGTCGATGTTCAGAATGACGCCAATTTCCGGTTCATAGCGAACAAGCGTTCCATCGCTTTCATCAACTTCGGCAACAAGCCACTGCCCCTTGCCACTCACGGCGTTACCAATCTTACCTTGAGCCTGCAAGTTCACGAGGCCAGCGCCCGTCATCACGGACGGCTGAAGTCCAGCGTAGTCGAGAATGTGGTAAACCATCGCGGTCACCGTTGACTTTCCGCTTGTCCCGCTAATCGCAATCGTGCGCGCTTCCTTTGAAATCTTCGCGAGCATTTCGCTGCGGTGCATCACCGGGACGCCAAGTTCCTTCGCACGCTTCAAATCCGGGTTCGTATCTTCGATAGCAGTGCTCACCACGACTGCGGTAAGACCTTCGACAACGCCGGAACCATCCTGCGCAAAGCACTTGATTCCGCAATCTTCGAGTTGGCTCATGACAAGCGGCTTCTCGGCTTTTCCGTTGAGGAACTCGCCGAACTGACGGTCGCTACCGCTCACAGCAACGCCCTTGCCCACCAAATACTGCGCGATGGCACTCATGCCCACGCCCGCAACACCGATAAAGAAGTATGAATTCATGATTAGGTTTTAGGTTATAGGTTTTAGGGATTAGGTTTTAGGTTAAAGTCACACGCACAAGTGCATCGATAACAGGCGGCGAAGCCGCGATTTTTACTCCTACCACCTGTTACCTATGACCTATTACCTACTCAAGCAGTTCCGGGTCGATTGTGGGTTCGTATCCTGGTTCGACGAAATCTTCCGGGGCGATTCCCTTGCGGCGAGCGGCCTTCATCTGCTTGATGAGTTTGCGTTCAGCAGCCACAGCACGACGTTTTGCAGCTGTCTGAGCCTTTTCAGCAAGGCGCTGAGCACGTGTCTTGCGTTCCTTCACTGGAGCGGCTTCATCCGGCGAAATTTCAAGCGGTTCATCGTATTCGTCAAATTCATCATCTTCGTCAAAACGAATCTGCGCATCGAAATCGCGGAAGCCTTCGTCTTCGTCATACACAGGCGCCGACGCCGGACATTCCTTTTTCAAGAGCTTGAGCACATTTGCAAACGGTTCTTCCATCGGCACTTTGAACGTAAGTTTCTTGTTCGTGCGCGGATGGATGAGTTCAATCTTCACGGCCTGCAAAAGCTGCGCCGGAGCAATTTCAAGAACCTTCTCGGCCACCGGCTTCATCAGAGGCGGCACGCGGTTCAAGCTTTCATCGCGACCATCGTAAAGCGGATCGCCCACGACCGGATGCCCCGTGTAACGGCAATGCACGCGAATCTGGTGCGTACGACCCGATTCCAATTGCAATTCCAAAAGCGTTGCAATCGCAAAGAACTGCTTTGCCGTATAATGCGTGCGGCTTTCCTTACCGCCCTTCACCACCGCCATCTTGAGGCGATTCTTCGGGTTACGGCCAATCGGAGCGTCAATCGTTCCTTCGAGGTCACGCGGGCAGCCCCACACAAGCGCATTATACGTGCGGTGGAGCGTACGCGTTTCAAGCTGGTGCGCCAAATGCCTGTGAGCCACATCGTTTTTGGCGACCACCATAAGCCCCGGCGTATCCTTGTCCAGACGATGGACAATCCCCGGACGGAGCGGACCGTTCACGGTCGAAAGATTTTCCTTGAAATGATGCAAAAGCGCAGCGGCAAGCGTTCCCTTGCTCACACCATTGCCCGGATGCACGACCAAATTGCGAGGCTTGTTGATGACTACGATATCGTCATCTTCGTACACAATGTCTAGCGGAATATCTTCGGGTTCAAGCGTCGAAGATTCCTTCTCGATCATCTTTTCAACGACAACCGTCATCCCCGTTTCTACGCGGAAGTTCTTCACGACTTTGCCACCGCCGACCTTGACCTCGCCCGCTTCAATCAGCTTCTGCACGTCCGTGCGGGAGACATTTTCCATAACGCCGACAAGGAACTTGTCGATACGTTCACCATTATGTTTTTCTTCTACGATGTAATTCATTTTTCGGGATTAGGTTTTATGTGTTAGGCGGGATTTCTTTAGCATTCTTCTCGGCTTCTTTTTCTTCCTTAATTTGCTTGTGAAGTTTGCTCAACAATACTGGTGACAAAATCACGAATGCAACGCCGACAGTCACGAACGAGTCCGCCACGTTGAACGTCGGGAAACGCGTCATGATAAAATCCGGGAAATCGCAGTCGATAAAATCCACCACCTGTTGCATACGCATACGGTCGATGAAGTTTCCGACAGCACCACCGAGAATCATCACGACACCCATACGGCTCAAGTAATCGCGCTTGTCGATGG
>JAEEGJ010012621.1_pt1 | contig 20821 bp, 11 predicted proteins | sample 8958761 | NCBI WGS metagenome assembly JAEEGJ01 (sample SAMN16246546, study PRJNA631951) | gut metagenome | biome: gut microbiome; feature: rumen; material: RS-attached | host: Bos | place: Iran: Karaj | collected 2018-10
GGGGAGTGCTTTGAGGACACGGAGATCGCTGCGCTGCTGAACCGTCATTTTATCTCCGTTAAGGTTGACAAAGAGGAGCGCCCGGACATTGACAGCGTCTATATGCGCGTGTGTCTGGCCTTCACGGGCAGCGGCGGCTGGCCGACCAGCATCTTTATGACAGCGGATCAGAAGCCGTTTTTTGCCGGGACGTATTTCCCCAAGGTCAGCCGCGGCGGTATGTACGGTCTGCGAGAGCTTTTGACGGTGATCGCCGAACAGTGGAAAACAAACAGATCCGCGCTGCTCGATCAGGCGGAGCTCCTGCTCCGTACGCTGCAGGATGCAGGTCGGCCGGAAAACGCGAAAGCGGACGATCTGCCGGAAAAAGCATTCCAGGCATTCGCCCGCGATTATGATTCTGTATATGGCGGCTTTGGCGGTGCGCCAAAGTTCCCTGCGGCGCACAACCTGCTGTTTCTGCTTGCCTACGGGCGCGAACGGAGACAGAGGTACGCAGCGGAAATGGCGGAACAGACGCTCCTGCACATGGTTCGGGGCGGTCTGTTCGATCACGTCGGCGGCGGCTTCTGCCGGTACGCTACCGACCGGAAATTCCTGACGCCGCATTTTGAAAAGATGCTCTATGACAACGCCCTGCTGATCCCGGCCTTATGCGCGGCCGGGCAGGGTACGACCGACGAGAAACTGAAAGGGCTCCTGCTTTCCGCAGCCCGGAAAACGGGGGACTACGCGCTGCGGGAGCTGGCTTCACCCGAGGGCGGCTTCTACAGCGCGCAGGACGCGGACAGCGAGGGCGAGGAGGGCAAATATTATCTCTTCACGCCGCAGGAGCTTACCGCGCTGCTGGGAGCGGAAGCAGGGCAGGCCTTTTGCCGTCATTATGATATTACGCCCGACGGCAATTTCGCCGGAAAAAGCATCCCGAACGAGATCAGGAGCGACCCGTACGACCGTTCTCTTGCGCCGTATCTGCCAAAGGTACTGGCCTATCGACAAAACCGCTCGGTGCTGAACACGGATCACAAAATCCTGACCGCCTGGAACGGTTTGATGATCGCAGCCCTTTGCGTGTTATACCGCACGACGCGGGAGGAAGCCTATCTTCTCGCCGCAAAAAAGGCGGACGCATTTCTGAAACGAGCCCTCCGGGAGGGCGGCACAGTCTACGCGAGCTTTGCAGGCGGACGGCGGGGAAGCAAGGGCTTTTTGGATGATTACGCCGCCCTTGCCTCGGCGCAGCTTGAACTCTACGGCGCAACGCTGGAGGAATCCCGCGTGACAGACGCGGAAGCCCTCTGTCACACAGTCCTTCAGCGCTTTTCCGACGCTGAAAACGGCGGCTTCTTTTTGACTGCCGCGGATGCAGAGCGCCTGCTGCTTCGCGCAAAGGAGCTATCTGACGGCGCAATGCCCAGCGGAAACTCCCTGATGGCGTGGAATCTGACGCGTCTGTATCAGATCACACAGAAGGACGAATGGCGCATCGCCGCCGAGCAGCAGCTCTCCTTTCTGGCGTCCGCTGCGGCAGCGTATCCGGCGGGCTTTGCAATGACCATGCTTGCGCAGCTTGTCCATGACGGCCCGACGACGCTGACGGTGGTTTCTCCGCAGGATTCCGAGCTCCGATCGCTGCCCTTTGTCATGCTGCCGGAATCGGTCGTGCGCGTCCTGCGGCAGCCGACGGCGGAATACCCGCTGCGGAACGGATCGACGACCTGGTATCTTTGCAGCGATCACCGGTGTATGCCGCCCACGAATCAGCTTGCGGAAATCGTCGCAAATCTGAATCATCTGAACACGTGAGGAGAAACGCAATGGAATCCATTTGGAGCAAAAGCTGTCAGATCGAGCCGCGCCCGAGGCTTCGGGAGGATCTGCACTGTGAAATCGCCGTCATCGGCGCGGGGATGGCGGGGCTCTTGTGCGCTGATGCGTTCCGGCGCGACGGGCATGAGGTGGTGGTTCTGGAGGCGGACCGGATGGCAAGCGGTCAGACGCGCAATACCACGGCAAAAATCACGTCGCAGCACGGGCTGATCTACAGTCGGCTGCGCTCCACGCTCGGGTCGGTTGGCGCAGCAGCCTACGCTGCCGCGAACGAGGCTGCGATCCGCGAATACAGGCGCATGGTGGAGCAGGACGGCATTGACTGCGACTTCGAGGAAAGCTGCGCCTATGTCTACGGCAAGCATCTGCAAGCGCTCAGGATGGAGGCAGAGGCGGCAAAATCACTCGGCCTTCCCGCAGAGTTCTTAGAGAATCTTGAAACGCCGCTGCCCGCCGCCGGCGCGGTTCGTTTTTCCGGGCAGGCGCAGTTTCACCCGCTGAAGTTTCTGCGCGCCGTTTCTCAGCCGCTGACGGTCTACGAACAGACGCGGGTGCAGGCCGTGGACGGAACGGTATTACAGACCGCGCAAGGAACGGTCCGCGCCGAGAAGGTCGTCTTTGCCTGCCACTATCCGTTCCTCCGGCTCCCCGGGCTGTACTTCACGCGGCTGCATCAGGAGCGTTCCTACGTTCTGGCGTTGGAAACCGCGGAACCGGCGGAGGGGATGTGGATCGGCTCCGGTGTGGAGAAGCTCTCCCTGCGGCACTATAAAAACCTGCTTCTGCTTGGCGGCGGCGGACACCGCACCGGCGAGAACAGCGCAGGCGGCAAATACGCCATGCTCCGGGAGAAGGCGAAGGAGCTGTTCCCGGACGCAAGGGAGGTCGCCCACTGGTCGGCCCAGGACTGCGTCACGCCGGACGGCGTCCCCCTCATCGGGCAATACAGCGCCGGACGGCCGGATTGGTACGTGGCAACCGGCTTTGGAAAGTGGGGAATGAGCTCGTCGATGGTCGCGGCGCAGCTTCTGCGGAGGCTGATCGCCGGAGAGCAGCCGCCGGAGGCAACGGTCTTTGACCCCGGCCGCTTCCGCGCCGGGGTGCTTGCCGGGCTCTCAAAGGAGGGCGGGCATGCCGTGAAGAATCTCGCCAGAACCTTCTTCTCGATTCCGAAGAAAACCGCAGAGCAGCTTCCGCCCGGTCACGGCGGCGTGGTGCGGTTGAACGGGAAAAAGGTCGGCGCATACAGGGCAGAGGACGGAACGCTTGCTGCGGTAAGCGTCCGCTGCCCGCATCTGGGCTGTCAACTGGCATGGAACCCGGACGAGCAAAGCTGGGACTGTCCCTGCCACGGCTCCCGTTTTGACTGCCGGGGAAACCTGATCTCCGGGCCCGCGCAGTCGAACGTCACGCAAGGATAAACAGATCGGAACAGCATGCCGACCGGATAAACGAAAAGCTCCCCATTCCGGGGAGCTTTTCGTCAAAGGCAGACTCATGGCGCTCAGAAAATAATTGCAAGGTTTCCCACGGCTCCGTCCTTCTTTTGATCAGAACGCCTGTCATTTGAAAGATCGACGCCGCACTGACTGCCGAACGTTTCCCTTCAAGCGGGAGCCTTATTTCAGCTTGGCGTATGCTTCGGCGTCTACGGCCTCCAGCCATTCGGCGCGGGTTTCTTCGCCCGCCACCTCGATCGCCAGATGGGAGAACCAGGAATCCGCCGCAGCCCCGTGCCAGTGCTTGATCCCGGCGGGGATATTGACGACCGTACCCGGCGTCATCTCTACCGGCTCCTCGCCCCAAGCCTGATACCAGCCCCTTCCGCCGACACAGATCAGCAGCTGGCCGCCGCCGGACTTGGCGTGATGGACGTGCCAGTTGTTGCGGCAGCCCGGCTCGAAGGTCACGTTGAAGATGGACACCTGGGTTTCGGACACCGGAGCCAGATAGCTCTGCCCCACGAAGAACTGCCCGTAGGGATTGGGCTCCCCGATCGGGAAGATAATCTCATTTTGATAGCGGTCCTTCTCGGTCAGCTCCGGCTTCTCCTCATTCCAGACCTCCTTCGCCAGACGGAACACCGCCCAGCCCTTGGGCCAGCCCACATACATGGTGGCGTGGGTGATGATGGCGGCGATCTCCTCCCTGGTGACCCCGTGCGCCTTGGCGTTTTGCAGATGGTAGGTCAGGGACGAATCCGTGATCCCGGAGGCCATCAGAGACACGACCGTGATGATGCACCTGGTTTTGACGTCGATGGCCCCTTCGTTCCATACCTCTCCGAAGAGCACGTCGTCGTTGAGATGGGCGAACGTGGGAGCAAATTCTCCCAATTGGTTTCTGCCTGCGGTTTGAATGATCTTTTCAGCCATGATTCGCTTCCTCCTGTTCGAGCTTCTGGTCTACGGTGGACCAGACGTGTTTCTCCTTTGCGTTTGCCGGCTTATTCTGCGCCATAACGCCAGCCAGCGGATGGGGCACGTAAGGCGCTTCCAGCCAGGCAATTTCGTCATCGGTCAGTGCCAGCTCAACGGCCTTTGCCGCGCCATCGACGTGGTGCAGCTTCGTGGCGCCGACGACGGGCGACGCAGCCTTGGTCAGCAGCCAGGCCAGGGAGATTTCCGTCATCGTAACCCCGTGCCGCTCCGCCAACTCCGCGACCCGATTGATAATGACGCTGTCCTGGGCCGCCGTGGCGTCATACTTGAACTTTGCATAGGCGTCCTCTTCTGCCCGTTTGGTGTCGTTCTCCCCGGGCAGCCGGGACAGGCGTCCGCTTGCCAGAGCGCTGTAGGGCGTCAGAGCGACGTTCTCCTGATCGCAGTACGGAACCATCTCCCGCTCCTCCTCCCGGAAGATCAGGTTGTAGTGTCCCTGGACGGAAACGAATTTCGCAAAGCCCTCCCGTTCCGCCAGAGCGTTGGCCTGGGCCAGCTGCCAGGCAAAGCAATTGGAGATGCCGACGTATCGGGCCTTCCCTGCTTTCACCATGCGGTTCAGGCCGTCGAGAACGTCATAGATCGGCGTCTGCCAGTCCCACATATGATAGATATACAGGTCCACGTAGTCCATGCCCAGGTTTTTCAGGCTGGTGTTCAGCATGGTCTCAATATGCTGCTGCCTGCTGATCCCCGCCTCGATCTCCGCCTGGGTCCTGGGCAGGAATTTGGTGGCAACCACCACGTCCTCCCGCCGGGCGAAGTCCCGCAGGGCGCGGCCCAGATACTGCTCGCTGGTGCCGCTCTGGTAGGCGATGGCGGTATCATAGAAGTTGACGCCCAACTCCAGGCCACGCCGGATGATCTCCCGGCTGTGAGCCTCATCGACGGTCCAACTGTGCTGGCCTCTTGCGGGATCTCCGAAGCCCATGCAGCCCATACAGATCCGGGATACCGTCAGATCGGAATTGCCGAGTTTGGTATATTTCATAGGACCCTCAATTCATCTTCCCGCAGTTGCCCACCTTGTCCCCGGTGACGAAATACTCATAGGTCGGGAACTCAAAGAGCACGGGCTTGAAAACGTGATAGTCGATTTTGCCCTTTTCATTCAGCACCTGCTCGTCGGCATAGACCGCCAGGACCTTGCAGATGAACTGGTCGAAATGCTCCAGCTCGTAGTTGCCGTCCACCTCGCACTCGATGGAGACCTTTGCAGCGTCGATCAGCGGGGCGCCGTGTTCGCCAAGGGTCCAGGCAAAGGCTTCGGATTTATCCGTCTTGTTGCCGCTGACCACGCCCATGCGGTCGGCCTCCTTCAGCCAGGAGGGATCCACCACGTTGACGGAGAGCTTTTTCGTCTCCCGGATGCCCTGGTTGATGTAGTGGGCCTGGACCAGGGAAACCATGAGGTGGCTGTGGGCCACGGTGCCGGTGTGGGCTACCAGGGTCCAGGTGGGCTTGCCCTCCACCATGGCGCCGACCACGACCAGGGGCGAGGGATACAGGGCGAGAGAGGCTCCGATATTCTGTTTCATAGTCGTTTCGTTCTCCTTTTTGAAATAATGTCAACCCAGCAGCCTGCGCAGGCAGGCAAGGGTGAGTTCATAGATGGAACAATAACGGAAATCCACGCCGGCCTGCTCCATGGCGCTGCGCTGCTTTTCCGTCACCGCAGCGTAGGGGTAGATGCCGAACATAAACGGGAAGAAAACCAGCCGGAAGCTGAGCCGCTGGCTCTCGTCCATTTCCGGGCAGAATTTTTGCAGGATCCGATCCATATTCTCCAGGGATTTTCCATAGGCCGCCTTGAAGGACGCCAGCAGCTCCGGACGGCTGTTGGCCTCCATGTCGTAGTTGTTCATGGCCAGCAGCTTCAAAAGCTGCTCCCGCTTTTCCAAAGAGCGAGCCAGCAGCTCCGCCAGCTCCGGTCTGGTGAGTCCTTCGTGTTCAGCCAGGATCGTCTCCAGCTCCGCGTTCCAAAGCCGGTATTCCCGCTCATAGAGGGCCAGGAAGATCTCCTCCTTGGTCTGGAAATAATTATAGATGGTGGGGCGGGAGAAAGAGGTCTCCGCGCCGATCTCCTTCAGGGTGATCTCCTTGAAGCTCATGGACTGATACAGCCGCTGGCAGGCGTTGATGATCTCCTCCCGCCGTGTGGCAATCAGCTCCGGGGTACCCTTGATCATAATCGTTCTCCTTCCGGAATGATTGTTGACGCTGTGTCAACAATTGGATTGTAGCACAACGCTGACACAGTGTCAACATATTTTTTGCGTTTCAATCCTGAAAAAACTGACATGATCCGTGCTTGCAATCCTCTGTTGGTTCCTGTAAAATGGATGTGAACGCAAACCTCTGCTCTCGACAAGACATCCGAAGGAATCAGGAGGACTGACAAGCATGAAAGCAATCCAAACACAATCCATCATGATTCAGAATCTTTGCGTGCCCTGCTTTAACCGCTGCCGGTATTGTCTGTTGTCCTGGGATGGAAAACCGGTTGGAACGGCGTGGGAGCGCGGCGCCAGCCTTGCCGAACGGTATATCAGCGAATTAAGAGCGGCGCGGCCCGGCGTCAACGTCTCGTATGCCTTCGGCTATTCGATGGAGCATCCGGAATTACGGAAGGCCATTCAAACCCTCAGAAGACTTGGCAGCCCGACGGCTGAGTTTCTGCAGTGCGACGGCATGGCAATGCGGGATGAAGGGCAGTGCAGAGAGCTGATGCAGATGCTGAAAGCCGAGGGGATCAAGAATCTCAATTTTACAGTCTACGGACTGAAGGATTACCATGATCGTTTCGCGGGAAGGCTCGGGGATTATGATCTGCTGCTCCGGATGATGCACGCGGCAGATCAGGCCGGCATCTCGTTTGATTCCGGTATTCCGATCACAAAGGAAAACGTACGCCAGACCGATGAATTGGTCGGCCTTCTGAAGCATGCCGGGAGCCGTTCGGTCACGCTTTTCATTCCGCACGAGGAGGGCCGGGGGAAAACGCTGAATCCGATCCGCTTAGAGCAGGATGATCTGACTGCGCTTTCCCCGGAATCATCCGGCTTGCTGAACAGAACGATCTACCGGACAGAATCGGAATGGCTCAACTGCGCCGACCCTGTTCAGGAGACGAAGCGAATGATCCTTCTCTCCTTCCGATCGGATAACGTCGACCGCTATGAAACCAGAAGCGCGATTTCCGTCGTGGAAGAGATCGAGGCGCTGGATGAGGCATATCATTCCGCATTTCCGGATTTTGCGGAACTGGCGAAAGAATACGGAGACGCCGCAGGAAAGCGGCTTTATCGAATCCGGGATTTACACCATCACTATCGCGCCCTGTTTGCGGCAGATCATAAGCTGGAGCTTTATGACGTGACAGATGAACGGCAATCCGGAAGCAGAAGATCCTGACGCAGATTCGGATCTGATTCGTTGGCGGGCAGCGGAGTCCCCTGCGGCGCTGCCCTCCGTGACCCGGCGGTTCTCACGCAAACCTGTCTTCCCAAAAACGAAGCGAGCATTCTTTCGGACAAAGATGATTGACTTTTTATACAGGAGCAGGTATAATGAATACTGTACGAGAAAAGGCTGTCTGTAAGCACGGTGAAGACAGTCTGAATGTGATCGTCGTGAATCGTGCAGCCGAAGCAAAGAAAGGAGCCCTGAAATGAAAACACACCGTTACTGTTTCCCAATGCGGATTGTCGCGATGCTGCTGGTGCTGATCCTGTGCCTGGATTTGTCCGGCGCATCCGTGTTTGCAGCGGAAAAACCGCAGCAAAGCGACACCGAGAAGGAACTCGCCCTGGACTGGCTGACGGAGATGACCGGCAGCCGGGAGGAGGCGGAGCTGTTCTACGCGCGTATGGACGCGCTCGGACTTCTGAACGGAGATCTGGAGCCCGGAGCCTCCAAGCTGACCATTGCAGGGAAGGACTATACCCTGGAAGAGGCAAAGGCGGTTCTGGACAGCTTTGCCGACGACGAGCCGGTCACCGTTGACCGCTCCGTAATCACCGTCGGCGATCTGCGGAAGATGATCGAAGTCGACGCGCAGCTCCGGCAAACCCTGGAGAACTATGACAGTCTGTCGCCGGAGCAGAAGACCTCCCTTGAGGATTTCATGCAGGCGCTGGAGGCCGGAAACGTGCGCTTTGACAGTTCGGCGCTGACTACCGGCGCCTCCGGGATCAACCACGCGGTGCGGGTCCTGATCGGGGAGCCTACCGTGACCGATACCGAAGGCGTCGGCGCGAAGATCTCTGTCAAGCTGACGCTGGACGGCACGGCCTCGGAAAACCAGACCGTCACGGTGGCCTACCAAGCGGTCAGCGGCACCGCCCAGGTGGCGGCTCCCGCCTCCGGCACGGTGACCTTCGCCCCCGGCGAGACCGAAAAGACGGTGACCGTCTGCACGAACGGCTATACGGACGCCTGCCTCTCCGGCGGCAAATACAACACCGGCGAAATGGCCTTCGTTCTCAATTTCCACGCGCTGAAAAACGCGTTGTTCTGGGACGAGGCCACCGCGACGGGCAAGACGGCCGCCGGCGTGGCCGTTGCCCTGACCGACGCCGACTGCGTCGGCAAACAGGTGCTGTGCCGGGACGAGCGGTTTACGATCTATACCCCCGCGAAGGACGGCTGCGCAAGCTTCGAAAGTCTCGGTCTTTGTAACTATTATGCTGACGGTTCAGCCTATCGATATGAAGCCGTATGGGATCATGCATTTCCTGTAGACGCCGAAGACGAGGCGGTCCTCGCCAATTTTGGGAATATGAGCAGACTGTTTGCGACCGGAACCATGATGGAGGAAACCGACCGAACCTGGACGGTAGCGGATACCACCGCATACTTCATTGGGGGTGATTTCGGTTCTAAAATGACAGATCTGAGCATGGAGTTTTCCGTGAACTGGAATGACGGCACAGGAGATGAAGCGCTTACAAATACGGTTGAATGGAGAACTGAGGTGCAGACCGAAGTTAATGGCGAGGCTGTGTACGATACAGACAACTTCTTTGATCAGTACATCGACGACCTGAAAAGCTTTCTCGCGGGTTTGATGCTTCATCCGCAAAGCGACTCGTGCAGTTCCTCGTTCCGTGTCCACGGCGAATTCAGTTACTGGATCGACCAGGTTCTCATATACCATGAATTGATTGATCCCGAAGCTGTCCGCTTCGCGGTGGACACACAGATCCTGGATGAGACCGAAAGCGCGCCGACGCTGACCGTCCGGGTGCCCGACGGGGCGAGCTTTGCCCCGGGCGAGGTGATTCCCATGACCCTGCACTTCTCCGAGCCGGTGCAGCTTCCGCGGGGCTTCTGCCTGCGCATCAACGGGCAGGACTGCCCGGTGCTGGACTTCTCCGCCTGCACCGCGGAGGATGAATCCGCGGTATTGCACGCCAGCCAGTCGGACTTCACCATTGCCTACACCGCAACGGCGGAGGATGCCGCAGGCAGTCTCACCCTGGATCCGTCCGCGTCCACCCTCAGCGGTCTGACCAACACCTTCGGTGTGTATCTGGATTCGGACTTCGATCCGGCGACCGACGACGCGGCGACCGTGATTGCTTCCGCGGTGAGCAATTCCGGCATCTTCATCGACCTGACTGCCCTTGACGACCAGGTCTTCCTGGAGGGCATCCGTCTGATCGGCGAGGCCGGCCAGAGCACCTCTCCGGAGGCGCCGATCCTTCCCATGGCACCGGATGAGACGGAGATTCAAATCGAGGTGTCGCTACAGAGCGCCTATCTTGCGCATGTGATCGCCTGCGAAACCGCTTCCGGCGATACCGAGCGCCACCTCTATGCTTCCATCGACGGCGGCCAGACCTTCTCCGGGCGCTTCGTCCTTGCCGAGGGCAGCAGCATTCTGACCGGAACGCTGTCCGTCTCCCCCAATCTGACGGAGGAGGACTTCTCCGGCACCGTGGAGTTCTATTACGGAAAGAGTCCGGATACCGCGCAGCTGGTTTACGGCTTTATCGGCCTGTTTATGCAGGGCGGGGCAGTCTGTCTGCCCGAGAGCGCGCTGGAGCTGGAGGAATCCGGCTTCCCCGCGGCCAAGGAGCAGCCGATTTCCCTGGACTACGCCGAGCAGATGGTTGTCAGCGCCCGCATCACCGGCACAGACAGCTACACCTGGGGCGATCTGTCCGACCGGGATAACTTTATCTGGGCTGTAGAATATCAAACCGGGGACGGGACCTGGGCGAAGGACACGCAGGGGCGTGTGGCCACGATCCGGGTGCGGGACAATAACGCCTCCTGCGAGGTGTATCCCTCCGGCAACGGCACCTTCCGCGTCCGGCTCACCGCCCGCAACGGCGGCGTGGAGGGACAGGCCGTTGTGAAATACAGCTCCTCTGTTTCGATTTCCGGCTCCTCCGCCCCGATCCTCCGCATCGCGAAGTCCTTGCAGTGCAAGACCATCCAAAAGGGCGACAGCGTGGTGCTGAACTGGAGCTCGAACCTGACCGACTACGCCCACGAGCTGGGGTCTGACGGGGTCGTATATACCATCCGGGTCTACCACAAGCAGGACAACGACTACACGCCGCTGCTGCTCGACGGCTACTATGCCGCGCCGGGCGATCTGACCGAATGGGAGCAGGTGGGGAATGAGATCACGCGCACGGCAAGCAGCGAAGCCCCTCTGTCCGCCTGCACGATTCCCGGCTCCCGCTTTATTCAGGCTTCCACCATCGGCAAATACTCCTACGCCATTTCCCTGACCGGCACCTTCCGGAACTCGGATGGCGAGACGGCCTCCAGAACTGCATGGGCCTTTGTGTCGGTCAAGGAGCGGCCTGCCGTTGTTACCATCCACAACCTTCCCATGCGGCCTGTCTGCGTCGGCGATGCGGCCTTCACGATGCGCTGGGCCGTGGACAACTACGACGGCTCTGACGGCTGCGAATTCATTTTGAAGGTCGCCGGACAGACCGTCGATCCGGCAGATTACACCTTTGAGAACACCGCCCCCGACGTCTACACCGGCAGCTATACGCTGCGGCCCATGGACTGGGTTTCCGACGGCGCCCTCAAGGAGAACGTCAGCGTGGAGCTGTCCGCCAGAAATGCCGGGGACAGCACCTGGAGCTATGACTCCGTCGTCTTCCTCTGGTACAGCGAAAGCGCCTTTGAAATCTACGTCAACGGGGAAGCCGCTGACTCCTGGACCCTGGACAATTCGGGTCTCTACGCCGGCATGAGCCAAAGCGAGCTGCTGGAGGCCACGAAGCACCGCGATATCTTCCTTGACGCGCAGATCGGGATGAACCCGAACGTGAACTGGGGCAGCGTCACCGACCGGGTCGTCTGGGACAACGTCCGCACGCAGACGGATGAGGACGGCACCCAGAGCACCGTTTCCGGGGACGACGTGGCCAGGCTCAGCATTCGGCAGGGTACCGCGTGGGTCAATTTCCGCAACTATCCCGCCGAAAGCTATGGCCCGGACGTGGCGCTTGCCGTCTCCGGCCAGGCCGAAGGCAGCACGACCGTAACGGCAAGGCATTACACACTGTCCCAGCTCCAGGACGAGCTGGAGCTCAACGTCACGAAGCTGACCGGGAAGCTCTTCCTGCTTCAGTGCTACGCCGGTGTGACAAACAAGCGCGAGGTCGAGCTGACCTACACCAACGGCGACGGTGCGCAGAAAACAGTCCGTTCCGACCTCTCCGGCTTTGCAGCAATCTATGAGGAAAGCGGAATTGCCTCGGATATCTTTTGCGTCATGACAACGGAGGACGGCGAGATCTATGCAGGAACCTTCTCCGCCCTGACCCTGCTCAGCGGCGAGGGCGACTGGACCAAGCAGGAGCTGTACCCGCTCAACACCCTCACGCTCAACAAGATCTCCCAGGCCGATTTCTACATCAAGGATGAGAACGGCGCGGCCTATGCCGACAAGCCGCTCTGGATTCACGCGGGCGTGTACAAAAACGGCGTCTATCTGGAAAATGCCCGCTTCCGGGTGAGCATGGACGGAACAGGCGCCACCTATTCCGGCAAGGACGGCTTCGGGGCCGTTACGGACAGCAGCGGCAAGCTGTCGCTGTTCATCAACACCGCGCAGCTGATGCTCCCGTCAGAAGCCGTCGGCGGCATGAAGGCAGGCGACGAGATCAAGATTCTCTTTGAGCTGGAGGAGGGCGACGGCACGCTGGACACCTTCAGCTACGAACCGCTGCTGCTGGAAACGGATGCAAGCCTCAGCGAAACGGACAAGGTGATGTTCGGCGAAAAGATCGTCAACATGCGCCGCCTGGACGTGGGCAGCGGCAAGCATCCGCTGATCCTGGAGCAGTCCGTGACGGTAACGGAGAACGACTCCGGAGAGAAGATGACGCTTGATCTGCTGGATTACAGCGGCAATATCGGTCCCAGCTTTCTCTATTCGGACGTGGCGCTGTCCACCACCGTCCTGTGGTGGGGCGACAGCCGCGACAGCTCCGGCAATCATGAGGTGGTCTTTACCTCCACCGGCGGAAAAACGATCCCGGCGCAGCGAACGGAGCTGGAGCTTCCGTTCATGGAGGACCCGGCGACCCTGCTGACCGTCAACGTGTCCTACAACCTGCTGGAGGATACCCTTGGGCTTGTGTCCGGCGAACGCACCGGCGTCAAGGTAAGCTTTACTCCCCGGTACGGAGAATTGCAGAACAGCTCAAGGCTGCTGCCCTTCAAGCTGATCAATATGAAAGAAATCTCCATTGGCGATCATGAGGGCGAGATTGATACGATCCTGGCGCGCCTGAATCAGACAGCTCTGCCCGGAGAGGGCGGTGACCCCGCCACCCAGTTCCTCGGCGGCGCCTTCACCATTGTGGATATCGTAGGCGTGATCCTGAAGTATATTCCCATTTGCAGCATTTACCTGGCCCCGTCTCCCGATCCCACCGCATTCCGCGGCGTGCTCTCCATCCAAAAGGGCAACTATGACATCATGCTGCATCCCGGCATTGTGTCCCACAGCGAGTTCTTCGACTATATCAAATACCTCAACGGCAACGAGAAAACCCGGGACCAGTGGGCAAAGGACTATGGCAACGCAACCGATAAGCTCAGCGACTTCTGGAAGCAAAAGAAGAACGATGTCATGAAGGGTAGGACCAACAAGGATATCGACTTTGGCGGCTATGTGATCGTCGAAATGTATTATGAAGACGGCGGGTGGGTCGTCGAGCTGGTACAGGGCGGCATCCACATCGGCGGCTATATCGAGCGCATGTGGCGAAAGAACTTCTGGCTCGGTCCCATCCCCTGCACCGTGGAGCTGGCGATCGGCGCAAACGGCAGGATCAGCTACGACGTGGCGCTCGATCACGTGGAGGATACCAACTACCATATGGCCAGCGCCCTGATCAACGGCTACTTCCGCTTCTTCGGCGGCATCGGCTTCGACTATGACCTTTTGGCCTTGAAGGTCGGCCTGTTCTCAAACCTGATGCTGTTCTACAACCTGAAGTGTCTGTGGACCCAGGCGCCGGATGGCACGGACTACGACTGGGGCAATCAGTTTGGTCTGAACGGCGAGGTGGGCGTCCGGGCCAGGGCGCAGTTCCTGTTCTTCGCAGTGAACTATTCCTATATCTTCTGGGACTTCAACGTGTTCCATACGGATTTCGGTACGAATTATGATGCGGTCAGCGAACTCTGGGAGCAGGTCAAGGAGGGCAGGAGTACCGCCGGCGACTATTTCCCGACGGTGAGCGCCAGCTCCGGCACGGCCTCCTTTGACCCGGAAACCGGATTGGTCACCTACTCCTCCGATGCCGCGCTTTCCATTGAAAACCGGAATTATCTCCATGACTTCGAGCGCAGCTGGACGCCTGCCGGCACTGCCCTTCGCGGCGCTGGCGGCGACGCCTTCACCTGGAGCAAGCTGCAGGACAACGCTTATCCCGCTGCCTCTCCTCTGCTCTCCGACGACGGCACGATCCTGCTCTATCTGAGCGACCAGAACGACGCTGAGCAGGTGAATAGAACCCGTCTGTACTTCTCCAAAGCGCCGGACGGCGCCTTCCCGGAGGGCGTCAGTCTGACCGGCCCGGACATCGCGGCGGAAGACGGCTACACCGGCAACAACGGCTACGGCGACAGCCAGCCTGCGCTGGCAGGAGACGGCGCCGGCGCCCTTGCAGCCTGGGTGCGCTGTGCTGAGGATCCCGCTCTGCTGCCGGGAGAAACTGCTGAGACCGAAACCATTGCCTCGGCAATGAACGAGGCCGAGATCTTCGCCTCGATCTACGACGGAAGCAGCTGGACCACGACCCGGCTGACCGAGAACGGCAGCCCCGATCTCGCCCCGTCTGCAGCGATTACCGTTGGCGCGGACGGAAAGCGCACCGCTGTGGTAGCGTGGCGCAGCGTGTTTGCCTCCAACGCGGAAAACCCCACCCGCTTTGACGGGCAGGACGAAATCCACTACCGGATCTACACCACGGACGCCGGCTGGAGCGAGGAGCGCACGCTGTATAACGGCACCTCCGGCCTCGTCAGCGGCATGGACGCGGCCATTCTGCCCGACGGCACCGTCGGCGTCAGCTTCTGCGTCGATACGAATGACCGTCCGATCGGCGCAGATGCGGAAACCGCGCCGAATGCAGACATTGGCTCCGACATCGATGCCTCCGGCCGTGAAATAATTCTGACAATCGTCGACCCCTCTGCGTCTGCTGTCCCAGACGCCGAAGAAAACGTCCCTGCCCTGCACAGCATATGCCTGACCACAGACGCGGTTCAGGATGAAAACCCGAAGCTGACGGCTGTTTCGATCGACGGCGAGCCCCACTTTGTGGTGGGCTGGCTCCGTGTGCCCAACGCGGAAGACAGCGTCTCAGCCGAAGACCCGGAAAGCGGCGCCACGGTGGACGAAGCCCCCGATATCTATCTTGCCGCCGTGGCAAAGGACGGCACGATTCGTGCCGATCTGCCGAGAAATCTCGGCGCCATGACCAAGCAGCTCGGTCTGCTGATGTCCTCCGACTTTGACTTTGCCGCCGGCGCCCGGACGCTGGAGGATCTGTCAGTTGTCTGGTCCGAGACTGCTGTCCCGGAGGAGGAGGGTGCCGCTCAGACCGACCGACTGATGGCGGTGAAGCTGGTGAAGTACACAGACGGCAGCTACGGCCTGACTCTGCCCGTCACGGACGGCGAGGCCGCAAGACTGCCCGGCAACACCACGATTGATTGCTTCCGCGCCGTCGTGACGGAGTCCGGCCTGCGGGCAGTCGCCCTGACAACGGAATATCAGGATGAGATGGAATTCATTCTGGACGAAAACGGCGAGCCCGTGACCGTCACGGTCACCGGTGTGGACGAGGACGGCAACGAAATCAGCGAAACCATACCCCTGGCCTTCCCGAAGGAGAAATCCGTCATCTATACCGCATCGGCAGCGTACCAGGACAGCTTGATGATTGAGGAGATCTCCTTTAACCGCGACGAGGTCTTTGCCGGCAGCGCGATCCCTGTACAGCTTTCCGTGACCAATGCCGGCACGAAGCCCATCACCCGGCTGGAGCTGCTCACCGGGACCGGCGAAGCGTCCGGCACCTGGGAGAACACGGACGTCCCGCTGGAGCCCGGCGAAAACGTGCGGATCAACGCACAGGTGACCGTTCCGGATCCGATTGCGGACGTGACGGATCTCTACGTGCGGGCAACCCTCGCCGACGGCACGCAGATCGAGTCCGATCTCCTCAGCCTGGACTTCGCCAAGCCGGACGTTGGCATTTCCGACGTGAAAATCAGCGACGCGCACGACGGCCTGCGGGAGATCCAGGTGAACGGCTATAATTTCAGCAGCGTTCCGGTTGACGAGGACGCTGTGGTGAAGGTTGGCCTCTTCTCGAACACCGACGGCACCTGCCCGATCGAGGGACAGGAGATTCAGCTGAGCGCTGCGGAGATCGCCGCGCTCAACGAGGGCGGCTACGCGGCCCACTTTACCATGGACATGGCCTCCTATGTGGCGGAGTATTATGCGGAAAATCGCGGCGGCGAGGTGCCCGAGGAAGGAATCCTGGTCAGCGCGAGAATCTGGATCGAGACAGACGACGCCTCCGGGGAGACCGAAGCGATCAGGCTTGCGGACGCCTATCCGGAAAACGACGTCTGCTGGACAACGTGCCCGTCTCTGCTCGATCTGCGGGAGGAAGACGTCTCCCTGCTTGCGATGGCAAAGCAGACCAACGAGGACGGTTCCGTCACTGTCACCGCTGCAATTCAGAACAACAGCCTGGTGAACGAAATCGACGTGATGTATCTGCGGCTTCTGGACGCGGACGGCAACCCGATCCTGGACGCGGACGGCAGGGAAATCGCCGTGAAAGCCGATGGAACGGATGAGGCCGGACACTTTGGCATCGAAGCGCGCAGAGAGCTTACCTTCCTCTTTACCCAGCAGGAGGCTGCCGGCGCCGCGATGGCGGACCTCGTGCGTCCGAGACGGGTCCACTTTGACCCGGGCGAGGGCGAGGGCGAGATGGATGATCTGGTCCTCCCCTGGGAGGGCACCGCAGCCCTTCCCGCCAACGAGTTTACCCGGGAGCATTATAACTTCCTGCACTGGAGCACAGAGCCGGACGGCACGGGAGAGATCTACGCCGACCTGGCGGAAATCACGGACTGCGGCAAGGATACCACCCTGTATGCCCAGTGGGAGCTCCAGACCTTCACCGTGTACTGGTACAACGGCACCGAGCTGTTGGAAACCGATGAAAACGTGCCCTACGGCACACAGGCCCACTACGACGGCGACACACCGCTTCGCAGTCCGGACGACGAAAACCATTACAGCTTTACCGGCTGGTCTGACGGCAATACGGTCTACGCCCTGAACGGCGAGCTGCCGGAGGTGACCGGAGAATTGACGCTCTTGGCGCAGTTCTCCGCCGATGCGCACGCATTTTCCAGTGAGATCACCCAGGCGCCCACCTGTACCGAGGCGGGTATCCGCACGTTAACCTGCACGGTCTGCGGCTACAGCTGCACCGAGCCGGTTCCGCCCACCGGGCACACGGCCGGCGAAACTCAGATCGAAAACAAAGTGCCGCCCACCTGTACCTCTGCGGGCAGCTATGACGAGGTGGTCTACTGCACCGAATGCGGAGAAGAAATCTCCAGACAGACCGTGGAGATCCCCGCCACAGGTCACAGCTACCAGGCACAGGCCTTCGCACCGACCTGCACGGAAGACGGCTATACGGTCTGGACCTGTTCCGTCTGCGGCGACAGCTTCACCGAATCCGGCGAGCCCGCGCTTGGGCATAGCTGGGGTGAAGCGGAATACCTGTGGTCGGAGGATCTGAACCAGGTGACCGCGAGGGCGATCTGCACCCATGATCCGGCGCACGTGCTGGAGCAGACCGTTCAGACGACCTATATTCTGACAAAGCCCTCCACCTACAAGGAGGAGGGCGAGGGCTGCTACGTTGCGGAGTTTGAAAGCAGCGTCTTCACCACCCAGATGCGTACCGTCGTGATCCCGGCGGTGGGCTGTGACGGCGGCAGCACGTGCCCGAGCCTGCACTTCACCGACCGGCCCGCGGCAGACAACTGGGCCCACATTCCCATCGACTGGGCGGTGGTAAACGGGATCACCCGCGGCACCACCAAAACCACCTTCAGCCCCACGGCCGCCTGCACAAGGGCACAGTTCGTCACCTTCCTCTGGCGCACCATGGGCTCACCGGAACCGGAGCTGACAGAGAATCCCTTTGTGGACGTCAGGATGGACAGCTACTATTACAAAGCGGTCCTTTGGGCTTACGAAAACGGCATCACTGCCGGAACCACCAAGACGACCTTCAGCCCTGATAAATCCTGCACCAGAGCGCAGGTCGTGACCTTCCTCTGGCGTACGGAGGGATGCGTTGAGCCGGCCATCACCGAAGCCCCGTTTGAGGATCTGAAGCCCGCTGCCTACTATATGAAAGCTGTCCTCTGGGCCTATGAGAAGGGAATCACGACGGGGACCTCTGCAACCACCTTCAGCCCGGACAGATCCTGCACCCGCGCAGAGGCCGTGACCGTCCTGTACCGGGCGTTCGCGAAATAAGTTCGGATCCAAGGAGGCATCCTGGCCGGAACAGCCATAATCGATTCCATCCGCATTTCCCAAAAGAACCTAAGATCCCGGGAGAGCTGCAACGGCATTACCGCTGCAGCTCTCCCGGTCATGTTTATTCGATTATCGGCGCTCTCGACACGCTCCGACACGATTCGATACGTTTCAACAAATCTGAGAAACGCACCCAGGCCCATTCCGAGCGAATTGCTTCAGGATTCGGACGCGCCTTTCGCTGTATTCCGACAAAAGGCGGGGTTTTTCTGCGTCGATCTGCTCACATGATTGTGTTCCTCACAAATTCCGCTTTTTAGATTGAATCAAGCCTAAGCGCTGCAAACGAGCTTGAATGCCGCTGGTGCTGCGCTGCATGGTGCGGGCGATCTCGGGGAGAGGGATCCCTTGCAGGAACAGGTCGCGGAGCTGGGCTTCCTGCTCTCTCGTCCAGGGCTGGCCCTGCAGCGCGCCTGTATCGACGGTTTCATTGTACTTCGAGGTGTTGATCTCTACGATCTCGTCCATGTGCTTCAGCAAAAGTCAAGTGTACCCTGCAAGTTCATAAAAAAGTAACGAGCCAACCCGAAGATTGACTCGTTGCTTTCGTTTTCTGTTTGCTTTTCCGTACCGGCTTGCCGACCTGTCACATAGTTGCCCTATGAGACGGAGCAGTTGGCCGGGGTGCTTTTTGTTCTGTGGTGGCATCATTGACCGGGCCGGGCTTTTCTCCGGGCGCTTTCGGGGGGAAAAACCGGGGTGGCGAACCGCCCCAAAGCCGCTTCCCATGGGCGCTTTCCGGTGTGTGGTACAGGGATCAGATGGATATGAACGTCCTGGCGGAGAAGCTCGCCAAAAAGAACTGGAAGAGCGAGCTTTCCACCGACAAGCTCCTGCACAGCACCGTGGGCAAGGGCGGCTTTGACTACGAGGCGCTGATCCAAAAGGCCGACCGCATCAAGGCGGACGCCCAGGCGGAGACCGGGCGCATCGACAAAGAGGGCAACGAAACCACGTATTCGGGAAAGGATCTGGACGTCGCCACCGTCACCGCCTTCCGCAAGGTGCTGGAGGCCGCCCCCGCCCAGGACCGCACCACCCCCGGCTATCTCAAGCTCCAGGCGGAGACCGAGAAGCGGACCCTGGCGCTGGATCCGGTGAAGAAGGCGGAGGCGGATCTGGACCGTCAGATCGAGATCCTGGCCCGGGAGAAGACCGGCTGGTTCGTCAGCAAGGAGAACTCCGCCGAGCACCAGCAGATGATGAGGAGCCTGCAGGATCTGCAGGATAAAAAGCGTCTGCTCCGGGGCGAAACCGAGGGCATCAGCCCCGAGCAGCGGGAAAAGCTCAAGAATATCTCCCTGGACCAGGCCATCCGCAACGCCCGCAACGACACCATGGCCTACAGCCGCAAGGTGGAGGAGGACGGCAAAAAGACCAGCTTCCGGTATCAGTCCGGCGCCGACCGCGCCAACGCCGCCACCCACGCCATCGAGGCCTTGGACAAAATGGCGGACACGGTGAATGGGCGCACCATGGCCCAGAAGCTGGAGGATCAGCTTCAGCGCGACACCATGGACAGCCGCAAGGACCCCGAGCAGGTGCAGGAAAACGCCGCCCGCACCCTGTACCTGAGCTTCATCCAGAACAATCCGGAGAAGTTCACGCCGGAGATGCAGGAGGTCGTGCTCTCCAACGAGAAGCTGAACGAGGCCATGCAGATCATCGAGAAGGATCCGGCCTTCCAGAAGATGGTGAAATCCATGACCCCGGATCAGCTGGCCGACAAGGTCATCAACGGGCCCGACGCGGTGCTCACCTCCTATCTGGACGCCACCAAGGTCCTCAACGACCAGGCCCTGGGCAAGTCCGGCTCCGAGATGACCCAGGAGGAGAGAAAAGAGTTTATGAAGAATGCCACCTTCGGCGAGAACAAGGGGATCGAGGCGTGACGGACAAGGGCTGTGCTCACGCATAAAACGGGCCGCAGGAGGCTCAACGGAGCCTCCTGCGGCCCGTTTTTTGGGGTGGAGAGGTACCGGCACAGCGGAGACTGGCCCTGTTGATGAGGACGGCTTGGCTGCCTGTCTGCCCCCTCCATCGCAATCAAATCAACGAATACTCATACCCTTCCCCCGTGTATTGAGAACAGACAAAACGCTATGATGCTTTACATGTCCCCCGTTGCGCAGTAAGCGCAGCAAAGCAGCCCCCCGCCCCGTGATGAACGGAACTCAAACATAATACCAGATAAAACGGGATGGTGCTGGTCACCATCCCGTTGCATATTGATTGGGTACTAAAGATCGGCTGGAGGATACTTACAAGTAAATGCCCCCTGTCGCATCGGAAAACCCGTCCGCAAGCCGAAATCGGCTGACGCCATAGCCGCTTTCGCCCCGCACTATGGCGGTCCTGCACAGGGCGGGGAGCCATTTGCGGCTGAAGGTGGTGGTGCCGAAGTAGG
>JAEEGJ010012622.1_pt1 | contig 20820 bp, 17 predicted proteins | sample 8958761 | NCBI WGS metagenome assembly JAEEGJ01 (sample SAMN16246546, study PRJNA631951) | gut metagenome | biome: gut microbiome; feature: rumen; material: RS-attached | host: Bos | place: Iran: Karaj | collected 2018-10
AAAATCATCTTCTTCGGTGCAGCCGAATAGTAGTGAAGGAAAAACGGTCTCGTCAAGTTCTAACAACGGACAAAATGGGTCTAGTAGCTCGTCTCGGTATAAAACTTGTACCAGTGAAAAAGAGGGCATTGAAGCCTATATTTCGCAAGAAGAAAGTTGGTGTGTTTGCACGAATGGATTTTGGATTCCTGTATCATCTAGCTCTACAGAACCTTCTTCGAGTAGCAAGTATTACGACATGAGCCGACTTTTTGAGAACGAGAATGGTTATAGCTATGGTGAATTTACGGACCCCCGTGACGGCCAGGTGTATAAAACACTTCGCTTTGAATTTGGCTTTGGGGATGTTGATTCCATCACAATCTTTGCTCAAAATCTGAACTACGGCAAAATGATACCGGGTGGGACCCAGATGACGGATTCTACCAAGTTTTGCTACGATGATGACCCGTGGTATTGCGATAATGGTTTTGGTGGGCTTTATACCTGGGCTACGGTGATGAATTTTCCTGCGGCCTGCGACAGCTTTGCCATGGGTTCTGTTGAATGTCCAGATACGATTGATTTGACAAGAAATCAAATTCCTTTGTTAAGTAATAGCTTAAGCTATGTTTTGCATCAGGGCATTTGCCCTGATGGTTGGCATGTTATGAGCCAAGGTGAATGGGCTGTTGCTATGAGGTATAGTGGTTCAAGAGACGGTGCAAGTTATTTGGGGGCTGTTTTGTGGGGAAGTGGTAACCAGCGTGGATTTTCTCTTTTGCCTGCGGGAGAATTAGTATCACAGATGCCACATAGTTCCGAAAGCCTTGTCTTGTATGATGGAATGAAAGAATATGCTTATCATTGGTTACCCGGGGAATACAAGAGTGATGAGAATGATGGTGTATTGGGCTTGGTTGCTTATGTTGCATGGGATTATTTGAATCAGAGAGCTGGACAAAAAAAGGTGTTTGGCTTATCTGTTCGTTGTGTACAGGATTACTAATCCTTAATTAATCATCAAAAAAGCTTAACAAAAAACAGGGCTTTGGGGAAAAGCCCATTGGGAGTTATTTATGTCAAAGAAGAACAACAAGAAGTCTATCAAGAAATTCAACCACAATGCATACAAAATCGAGTCGCTAGAACCGCGCTTGCGCTAAAGCGCACTTCTTTTTACACAAGTTTTACAAACGCACTCTTGCCAAAAATGAGAGTCTTTCTATATTTCCGGTGCAGTTCTGAAAAGTGTGCAGAGACATCCAAAAGAATTTGGATGTTTTTCTTTTTTCAAAGGAATACTGTACATGAACAAAAACCGCAAACCCTACATTGTCACGAATGCCGCCGGCGTGGAATATCTCCTGCCGACATACCCGCAGACATTCCGCGCCCTGATGGACGACAAGGAAACTGTCAAGGACGTGCTGAATAGCCTTCTCCATCTAGAAAAGTCCCGCGAAATCGTCGATCTTGAATACCAGTTCGAAAAGAACATTGATGTGTTCATGCCCGGCGCGGAGCCGATACGTCTTGACGCCTGGATTTCCACCAAGGACAACAGGTTCATTAACGTGGAGTTGCAAAACCGCCTGCATCCGTTCTTTAGCGACAGAATGCAACTGTACAATGCCTACCTTACCATCCGCAGCAAGCACGACTACAATGAATCGGAATACTTCAAGTCGCTGCCCGAAGACGAAAAAAAGACTCGGTATTACGAGCTGCCCGAGACGGTTTCTATTTGGCTTTGCAATTTCCCGATTCTGAAATCGCCTGAAATTTATAGGGATTCGTGGTCGGTGTTCAGCGAACATGATGTAAAAACGGGTGCCACCCTCCCCATTTTCCCAAAAAATAAATATATTGTGGTAGACCTGCCCAAGTTCATCAAGTTGCACGAAGGTGTGGATTCCCGCGAGGCGTTCTGGCTCAGGCTTCTTTCCAAGGGACCGCTTGGCGTGCCCGAGACGGAGGACCCGCTCTTTGCTGGTGCACTTGATCGCTTGCGTGTCAGCGTCGCGAAACCGGAACTCATCGATTCCTTGGAGGCCTACATGTTTGACGAACGCCATGCGGAAGAAGCGATTATCGCCGAAGCCTACCTTAACGGCAAGGCGAAAGGAGAAGCTGACGGCCATGCTAAAGGTCGCGCAGATGGAAAACGTGAAATGGCGCGGGCTCTTAAGGCCATGGGCGATTCTACGGAAAAAATCGTGGCAGTTTCTGGGCTTACTCCGGCAGAAGTCGAAGCGCTGTAGCCCGGTATGATAGCTAAAATAGACGTCTTTTACTACATTTCCTAACATGGAATCTTACTTTTTTATCGGTGTAGCGGGCGTGGGCATGAGTGCCATCGCCCAGTATCTTGTTGGCAAGGGTGTTGCAATTAGCGGTTCGGACCGCCAGTTTGGAGCGGCAGAAAAGCCTCTCGTCATGAATCAGCTGGAAGAATGTGGCGTCAAGTGTTTTCCGCAGGATGGCTCGGGCGTCGTAGAAGGCTTGAATGCAGTGGTGGTGAGTACCGCCATCGAAGACACGAACCCGGACCTCAAGCGTGCCAAAGAGCTCGGAATCCCGGTAATGCACCGCAGCGAAATGCTCGCAAAGATTTCCAAGGAAGCGAAGACTATCGCCGTCAGCGGCACCAGCGGAAAGTCCACCGTGACTGCGATGATTTATCATATTCTGCAATACGCTGGTCTCCAGCCGTCGGTGATGACGGGGGCGGGCCTCGTGAACTTGCAGAAAGAAGGCAAAATCGGTAACGCCGTGTCCGGTAAGGGTGAATGGCTCGTGGTCGAAGCAGACGAAAGCGACGGAACGCTGGTGCGCTACGAACCCGAAATCGGCTTGATTTTGAATGTGGACAAGGACCACAAGGAAATGGACGAGCTCCAGGAAATTTTCCTCAAGTTCAGCCACAACATTTTGGATAACGGCAAGATTCTGATTGTAAACGATGCGCACCCGCTGGCCAAGAAGTTCAGCGCCGGTCGCGAATTCGATTTTGGCTTTGAAAATTACGTAGGCGTGCAGGGTACGGACTTCAAGTCAGTCGGCACGTCCATTCAGTTCCGTGTGCGCCACCAGGCAGAACTGGTAAAATTCGTCGTGCCGCTCCCGGGCAAGCACAATATGGAAAATGCCCTGGCCGCAACGGCTGCCGCTCTCCGCGCAGGCGTAACACTGCATACTTGCGCCGACGCCCTTGCCACATTCCCAGGCGTATTCCGCCGTCACCAGATTCTCGGAACCTTCAACGGCGTGACTCTGGTGGACGATTTTGCCCACAATCCGGCGAAAATTGCCGCAAGCATCAGGAGCGCCCAGGACTTTACCGAGGGCCGCGTCATCGCCTGGTTCCAGCCTCACGGCTTTGGCCCCACGCGATTCTTGCGCAAAGACCTTGTGGAATTTATCGCGAAGACGCTCCGACCCAAGGACTTTGACGACGACCGTGAAAACGACGTGATGTTCTTCAGCGAAATCTACTACGCCGGCGGCACCGTCACCCGCGACATCAGCGCGGGCGACCTTGCCGACGATTTGCTTCTCAAGGGCTGCGAAGCCATCTACATCGAAGACCGCAACAAGTGCGCCGAAAAAATGGTCGAAGTCGCCCAACCCGGCGACACGATTTTACTGATGGGTGCGCGAGATCCGAGTCTGCAGAATTACGCTCAATATGTGCAGAAGTTACTCGAAGAAGAGTTAATGTAAGCACACCCATCGCTGTGAGCTGAAAACGACTCGTATTGACGAGTCGTGTCAGCGAGAGAATCGGCGTTGGGGAAGTCCTTTGTTGATTCTAGCCGATTCGGTCTTTATAGGGCGCCCGCGACCCTAGCCTCCAATCCTTCGCCCAACACGTGCAACAATTATTAGAACAAGAAATCATGTAATTCTTGTAAATTATAACACTTCAAAAAACTGTGATTTTCAAGTCACAGTTTTTTTGTTGTGAGTGCGTCGGCCGCGCCTTATAAACACTCATGCTTGCTCATGCAATGCAGGCTGCCGCCCTCTTCAATCACAGTACGGCAATCCAGCCCGATGACCTTGCGGTCGGGGTACACGCTTTCAAAGTAGCGCTTGGCGACGGCGTCATTCGGCGACTTGTACTTCGGGAAAATGAGCGCCCCGTTGGCGTAGATAAAGTTCATGTAGCTGGCAGGCAGAATCTGCCCGTCGTCGAGCTTGCGCTGCGGCGGGAGCGGCAATGTATCGACTTTCGCCGACTTGCCATAATGACTCTTGAGCCAAGTTTCAATCAAGTACTTTGCTTCGGTCAGAATAATGTTGTTCGGAGAACGCTTGTCAGTGGCTTCGCACATCACGATGCGATCCTTCGCCACAAAACGAGCCACATTGTCGATATGGCCATCCGTATGGTCGCCATGCAAACCGTGGGGGAGCACCAACATGTCGCGCAAGCCAAAAGCCTTGCAAAGAGCCCTAACCACCTTCCTGATATCCTTCATGTCATTACGGTTCTTACCCGTCAGACAATCCAGCGTGGTAATGCCGAGGCCGTCGCCGTTGACTTCAATGGCTCCACCTTCAAAAATGTAGGGAACGCTTGTACCTTTCTTGTATTCGAAAATATCAGCGATGCGTTCGGGAATCTGGTTGTCGTTTTTCCAAGGCGGAAATTTTGCACCCCAGGCGTTAAAAACCGTTTCGGAAACAATCGTTTCTTTCCCTTTTTTCAAGAAGAACGGACCATAGTCGCGAATCCAGATATCGTCCGTCTTGACGGTAAAGAAACTGGCCGGGAAGGGGCGGTCGGCAACAGCAATTCTTTCCGGAATCGTCAAAAAATCCTTTTTAGGAACCAGCACATTCACGGGCTGAAATTCGCTGATTGTGCGAATCAGGTCGATATAGAACCTGCGAATCATTTCTCCACGTTCACCGTACCAATTCTTTTTATTATGCGGAAAAGCGAGCCAGGTTGCAGCTTGTTCTTCCCATTCAGCGGGGTAGCGAATAATTGCTTTTGCCATATTTAATTCCCATAAGTGTCATTCTGAGCGAAATGTCGTAAAACATGAAGTCAATATAGAATTGTTAGCAACTTATTGCTCTACAATTCTTAGGTTCGAAGGAGCTGAATCTAAACGAAGCTATAGATCCTTCGACGCGCTTCGCTTGCTCAGGATGACATGTTTTATCTATTTGTCGCACCAAATCTTGAGAATATCGCCATAGAGGTCAACGCGGCGATCCCTGAAGTGCGGCCACCAGCGGCGATTTTCTTCAGTTTCCTTCAAGTCGATTTCCACAATGCTTGCCCCCAAGAAATCGGTATCGCACTTGTGAATCAAGTAACCATCGGGAGCAGCCACGAACGAAGTTCCCCAGAAGGTGAGTTCGCCTTCGGTACCGATACGGTTTGCCGAAAGCACGAAGGTGCGGTTCGCAATCGCGTGTCCGCGCATCACCGTGACCCAGCTATCCTGCTGGCGCGGGTAAATTTCAGCCGGTTCAGACTTCATCCAACCAATCGCAGTGGGGTAGATAAGAATGTCTGCACCCTTCAAGCTCATAATGCGAGCGGCTTCAGGGAACCACTGGTCCCAGCAAATCAGCACACCCAGCGTACCTGCCGAAGTCTTAATCGGTTCAAAACCGGTGTCGCCTGGAATAAAATAATACTTCTCGTAAAAAGCCGGGTCATCGGGAATGTGGCTCTTGCGGTAAAGACCGGCAATAGAACCATCGCGTTCAAAAACGAAGGCGCTGTTGTGGTAAATGCCGCGAGCACGCTTTTCGAAGAACGGGAAAACGATAACGGCGTTAATCTCTTTGGCAATGCCCTGCCACTGCTTGACAATGGGGCTATCCTTTTCGATGGCCATGTCAAAAAATTCGGCATTTTCTTTGAAGGGGAAATACGGCGTATGGAACATTTCAGGGAGAACGACCAGGTCGATTCCCTTGCCTTTAAGCGCGAGCGCCTGTTCCACGTACCACTGGTTATTGGTTTGGCTGTTGCCCGTCCACTTGCCCTGCAGTGTTGCTGTCTTGATTTTGTTCATGGTCCAAATTTAGATTATTATTGTTCAACTTCAAGAACCAATAGTCTTCGCTATTGATAGAACTCGCGTTAAGAATCGGGTCATTTTCCGGATCGATCATAACTACCTCAATGTATCGCGGACAAAGCCATCTTCAGGAGGTTCACCAAACACTTCGAAGGTTCCAGAACCAATCACGGCACCGTTCTTGTAGGCGATTTCGACGCGGTACTTGCCCGGCGGAGTGTTCTTCTTGCGAGTAAATGTCCTGAAGCCTGATTCACGGCCACCGTTAATGGTCATGCGGCCCGAAGAAATACGGTCCGTAAGCATGTACTTGCCTGTTCTCGGATCCTGATAATACCACAGGTATTCCAGTTCGGCCTTGAGCTTTGCCGGGGCATAAACCGAGGTCAAGAAGTAGACTTCACTGCTGTCTACACGGTGCACGCTCGGAATCTTGAGGCCAATCATCTGCAATAAGCTCGGGTCGTCGACATCGCAGCTGTAGCTCACCTTATCGAAGTTTTGGCAGGCCAGCTTTTGCTTGAGTACCAGCGGTACAGGCGGAACCCAGTTCATAATGTAGGCCACAATCAAGAAAATGCTGATGAGGGCCGGAGCGACAAGAATGCTCTTCTTGCGGTGCGAAATCTTCCAGATAAACAGGCACAATCCAAACGAAAGCACCGTACTGATCAAGAACCAGATGAATCCGATTCGGTGAACCAGGTGCGGAATCGCAAAGTTCATGAACATGGTTCCCAGCAGGCAGAAGAAGGCGAGACTCACGCCAAAGCTTTCGTACTTCTTTTGCAGGAATTCGTTACCCACAAGCAAAATGGCAAGCAAAATCACCAGCAAAAAAGAGGCCAACGAACCGCTACTCTTAAAGTAGCAGACCACTAGGGCACTGAACAAGCCGCCGAAGAAGAACTGAACTGCCCAAGTAAAGCGTTGTTTCCAGTTTTCACTCCATTCACGGTCCAAGAAACGGTGGCGAACAACAATCGCATTTTCAGGAATCGCGGTCGATTCGTAACCCACATTCTTGGCCAACTTGGAGGCGGCCCCTTTTGCCTTGACAGCGGCGTCTTTCGCTTGGGCAGAAGCCTTGGCAGCTGCTTTAGAGGCGGCCTCCTTGGCCTTAGCAGACGCAATGGCTGCGGCCTTAGCCGTCGCTTCTTTAGCTTCAAGAGCGGCGCGGTTAGCGGCTTCCTTGGCGCGGGCCGGTGTTTTCTGGGCGATAAAGCTGGCCGCTCGTCTAAAGCGGGATTCTTCCGTTTTAACTTGAGGCTCTTCTTCAGGTTCCGCAACAGGTTCTTCGGTTACGCTGTTTTCGACAACAGGCTCTTCGGGCTTGGCAGGCTGTTCTACCGGTTTGGCAGGGGATGCCGCCTGTTTTTGAGTGGGAGCCCGTTTCTGCTGGGCCTTGGCAAGCGCCTGCAGGCGTTCCTTAGTCCAGCCTTCGGGGTGTTCCAATTGAGCCGAAAGCAAAATCACCAGAATAAGCGCTCCGGTGTAATAAGCCAACAAAATCAGAATATCCGAGCCATAAACCATTTGGCCCAAGGTTATGGAATCCCACGCAAAACCACCTAAAAAAGCTATTGCCGGGAAAAACTTTTCAATCTTTTGAACAGCGGGCTTTTCCCGCAATTTATTCACAAATTCCATGCCCATAAAATATAAAATACAGAACCTTCAGAACCCATTAAATTATCGATTCATGGGCAAGAATCCATTTTTCTCGCATTTTCCACTTGCTTTTTTGTGCAGTTGTACTTATATTTAATAGTGAACAAAGGTGCAACTAACCAAAAAGGCAATATAATGGACATTCGTGAAAAGCTGAACATTCTTTCGGCAGCCGCCAAGTACGACGTGTCTTGCTCATCCAGCGGCTCCAAGCGACAAGCGCCTAAAGGCGGGCTCGGAAGCGCCTGTAGCGCAGGCATTTGCCACACCTGGTCTTCTGACGGGCGCTGCATTTCGCTTTTGAAGGTGCTCATGAGCAATGCCTGCAAATATGACTGCGCCTACTGCATAAATCGCCGTAGCAACGATATTCCGCGGGCAACCTTTACGCCCAAGGAACTCATCAACTTGACGCTGGAATTCTACCGCCGCAACTACATCGAGGGCCTTTTCTTGAGTTCTGCGGTAATGGGCACGCCTGACCGCACCATGGAAATGCTGATACAAGTGGCCAAGGAACTGCGCACCGTCCATAAATTCGGCGGATACATCCACCTGAAGGCGATTCCAGGAGCCAGTCACGAACTTTTGTATCAAGCGGGGCTTTATGCCGACCGTAGCAGCGTGAATATCGAGATTCCCTCCGATAGGGCCTTACAATACCTCGCTCCCGAAAAGAATCACGCTTCGATTCTTGCCCCCATGAATTTTTTGGCAGAACGCAAACTGGAATATCACGGCGAGCGCTCCCGTTATTCGCCAAAATTTCTACCTGCAGGCCAAAGCACCCAGATGATTGTGGGGGCGGCAGGGGAGTCGGACTTGCAAATTCTGACTCTTTCTAACGGATTCTACAAGCAACAGCAAATGAAACGAGTCTATTTTTCGGGTTATGTACCGATTAATGCCGACAAACGCCTCCCGGCACTGACTACAAAACCGCCTCTGGTACGCGAACATAGGCTTTATCAAGCAGACTGGCTTATGCGATTCTACAAGTTCGGCTACGACGAAGTGGTCGACCAGACACACCCGAATCTGGACTTGGATCTGGATCCCAAGGCTGCGTGGGCCTTGCGCCACCCGGAATTTTTCCCCATAGACATTCAGACAGCCGACTACGAAATGCTCTTGCGGGTGCCAGGCATTGGCGTGAAATCGGCCCAGTTAATAGCTTCGGGCCGTAGATTCTCTAAAATCCGCCTAGAACACCTGAAAAAAATGGGCGTTGTACTCAAAAGGGCGCAGTACTTTATTTACCACCCGGATACTCCCGCCTGTTTGCGCAGGCTTTACCCCGAAATGGTGCGCCCCTTGCTGCTTCCCAAGCCCCAGCCATTGCAGCTTGACCTGTTCTCCAACCAACCCCTCGCACTCCCCGCCGCAGGTTAATTGCATATATAATGTTAAATGTGTAATGTGAAATGAGTAATGAATAATCTCACACTACACACTTCACACCTCACATCCTTATCCCATGCTTTCCATCTCATACGATTCAACATTCGACGGATTCTTGAGCGCTGTTTTCGAGATTTATCGCCAACATTTAGATGTGGGCGAGTTTCATGGAGATCGAAGCACCGCCCCATGCGACCTGTTTTCTCAACCCTTCCGAATCGAGACATCCGAAGAAGCCGCCACCAGGCTCAAGCGTGCTATCGAAAATTACGCCAGCGCCGAAATCCTGGAACTTCTGCATGTCGCCTTCCGCTCCGAAGAAGATGGCATCGAGATGAAGATTCTTGCATACCTCCGGAAAGTCTTTGACGGCAAAGATCCGAATTACGCCAAGAACCCCACCTCCGACGAAATGCTCCCGCTGTTCATGACCGCACGGGCCGTGCGACACGAAGCCGGCGGCATGCTGGGAATGGTTCGCTTCAGCAAGACCTCCGACGGCACCTATTTTGCCGAAATTGAGCCAAAATACGACATTTTGGACTTGATTGTAGGGCACTTCCGCGGGAGATTTGCCAACGAAAAATGGGCAATATACGACTCCAAGCGCGGTTACGGAGTATATTATGCGGGGCATCAACTGGCAGAAATCACCATCCCGAACCTTGCAGATGTCACAAAGGCCACACCTCCCGACGAAATGGTGAGGCTCTGGCAGGACTATTACAAGTCCATCGCCATCAAGGAGCGCGAGAATCCCCGCCTTTTAAAACGCTGTCTTCCGGTGTATTACTGGAAACACCTACCCGAAAGACAATATTCCCGTTGTTGATACCATTCCAACCATTTTTGTGTGATTTTTCAAAAAAATTACCCTTGTCGATATAAATAATTGTATTTTTCCATTGAAATATAATGGAGATTGAGTTGTTATGAACATGGTTTCGGCCAAACCAGGATTTTTTGTACAGGATCGTTTTTTATATAGCAAGGATAACGAAAAAGTCATTCTTCGTGGCATCAACCACATGTTTATTTGGACAGACCGCGAAGGAAAGACGATCCCCGAAATAGCCAAGACGGGTGCCAACTGCGTCCGAATCGTATGGAATACCCGCGGCCGGGTTAGCGACCTGGACAACATTATCGTACAGTGCATTTCCAACGGAATGATTCCCATTCCCGAAATTCACGATACTACAGGCAACTGGGAACGCCTGAACGAAGCGGTAGATTTCTGGCTCCGTGAAGAAACCGTGCAGATGATTTCGAATCATCAGCAGTACCTGATTTTAAATATCGGTAACGAACCCGGTGCCGAGTCGAAGGATCCCGACGAATTCTTCACCGTGTATAATTCCATTGTCACCAGAATGCGTGCCGCTAACATCCGCATTCCTTTGATGATTGATGCTGACCAGTGGGGCCAAAGCGAAAAGAACTTGCTGAAGGTAGGACCCAAGCTTTTGCAGGCCGATCCGGAACACAACCTTCTGTTCTCGCTCCACATGTGGTGGCCTACGGAACGTCACGACCCCAAGGCAACGGGTTATGCAACGGTCCAGGACCGCATTACCGGCGTTCTCGAGGCATCCGTAGAAAAGAAACTTCCCTTAATCGTAGGCGAGTTCGCTCCCGTGGCCGCCGGCGACGTGAAGGAAATACCATACAAGTTCATCATGTCCGAAGCCGAACGCCTGAACATCGGCTGGCTCGCCTGGAGCTGGGGCCCGGGCAATTTTGACAGTCCCGAAATGGACATGACTGTCCATAGTTCCTTTAACACCCTGGTGGGCTGGGGCAAGGATGTCTGCGTGGACAACCCCAATGGTATCCAGAATACCAGCGTCATTCCCACCTTTATCCAAGAAAAGAATTTCGACACCGGTTCCCAGGCTATTGGTGCGAACCTGATCCAAAACGGCGAATTTTCGGGCGACGATCCCCTGGCCAACTGGCAAGTGGACTTCTGGGGCGGCAAGGCCGACGTGCAAGTCAATAATGGAGTCGTCCGTTTTGACATCAAGAAGGCAGGCAAGGAATCCTGGAACCTGCAGTTCAAGCAGAAACTTTCACTCCGAGAAGGCGTCACCTACATTTTCAGCATGCGAGCCAAGGCCGACAAACCCCGCACCTTGAACGTGAATATCAAGCGCGATTCCGAAGAATACACGCCCTACGCAAACGGCCGTATCCTGGACTTGAGCACCAGCTGGCAAAGCTTCAGCTGGAAATTCACCATGAAGGAAGATTCCGACATGGAAGCCCTGCTGATTTACGATATGGGGGGAGTGCCCATTTCATGGGAACTCTGCGACATATCCCTTGTGCAGGCCCGTAGCGTAGAAGACCGACTGAACCGCACCTTCCAGCGTAACGTTCAAAAGAATTCCGGCTACTTTAACGCCCCAAACACTCCGTGGGAATTACATTTGTACTCCACCAAGGGCGAACTTTTGGAAATTCTCGACAAGGGCCATGGTGGCGAGGGCATGCGCCAATACCCGAAGATTGAACGCAGCGGAATCATGGTGGTGAAGGACTTATCCAAGTAGTCATCACACCTGTGAATATTCCAATTTGAAATAAAAAAACTCTTATTTTTTATGATATAATGGCACTTTTTCATAGAAAATGTGCTATTATATGTGTAGTGTTGTATGGCTAATGCCATATGCACCAAAGAAGGAGATTTTATGGACCTACAGGAATATGTCAATCAATTTGACTCGATGACCTGTATCTTGTCAGTCGAGAAAAAAAACGATGGAACAGCCGGGAAAATTCGAATCGAAGTAGGAAATAAAGCCTATCTTTCCACATTTGAAAAGCAATCCGATTCACTCGCAATGATGAACGATGGAAAAGGCTTCATTCCCGGACAGGAATATACCGAATATCTTCCGAGGGACTTGAATTTCGAGCATTTTGTTTGTTCCAGTGCTGTTGACAAGAAGCCCATGCACGCTTACATCCACCCGGATCGGTTTCCATTCTGGTTCAACATATTCAGCCTGCCGTTGAACATCGACGACCCCAACAAATGGTACTGCACTTATACACAGGAACTTTCTGCCGAAGCCAGCACAGAACAGATGGCAAACCTGTCCGCGAAGACAACCTCCGATGTCTTGCAAACATGTATCAAGCTTCGCAGTTCCAAGAATTTCTTGAAAACCATGGATGAAATTATCCATGATATTCGCGTTACTTGCGAAGCAAGCTATTGCTGTATCATGCTTACAGATTTCAAGGAAAGCACTTGCAGTCTTTTAAGTGAAGACATTGCGGAAGGGGTACCACAGCGTTCACTCAAGAATTTTTTAGACAATTCCTTCATTAATTACGCCAAGTCTTGGCTTGAAACTATTGACGGAAGCAATTGTCTAGTCATTCAAGACGAAAACGACATGGGCGAAGTCAAACTCCGCAACCCCAATTGGTACAGGTCATTAAAAAGTGCCGAGGTGGAAAGTATTGTTCTCTTCCCGCTCCAGTACAACGGCGAAACGATTGGCTTTATCTGGGCAACCAACTTCGACACCAAGGATACCGACCGCATTAAAGAAACTCTTGAACTTACGACCTTCTTCATTGCGTCTGAAATTGCAAACTATCAGCTTCTACAGCGCCTTGAAATGCTGAGTTCTACAGACTTGTTGACGGGAGTATTGAACCGTAACGCCATGAACAACCGAGTCCTCCGCATGGTAACAGGTCGCGAACGAGCCCCTCAATCAATCGGCATTGTCTTTGCCGACTTGAACGGACTAAAGCCAGTGAACGACAAGGAAGGGCATAATGCAGGAGACTGCTTGCTTAAAGAAGCTGCCATGATCCTCAAATTGACGTTCGTCGGTTGCGAAATTTACCGTGCCGGCGGTGACGAGTTCGTGATTATCGCCTTGGACAAACCTGAAAAAGAGCTTGAATCGCTCGTCGATAAAATCCGAAAGGACTCGGCAGACCCCCAAAATGTCAGTTTTGCGGTAGGCTTTTTCTACGATGACAAGGGTGGCGACATCCGTGTTGCAATGCGCGAGGCCGACGCCCTTATGTACGAAGACAAAAAACAATACTACGACCGTTTCCCGGAATCAAGGAAAAGATGAAAAAAGAGGATTTGCAAAAGTTTGTCAATTCATTCCGTGCAATGACAAGCATCCTATCTGTTGAAAAGACTACAGATGGGAGTATTGGGACTATCCGCGTCGAATTGGCTAATCCGCAGTATGTTGCGTCAATGGAAAACCGAGACAACGATGGCAAATCCGTATTCAGCCAAAAATTCATTCCTGGTTCCAATTACGAAATGTACATGGAAAAGGAACTAAACTTTGAAAAGTTCGTTTACCAAAGCGCCATTCTACATAAGCCAGTCCACGCCTACATCCGCCCGGAGCGATTTAATTTTTGCATTAACCAGTTCATGATGCCCATTGATGTCGATGACGACGAAAAGGGCTATTGCACCTTTACCCTTGAAATCCAGCCCGAAGAAGACCTTGACACCTCTACAAGACTTTCTTCTGAAATTTCGCAAAACGTGCTCAAGGCATGCATCAAGCTGCGCGGTTCAAAGGATTTCAGGAAAACCATGGACGAGGTGATTGAAGACGTTCGCATTATTTGCAAAGCGAGCACCTGCAGCGTTTTATTGACCGACTTCAAGGAGAGGACCTGCTCCATTTTGGCTTGTGCCCGAAGGCAAGGAATGCCTCCGCTGGATCTTGATAGGGTATTCAACAACGAATATATCTATATCGCGGAATCCTGGATAGAAACGCTTAAAGGGAGCAACTGTCTGATTATCCAGAACGAAGCAGACATGGAAATTATTCGTCAGAGAAATCCAGTCTGGCATAAAACCATGATGGAAGCCGGTGTTGAAAGCCTGGTTCTGCTGCCGTTGATACACAACAACGAATTCATCGGATTCATTTGGGCGAGCAACTTTGACACAACCAGGGCTTTGCGCATTAAAGAAACCCTTGAATTGGTGACCTTCTTTATCGCTTCTGAAGTGGCTAGCTACAAACTGGTGCAGCGCCTTAGGTTCTTGAGCAATGAAGATCTCCTGACTGGCGTGAATAACCGCAACGCCATGAACAACAGGGTTCTTCAGTTTGTAAGCCGCGAAGTTCATTATAGAACAATTTCCGTGGTTTTCGCCGACTTGAACGGTCTTAAGCCCATTAACGATAACGAAGGCCACAATGCCGGCGACGCCCTCTTGAAGAGCGCCGCAGAGATTTTGAAGCAGACCTTCTCGGATTGTGAAATCTACCGTGCAGGTGGCGACGAATTTGTCGTCGTGGCAATCGATGTTCCCAAGGAAAGCCTTGAAGCTAGAGTCGAAAAGCTGCGCGAAAAATCCAAGGTCAAGGGTAACGTGAGCTACGCAATCGGGTTCTACCATGACGAAAATGCGGGGGATATCCGCAAGGCGATGCGTGAAGCCGATGCCCTCATGTATGAGGACAAGAAGCTTAACTACGCCCACAGCCGTAGTTAAAACACAAGACCGGGCTGGCTGCAAAATAGTAGGATATTACCATTGGCCAGCCCTCTCGCAACCACGCCTCGTTAATACGAGGCGTTTGTTGCTCACGATAGACAGCAAACATTCAAAAAGCAATTCCGATGATATGTATCATCGTTTTTTGCACAGTTGTATCATAGAAAATTTGCGATTTTAGCACAAGCAAGGACATTTTCAAGCATTTCTAAACAATTTTAAACTTTTTGTATCATAATCTATTGACTTTGTAACTAAAAGAATATATATTCAAGAATATGAAACCCGTAATGGAATATACCAGCTATCGCGTCTATATTCGCGACTACTATGCCGAGCGCAAGGAGCGCTGCGGTTTTACGTGGCGCGATTTTGCGAAAGCTGCCGGGTATTCCTCACCGGTGTTCCTGAAACTGGTCTGCGACAGCAAGGCGAACTTGAGCGAGGCGGGCATCGAACGCGTTGCCTCTGCTATGGGTCTTGTTGGAGTGGACTTACAGTATTTTCGGCAGCTTGTGGCTTTCAACCAGGAAAAGTCCTCTGCCGCAAAGAAAAAGATTTTTGCCGAAATGCGCAAGCTTGCCAACGAGAATTCCTTTGCGTTGGTGGGCGAGGATCAATACGACTATTACGGAAGCTGGCTGAATCCTGTTCTCCGTGAAATGGCCCCGCGCCTGAATGGCGCGACACCCGCCCAAATGGCGGGGGAGCTCGTCTTTGACAGCGACGCAGCTCACGTAAAAGACTCTCTCAAATTACTCGAAAAGAATGGTCTTCTGGAAAAAGACGAGCAGGGCCATTACAACCAAAGCAGCCGCTCCATAACAACGGGCAACCTCGACGTCACCTCGCTGGCCATTCGTGAAATGCATCGCCAGATGGGCGAACTGGGCGTCCAAAGCCTGGATCAGGTGCCGGTTAACGAACGTGACATTTCCGGCCTCACCATTGGTATTTCCGAGAGCGCTTTCGAAAAAATTTCCAAGGAAATCGCAGATTTCCGTCGCCGTATCAGCGCCATTGTCATGGAAGATTCTGGCGAAGAACGAGTTTACCGCCTGAACGTGCAGCTATTCCCCCTTACACGCACTTTGCCGAAGGAGGAACGCCATGCTTAAGATATTTAAAATTGCAAGCCGCGTTGAGCTTTGGGCACTCGCCTCTGTCGCATTCACCATGTCGGCATGTGGCGTCTTTTGGGCCGGTGGTGTTGACGAAGAAACCAATACCGTTGCAGGCGTTGATCCAGAAGATTCCAAACCCGATGCAATCGCTTCGGCAGACAGCATCGTTCCCACCATTGACACGTCGTACTTCACTAACCAGCCCATCGAAATCGTAAAGCCCCCTGAAACGGGAACACAGCTCGTAATTACCAATCCTGATCCTGTCTACGATGAACCCTCTCCACCTCCAACCGACGATACAGAATTGCACGATTTTACCGGCAGGCTCTACAACGGCAATGGTGAAGCGCTGAATATTACAGTGGAACTCAAAGATGGTGGCAACGTATCTACAAAAACCGATGCTGCCGGATACTTCCAGTTGAACGCCTTGCCCGTTGGCGTTTACCCGCTGATTGTTTCCTCCGGCAATTCCAATGACGGTGTCGCTTATTTGCTCAAGAACTCCTCGACAGACACGGACCTGCTTGGCCCCGTCCCCTCATCGGTAATTTCCTCTATAACGGAATCCGATTTCGAAGCTCCCGATATACAAAACTTTAATTATAAAGACGAAGGTCCTGGTGGCGCAGGATGCCCACCACTTCCGCAATCCGGATCATCTAGCTCCTACCAACCCTCAAGTTCTTCCAGCCAGATTATTTATCTAAGCTCAGGCTCGGGCGTAAGCGTGATGGCCTCGAACGAATTACCTCATGATGTCGACTACGGCGTTATCTACAGCTGGAAAACGATTGAAAACGGTTCCACCGAAGTAGAGATCGATAAAGAACGCATTTGGTATAATGAATGGACGATCGAAGTAAACTTTGAACTGGGCTCTATCGATTACAATAACAATTACTTCAGACACATCTTCGGTAAGTTCAGGGGTTCCGACGGCATATTGGCGCTAACGATCATCAAAGGAGTCTGCGGAACAGAAGCTCCTTCCTACGCCCTCTTTGTCCTCCACCAAGAAGGATTCAACTGTAACGAGGCCGTGATTTCTACAGCCGAAGTCGAGACCGGCAAAAATGTATCCATCACAGGAACCTTTGACGGAATAGTTGCAACACTGTACAAGGACGGCTTCAAGATTGCCGAAAAAGCTGTCGGTTACAAGCCACTGCAAGATTTCAATACGTCGCCGTTTGTATTTGGAGATGAAGAACTGGATTTGAAACTGAAGGATGTGCGGTTGGGTGAAAAAGCAATCACTTCAGCAGATGTACTCTACAGGTACTATCAATAGGAGGCGCACAATGATGAACACTATCGATCTTGCATATTTCGAAGTTAACGAATACGGCCGCCTTCTTAGCGGTAACAGGCGCTTCTGCCGTATGTTCGGCTTTGAGCAGTCGGAACTCCCGTGGCATTACGTGACGGACTTGTACCGTTACATAAGCGACTGGGAAAAGTTCCGCAACGATACGGTCAACTCCAGCTTCAACACCCGTATGCGAAACCGTCGCGGGCGAAGCTTCGAGTGCTGTATCGTACGTGAAATTGTCCAGAACGCCGATGGCGAAATCATTTTCCGCAATACCGTTCGCAGGGTAGGCGAGGGCTCCAACGTCGTGAACCAGACGGCGCCGTTGTCCATGGTCTTCTTGGCCAAGTGCGCCGACTGCGGTGCCCAGATCCGAGTGACTTCTGTCGCCGAGACCAGACTCCGCATGCTCTGCAACCATTGCGCCGCCAAGGCTTTCCCGGAGGCATACTACCGCAAAAGTGCGGAAGTATAGAGCCGAGTGATCTATGTGAGCCCAAAGCGGATCATCTTAATGAGCCGTGTGGGCGAGAGCGAGGCGATATCACATTCTTGTTTGTGCGATAGAGCCGAGCGGTCTGTTTGTGGGTTAAGAACGAAGAAGGGGAAGGAGGAAAAAGAAAAGCGGCTCGATGAGCCGCTTTTCAATTTTCTTTGCTAAGGTCTCAGCAATTATACGCCAAAAGCGTCATCAGCTGCTGCAGAAACCTGAGCTACGTTTTCAGAAGTCATTTCCGGTTCAGCGGCTGCAACAGCTTCGTTTTCGAACTGGTCACCAGCCTTCTTTTCAGAAATGGAAAGCTTACCTTCTTTGAACTTGTACATGGCGATGGTGGTCGGCTTCTTGGTAAGAGTGATATAACCCTGAGTTGCCTGCTTGTTGACAAAGCGGGCTTCCTGGGCCATCATGACCACTGCGCGGAAAACGGAGCCTTGACATTGTTCGTTTGCATAAATGTCATCAAGATAGACTCTCTGTTCTTCAGCCATTAAGGTACCTCTGAAAATGTTTTAGAAGAGGGAGAGGGATTCGAACCCTCGTTACCGTGAGGTAAACACGCTTTCCAAGCGTGCGCCTTCAACCACTCGGCCATCCCTCCAGGATGTGCGCCAAATATACCATTTTATTTTTCGTTTGTCAACCATTTTTGCCGTTTTTTTGCAATTTTTTGCAAAAAAAGCAAAAAATATTGACATTGTACACCTACAATCGACTCAATTCGTCCCACACGACCTGCATAAGCGGTTCAATCGTCTTTGCAGTGAAGTCAAACTTGATATTTGCAGCGGCAAAAAGCTCCGGCAACGGGCGGCTGTCGCCCAAACTTTCGGCCTTGAACAGGTCATCAATGGCCTTTTTCGGGTCTTTTTTGAAGTTTGCCCAAACCTGGAGCGCGCCAAGCTGAGCAATTCCGTATTCAATGTAGTAGAACGGGCATTCGAACAGGTGCAACTGCTTCTGCCACAGGTTGTTGCGAACAGCCTCAAAGCCGGAATAGTCCACACCGGCATCGTAGCGGTCCATGATACCCTTCCAAATCTCTTCGCGATCCTTGGCCGTATGGTTCGGACGGCTGTAAAGTTCATGCTGGAAGCTGTCGATGCTTGCTACCCAGGGGAACAGCCAAATCACGTCTTCCAGTTCGCCTTCGATACTGCGGCGGATAGCCTCTTCATCGTTGCCGTAGAAGGGTTTCAGGTTGCTCGTACCAATAAGTTCCATACTCATGCTGGCCACTTCGGCGAATTCAGAGGGAACATCGCGGTAGGCTAAAATCGGCTGATTTGCCAGGGCGTACTGATGGAAGGAATGCCCCGATTCGTGCAACAGCGTGTAAATGTCGCGGTCGGTTTCCGCCGAATTCATAAAGATGAAGGGGAGACGGCTTTCGTCAAAACCGATCTGGTAACCACCCGGAGCCTTGCCCAAACGGCTATCCGGATCGATAAGCTTCTTCGCCTGCATTTCGCGAGCCCACTTGCCGGCCTGCGGATGAATGGATTCAAAAATCTGGTCCACCTTCTCGATGAGTTCGTCACCGTTGCTGTAAGGCTTTAGCGGAGCACGATTCAGGGGATCCACGCTCAAATCCCACGGACGAAGCGTCCTGAGCCCCATTTTCTGGGCACGTTTCTTGTAGATTTCTTTAAGGAGCGGGAGCACCAACTTTTCGACGCTCTCGTGGAAATTCTTACAGTCGGCCGGAGTGTAGTCGAATCGACGCTTGGCCAAGAAAATATAGTCGATAAAGTTCTTGCAGTGAGAGTTTTTCGCGATTTTATTGCGAATCTGGAAAAGCTTATCGAAGGATGCATCGAGGGCATCCTTATCCTTGAGGCGGCGGTCCCACATGGTGCGGAAGGCCTTCTCGCGCAAGTCGCGGTCGGTCTTTTCCAGGTAGGCGCTCAACTGTTGCATCGTCTTGACGCCGCCATCGAATTCCACGCTCATGCCACCGGTAATCTTCTGGTAAGCCTGAATGGCAATGGTTTCTTCAGTTTCAAGGGGTATGTTGGCGGGGGAGAACAGGTCCAGAGACACCTGCACGCTCTTGAACCACACGCCGAATTCATCTTTCAGCTGGTCCTTGGCGGGGTGGGCCATCAGCTTCTTGTTCAGCTTGTCACTGAATTCATTAGAAAGCGGATCCACATTGCTGACAAAATCTTCATAGGCCTTGGCGGCGGCTTCGTCCTTGGTATTCACGGTCATGGCCACGTAACGGCGGCAAGAAACCTCCGAAAGGACCGAACCCAGCTCGCTCCACTTCAAAATCCAGGCACGGAGAGCATCAGGGGAGTTCGGGATATTTTCATCCAGAAGGCTCTGGTATAATTTTTCAACTTCCTTGACGTTGTCTACATTAAAATTTTCAGGTACAAAAGTGCGCATAAAATCCTCTAAAATCCGATTGCTCCTACCCAATCGCTTACAATATTGTCCAGAACCGAGGTGCGGGCCTTGTCAGCAAGAGCCTGCTTCTCTTCTTGGCTAATCTTACGATCCATGTCAAAATCCAACGTGAACGCTTCAGCCTGAGCCTTCAGCGCCACATCCATACGGCCCACAATATGAACCACGTTTACATCCATGAGTTTGAAAATACGACGGTCAATGGGCATTTCTGTCACCAGAATCACCTGGTTATCGCCCGGAACCAGCTTCACGGAATCACGAAGCGCTACAGGGAGTTCCATCAGGGAATCCAGCACCAGGTTTGCCATCAATCCACGGATCCAAAGGGTATCTTCGCCCGTATTCTTGGCGTTCAAGCCGACAGTCAAGTAAGCCTTGCCGATTTCTTTTTCGAGGATTCCTCGGGCAAAATCCTGCACCAAGGCAACCACGTGGGGATTCGGCAAAAGTCCCTTCATCAAGTCATCCGATTTCGGGAAAAGATCCTTGTTGAGCGTAGCCGAATCCAGGGACATGCTCACGAATTCCAATTTAGTCTTGGAAAGGATATCGGCTGCAGAAAGTTTCTTGGCAGCCGCACAGCCCGAGAAAAAAAGAGCTAGGCATGCCAATGCCGCAAGGAGCACCCAAAATGTTCTAGACTTGAATTTATTCATCATTTGACAATATAACAAAAATATGCATATAAATAGGCTCCAAACAGCCTTAAAGGTGTAGAAAAGCACGGTAGACTTCCATGTTGGGGCAAACAAAAGTTCCACTAGCTGACCCCTAATAGACCGTCGATTCGGCCATAGGTTCCAGCAGTTCGACTTCAGACATCATCGTTATCCTTACAG
>JAEEGJ010012626.1_pt1 | contig 20813 bp, 16 predicted proteins | sample 8958761 | NCBI WGS metagenome assembly JAEEGJ01 (sample SAMN16246546, study PRJNA631951) | gut metagenome | biome: gut microbiome; feature: rumen; material: RS-attached | host: Bos | place: Iran: Karaj | collected 2018-10
TTGGAAAAAATATGATGCGTATGCAAAAAGACAGTGTATGGGTTCTTGTAAATTCTGCGGATAGGGATTCGCTGAATTCTGAATTGAAAAAGGGAAATTCACTCTCAATGGAAAAATTTAAGAAGTTGGAATTTGATTCATCGCATGTACAATATGTAATTAGTAGTTCCGTTTCTTCAGAAATTGAAATTAATATTCAGAGGGATTCGGTCCATTCTGATTATTATATTCTGTATCAAAAGAGGGATTTATTCGCGGCTCTTTGCGGAATAACATCTCGGATTTGTTATTACCAAATTGCTTGTTTTTATCGAGATGATGGATTGCTTGTTTTTGATTCCATTCCCGATGCTTTCCATTTAGTAATCTCTGAGGGTTGTCCTGATGGTGGCGGATCTTCTTTACAACCTATGGTCCGTAACCTAAAAAAACAGAATGAATGGAATAAATTATACAAAGTCAACGGTGTTCCTGCAATCAGAAATTCTTCAAATATTGTCATCCGCAATAATAAACAATCAAAACTCCAACTCAAAGGAAAACATTAATATGAAAAAACGGATTGTTACAATCTATCCAGAAGTGTAACTGATTTTAGAATGTTGAAGTAGTTTTTAAAATATGAATGGGCTTTTTGCGTTTGCAGAAGCCCATTCTTCGCTCAATACTTTGCTTTTTCACCTGTTCTTTTTGTATATTCTAGCCGTAGAAAATAGATAGTGAAATGCTATTGACCAATGGCCAACGACCATTGGCTAACAACTGTTGACTAATGGCTATTATATGAAGGCGTAAAATGAAGCGAATTCTCAGTTTTATGGTGCGATATTTGCCACGATTGCTGTTGGCTGCTGCATTGGTTGTGATGCTTCTTTTGTGTTATTTATTTTCGTTCTTGGGGCGCCCCATTAACGATGGCAACAAGATGTATGCCAATGGCGATTACAAAGGCGCTTTAGAAACGTACATGAAAGTACGTGAATCGGAACCTGCAAACCCGCTATTGTTCTACAATATCGGAACGGACCAGTACAGGCTCGGCAATCTCGAAGAGGCCAAGAAGGAACTCGAAAGTGCCATGCGCATGCCCGACAAGAAAATGGCGTCCAGGGCGGCGTATAACTTGGGCGATACGTATTTTCGCATTGGCGAGAAGGCTCCCGAAGGTCAGGGCAGCGAACGCATTGCCGCATGGCGTGAGTCCATCGCTTACCTGAAAAAGGCGATTGACTTGGACAACGATTTTGAGAACGCGAAGAAGAATGTCGAAATCGTCCAGCGTAAACTCAAGGAAGAACTCGACAAGCAGAAAGAGAACAAGGACCAGAATCAGGACAACAACCAGAAACAACCTCCGCTGAGTGACAATGCGAAACAGGTCTTGGCGCGAGCTCTACAGCTTTGCAAGGACGGTAAGTATGCCGAAGCGAAGTCGATGCTCGAAAACTTGATTGCCGAAGACGAAACTGCTGGCCAGTTGAGCGGCCATGTGCAGCGTATCGACGACGTCATCGAAATCAAGGCGGGTCGCAAGCCCAAGACGAAGATTGACGCGAGCAATACCGATAACGACCTGGAGGTGATCTGATGTTTAGTAAACAGTGGTTAGTGGTTAGTAAACAGGCTTGTCATTCCCGCGAAAGCGGGAATCTCCAGTCCTTTGCTGTGTCAAAGCAATCTCTTTCGTCTTTCGTCATTCGTCTTTCGTCTATAATTTTGATCCTCGCAGCCGCAGCGTTTGCTGCTCCGAAGTCCGCAAGCGCTTACTATGCCGATGCCGCTTTCCAGTACATCGAGAATCGTTTGCCGTCGGCGGAAATAACCTGCAACGAAGGCTTGCAGCAGTATCCGAACGATCAGAAGTTGCAGATGCTCCTCGACCGCATCAAGGAAGCGAAGGACGAGCAGAAGAACGAAAACAAGAAGAACGACAAGAATCAAGATAATAACGACCAGAATCAGAACGATCAAAACCAGAACCAGGATCAAAATCAGGACAAGAATAATCAGGACCAGAATAAGGATCAGCAAAATCAGCAGAACCAGGACCAGAACCAAAATCAGAATAACGACCAAAGTTCATCCAGTTCCCAGGACGAGCAGAATCAAGACCAGCAGAACCAGGGAAATCAGGGCCAGTCGAGTAGCAGTAATGCTCAGAGTTCCGACAGCAACGGTGGTGGTCAGCAACAACAGCCTGAACAGCAGCCTGAAACTGGTTCCAGCGATAGCAACGGTTCTGACCAAGAAGAGCAGCAACAGCCGCTTCAGCCTGGCGAGTTGAGCCCTGAAGAAGCCGCCCAGCTCCTCAAAGACTTTGACGAACAGAACGGTGAACGCAAACCATGGAAACCCGTCCGCGGCCAAGTACGACCGGCGAAAGACTGGTAAGGCGAATGCCAAAGTCAAGTAAATTTGACTTCGGCTGAGCCGTAAAGTCTTGCGCTCGAAGAGCGCAGCGACTGGTAAGCCATAACCAAAAGCCTATTGCGCATTTTTTGCCTGTTTAACGGGCTCCATAGAATGATGGCGAAAATAATGTTGCAAAAAAGGTTTATATTATAGTTATAAGAAAAAAAAGTAGGGGGGGAAGAATAAATGGATTTTGATCAACTGCTGCAGCATTATAAAGCAAAAGCTTGCATCGTTTCCGTCGAATTTTTTCCGGATGGAAGTTACGGGAATATTCGTGTCGTGGCGGGCAATAAAGCGCATTGCGACGACATGGCCGCGTTGAATCATCCATTCGTGCCGAATTCCCCGTACGAAATGTGCTTCCCCAAGAATCAGAATTTCGAGGAACACTGCTTCCGCTGCATACGCGATGGCAAACCGCTCCATGCCTACGTCGATCTTTACATGATGGGGCTCTGGCTCAACATGTTCCTCATGCCGTTGGATTCCGACCGCGAGAATGTCGGCTATTGCCTCTATTGCTACGACGTGACGCCCAAGGCGGATTCTTCGGCGATGGCGGATATTTCTGCGGAGATCGCTTCCGATGTCTTGAAGGCCTGCATCAAGTTGCGCGGCTCGGGCGATATTAAGCAAGCGTTCAAGGAAGTTGTCGAAGACATCCGCTCCATTTGCGATTCCGATCATTGCTGCATTTTGTTGTGTGACGATGAAAAATGCAGTTGCTCCATTTTGGCTGAATCTCTCCGTAAAGGCTCAAGCTTGTTCCCGATGAGCCGCTATATTGAAGGTTTCTACGCTATCATGAAAACTTGGCCGGATACTTTGGCGGGCAGTACGTGCATCATTTTGAAAGATGAACGCGACATGGATAAATTGCGCGAACAGAATCCTGTTTGGCGTGCTTCGCTTGATTATGCAGGCGTGAAATCGGTCGTCTTGTTCCCGCTCCGTTATGGCGGAAAATTGCTCGGCTACATGTGGTCGCTTAATTTCAATATCGAAAATGTGTTGAAGATAAAAGAAACGCTTGAACTGACGACATTCTTTATCGCTTCTGAAATCGCTAGTTATAAACTTTTGAATAAACTAGAGGTTATGAGTACGATTGATTCCTTGACAGGTATCAAGAACAGAAACGTGATGAACAACCGCGTTGATCAAATCGTCGAAGGCCAAGACGCAATGCCACAGGCCGTGCTCTTTGCGGATCTGAACGGACTCAAGCGCATGAACGATGAACGCGGGCATGTCGCTGGCGACAAGATGTTACGTAAAGCGGCTTCGATTTTGGAAAGCGTTTTCCATGATGGCGAAGTGTATCGCGCTGGCGGTGACGAATTCATGGTACTCGTATCCGAAATAGCCAAGGACGAGGTCCAGCGCCGTGTTGACAAAGTTGATTTCTTGTCGAAAATGACGGAAGACGTACGCTTGTCGATTGGCGTATGTTATGGCGAAAGCGATATCCGTACGGCAATGCGCCTTGCAGATGAACAGATGTACGCCCAAAAGAATATTTATTACAAAATTCACCCGGAACAGAAGTATCGGTAATTGCCTTTAATATATCCTTGTTTGAACATAATATACGAAGATGATGTGACAAATAGTGTCACGTGCGTATCCGTTCTAAAATTTTCTGGGACATTTGCGGATTTTCCGCTTTCGGGCTTTTTTAGTATATGAAGTCCATTGACAGTATCCCTTTTTTTGCATATATTTATAGTGAACAAATGTGTAAATTAGGTGGCGGAGATTTATGAGACTGCCTCGCGAAACACGTACTTATGTTGCTATTGACTTGAAGTCGTTTTTTGCGTCTGTGGAGTGTGTGCTTCGCGGGCTTGACCCGCTGACGACTAATTTGGTGGTGGCAGATGCAAGCCGTACGGAAAAGACGATTTGCCTTGCCGTGACTCCGAGTCTCAAGGCGTATGGCATTCCCGGGCGTGCGCGCTTGTTCGAGGTGAATCAAAAGGTGCGCGAGGTGGAACGGCGCACGGGCAAGAAGGTCGAATTCGTGATAGCAAAGCCACAGATGGCGAAGTATGTGGAATATTCGACCCGCATCTATAAAGTTTATCTGAAATACGTGAGCGAAGAAGATATTCACGTTTATTCTATCGATGAATGTTTTATCGACTTGACGCATTATCTTTCGCTGTATAAGAAATCGGCGAGGGAGTTGGCGAAGGACATGATTCGCGATGTGCTTGAAACGACGGGAATCACGGCGACGGCGGGAATCGGGACGAATCTTTATCTTTGCAAAATTGCGATGGACGTGATGGCGAAACATGTCGCCGCAGATGAGGACGGCGTGCGCATTGCGGAACTCGACGAGATGACGTACCGCAAGGAACTTTGGGGCCATCGGCCTATCACGGGCTTTTGGCAACTGGGCCGCGGAATTGCGGAGCGTTTGGCGCATTGCTACTTGAATAACGGTCGCGGGATTTTTACGATGGGGGACCTTGCGCGGGCGAGTGTGAAGAATCCTGACGCGCTTTACAAGATGTTCGGCGTGAATGCGGAAATCCTGATTGACCACGCTTGGGGTTATGAACCGTGCGGCATCGCCGAAATCAAACGGTACAAATCCAAAACGCACAGCATCGGCGGCGGGCAGGTTTTAAGTTGTGCGTACGACTGTGCCAAGGCGAAAATCGTCATCCGCGAAATGGTGGATACGCTTGCTCTCGATCTTGTGGAAAAGGGGCTTGTGACGAATGGCCTCACGCTCCATGTGGGCTACGACCGCGAAAATGTGGATAAAGGAATTTATCACGGTGAAACGGTCATCGATGGCTACGGTCGCACGATTCCGAAGCCTGCGCACGGGACGGCTCCACTTTTGAATTATACGTCATCCGCGTCGACGATTGCTGAGGCGGTAATGAAACTGGCTGACCGCATCATGAACCCATCGCTGACGGTGAAACGCTTGAATTTAACGGCGAACAATGTGCTGCACGCCACGAACGAGAGCTACGACTTGTTTACGGACGTGAAGAAGATTGAACGCGAAAAGAAAATGATGCAGGCGCAAATAGCCATCAAGAAACGTTTCGGCAAAAATGCAATTTTCAAGGGTATGGACATGCAGGAGGGTGCCACCACGCGTGAGCGCAACGAACAAATCGGAGGACACAAGGCATGATCGATGATTATAAAGACATAATTGATTTGCCGTACCCGCGGGATGACTGGAATTTCTTGATGAAGCATCCGCGGATGTCCATTGCGAACCGTGCGAAAATCTTCAGCCCGTTTGCGGCGTTGCGCGGCCATAACGAAAGAATCGCCGAGACTGCGGAGCAACATCTGGATGCTAACCGCGACGAGAACATGTGGGAAGATGTAGATTCCTAATGAGGAGATTCCCACCTAAAGGTGGCCATGCGCACTAAGGCAACAAGTTGCTAAGTGCTGTCCGCCCGCTCGGTGGCGGGAATGACATTACTATATGTAAAAACAGAAAGCCTCCGGTTTTTGGCCGGAGGCTTATTATTCAAGGAATCATGAAAATCGAGTTTGTTGCGTTTTAAAATCTTAGTCGCGAGGTGGCGGAGGCGGCGTTTTGTCTTGCTGCTTTTTCATGCGTTCGAACTGCATGAACTTGAACTTTTCTTGCTGTTCCTTGGTGAGGATCTTGTTCAAGCCCTTGACTCCGTCAACTCTGAGGTTGAGCAATGCTTCCTGAGCCTTGAGGATATCTTTCTTGGCGGCTGCGATTTTGGCTTCGTCGTTATTGTCGAGAGCGTCGCGGAGGGCTTTTTCGGCTTCCTTCTTTTGCTTGCGGAGAACCTTGAACGTGGAGTCCACCGAACGGCGTTGCTTTTCAAGTGCGGCCTTCTGTTCGTGCGAAACTTGCAGCACGGAATCCATGAATGCCATATCCTTGATTGCGTTGAACTTCTTTCCGAACGGCTTGGGTTCTTTGCCATCCTTGAAAGGCTTGCCTTCTTTAAACTGCTTGCCGTCCATGAACGGTTTCATGTGCGGACCGTGATGGAACTTGTCTCCGCGGAATTCGCCGCCGTGACGCTTGCAGCAATCCATTTTTTTCTTGCAGCAGTCGCCAACCTTGAAGTCGCAGAATCCATGCTTGGAGCTACAGGTGACTGCCTTGCTTGCGCATGACGAACTGCCGTTGAATGCGAAAGCTCCGATAAAGAAGCCGATGGAGCAAGCAAAAATAATGATGCTTGCAATAAGGATTTTTGTTGAGTCTTTCATTATTTTGTCTCCTGTAATAAATAGCTGATGGAATTGTAGGTGTCAAGATTTTCGAGTTCATCATCGCTGGTTTCGCCGAGGTCGTTGTACCAAGAGACGAGTTCGTCGCTTGCGACACTCTGGACGAGGAGCGTTTCTTCGTCCATGCGATTGATGACCGTGAATGCGGTGATGAACGCAATTGCGATAAAGCTCGCTGCAAGTGCGTACTTGGTCCGCATTTGTATGAAATTGATAAATTTGTTCTTTTTAGAAGAATCAAGTCTTGCGCAGACCGTTTCCCAGGAATTTTCCCTGGGTTGGATTCTTTCGAGTTTTGAGAAATCGATGTAATCACGCATAGTTCAAGTTCTCCTGTAAATAGTTCTTGATAACGGTTCTTGCTCGACTGAGTCTTGCCTTGATGGTTCCTTCGGGCATGTTGTAGATTTCGGACAAATCTTTGATGCCGAGTTCTTCGGCGTCTTTGAGCCAAAGCATGCTTCGCGTTTCGGCGGAGAGCTTTGAAAGTCCAAATTCTAACAGTTCCGGATCATAGTCTATTTGCTCTTCGTGTTTGCTCCCGATGGCCGAAGTCATCAGAAGGTCAACGTGTTCCTCTTCGAGTTCTGCGTGGCGTTTTTTGGAACGCAGCCTCATGAGGCACTCGTTTACGGTAAGACGGAACAGCCAGGTGTTAAGAGCGCTTTCACCGCGGAAGTTCTTGATCTTGCCGGGAACGGAAACGAAAATGTCCATCAGTACGTCTTCAGCTTCGTCGCGGTTCTTGAGCATTCTGAACGCGAGGTTCAGTACGTTTGTACTGTGGGATTTCCACAGCATGCCAAGCGCTTCGCGGCTTCCTTGTTGAATTTTCTTTATGATGACCTTTTCGTCCATTTCGTTATTTTTGATGCGCATGTTTTTTTACCGGTTGCATAAATACTAAAATTTTTTTTGAGAGTTGCTATTGAGTAATGACCAATGACTAATAACTAATTACCATTTAATTATATTTTACGGCGATGCAAAAAATCCTTCTTGAAAAATTGAAAGAGGCTTTTTCCTCTGTGTTGCCTATCACACTTATTGTGTTGTTGGTTTCATATACCCCGCTTGTGACTTTTTCGCTGAAAGAACTTGTTGTTTTTTCGATTAGTGCCGTTTTTTTGATTATCGGGATAGGGCTTTTCAACTTGGGTGCTGACCTTGCCATGACGCCGATGGGGACGTATGTGGGTGCCGGGCTTACCAAGTCGCGCAGACTTTTGCTGCTTGTGTCAGTGTGCTTTGTTATGGGCGTGCTCATCACGGTCGCGGAACCGGATTTGTCCGTGCTTGCAGAACAGGTCAAAAATGCGGTGCAGCCGCTGCTGTTGATTTCGACAATTGGCGTTGGCGTCGGCATCTTTTTGGTACTTGCGATTTTGAAAATCGTGTTCAAGAAAGATCTTTCCCTGATTATCATCTTCTTTTACATGGTGCTGTTCATGCTCGGGATGCTCATGGTGTCTGTCGGGCGGGACGCGTTCGTGCCGCTTGCGTTTGATTCGGGGGGTGTGACGACGGGGCCGATTACGGTGCCGTTTATCATGGCTCTTGGCGTGGGTGTCGCAGGTGCGATTGGCGGTAAGAACGCTTCGGAAAACAGTTTCGGTTTGATTGCGCTTTGTTCTGTGGGGCCGATTCTTGCGCTGATGGGGCTGGTCGTGTTTTCGAAGGGCGACTTGACTTACGAACTTTCAATGGCGGCGTATTCGGTGGAAGCGAGCCTTGGCGAGCATTTTTTGCCGACCGTGATTGAAGTCGCAAAAGAGGTCTTGGTTGCACTTGCATTGATTGTCGTGTTCTTTTGCGCCTTGCAATTTACGGTGCTCAAGCTTCCGAAAGTAAAACTTGTGCAGATTGGTTTTGGCATTTTCTATACATTTGCCGGACTTGTGATTTTCCTCACGGCGGTGATTGTTGGGTTCATGCCCATCGGGTTTGAAATTGGCCGCGAATTGGCGACGCGCCCGCATGCGCTTGTGATGGCTGGCTTTATCATCGGTATGGTGGTGGTGCTTGCAGAACCTGCGGTGCACGTGCTCAACAAGCAGGTCGAAGAAGTGACGGGCGGGCTTGTGACGAAACGCTCCATGCTGATTGCACTTTCTGTTGGCGTCGGGATTTCGATTGGACTTTCGATGTTGCGCATCATTGTCGGTTTCCCGATTATTTATTACCTGCTGCCGGGTTACTTTATTTCACTTGGGCTTTCTTTCTTTGTCCCGAAGCTTTATACGGCGATTGCGTTTGACTCTGGCGGCGTGGCGAGCGGTCCTTTGACTTCGAGCTTTATCTTGCCGCTTGCGATTGGCGCATGTTCCGTGATTCATGACGGTGGCGATTCCATTTTGAATTATGCGTTTGGTATTGTGGCGATGGTCGCGATGACTCCGCTCATTACCATTCAGGTTCTTGGCTTCAAGGCGATTGTCGCAAGGCTTTGGCGCAACAGGATGATGATGCGTCGCTTGCAAGATGCCGATGATGAACAAATTATTGACTTTGTGTAGAGGCGGCGATGTTTGAAGAAAAGAATTTGACAAAGAAACCGAGCGTACGCAAAAGAGTCCATTCCAAGGTCTCGATGAATCGTTTGAAGATTCTCGTGACGACGGTGATGCGTTCGAAAGCCGACTTTTACATGGACTACATTCAGTCTTTTGGTGCGAACGTGCAGTTTGTTCTGTACGGGCATGGCACGGCTCCGCGTGAAATCATGACGGCGCTGGGGCTTGCGGACCCTGAACGTGCCGTGATTGTGAGCATCATCGGCGAAGATCATGTGCCTGCGGTTTTGGAATGCCTTGAGGAAAAGTTCAAGACGATTGTGAATGGCAAGGGAATTGCCTACACGATTCCGATGGCAAGCGTGATTGGCAAGTCTGTATTTAATTTTTTGAGCGATAACCGTTCCCAAGTGGGGAGAAAATAACCATGGCCACGAATACACATGAACTCATTATTTGCATTGTGAACAACGGATTCTCCGATACGGTGATGGCTGCTGCAAAGGATGCCGGAGCGCGTGGCGGTACGGTTTTGAACGCTCGTGGAACGGCGAATAAAGAAGCGGAATCGTTCTTCCATATCGCTATACAGCCCGAAAAGGAAGTGGTGATGATTCTTGTGCCGTTGAACGTGAAGGATGCGGTTCTGCATTCGCTTTACGAGAAGGCGGGCCTCGATACGATGGGGCAGGGGATTGCGTTTTCGCTACCGGTCGATAATGTGGTTGGGCTTACGCCGTGGAAGGCTGACGCCAAGACTGCAGAAAAGAAAGCCTAAGTTTTACACTTTCACGTGGAAGTAATCGATTTCGGGGTGGCTGATGTAGAGGCCGCTCACGGATGCTTGCGGATACATGGCGCCGTTTTCGGTGAGGCTGATGCCTACGCTGCCAAAGTCGATGAGCTTCGCGATGTTGAAGATTTCCTTGATGTTCGGAAGCACGGGGTAGCCGACGGCCGGGCGGATGCCTTTCCAACCATTGTTGCGGTCGAGTTCCTGGCTCAAGTATTCTGCGCCTGCTTCGGCGAGGCGGTCGGCGACGGTTTGCATCAGGAGAACGTCGTAGTCACTGCCGCCCTGTTCGGCTTTCAGCTTTTCCAAACGCTTGACGAACGTGTCGCTCATGGTCACTGCGAATGCACCGACGATGTCGCGGAAAACATCCTTGCCTGCGGGGGATGCGAAAACGCTTGCTGTGTTTGCGTTTGCCGGAGCAACGTAGTCGCAGAGCGCAAGGCAAGTGCCTTCGGGGTTCTGCTGGCGTGCGGTCGAGACTTCGATGAGGTCAGCATCTGTGCCTGTGCGGCCCGTGTTGAAGATGACGGACTTTTCAGTACCGGCAGCAGGGTAGAACGCCTGAACGGCGCGGAGTGCGTATTCGGGCTTTGTGAGTGACTTGATGAGTGCTTCGGCATCGGCCTTGAGCTTTTTCGCTTCTTCTTCGTCCGGCTTGATTTTCCAAGTGAAGAAGAAGTATTCCCAGCTGATGAGCGGGATAATTTTTTCGATAGGAATCGGCGGGAGCTTGCTTTCGCCCATGAACGGCGGCTGTACCGGCTGGTATTTGCTCCAGTCGCATTTGTAGCGGCGTTCTTCGGGTGTCGAGGCGGCTGCGGCCATAGCGTTTGCGGCTTCGGTCTTGATGCCGTTTTGCTTGTCGCGGATGCGCTGCTGTTCTTCGCGGTTTTCTTGTATCGTTTGTTCGCTTGTCGCGGGGTCGAGTAACTTTTGTACGAGACCCGGATTGCTTGCGGCATCGCGCACGTGGAAAACAGGACCGTCGTAGCATGGGGCGATCTTTACGGCGGTATGCGTGGGCGAGGTCGTTGCGCCACCGACGATAATCGGGATGCGTTGGCCGGCGGCCTGCATGGCCTTCGCGACCGTGCACATTTCTTCAAGCGATGGCGTAATGAGACCGGAAAGGCTCAAGATATCTGCTTTGTTCTCAATGGCGGCCTTGACAATCACATCTTCGGGAACCATCACGCCGAGGTCCACCATTTCGTAGCCGTTACAAGCCATAATCACGGAGACGATGTTCTTGCCGATATCGTGCACGTCGCCCTTGACGGTGGCGATGACGATTTTACCGCGGCTTGAAGCGTTTGCGTCTTTGCCGGCTTCGATGTAGGGCTGCAAAATTTCTACAGCCTTTTTCATGGTGCGGGCGGTTTTGACGACTTGCGGGAGGAACATCTTGCCTTCGCCGAAACGGCGGCCGACTTCGTTCATGCCGTCCATCAGCGGGCCAGAAATAATGCCCACCGGGCTATCGCCGCGGTTGATGAGTTCCATCAAATCCGGCTGGAGCGTTGTCGAGGTTCCTTTGAGGAGGGCTTCTTGCAATCGCTCTTCTGGCGTGGTGGGCTTGGCATCGGCGGCAGCGTTGCCTTCATCAGAAGAACTGCTTGCGCCTGTGCTCATGGCGAAAATCGCCTTCGGGTCGTACTTGGTGCCCGCTTCTTTGGCGGCTGCGGCTGCCGCGGTCATGCGGCTTGCAATTTCGATGAGCGCTTCGCTGGCATCCGGTTCCGTGTTGTAGATGACTTCGGTAATCGCCATGCGGAGCTCCAGCGGAATCGTCTTGTATTCGACAATTGCGCTCGGGTTCATGATGGCCATGCCCATGCCGTTCGGGATGGCGTAATGCAAGAACGTGGTGTGCATGGATTCGCGCAAGTAATTGTTGCCGCGGAATGCAAACGAGAGGTTTGAAAGACCGCCCGAGATGCGGACACCGGGGAGGTTGTCCATAATCCAGCGAACCGCACGGATAAAGTCGATGGCGTAAGCGTTGTGCTCGGCCATGCCGGTTGCAACTGTCAAAACGTTCGGGTCGTAAATGATATCGGACGGGTCGAAGTGCAGTTGCTTCACCATGATATCGTAAGCGCGGGACGCAATTTGTACGCGACGCTCGTAGTTGGTGGCCTGGCCTTCTTCGTCGAAGAGCATCACGATGACGGCGGCACCGAGGCGCTTCACGGTGAGCGCGTGTTCGATAAACGCTTTTTCGCCCATCTTGAGTGAAATGGAGTTCACGATGCTTTTGCCCTGGATGCACTTGAGGCCTTCTTCGATGACTTCGAAGCGGGAGCTATCGACCATGATTGGTACGCGGCTCACGGCAGGGTCGGAGGCAATCAAGTTCAGGAACGTGCGCATCTCTTGCTTGGCGTCGAGAAGGCCGTCGTCCATGTTTACGTCAATGACGTCGGCACCGTCATCGACTTGCTTGCGGGCGATGTCGAGCGCTTCTTCGTAATTCTTTTCGTTGATGAGTCGCAGGAACTTCTTGGAGCCCGCGACGTTGCAACGTTCGCCGACTTTCACGAAATCTTCGGCGTTACAGCTGTCGGCGCCGTTGCTCGGGCGAACCTGTTCTCTGAACAACGGTTCGAGCCCCGCGAGGCGGAGGCGCGGGCTGGTGACGTACTTGGGTGCTGGTTTGCGGCGTTCATAGTCGGCTGGCAATGCGTCAAGCATCTTGCGCATCGCGGCGATATGTTCCGGAGTCGTTCCACAGCAACCGCCAATCATGTTCACGAGTTTGTCGTCCAGATAAACTCGCATCAGGCGCACCATGTCTTCGGGCGTGTCGTCGTAACCGCCGAACTGGTTCGGGAGCCCTGCGTTCGGATGGCAGCTGATATAGCACGGAGCGACAACTCCCATGCGGCGCAGGTAAGGCACCATGCCGTCTGCACCGAGACCACAGTTTAAGCCGATGGAAAGCGGGTGCATGTGCATCACGCTCACGGCGAATGCTTCAACCGTCTGGCCCGAAAGCGTACGGCCGGAGGCATCGCTCACAGTCATCGAAAGCATGACTTCAATCGGCTTGATTTCGCTTTCGGGAGTGCCTGCGGCTTTTGCGGCTGCAATGCGGGCTTCGTTTGATTTGCTGTAGGCGCTGAGAGCGGCTTTCGCGTTCAACGTATCAAAAATCGTTTCAATGAGGATGGCGTCAACGCCTTCTTCCATGAGCACGGAAATTTGTTCCAAGTACGCGTCTTCGAGTTCGTCAAAAGTGATGGCGCGGCTTGCGGGGTCGTTCACGTCTTCGCTCATGGAGAGCATCTTGCTCGTGGGGCCGACGTCGCCCAAGATATAGACCTTGCGACCGTATTTCTTGAAACCTTCTTCAGCGGCCTGCTTCGCGATTTTCACGGAGGCGCGGTTCATCTCGGCGATGCGGTGTTCCTGATGGTATTCGTGCTGACTCACGCGCTGGCTCGAGAACGTGTTCGTGGTGAGGCAATCGACGCCTGCATCCACGTAACGGCGCTGGATGTCGAGAATGATATCCGGCTTTTCAATCGAGAGCATATCGTTGTTGGCGCCCTTGATCCCGTAAGTCTGGATAACAGAGCCCATGCCGCCATCGAGCAGCATCATCTTTGATTCGAAAGCTTCGCGAAGAGTCATTTTAGCTCCGGTTTTTTATGCGTATATCTAATTTTATGCATAAAAGATAGAAAATGCACGGCACGCTGTCACTAGCAATGAACCCATAATACCCAAAATTACATATTCCTATAGAACTTTCAAGATTTCCCACCGTCCGTTCTTTCGAGCCCCAACGCGAACAATACACGATTTTTCTCGAAGAGCTTTCAAAGTTCTGTTAATCGTTGGCTCGGAATAACCTGTTTCATGCATAAGTAGGGGAACAGTAATGGAGGGGTTCCGTTTTATTTCTGTGTAAATCAGCGATTCTGTTTCCGTAAGATTTATCCTATCACTTATCCTATCACTTATCCTATCACTTGTCCTATCATTTATCCTATCACCCAATCGCGTTTGCCCTTCAAAATAGAACGATGTCCGCATGAAATGATCAGTAAACGAGAAAGCTTTTTCATCATAGGAGCGCAAAATACGTCGCATACCGCTCCCAAGTTGCTCGACCATATCCAAATCATGGAAAATACGCATCAATTCACGATTGCGCGGCATGGAGCAACAATTGAAAAAGTCTTCCCTTGAAAGACCTTCTACTAGCCCACCGTAATTAGTTATTTCCATCCTGTCAGAAAAAATCTCAAACAAGGGCGGGACCTCTTTCGTGTAATCATTATGAACGACGGCGTTGATTACGGCCTCACGCAAAGCAACCGGATCAACCAAAGGTTTTTCGATACGCTCCATAGGAGTGATTTTCGTATGAGTAATGTTCGCCACCTGCAATCGTGTGAGCACCGATTTTACCGCCTTGATAATGCTACAATAGCCGAATTCCTCATTTTCAATAAGGTCATATTTGTCCGCACCTTTGTACCGTGCCACCTTTAATGACACTCCATTTTCGTCAGCAAGAAGATAAGCATTGTAGTTGTATTTCTCGTCAGGAGTAAGCAATTCTAGCGTCTTGGCAAATTGACTGTTCAAAGGCTTTTTGTTTTCTTCGTAGTAGATTTTCAGCTGGCTAAAAGTCAAGTCCTGCCGTGGAGCTGGAATTCTAGCGAGAGAAACTTTTGCACGAGAGGCGAACGTTTCTAGAATTATCTTTTCGCTCATTCCATGGACTGAACTGCCCACACGCATAAAGCAACCTTCGGGCGTCATGCCCGCCTTTTTCAAGTAATACGGCTTTTCGGGACCACCAGAAATTGCCACATGAGCGATATTTTTATCGCCTTTTTCCTCCGCCACGACCTCAAAGAGCCCAATCGCATTCGGCTTGATATTGTTCAAAATCCTATCTGCTACTTGACGCTGTACATGGTCTATATCCTTTACGCCATATACAGAGCCGTCGTCATTGACTCCAATATAGATGTGTCCGCCTGTTGAATTCAAAAAAGCGATTACAGAACGTTCGAAGGTTTCGGATAATTCGCGCTTGTATTCAACGAAATGATTTTCCTTATTCATTGCGCCTCCATTGGGTAGTTGAGGCGTCCCCTTATCCCAGAATTCCAGAATAAAAAAAAGACGCGGTTCTCCATTTGACAGAGAACCACGTGCTGCATTAATGTACCTAATATCTAAAAAGTTGGCAAGGGGAGTAAGGAAATTTTACATTTCCAAAAAATTACAGGGAAAAGAGACGCCGACCAATTTATAACTATCTAATTAGTATAGATTTGCACCATGAATATCCTCATTTACGCGCTTTTTGCCCTTTCTGGTTTTGCGGGTCTCATTTACGAAGGTTCGTGGGCCAGGTACCTTAAACTCTTCCTCGGACATTCCAGTTACGGCCAGGTGCTCACGCTCTGCATTTACATGGGCGGGCTTGCGATTGGTAGCTTTGTCGCGGGAAAACTCGTGGAGCGCGTGAAGCGCCCGCTGCTTGGGTATGCGGCGGTGGAACTTGGCATTGGCATCGGCGGAATCATCTACCATCCGCTTTACATTTGGCTCACGGATTATTTTTACGATTCGAATTATGTGGCGGGGTTGAGCTCTCGCGGTGCAGAAATCGTGAAGGTCGTTTTGGCGACAGGCTCGACGCTCCCGATTGCGATTGCGGTGGGCATGACGTTCCCGTTCATTGCGGCTGGGCTCATGCGAAAGAGCGGCGCCGAAGTTTCGCTCCCGATGCTTTACTTTACGAACAGTCTCGGTAGTGCGATTGGTATTTTGTTCACAAGCTACACGTTGATTCCTGTGTTGGGCAACCATGCGACTCTTTGCGTGGCTGCTTCGATCAACTTCTTGCTGGCGGCGGTGTTCTGCTTTATCGGTTATACGACGCCTTCGACGTACGAAGAAGAACTTGAAGAAGAAGGTGGGCTAGTCTCGGCGAATGTGCCTGCGGAACCGCTCAACGAAGATTATGCGGCTGAACACAAACTCCCGATGCCGCCGAAGAATATGTGGTTCTGGATTGCGGGGATTACGGGTCTTACTTCGTTTGTCTATGAAATCGTCTGGATTCGTTTGCTCTCGCTGTTGATGGGTTCTTCGAGCCACAGCTTTGACCAGATGCTTTCGGCGTTCATTTTGGGTCTTGCGATTGGCAGCGCCGTGAGCGGAAAGCTGTTGAAGAAGGATTCGCTCGTGGTGCTTTCGCTCGCGCAGATTTTCATGGGATTCTTTGCGCTTTGCACGCTGTATTTCTACAAGCCGTTCTGGGAAGGCATGAATGTCGCGAACCAGATTTTCAACACGACGAATGACGGTTATGTTTGCTGGAGCATTTTCAAGTACGTGCTTTCGATTTTCTGGATGGTGCCGACGAGTTTCTTCGCGGGCATGACGCTTCCGCTGATTACGTTGATTTTGACGCGTGCGTTCAAGAGCGAGGCCCCGATTGGCAAGGTCTATGGCTGGAATACGGTGGGTTCGATTCTCGGTTCTGCCGGCGGTGGACTTTTGCTGTTACCGCTTTTGCAGCTCAAGGGCTCGCTGGTGCTCGCTGCCGTGCTCGACTTTATGATTGGCTTTATCTTGCTCGTCATTTATCGTAAAAAGTTCCGCTATAGCGTGCTGTTCTACGTGATGACGGCGATAATGATTTTGCCTTCGTTCTTTATGAATTTTGACCCGCACATGATTACGTCGGGTGCGTTCCGCGCTTACAAGAATTTGCATCCGGACGAAAAGATTATCGTGCGTGACGGCAAGACGGCGACAATCAGCTTCCACGAATCCGACGTGCATTATTACGTGAAGACGAACGGCAAGGCTGATGCGAGCATGAGCAAGAATCGTGAAAAGCCGATTGAGGGCGACGAACTCACGCAGGCGGCGACTGCGTTTATGCCGATGGCAATGAAGGACAAACCTTACGATGCCGCAATGGTCGGATTTGGCAGTGGCATGGGTGCGCATTACTTGCTCGCAGACCCGCTGTTGCGCGACTTTGACTGCGTGGAAATCGAAGAAGAGATGATGAACCTCGCTCGCGGATTTTATCCGTGGAACGCCCGTGGTTACGATGACCCGCGCATTCACATTTTCATTGATGACGCGCAGACGTTCTTCCTCACGAACCGCCGCAAGTACGACTTGATGATCAGCGTGCCGAGTAACCCGTGGGTGAGCGGTGTCGCAAGCTTGTTCAGCCATGAATTTTATGCGAAAATGCGTCGCTATATGAAACCGGGCGGACTTTGGGTGCAGTGGATTCAGACATACGAATTTAATGACTTGCTGTTCCTCAACATCTTGAAGGCGCTCGACGTGACGTTCCCGTATGTGAGTTTGTATAAAGCCCCCGAGGAACCGGACATTATCATTGTCGCAAGTGACGAGCCCGTGATGCAGCGCGCGATTGGAAGGTTCCATACGGATCCCGAACTCGTGAAGGAATTCAAGCGTATCCACCGCGATCCGGATTTCTTTGGCGAACAGAATTTCCTCTTTACGTCGAAGATGGTGAAGTCGCTCTTGGATGGCGTGGAACCGAACAGCACGTTTATCCCGATGGTCGATAACAAGGCGGAAGAAGCTCGCTTTGTGCATTCGAATGCGCGCATTGTGCAGGTGTTCGACAGCTGCGAAATTTGCTGGCCGGAATATCTGGATTCGGCGGATTATGCACTACGCAGACCGGTGATTGTTCAGTCGATGCTTAAAGCGGGGACGGACAAGTATCGCGAACGTGCGCTGTTGGCGTATATGAAGGAAGTAGAAAAACGCATGAAAATTTTCGATGGTATCTCGGCTATGCTTGCTGTGAACAGCAACGATTCTGTTAAGGTCGCCGATTCTCTGTCGATTGCTTCTGCTAAAAATGTTGCTGATTCTGCGACGGCGGTCGATAGCCTCGTGCGTCCGAAATTCAAGGTTCCCGAATCTTCTCGGGAGTGGAAAAAGTTCCGCATGGAATATGTGGAATGGATGCGTGGCGTTCCGATGGAAGCGCGTGACACGAACAAGGTTTACGTAAAAATGCGTAACCTCGTGAATGCGGGGGCGCTGCCGGAATCGTTTGTGGATGAGTTCAACATCATGGAAGCGGCTCGTGCAAAGGATTACAAGTTGGCCGCATTCTATGTTGCGAATTTCTACGAGAAGTACGAGATTGGCGTGATGGATGAATTTTTCTTGCGCAATGCGATTTTGATTGCGTTCCTCGCGCACAACCCGACGCTCGCCGACGTGCTCTACAAGGAAGCTATCAAACCGCACGAAGAATTTACGCCTATCGAAAAACTCCTGATTCAGAAGGAAATCCCGAGAATCCGCAGAAAGTAACGGCTTGCGCTGTCCCTGAGTAAGTGGTGCGTATCTTGTCATCCTGAGTAAGCGAAGCGCATCTCGTCATTCTGAACCCCGAAAGGGGTGAAGAATCCAGTTAATTCTTGAAGTGTGAAAAGGCGATGCCCGATTGTCATCCCGGACTTGTTCCGGGACGGGCATGACAAAATCATCATGCCGCGTTTGCGCTGTTTTTCAGTTGTTGATCGTCACTGGATGTTAGCCCAAAGAGCTTAACTCTACTAAGGGACTAAAGTCCCAAGTATCGTATATCGCCCTGCGGGCTCAACATGACGGGATGCTTTGGGCTCAACATGACGGAAATCTTTGAACTCAACATGGCTGAAGAACGTGCTATTGTCATTGGACTTGGCATGACGGAAATCTTTGTGCTAAACATGGCGAATGCATAAAAACAAAAGGAAGCGTTGGCGCTTCCTTTTAAATATTGTTATAACGATATTTCCTAAAGCCTATAACCTAACTCCTAGCGACCTATTGACTAGAACAGGAACGAAATGCCGAGGTTCGTGTAGAACGTGAGGAGCGTAGAATTTGTGAACGACTGCTCGACTGTCAAACCTTGGTTGAGAAGGTTCGTAAAGCACTGGACAACGCGGAGGTTGATATGCGTATTTCTCGTGAGCATGTAGCCACCTTCGATAGCGAGGCCGACTTCCATGTTCGTCGAAACGAATGTGTTCGTGCTCGTGCCACCGCTATTGGCGACCACGCCGTCGTTGGCTTCGGAACTGAATTCCGTATCGCCCATCAGCTTAAGTCCGAGGTGCAGACCCGCTGCTGCAAAGAAATCATACTGGTCGAACGTGTAGCGGAACATAATCGGAAGCTCAAATAACATAATGTTGAGCTTGGCCTTGTTCGTATAGACGTCCATGTCCTTTTCGTAGTAGTACCGGCGGTAGTTGAACGTGAGTTCCGGGACAAGGCTGAAGTTCTTTGTGAACATGGAAATCTTGATGATAAGACCTGCACCGGCATTCCAACCTGCGCCCCAACCATCGGAATTGGAACCGAGGAACGTGTTGAAACCGCCCTGGATACGTGCTCCAAGGAACACGGACTGAGAAAATCCTTCACTGCGCTGCTTGCTAATTTCGGAACGCGAAGTCGTTTGCGTTTTGTACCTTGCGTATGCGCTGGCGTATTCTTCATCGTTTGCAAATTCGCTATCAGAAGTTCCGTCGTAAGAACTCGTGGATTGGCTTGCAGTCGAGGTGCTAGGGGAATCGGCTGAAATCCATTCGTCGTCATCGGAACTAGATTGAGCGAAAGCACTCGTGGAGAGCGCTAAAACCATGGATGCGAAAAAGCAAGATTTTCTAAAAAGCATGACTGAATTATAACAAAACAAGGTTGGTTCAACGCCTTAAAAATATTTTATTAAGGGTCAAATGATAAGAAAAAATTGTTTACAGAGTGATAAACGTGTATAGAGGAACACAACAGATTGGAAATTGGGAAGAAATGCCCCTAATTCCTTGTCGGTTGCGATTTTCGATTGAGTAAACTTTTGCTTACGTTTCAAGGAAAAATTGGTTTTTTATAAAGTAAGTTCGTAATTTGAGTATGAATCTTTGAGCCATTTTTTAGGGGGTCTTTTTTATGCTCAAAAGGAATCATGTTTCTGTGCTGGCGATGTTGGCGTCTTTCTCGTTGTTGCCGTTCACATCGTGCAGTGACGATGCTGGGAGTAACCCTGTGCCCGTGGCGACCGAATCGTCGAGCAGCGTGGCTATTTCAAGTTCGGAATCTTCCAGCAATAAGGTTTCGAGTAGTTCGGCTCAAGAAATTGAGCGCCCTTCGATGGAAAGGTTGAATGAAAAATGTAACGAACAACATGATGGTGTTAGTATCGTTGCGTTCGATGGCGCGAAAACGGAGTATTTTTGTTTAGGTGAAGCCTATGGCGCTGGTATCGAAGAAGTTTTTTCGATTTTGGACCATGCTGAAATTTCTCTTTATTCCTATGCAGAAAATGGATGGCAAGAAGTAAAATGCAATGCCGAAAACGAAGGCCGCAAGGAAATTTATGGCTTTCAGAATATGCGTTTGCCAGGAGCCTTATATTACAAGTGCGCTGACAGTCAGTGGGTGAAAATTGGAGCTGATGAATATAATGGCGGTTCTGTATCTTCGAAATCGTCAGGGACGTCTGTTTATCAGGTGGAGGATTTACCTGAATGTAAGGCCGATAACGAAAACGCAGTCGATTCTGTGAATGTCGGTCCTTCGGAATGGACTTATTACGAGTGCAAGCAGGGAACTTGGAATGAATCCCTGTCTCAGAGAGCGTTGCGAATTCTTCCGACATGCAGTACGGAACGTGAAGGAGCTATTGACTCGATGCAAGTTCAGCTTTCGGATTCCGCTTCCTATTATCGAAATAATTACTATTTCAAATGCGAACAAGGAACTTGGATCGATTTGAACCACGCTGCTCC
>JAEEGJ010012630.1_pt1 | contig 20811 bp, 16 predicted proteins | sample 8958761 | NCBI WGS metagenome assembly JAEEGJ01 (sample SAMN16246546, study PRJNA631951) | gut metagenome | biome: gut microbiome; feature: rumen; material: RS-attached | host: Bos | place: Iran: Karaj | collected 2018-10
CAAGGAGGACCGCCTGCCGGTCTTCAAGAACAATGCGATCATGTTTGAGCCGCTGGAGAACCGCCTCCGCACGCCGCTGGTCCACTCCGACGCCGTCCTGCTGTCCGGCAACATGCTCCCGCGCCTGCAGGAAATGCTGGCCGGCACGCCGGTCGCCGCCATCACGGCGCTGGGCTCCGGCCGCGTGATCAGCTACGCCGTCGACCCGGATTTCCGCGCCATCTGGTACGGCACCTCCAAACTGACCGCCAACGCGATCTTTTGGCCGCAGACGATCAATGCGGCTACACTTCGCTGATCTATGGGACAAATGGTAATCACCAACCAAAAACAAATATGAAAAAATTAATTGTTCTGTTCGGCGCTGCATTGCTGTCAATCAGTGTATTCGCCCAGGGAGACGGCGCTAAACCGGATTACGGTTACAAGCTGACCGGCTTTGCCAGCACGCCCAAGTTCGGCGCGTACATCATCGGCTCTTACAAGTATTCCGCCCAGGAAGGCGCGAACGGCGGTCCGGGCTTCGGCCTCCGCCTCATCCGTGCCTACGTGGACGGGACCATCCTCAACGACTTCAATTACCGCATCCAGTTCGAGCTCAACGGCACCCCCCACGTCAAGGACTTCTATCTCGAGTGGGCGAAATACAAGGAATTCAGCATCAAGGCCGGCGAGTTCAAGCGCGCTTTCACCTTCGAGAATCCGATGAATCCCTGGGACGTGGGCGTGGGAGATTTCTCCTTCCTGGTCCAGAAGATGGCCGGCATGGGCGACCGCCTCGGCGAGGCCAACATGGGCGGCCGTGACCAGGGTCTCCAGATCCAGGGCGACCTCCTCCCGATGTCTGACGACAGCTACCGCCTGCTCCACTATCAGCTGGGCGTGTACAACGGCCAGGGTATCAACCTCGCCGACGCCAACCGGTCCAAGGACCTCATCGGAACGGTGCAGCTGCAGCCCATCAAGGGCCTGAAGTTGGGCGTGTTCGGATGGAAGGGCAACTGGGTCAACGGCAGCAAGGTCGAACTCAAGCGCGAGCGTATCAGCGCCGGCTTGTTCTACGATGTCGACAACTGGACGGTCCGTGCCGAGTGGGCTACCACTCTTGCGGGCGAGAAGGAGCAGACCGGCGGCGCCGATGCCCTTTACGTGACTGCCGGCATCCCGTTCACGGATTGGTTCAAGCTTTATCTGAAGTGGGATGAGTTCCGCGCCGGAGCTACCGCCGAGACCAGCCACGACATGTATTCGGCTTGCGCGAACTTCCGTCTCCACAAGAACCTGAACTTCCAGCTGGAGTATCGCAGGCACAACAACAAGCTGCTGGCGGTCCCCGGTTACAACGAACTCTGGTTCATGACCTACGTCCGCTTCTAATAACTGAAATCATACAAACAAGTCCTTCGGCCAGAAGATAGTCCTTTCGACAATCAACGTGTGGAAAGGACTTGTTTTTTACGGTGATCCGATTATGGAAAGAGATAAGTATATCGTGCCGCAGATGGAGCTACTCGAGGAGTACCTCCTCTGTCAGATCATGCAGAGCTCCGATGAAGACATCGACAGCGATGGAGAACGCAACCCGTACTATCCGGGAGAAGATTTTGATTGGTAACGGGAGGACGGAATCATGAAGAAAGTATTTTTCGCAATTGCGCTCCTCGCGACCGCATGGATGGTTTCCTGCACCAAGGAGACCGCTCAGAACGAAATGGCTGTCGAGACAGACGGCACACGCGGCACCCTCATCGTCACTGCCTCGAAGCAGGCCGAGACGCGGGCGCTTGAACTCAAGGATGGTTATGTTGACGCATTTTGGGCGGAAGGCGATACCGTGGAAGTGTATTCCTACAAAGGCGGGAAATTTCTCGGTTACCTGACTCCTTCCGCTTTCGGTGACAACAGAACGACTCTCGAGGGCACTGTGGACATCAGCGGGCTTGAGGTCCGTGACCTCCTGTGGCTGTTTTTCCAAGGCAAGGGCGACATGTCATACTCCCGCCAGGACGGAACCCTTGAAAGTATTGCCCGCTATCACGACGCCGCCGGTACAGGTGTATTTGTCACGAGTATTGAAAACAACCGGGTCATCACAGAAGAGGCTTCGTTCGAAAATCTGCAGGCGATCGTCAAGTTCAAACTCTGTAACGAGAACGGCGTTCCGATGGATGTGCGCTTCCTCTCAATCAGCGGACAGAACCTCTTTAGCAAGAGGACGTGTATCGGATACGGCTCTTTTGACAATGAATATGGGCCCGTAACGGTCACTCCTTCCGCTCCCACGGACGAATTGTACGTCTCCCTTTGTATGGAGAATTACTCGAGCGGGTGCTCTTATTATCTTTGTGCGCTGGGGACTGACGGAGATTACTATGAATGTCTCCGGGAGGATGTGGATTTCAGAAACGGGATGTATTATGAAGGTACCGTGAGAATGAAGCGTGTACGATACACCGTTGTCGGAAGCAGCGGCGCCTTCGATGCATCGGGAGACGATCCCGTATTCGGCAAGGCTTGGGATTATCGGATGACCGCCAACGACATGGTCGCGGAGGACGCCATCTTCAAGAAGTCCTATCCCGGCATCAGCAAAGGCAGCATCATTTACCTTAGGGTGTCCAAGAACCGTTCCCGGTCAGAGGTGTTGCCCGAGAATGACAACCTCGTCGTCACCGCCTGGGAGGACGGTACACTGAATGTGGAGTTCGATCCGCGGACAGGGGACCTCTTTGCTGAAATGGATTATGACGGAAGGGATTATGAAATCGAACCGGTGTACACGGTCTGTGGCGACGATGATTCCGTGTTCGGAGCCAGTTGGCAAATTGTGACTCCGGAGAATGACATGACACTGCAGGATGAGTACAGTTACAACTATACGAAGACCTACACCGGCCTGACCCCCGGCGAACTGCGGTTCCGCATCGTGGAGGACCGGAGTTGGGACTATGTATATCCCGGCATGGATGACGATCCCTACTCTGTGCGGATTCCTTCTTTTGGCAACCTGACCATCGTATTCCATCCCTCCAACGGAGAGATAACGACTTCATTCGAGTCGACGGAAGTGCCGGATGGGGACTTCTATGTCTATGCCAACTTCAACTACTGGAGGCTGTCTGACGAGTATCTCATGACCAAACAGGACGACGGCACATACACCTATGAGGCCGAATTTGAGGCCGCATACCCGTATGCGGAGTTCAAGATCATCATGAACAAGGACTACAGCGCCAGCTGGCCGGAGAACAACTATCAAGTGGAAGTCCCGGGCCCCGGCATCCTGACCATCACCTTCCATCCTGATACGGGAGAGATCACCACGTCGTTCGTGGAGCAGACGCTGGACAACACATACACCGTAGCGGGCTCCACCAACGGCACGGCCGCCGGCGGGAGCGACATCTTCTTCGGCACTGCATGGGATCCCACCCTGGCGGCCAACGATATGCAGTACCTGGAAACCGAGGGTTATTACTACAAGGAGTACACCGTCACCGCGCCCGGCAAGGTGTCCTTCAAGGTGTTCAAGAATCACTCGACGGATGTGTTCTGGCCGAAGGATAAAAACTATGACGTGGAGATGCTTGGCCCCGGAACGCTGCTGATTGCGTTCCTTCCCGGTTATGGGGTCGAAGCGATCATGCAGTATTCCCAGGATAACTATACCCTCACCGGGGACTTTTGCGACTGGGTAGTCAGTTCGGACTGGGTGATGAGCCTCCTTCCCGACGGCTCCTATTCAGTGAGGGTGACCATAGATACTCCCGGCGACTATTACTTCAGGGTTATGAAGAACGGCAGGCAGGGTGTCGGCGATTTGGACGCTCAATTTGACGAGGCCTGTACCGTCGATATCCTGTTCAATCCCGAAACGGAAGAGATGTCTTATAAGATCGCAGGGTCGTCCGGGACATGATGTCGTTGAGTTTAAAAGAGTTCAGCCGCCTTTTTGGCGGCTTTCTTTTTTGGGGGGTGGCATCCCAATAAGTTGGGATTTTTAAGGTTCGGATTTGGAATTGGACTTTCGAATTTATATTTTTGAAAGTCGAAAGTTGGTTTAATTGTTGGCAGGGCTTATGTCCAGAGTCTTATTTCAGAAGCTAATCCTTGTGCTGGCGGCTGTCGGAGCCGCTTTTCCGGCGTGGGCCGACTCCTTGAAGGGACGGGTTACGGATGAGAAGGGAGAGCCGTTGGAACTGGCGGTCGTTTCCTTGAATGACATCATCTGGACGACTTCCGACCGGAATGGAGAGTATTCTTTTACCAACCTGAAGAGCGGAGAGTATGTTTTTTCCGTAAGCCTCCTCGGCTATGATGAACTCTCCGGAAAAGTGAAGGTCCTCGGTGATACGCGGAAAGATTTCAGTTTGAAAGATCTGAGCCTGGATCTTGCCGGCGTGACCGTGACTGCGACACGGGAAGCGCTGGGTTCCAAGTCGACCATCGGAGAAGAGGCCATCAAGCATATCCAGCCTAAAAGCGTCAGCGATCTCCTTCAACTTGTCCCCGGCAACTTATCGAAGAATCCGAACCTGAATGCGCTTTCGCAGGCTGCCGTCCGTGAAATCGACGAGAATGCCAATAATTCCCTGGGTACCTCCGTGATCGTGGACGGTGCTCCGCTCAGCAATGACGCCAACCTGCAGGCAGTCGCGTCAACCCGTTTCGGCGCGTCTTCCGGCATGCAGAGCGACGGGATGGGTGATCAGACCACGGCGGGCGGAGGCGTCGACCTGCGGACCATCAGCGCCGGTGCCGTGGAAGCGATCGAAGTGATCACCGGTATTCCTTCCGCGGAATACGGTAACCTCACTTCCGGCGTCATGATCGTCAAGACAAAGGCGGGCAAGACGCCGTGGGAATTCAAGGCGCAGGCTGACCCGAATTCCAAGCTGGCGTATGTCGGAAAAGGTTTCGCTCTCAAAAAGGGCGGTGCTTTGAACTTCAGTGCCGACTACAGCCAGAGTTTTGCTGATCCCAGGAAACGTTATCTCGGATATGACCGCATCACGGCGGCGTACGGTTTCTCCAAAGCTTGGGGAAAGGCTTCGCTCCATGTCAAGGGATCTTTTTATTCTAATGTGAATACCCGTCGTACGGATCCCCAGTTGGAGGAGCAGGATATCACTTTCACCAATATCAACCGGGGTGTCCGGCTGTCCCTGCATGGCAATTACACGCCCAACGGGAAGGTTCTGACTTCACTGGACTACAACCTTTCTTCCTCGGTATCCTTCATGGACGACATCCATAAGTCGAAAGTCTGGAGTCCTGACGGCGCTTATACGGATACGAAGGAGAACGGAATCCATGCCGCCGTCCAGAAAACGAAGCCTTATTACGCAGAATACAGTCTCCAGGGCCTTCCCGTAAACCTTTTCGCCCAATTGGTTGGCGGACGGTATATCGGGCTGGGATCATCCGGTTTTTCCAAGATCCGTCTGGGCGTGGAATACAGCCTGGACGGGAACTATGGCAAGGGATTCACCTATGACCTGGAGAATCCGCCCCAGTCCAGCGGTTCCCAGACCCTGCGGCAACGCTCATACAAGGATATTCCCTCCCTTAACACCTTGTCCGCCTTCTTGACGGATAAGATCCAGTGGGATATGCCGGGCGGACTCACGGCCAAGGCTGAGGCCGGTATCCGGGTTTCGAATCTTTTCCTGGACCCTTCGACCGGTACGGGAAGAAAGGGTTACTTCGTCGCGGAACCCCGCGTGAACGCTTCGCTGAGCATTCTCACTCCCCGGAATAATTCTGTTTTCAGTGACCTGTCGATCAATGGAGGATTCGGTATTTCCAACAAGATGCCGACCTTGCTGTACCTGTATCCGGAGCCTGCTTACTACGATTATGTGAGCCTGAACAGATATACGGACGACCCGGCCGGAAGGTTTGCTGCGCTGACCACAGTCGTTGTGGACGATACGTCCAATCCATCCCTGGTCCCGGCCCATTCGGTCAAGAAGGAGATCGGCTTGAGTTGGAAGACCAAACCGGTCAGCGGTTTTGTCACTTTGTTCCATGAGAACCACAGCCATGAGTTCGGTTTCGACTCTCAGCTGGTCTGGGGCAAGTATTACCGCTTCTTCGTGGAAGACGGAGGAACGGATGCCCGGCTGGAGGGGGACAATCTCACCTATATGCTCGGCGGAGAGCGGAAAACGGCCACCAAGGAATTACTGACAGAATACGCTACCTGGAGCAGGGCTGCCAACAATACCCACAGCGTCAAATATGGTATTGAATATGGCCTGGACTTCGGTACGATCCGTCCTTTGCGGACTTCTATCCAGATCAACGGCGCCTGGTTCCACATCGACCGCAGTTCCGAGACGCCGCATACAAGCTATATCAGCCGGACTTATGACTACGCCCCTGTCCGTCCTGCCGGATCCGGGACCATCAGAGACCGCTTCAACACGACATTCCGTTTCATTACCCATATCCCTGAAGTCAAGATGGTCGTCACGACCTCGGTCCAGGTGGTGTGGCTGGATGCGGCAAGGAGTGTCTATAACGGGGCTGACGGTCAGCCGCTGGCCCATCCTTATTCCTATCAGGGACGGGAGTGGCTTGCCATCGATCCTCTCGGATATTACGACCTGGACGGTAAATATACGACCTGGGATGCTGCGACCATGAATAGCGATCCGGCTCTGGTGACAATGCTTGACCGGAATTTTCTCTATGCATTCGAGACAGACCGGGTGGAACCCTGGGCCATGCTCAATATCCGGCTCACGAAAGAAATCGGCAAGAATGCGGAGTTGTCTTTCACGGCCAACAACGTGACGAACGCCACCAAGTATCACGTCAATCCTTTCTCCTACTCCAAGACTCAACTGTATCCCAGCATCTATTTCGGTGCGGAAATCAAAATCAAACTATAAAAAGTCATGAGAAAACTATCAAGTATTATCCTCTGTGCCGCTATGGCGGCCATCGCCTTCACCACGGTGTCGTGCGATCCCAAAGAGACAGCCAAGAACTACAAACTGACTGTAGTATCCGTGCTTCCGGATGACATCACTGTGTCTGATATCCAGGAGATCACTACCGAAGTCGTCAAGGACGCTGTACCTACCACCATTGCCATGGTTGCCAGTGGAAGCGGTTTCACCGGCTCGTCCGAGCTTCCCCAGGGTAATTACAGTGTCACCGTCAGCGGCAAGACTACAGATGGCAAGAAGAGCGTGGTCGGGACGGTCGATGTCGCCCTGTATGAAGACATGACGGCGGAAATCAAGCTGGAATCCGTCGCGACTTCCCCGCTTGTTTTCAAGACGATCTATCCGACGACCGGAAAGCAGTTCTACATCGTGGGATGTGACAGCTATGTCGAGATTGTCAACAATTCCGACGAGGTCCAGTATCTCGACCAGATCATCCTCTATGCCGGCAATGGCGGACAGAGCCAGCCCAACGCCTGGCAGGCGAACGGCTATGAGAACCTGTACGGCGGCGGCGACCAGGGACCTGTCATCGCCTTCCCGGGCAATGGTACGGACTTCCCGCTGCAGCCTGGCAAGAGCGTCGTTGTCGCCAATAATCCTAAGAACCACAAGGACATGGGCGAAGGCTACGAGAACTGCGCGGACCTCTCGAAGGCCGACTGGGACATCTATCTCGCTCACCGCGCCAATGATGTCGATTACGAAGGTATTCCCAACATGGAGATCGTCTACAAAGGCCCCTATGGAACGATGAACGCATGGGGTCCGTTCCTTGGCAAGGGCGCTTTCGCCATCATCAAGCTTCCTGCCGGCATGACGCCGGCCGAGTTCGCGGCCAAGGACGAGAATTACATGACCACACCCGGAACAGAATCTTCCGCCCGTTTCCTGGTTTTCCCGAGCGAATATGTGCTCGATGCGGTGGACGTATGGGATGTCACCGGCGAGACCCACTATCCGACTTTCCTCGCCACGGATGATGCCCAGGGTGTGATGGGTGTCGAGTCTTACAGCGGAAAGTGTGTCCGCAGAAAGGTCGTCAAGATCGAAAACGGCCGGTGCTACTTCAAGGACACCAACAATTCCTCCAAGGATTTCCTCTCCGACCAGCCTCTTACTCCCGGTGTAGATCCCACCGCGGTCGATGCGGAATAGAATCCTCATATCGTGTCTCCTGCTGCCGGCGCTCCTGGTGCCGGCAGGGGGAGTTTTTGCCCAGATCCTTCCCTCTGGAATCAGTTCCCGGCCTGGCGAAGATGGCGGAGAGATCAGCGTCGGCTGGAAGCATGACGGAGGATCTTTCCATCGCCCGGATGCTCCCGAAGGGAAAGATGAATTGGGCGTACGCCTGGCCGGAGATAAAACTGCCGGCGCATTTGTCTTTTCCGGAAGCCTTGATTACTCGAATGCAAAGGAAAGGGGTCGGAATTGGAATTCCCTGATCGGGAATGATCCGGACAATCCTTATATCATCTGTGATTCGATAGCCGACCGGTCGACCACGGAGACATTCATCCTGGATGCTCTCTTGTCCTGGCGGTTTGCGCCCCGTTGGCGGGCTGGCGCCGGAGTCGGCCTGACTACGGCGACGCTGTCGGATACACGGGATCCGCGGCCCCAGAATGACATCTCGCGGATTCCCATCTCCCTGCGGCTCGATTATCAGGTTTCGGACCGGCTGGATCTGGGTGTCGCAGGTGGTGTGTCCCTGTTCCAGTCCAAGTTCCGTTACGCCCTGGAAGAGCCGCTGAAGTCCTATCGTTATTTCAAGATGATGGGCATGGGCGAGTACTTCGCTTTTGCTTCGAGTGAAAACTCCAGTGCTCCGAGAGAGTATCAGGGGACGGCCTATGCGGGCGGGTTATTCATGGATTATCATAAAGACCGCCTGCACAATCTCACCGAGTGGACGTACGTTTATGGCAGTGAAGATGCCCGGGACGGCGGCAGCGCGTATGAATGGAAAGGTGGCGACTACCGCTATCAGGAGATTCGCTTGCGCAACGAGACCCGTTTCGGCTCCGTGCTTTCACATACGTTCGACGCCGATGCCCGTGTGAAGCTTCTCAACGGTTACTGGTACGACCAGAAAAGACAGGTCGATACGGAACATGGCAACATGACCTGGTTTGAGATCCAGAGCCGTTATAAAAACAACGGCGGCGTCAAGGCGTCGGCCCGGGTTCGCTATACCCTGGCGAAAGATGCCTCCCCGCGACCGGGTTGGTCCGCATTTGCGGAGGCGGGGTATTCCCTTGCCTCCCTGACTCACTACACCAACGGTTCTCCCCGGCAACAGCGCTGGAACGCCCTCAACTTGAAAGCGGGAGGTTCGAAAATCTTCGTTTTCGGAAAAAGCGAACTGTCCCTGTTCCCCGGCGTTTCGGCCTGCATACCGCTCGGAGGAGAATTTGCTACAGGTTCCCAGACTGGCAAGAACGATATTACGGGATCGTATGTCCTTCCTATCTATGCGTATGAGACGTCCGCTTCCGTCGGTGGAAGCCTGAGAGGCGAGTATCTTCTGCCTTTCAACCTCTCCAAAGGCGGACGGGCGAGACCTGGAATCGCATTCGAGGGAAGCTGGCTGCAGCATCTGGGTCATGGAGAATTGTATTCCGGTTTCGACGGAACCGGATTCGGCGGTTTCTCCGTTGCGTTTTTTATTAGACTGTAATTCATGAGATTCAGGTTTTGGGCCGCGGCGTTGGCCGCTTGCGCCGCCCTGTCTTGTACACAGGGAAAGGGAATCGCCATCGTGGTCGATCCCCAGAGTGAGAAAGAGGCTTCCGCTGAACTGGCGGACTATGAAGATGCGCTTCGCAAGGCGGACGGCTATACTGTCTACCGGATAACCGGGCAGGTGGATTCGCCGGACAGTATCAGGGCGACCCTCCAGACGCTTTATCGGCAAGGAAAGATAGAAGGTGCCGTCCTGATCGGTGATATCCCGATTCCGATGATCCGGGATGCACAGTTCTTCACCAGTGCCTTCAAGATGAGCCAGAAACGCCCGTGGAGGGAATCCAGCGTGCCTTCGGACCGGTTTTACGATGATTTCGACTTGTCTTTCGAGCCGCTTGGCCGGGATACGCTCCTTCCTTATCATTATTACAGCCTTACCTCCGGCCGGGAAGTCCCTCTGTGGAGTGAGATCTTTACCGGCAGGATCCATCCTACGGATACGCCTTCCGGATCCCGTTATGACAAGCTTCGCTCATACTTGAAAAAGGCGGCGTCGGCCAAACGTTCGCCCGACAGGCTTGACCACGTGTTTACGTTTACGGGGTCGGGCAGCATCAATGAAAGCAAACAGGCCCATATTGACGAGCAACTCGCTCTCCGGGAGCATTTTCCCTGGCTGGCTGCTGCCAATGACGCGTTCCTGTACATGGATCACAAGGATTATGATCCGCTGAAGCCCCGGGTCAAGAATGAGCTCATGCGACCGGGACTCGACATCGCCCTGCTTCATCACCACGGGGACTGGGACACGCAGTATTTCAAGGTGAAAGCGGAGGACAACCTGACTCTCGATGATTTCGGCGCGTTCCAGCCCGAAGCCAAACTGGTCCTGATGGATGCCTGCTACAACGGAGCGTTCCAGATGGAAGATTGTATTGCCAATGAATACATCTTCCAGCCGGGCGGCACGCTGGTCGCTTGGGGCGGCAGTGTGAACGTGCTCCAGGACAAGTGGCCCGATGAGTTCCTCGGTCTCCTCGCGGAAGGATATAATATCGGGCAGGTCAACCAGTTCTCTCCCTATCTCGAGATGCACGTGATCGGTGATCCCACTTTCCACTTCGTGCGGGAAAAGGTCCGTAATTCCGCGGACGCGTTGTGCCTGAAGATCCGGAAGGGCTCATTCTCGGATGAGGAACTGCTCTCGTATCTGGAGGATGCGCCTTCGGGATTGGTGCGCCATGAGGCCTTCAATGCCTTGATGAGGAGGGGCAGTCGCGCTTCCAAGCTTGCTGCGGTGAAAACGGCCTTGACAGACAACGCTGAGCAGGTCCAACGCGCAGCCATCAATCAGATTCCTGCTTTGGGCGATCCGGAACTGATTCCGGTCCTGGCCGGGGTCGTCGCATCCAACAACGCTTCGCCCCGCATCCGGCAGAATGCCGGTGAGGCCCTTCAGTTCTTCCCCCGGGAAGAAATGCTTCAGGCTGTCCGCACTGCGCTCGATGCGCAGGCCCCCCATACGGCGGACACTTCTTATTTTACAAAGGTCCGGTCCATCGCCGCCAGTTTCTCCGGCAGGTGGGATGAGGATATCGTGTCCATGCTGGAAGGCGGGTGGAGTGAAAAGAAACTATTGATGTATGCGGGTTTCTTCCGCCTGTATCTCCCTCCGCATTATCTCGTCCAAGTCCGCTCATACGCGGACACTTGCTCCAGCGATGCCGTGCGCGAGGCCTTGAAAGAGGCGATCGAATGGCATCGGGAGGCATACAGTTATCCGCAAAACTAAAAGTGAGTGACAATGAATAACTTCAGACAGCTTTTCATGGCGGTCCTTCTCGTCCTGACCGGTTTCGGCGCATCGGCGAAAGGGACTTATGCCATCGTGATCGATACCGAATCCATTCGCCAAGCCCGTGCCGAAGTGGAAGCTTATGCTTCTGCCGTTGAAGCGGCCGACGGATACAAGGTCGTCATCCTGGAAGACCGTTGGGGCGTTCCGGACAGTCTCCGGGCTGTCTTGATCCGGCTTCATGCCGATAAAAAGAATCCTCTTGTCGGAGCTGTGTTCGTGGGGGATATCCCGGTCGCGATGATCCGGGGTGCCCAGCATCTTGCCAGCGCGTTCAAGATGGATGAAGAACGGTATCCCCGTGAAGACTCATCCATCCCCTCCGATCGCTTTTACGATGATTTCTCCTTGAGTTTCAAGCCGCTCGGGAAGGATGAAAAACATCCTTGGTTTTACTATGTCCTGGCTCCGGAAAGTGCGCAGCGCCTCCGCCCGGACATTTTCACCGGCCGGATCCGGCCGGTGGATGCGAACGGGAAAGTGCGGGTAGACGATCTCAAGCGGTTTCTGCTGAAAGCGGCCGATGCTCGTATGAATCCGCCGGAGATGAACCAGTTGCTGTTCTTCAGCGGTCATGGATATAATTCTGAGAGCAAGACGGCCCGGCTGGATGAGAAAAGGGTCTGGCTGGAGCATTTCCCGCTGCTGGATGACGGCAGGAATCATATCAGTTATATCGATTATTCCGATGCGGTGCCTGTCAAGAGCCATCTCATGAATGAGCTGATGCGTCAGGATCTTAATGTCGCCATGCTTCATCACCACGGAGCGCCGGATACGGAGTATCTCAACGCGGAAGAGCGTCCTTACATGGTGAAAGATGCGAAGCAGTACATGATCAAGAACATGCGTTCCCATCTCTGGGGGGCGCGGGAGCGCGGGAAAGACTATCAGAAGATGCAGGAAGAATTCAAGGAGCGCTTCGATGTCCCTGATTCCTGGTTCGCGGATGCTTTTGACCCTGAGATGCACCGGAAGGATTCCCTTGCGGATGCGTCGCTGGATCTCTATCTGGACGACTTCCAAGGGTACGGTTTCACCCCTCAGGCTCAGGTGGTCATCCTGGATGCCTGCTATAACGGATCCTTCCATCTGGAGGATTGCATCGCCGACCGTTATATCTTCTCCGAAGGCAGCAAGGTCGTTGCCGTGCAGGCCAACTCGGTCAATTCGCTTCAGGACAAATGGGCCGACCGCTTCTTCGGGATCATAGCCGAAGGCGCGGGCGTGGGCAACCTGTCGAAGTTCGCCCCCTATCTCGAGTCCCATATCATCGGCGATCCGACTTTCCGGTTCAAGGGCGGAAAGCCCCGCCTCGACGAGGTGATCATGCAAGATGCGCCGGGTCAATGGAAAAAACTGTTGCGGACCGGAAGCCCCGATGTGCAGGCGCTTTCCATCGAGTATCTGCATCGGAAAGCCCTTCTTCCGTCTGCCGAGCTGCTGTCCATTTACAGGAATTCGCCGTATGCCGTTGTCCGGATGGAGGCGCTTTGGTGTCTCTCCGAGGATGGAGGTGCTGATTTCGTGGAGGCTTTGAAAGAAGCCGTGGGGGATGCCGACGAGTTCATCCGCAGGAATGCGGTAAAATGGATCGGCCGGAATGCCGATCCCAGCCTGATTCCCACGGTCGTGGCTACTTTCCTCGAAAACAATGCCACGTCACGGGTGGCGTTCAACACCACGTATGCCCTGCACTCCTTTGACAAGGAATCTCTGCTGGCCGAATTCGACAGTCAGGCGGCCGCCATTCCCATGGCCAAGAAAGACGAGGAGGTCAAGATGTTGCGTGAGGCGCTCGACCACAGTGCGTCACGTTTCCTCGACGATGAGGCCCGGATCATGGCGGACAGCCTTTCGTTCAAGGAAAGGCGTTCACTGATCCGCCAGATCCGTTCGAATGCGAACGCAGAATGCATTTCCGCGCTCTCCCGGTACGTCCAGACTTGCGACGATCCCGCCGTCCAGGTCCTCCTGCTCGAGGCTTTGGGCTGGCATGGGATGTCCTGTCGCTCCGGTGAAAGCCTGGATGCGGCCGGGAAACTGGCTTCGGACGGATCCCGGAGTGAGGAAGTCCGGGCAGAGGCGTTGAAGACCATCAACAGGGTGAAACGGTGAGCCGGTTCCGGATCATTTTCCTGGCTATCCTTGTTTTCCTCCCCGTCGTCTTTGCGACGGGGCAGGATCTCCCGCCGTACGTGGACAATTCGGCGACGAAATATTTTCCTCCCATCATCGACCAGTCCGGCGGCTCCTGCGCGCAGGCATCCAGCATCGGTTATGTCTTTACTTATGAGGTCAATCGCCTCCTGGACCGGGATGCCTCCGCGAGTCCGGCCAACCGGTTCAGTTACCTCTCGGCCTGGAATCTTGTCAATGACGGCCTGAATCAGGGGGGATTTGCGGAAGATGGCCTGTTCGTGGCCCAGCGTACGGGGATTCTGACGGAAGAGGATTACGGGAGCGCTTCCACCTATTCCTTCAAGTGGGCCAGCGGTTTCGATAAGTATCGCAATGCGCTCCGTTACCGGGTCTCCCGCTTTATCGAGCTTCCTGATGACGTGGAGGGCCTGAAACGCTACCTGGCTGCGGGCGGCATCGTATCTTTTTCCGGGAAATGCATCGGGTGGACGATGGATTCCCACTATTCCGGCCCTTCGGGGACGGGATACAAGTGTTTACTTATAGGCCTGCCGGATTCGGGCGCCCATGCCATGACGATTGTCGGCTATGATGACCTGGTCACTTATACGGACCGGGACGGACAGACCCATACGGGTGCTTTCATTGCCGTGAACAGCTGGGGGGCTTATGTCCATGACCGGGGACGGTACTATTATCCCTACGACTTCTTCCTGGATCCGTCCATCCCTTCTTCCACTCTCAGTGATAAGTTCATGGCGGCGGAGGTTAAAGTGCAGGAACCGCAGATCCTTTTCCGGCTTACCTTAGACTATTCCTCAAGGAACGATCTGGCTTACCATATCGGCGGTACTGCGGATGTCCCGAAAGGGATCCCGGACAATTATTATTTCCAGTCCGGCATGAGCAACAAGGGAGGGGACCACGCTATGCGGGGGGCAAATGACAAGTCTCCCCTGGAGTTCGCCCTTGACTTGACGGACAATATCCCCGGCGAGGATTTCCCTTATTGCCGGTATTTCCTGAAGATCATCCGTTCCGCCATCGGCAAAGAAAAGGGGGAAGGTAGCCTGACGGGTCTGTCCGTGATTGATTATCGGGGAGGCAAACCCGTGGAACACAAGTATTCCGGTCCTCTTCCCCGACCGCTCGTGGATGGCGAGAATGTGTTTGTCATCGGGTTGGTGCCGCGTTTCACCGTTTCGTGCTCTCCTGTGCGGGCGAAGGAAGACATTCCCTTTTACATGAGGACGGCGAAAGGCGATGAGGCCCGTATGACTTTGAAGCGGGATGGCCGGAAAGTCACGGTTCAATACCAGGTCAAGAAATGAGAAAGATGCGGATGACAGCCCTTTGGGCGGCTTTGCTTGTGATCGCGGCCTGTAACGGCGGCGGTGGAGAGAAGGAAAAGGAACCTGTCTCGGGTGAGGTTACGTACACACAGCAGATCGACGTGTGGACATATATTTCCTTCGAATCCGGTACGGTTGTCGGGACGTCCAAACTGGGAGATGAAGCCCAGGACGACCTGTGGGCCGTGCGTGAGGATTGGGATATTGCCGTGTGCGACAGCCTGCTGAAGACAAACGGAGGGTCTTCAGGCATGGGGAGAGGAGCGATCTCGGCTACCTCTCAGTCTTCCCTGGTTACAGATACGAAGGAAACGGAAATCTGGTAGCGGTCACTGCGCTAGCGGACGCGGATGCGGCGCCCGATGCGCAAGGTGGTCTTGGGGGTGATGTTGTTGAGCTTGCAAAGCTTGCTCACGGTCGTGTGATACCGGCCGGCAATGCTCCCCAGCGTATCTCCCTTTCGGATCGTATAATACTGAACCGCAGCCTGCGCGGCGGCCTTCTTGGCTTCGGCCGCCCGCTCTTCCTGCTCCGCGAGCAAGATCTCCTCCTCTTCGTCATCGGAAGTCGGGACATAATGGCTGGCCGGGTTGAGGTACTTGCGCTTGAGCGTGAAGGTGGCGTTGCGCAGATTGCCTTCCGGGAACTTGATCAGCCACTCCGGATCGAAAGCATAACCCCTGTAGCGGGTCTCGAAATGCAGGTGGGGACCTGAGGACCGGCCTGTCGAGCCGCCCTTTCCGATGACCTGGCCGGCCGTGACCCAGTCGTTCACATCGACGTCACGCGCTGACAGATGGGCGTAGAAAGTCTCCAGGCCGTTGGCATGGCGCACGATGATCAGGTTGCCATAGCCGCGGTAGTATTTCGAAACACGCACCTTGCCGTCGAAGGCGACCCGCACGGGGTCTCCGGTCTTGAGCGGCAGGTCGACGCCCTGGTGGCGCCTGCGGTGACGATAGCCGAATTTAGAGAAGACCTCCGTCGGATTGGGGCAGCAGTACTGGGCGTTGTCATCCACCAGCCAGAGGGTGGTGCGCTCGGGCAGGGTGTTATAGTCGAGGCGGTAGGCATCCGGATTGTCGTTCCAGTTCTCGCTGAAATAGCGTTCCGTCGCCAGAATGTCGGCATTCTTGATATATTTCCAGGAATTGTCGGCAAAGAGGACGATCTTGACCTCGGGGTTGCCTGTCTCGAGGGTGTCGAGCGCGCCTCCGTGCTCCCCGGGAATCAGGGATTTGACGGGGCCGGTGATCTTGTGGGGCTGCAGCAGCAGGTCCGCCCGCTGCCGGGTCATGGGTTTAGGTGAAGTGTCCAGCGTCTGGGCCCGGAGCGCGCCGGTCACGGCGAGAACCAGGGCGGACGCCATCAGGAGTCTTTTCATTCAGCGTTGAATTTTTCCTTTAACAGTGCACGTACTTGGGCCACTTTGGCGTCCAGGAGCTCATCGGTCGTGGCCTCGCAGATGAAACGCAGGTAAGGTTCGGTGTTGGAAGGACGGATGTTGAACCACCAGTCCTTGAATTCGAGGCGGTAACCGTCGAAGTCCATCCGGGCGGTCGGGGTCTCCTCGGCCTCGAACATGGCGCAGACGGCCTCCATCGCGCCCTTCTTGTCCTCCAGGCGGAAGTTGATCTCGCCGGAATTCTTGTAGGCGACGATGCCGTCGATGGCCTCGGCGAGGGTCTTGCCTTCGCGCTTCAGACCCGCGACGATGCGCAGGACCAGGATGGAAGCCAGCAGGCCGCTGTCGGAATAGAAGAAGTCCTTGAAGTAGTAGTGGCCGGCCAGCTCGCCGCCCCACAGGCCGTCGATCTCGCGGAGCTTCGGCGCCGCGAAGGCGCGGCCGACCCGCCAGGTGTGGACCTCGCAGCCCATCGGGGCCAGGTATTCGGCCACGGCCTTGGAGGTGCGGATCTCCTGCAGGACGCGGGGGTTCTTTTCGCCGCGCTCCCCGATGAAGTAGCGGGAAAGGAGGGCGATCATCAGGTCGGGGGCCACGAAACGGGCCTGGTTGTCCACGAACATCACGCGGTCCGCATCGCCGTCATAGATGACGCCGAGGTCGGCGCCCGTCTCCCGGACGAGGGCCTTCAGCGGCTCCACGTTCTTGGGGATCAAGGGATTGGGCTCGTGGTTGGGGAAACTGCCGTCCAGGGTGTCGAAGATGTAGCTGTGGCGCTCGCCGAACACCTCGTGGGCGAAGAGGCAGGACATGCCGTTGGACAGGTCGAAGGCCACCTTGAGGTCGGAGAAATCACCGAGGTACTTCTCCATGAACTTCAGGTAGTCGGCGCGGATGTCCAGCTGGTACACCGTGCCGCGCGCGTCGGCGACCGGGGTGGGCCGGCCGGCTTCGATCCATTCCTTGATCTGGCCGAGGCCGCTGTCGAAACCGACGGGCAGGGCGTTCTCGCGGGACACCTTCATGCCGTTGTATTCGGCCGGGTTGTGGGAAGCCGTGATCTGGACGGAGGCCTTGAAGCCGTAGTTGGCGGTGCCGAAATAGACCATCGGCGTGCTGGTGAGGCCGAGGTCATAGACGTCGGCGCCGGCGTCGTTGAGGCCCTGGATCAGGGCGTCGTGGATCTCCTCCGAAGAGACGCGGCAGTCGCGGCCGACGAGGACCTTGGCGGTCTGCAGCAGTTCGGGGATGAAATATCCTACCTTGTAGGCGGTATCTTTGTCAAAATCGACTCCGTAGATGCCACGGATGTCGTATGCGTGGAATGCTCCCATATTACTTGATTTTAGCGTTATATCTTGTGGAAACCTTGCCTTTGGCGATGTTCTGGAGTTTCTTGCCGATGATCTTCTTGCGGATCGGGGCGACCAGGTCGGTGAAGAGCTTGCCGTCCAGGTGGGACATTTCGTGCTGGATCATGCGGCAGGCGAACTTGTCGAAATGCTCGGTGACCTTCTCGAAGCGCTCGTTGTAGTACTCGACGGTCATCGCGTCGGGGCGCGCCACGTCCGCATAAATGCCCGGGACGCTGAGGCAGCCCTCGTTGTACTCGCACTTGCGGGGACTCTCTTCGAGCACGACCGGGTTGATCATCACGCGGGAGAAGCCCTTGAGATAGTCATAAACGTCGGCCATCACGTCCCCGTCCACGATGAGGACGCGTTCGCTCACGCCGATCTGGGGAGCCGCCAGGCCGCAGCCTTCCGCCTTGGCGAGCGTCTCCTTCATATCCCGGATCAGCGCCGTGAGACGCTCCTTGTCGTTGAGGTCGGCCGGGGCCGCCTTGGCTCTCAGCACCTCGGAGCCATAGAGGTATATCGGTTGTATCATCGTTCTTCTTTTTCTTTACCCGTGCGGTCCAGAAATCCCTGCAAAATAAGGGCCGCGCTGATTTTGTCCACCGAGCTCTTGTCCCGGCGGTCCTTGTACTTCATCCCCCCCTCGATCATGGCCCGGTGCGCGAGGACGGAGGTGAAACGCTCGTCCTCCAGGGTCACCGGCACGTCCGGGAAGGCCTTCTTCAGGGCAGGGAGGAAACGGTCCACGTCCGCAGCCGCTTCGGAGGGCCGTCCGTCCATGTTGACAGGGTAACCGACGACGAAGTGCACGATGGTCTCCGTCTGCGCATATTTTTGCAGATAATCTATTATCTTTGCAGCAGGGACGGTCTCGAGCGGAGACGCAAAGATGCGGAGCGGGTCACTGACCGCCAGCCCGGTGCGTTTCCTTCCGTAGTCTATACCTATCAATCTTTCCATAGTAAAGGTTGCAAAGATAGTAAAGAGTTATGACAAAAGAAAATAAACAGGTCCGGGAGTCCGGGAAGTACCGCGTCAGCGTGGTCGAGCAGAAGACCGAGCGGGTGCTGTGGCAGCGCCATTTCACCAAGCCCCTGCTCTGGCTGTCCATCCTCGCCGCGGTCCTGATCGGCGCCGCCCTGGTCTGGTGCCTGATCGCCTTCACGCCCTTGCGCGCCACGATTCCTGGGTATCCGGACGCCCGCACCCGCAACATGGCGGTCCAGAACGCCCTCAAGATCGATTCGCTGGAGCGGATGATCACCCGCTGGGACCTCTATGCCGAGAACCTGCGCCGCGTCGTCGAGGGCGAGGAGCCCCTCAACATCGACAGCGTGCTGCGCGTCAAGGCCCCGGTGGACTCCTTGCCCGCCGACGCGGCCGCCCTGGCACAACGCGATTCGCTGCTCCGCCAGGAAGTCACCCGTTCCCAGGGTCTCCAAGATGGGAAAGGCCGGAGCAAGGTCACCCTCGAAGGCCGCCACTTCATTCCGCCCCTCAAAGGCGTCGTTTCTGCGGAATATGACCCGCTCAAACATCCCTACCTCGACATTTCGGCCCCCGCCGGTTCGCCCGTCGTCTCCGTCCTGGACGGGACGGTGGTCTTCGCCGGCTGGAGCGACGAGATGGGCTACACCATCGGCGTCCAGCACGCCGGCGACATCCTGACCTTCTACAAGCGCAACCAGAAGCTCCTCAAGGCGGTCGGGGACAAGGTCACCGCCGGCACTTCGATCGCCCTGGTCGGCCAGACCGGGAGTGCGGAAAACGCGACCACCGGCGACCACCTCCACTTCGAACTGTGGTACGGCGGCGAGCCCGTCAATCCGGTGCAATACATTAATTTCTAGGACTTTGGAAAACAGAAAGAGAAGAATCGCCATCCTTGGATCGACCGGCTCCATCGGCCGCCAGACCCTGGATGTGGTGCGGCAGCATCCGGACCTGTTCGAGGTCGAACTGATCACGGCCAACAACAGTTCCTCCACCCTGGTCGAGCAGGCGCTGGAGTTCGACGTCAACCACGTCGTCATCTGCAACGAAGCCAAGTACCGCGAAGTCGCCGACGCCCTGCAGGACCGCGGCATCAAGGTCTTCGCCGGGATCCAGTCGGTCTGCGACCTGGTGACTTCGGACCGGGTGGACATCGTCGTCGCGGCCATGGTCGGATTCAGCGGACTGAAACCCACGCTCTCGGCCATCCGGGCGGGCAAGATCATCGCCCTGGCCAACAAGGAGACCCTGGTCGCCGCCGGTTCCGTCGTGATGGCGGAGGCCCGCAAGTACGACGCCCCCATCCTGCCCGTGGATTCGGAGCATTCCGCGATCTTCCAATGCCTCCTCGGGGCCCAAGGGAATGCCCTCACGCGCATCCACCTGACGGCCTCCGGCGGCCCGTTCCGCACCTGGGAGCGCAAGGACATCCTGGGCGCGACCAAGGCGGACGCCCTGCGGCATCCCAACTGGGCTATGGGCGCCAAGATCACGATCGACTCCGCCACGATGATGAACAAGGGCTTCGAGGTGATCGAGGCGCGCTGGCTCTTCGACACGCCCCAGGACCGCATTCACGTCGTGGTCCATCCCGAGTCGGTCATCCACTCGATGGTCGAGTTCGAAGACGGGGCCGTGATCGCCCAACTGGGCTGCCCGGACATGCGGGAAGCCATCCAGTTTGCGATGGCGTTCCCGACCCGTCTGCCCCTGGACAACAAAAAACTGGATTTCGCCGCCCTCGGCGCCCTGACCTTCTTCGAACCGGACCTGCAGAAATTCCCCTGCCTGGGCCTGGCCTACGAGGCCATCGCCCGCGGCGGCAACCTCCCTTGCGCGCTGAATGCGGCCAACGAAGTGGCGGTGGCGGCCTTCCTTCAGGACAGGATCGGCTTCTATGACATTTCCGCCGTGGTCTCCAAGTGCCTGGAGGGAACGGAATTTGCAGCAAATCCGTCGCTCGAGGATATCTTCGCGACCCATGAGGCGGTCACGGCTCGGGCTGGCGAATTGATATGGTAGCCCTGATCAAGACATTGCAGGTCATCCTGGCCCTGTC
>JAEEGJ010012632.1_pt1 | contig 20809 bp, 18 predicted proteins | sample 8958761 | NCBI WGS metagenome assembly JAEEGJ01 (sample SAMN16246546, study PRJNA631951) | gut metagenome | biome: gut microbiome; feature: rumen; material: RS-attached | host: Bos | place: Iran: Karaj | collected 2018-10
AGATGACAGGGTATTCAAATTGCCAAAGACACCGTCAATGATGATGAGCGGGTCATTGCCGCCCGTGACCGAAGTCGTACCGCGCACACGCACGGCATTCATCGCCGCGGCACCATTATTGCTCTTCTGGATGGTCACACCAGCCACAAGGCCGTTAATGGCCTCCAACGGATTAGTCACCTGCTGCTGACTCATCTGGTCGGCAGTGACCACCGTGGGTGACATGATGCGCACTGTGCTATCGGCAGGAGCCAAATTCTGCGCCGACAGCGATAGTGCCAGTAACATCATCACAGCAATAGCATGGTATGGATTGAGGTTACATTTCATTATTTTAATAGTTTTTATTTAACTTCAAATAACGAGAAATTCACCTTGCCATAGACGCGCTGCTGCATGAAATGAGGCAGCGCACTGAAATCGTGCTCACGAGGGTGTTCCATAATAAACAACGTGCCCTCATGCACCAGCGGCGACTCGAGCACCAGCTTGGGTATCTCGGCAAAGCGCGGCAGGTCGTAAGGCGGGTCGGCAAAAATCACGTCAAACGACTGGCGGCAGGTGGACACGAACTTGAAAACGTCCCCCCGCACAAGCGTCAAGTTAGGATCGCCCAACTGCTGCTGAACACGCTTGATGAACTCGGCCTGAACACGGGCTTTCTCGACAGCAGTGACATGGGCACAACCGCGAGACAGGAACTCAAAACTCATCGCACCCGTACCGGCAAACAAGTCGAGCACCGTCTTGTCTTCCAAGTCGATGATGTTGCCCAAGACGTTGAACAGGTTCTCACGCGCCATGTCGGTCGTGGGACGTGCGGTGATGTTGGTTGGCACGTCAAAACGACGGCGTCCATATTTTCCACTGATTATTCGCATAAGGCCTGCAGTATCAATTCCAGTGGTGCCTGCATCGCATTACGCCCCAGCTGCATCGCGCTGGCGGGATAGACGGCGGGCATCACAAATTTCACAAACTCACGCAACATGGGCGTCATCGCAGCACGCATTGTGCGGTCACCCGTCAGCTGCAGCTCATCGGTCAACTGGTCCAGACCATGCGTGCGCCAGGCATTCAAGGCAAAATAGGCCGCATCCTGGGCATTGGTAAACTGGTAACTGTTGGCACACAGGAAGGTCCCCTTGCGGTAAATGACCACATCCATGCTCTCGGCATTCAAGTTGAGGAACATACGGGAGAGGTCGTCGCTTCGATTAAGGCTCTTGAAGTGTTCACACATCGGATACAGGTGGTGATACACCTCGGGAAAGTTCAATGTACGTCCCAGGAATGCCTGCATTCCGCGTGGCATCATGTAGGCCATCTTCACTCCGTTCAAGGGCATCTTCGACACCATAGCATCGCCATCATCGGCGGGGAATGCCATCTTCAACAGCTGGATACAGTCTTCATCCGACGTATCGGGCGGGAACAGCACGAAGTGCGAGGAATGAACCACAACTCGCACCCGCTTATACTCATTCAACAGCTCGGGCGTATCATAGAATGCATCTTCCAAGGCCTTCAGCGAATCGTCGGTCCGGGAAACATAGCCTATCTGCAACGAGCCCGCCACAGCAGGTGTGAACAGGATATAGTCCACACGCCGGTCTTCAATCGAGACCAGCAGTTCCCATGCCTCGGGATGCTGAATTTTGATTTCTTTTTTACCTTCCATTATCCCGCAAAATTACATATTTCTCTCCAATCCCCCCAAAATTTTCCCAATTCTCTTGCGTCCAAAAGCCAAATCGGCTACCTTTGCACCGTTTGGACCCGATAGTATTTCATCTAAATCCCACAATCTAGTCTCATGCACTATAATGATAATTACCTCTGGACATTAATCCTGGCACTGACACTCGCGCTGGGAGCATGCTCCAAGGGCGAAAACGTTCCCCACGAGCAATTCTCTTTTTTAGACGAATTGGGCATCACCCTGAATGAGAAGCTGTTGTTAGGCGACACGCTAACGCTACCCGACGTCTATTGCGGCGATCCCGACCAGCAGGCAAGCGACCCGGGGGGAATACCTCTCGACGATGACCAATATCAAGCCCTCATCGTGCCCGCAGGCCACGGCATCCCCGACGCGATGAGCAATTGGCTGCTGCTGGGCGTGCGTGACATGGGCAATGGCATCACATTGGCGGCCTTCTATGCCGGTAATGGCGTGGGCTACTGCGTGGATCTGATTACCTACGACAAGCAAGGAAAACTGCTCGACGCCATCAATGCGCGCGAGCTGCATCTGGTGTGGAGGTGCGATATGTCCAACTTTGAGGATGACAACTCGTTCACCCTCGACGGCATGATTACCTTCGAGGGGAGCGACTGCATGGTACTGCATCGCACCATGGGCAAGTGCATCATGGACTTTAACAACGACCTCAAGGCTACTCCGCAATGGCAACAGCAGTGGGACCAGACCTATGTCATCAATGCCAAAGGGCTCTTTGTACTCCAAGGGCAGCAGGTAGTCAAGGAGCAAGGCAAGGTTGATCAATATGCCGCCCTCGATTTCAAGTCTTGGGACATGCTCGTGTGCTCGCTGTACGACGAGGGCATTATGGACACCTGGAACGAATACAGCCTGCTGGTCAATTCCACCTACGACCCCGACTACCAGTACAATCCCTTCCCGTGGGACGTGGCACAGCTCTACAAGATGAATCCTCAGCGTTTCTTGCGCTGGATGGCAGCAAAGCGTGAGTCAGGCAACCTCCTGTTGCCTCAGTTCAAGTTAGCCCCCGATGACCGCCCTGCCCTACTCCAGGAAATAGCCCGTCTGGACGATCCGTCGGCACAGCAATGGCTTACCAACCTTGTCAACAGCTGGGACGATAAACCCTTAACAAAACACCAGTAATTGCTCATGAAGACAATCATCTCCCTCATAGCCAGCCTCTTGATTACCGGTTGCGGCGGCTTCAATAACGTCGAGCAGGTGAGCACACTCCCCGACACTGTACAACTGGGCCACAGCATCCTGAGCCGCGACACCACCGATACCGCGGCCCACACCACCCTCACACGGGAACAATGCCTCGCCCTCCACGAGCAAACCAAACGCGATGTGCCTTCAGGGACCCAATTCATCGGCACACGCACAGCAGGCCCGGGCATCATACTGCAAGCCTACAAGATTCCCACAGGCGAAAATCCCAACCAATTCAGCGTGTTTTTCGTCACCCTCAACAGCAAGGATGTGATAATCGATAACGTCAATTTGGGAGAATTTCACACCAGTGAGTATCAAGGCAAGCCACGCTTTGGCGGCAACCGCTATTACACCACCGATGCCGAGTTGCGTTTCGACGGCCAGAGCCACGTCATCCTGCACCGCGTGATGACGCTCACCAGCCTATATCTCAAGGACCACAGCCTCAACGAGATGTGGCGAGTCGAATGGGACAACCATTACGAAATCGAGGCCGACGGCCACATCACCTTCAAGCGCCAACAAGAAACCTTCCGTTCCCCCAACGACCTCGATGACCCCATCATCAACCAGTACAAGTCCCGCGACCTCCCAAGCAACAACTAGTTAGAGTTTTCAGGGTTTGCAACACTCATTGGGCACAACGCTGAATCGGCCTGCAGCCGAATAATTAAATCAAATATTTGTTTTAATTATATTGATAATTGTGTTTGATTTTTCGAGCGAAACTCGATGAGAATTTCCAGGCGTCAGTTTTGCTACAGCGCCTCTGGCAAGACATTTTTCCCGCCCCATTCTTGCAATAATGGCGGGATATCACTACCTTTGCGGGAATTAACAAAACCTGACTATTATGGCAACAGTTGACGACAAGAAAATCATCTTCTCGATGGTGGGCGTGAGCAAAACCATCCAGCAGAACCAAAAACAGATCCTCAAGAACATCTACCTCTCGTTCTACTATGGCGCCAAAATCGGCATCATCGGCTTGAACGGTGCGGGTAAATCGACGCTGATGAAGATCATCGCCGGCCTGGAGACACAGTATCAGGGTCAGGTGGTGTTTGCACCGGGATACACGGTGGGCTACCTGCCCCAGGACCCGCAGCTCGACCCGACCAAGACGGTCAAGGAGGTGGTGCAGGAAGGCGTTCAGCACGTGGTGGATACCTTGAAGGAGTTTGAGGACATCAACCTCAAGTTCGGCATGCCCGAGTACTACGAGGATCCTGAGAAGATGGACAAACTGTTTGCCCGTCAAGCCGAGTTGCAGGACATCATCGACGCCACCGACGCGTGGAACCTGGACAACCGCTTGGAGCGCGCCATGGACGCCTTGCGCTGCCCCGAGGGAGACCAGCTGACCGAGCACCTGAGCGGTGGTGAACGCCGCCGCGTGGCCCTGTGCCGCCTGCTGTTGCAGAAACCCGACGTCCTGCTGCTCGATGAGCCCACCAACCACCTCGATGCCGAGTCCATCGACTGGCTGGAGCAGCACCTGCAGCAATACGAGGGCACGGTCATCGCCGTGACCCACGACCGCTACTTCCTCGACAACGTGGCCGGCTGGATCCTGGAACTCGACCGCGGCGAGGGCATCCCTTGGAAGGGCAACTACAGCAGTTGGCTGGAGCAGAAGACCCAGCGCCTGGCCCAGGAGGAGAAAACCGAGAGCAAGCGCCAAAAGACCCTGCAACGCGAGCTGGAATGGGTACGCATGGCGCCCAAAGCCCGACAGGCCAAAGGAAAGGCGCGCTTGAACAGCTACGACAAACTGTTGAACGAGACGGTCAAGGAGAAAGAGGAGAAACTCGAAATCTTCATCCCCAACGGCCCCCGCTTGGGCAACAAGGTCATCGAGGCCCAGCATGTAGCCAAGGCCTTCGGCGACAAGCTGTTGTTTGACGACTTGAACTTCATGCTGCCGCCCAACGGCATCGTGGGCGTAATTGGCCCCAACGGCGCCGGCAAGACCACACTTTTCCGCCTGATTATGGGACTGGAGAAGCCCGACAGCGGCGTCTTTGAGGTTGGCGAGACGGTCAAGGCGGTCTATGTCGACCAGCAGCACACGAGCATCGACCCTGACAAGTCGGTCTATGAGGTCATCTCTGGCGGCGTGGAACTGCTGCGCATGGGTGGCCGCGACGTCAACGCACGTGCCTACCTGTCGCGCTTCAACTTCAGCGGCGTGGACCAGCAGAAGAAGTGCGGCGTGCTCTCGGGTGGTGAACGCAACCGTCTGCAACTGGCATTGGCTTTGAAGGAGGAGGGCAACGTCCTCTTGCTCGATGAGCCCACCAACGATATCGACGTGAACACCCTGCGAGCCCTGGAGGAAGGTCTTGAGGACTTCGCCGGCTGTGCCGTGGTCATCAGCCACGACCGCTGGTTCCTGGACCGCATCTGCACCCACATCCTGGCCTTCGAGGGCAACAGCAACGTGTTCTTCTTCGAGGGCAGCTACAGCGAATATGAAGAAAACAAGCTCAAGCGCCTGGGCAAGGAAGAGCCCACCCGCGTGCGCTACCGCAAATTAGGCGATTAACAAGGTTCAACTGTGCCGTTGCTCTGCAGCGGCCATTAAAAAGAAAGAATAGAAATGATGAGAACAATTGCAATGTTGATGGTGGCACTGGCCATTGTGTCGTGCACCGGCAAGTGGCAACAGGGCGACGAGATCAACAACGGTCACGACTTCTTGTGCAACGCAGGCATCTGCGACGACTCGCTGACCCTTAACGGCAACGACTTCCGCTACGACAACGACGGCGAGAAGCTGCCTCACTGCATCCTTGACTTGGCCACATGCGAGGCCATCGGACTGGACAAGGTGATGCATGTGGACACCAACACCACCGTCGTGCGCGTGTGGGGTCTGCAGGACAATCCCGACAAGGGCATCACCCTGCTGCTGGGACAGACCAGCTACAGCGACACCCGCACCTGCTGGCTGGCCACCTTTGATAAGAACGGCATGATCGACTTCATGCGGTTGGGAGAGTGTGGCGGCATGAACCTGTCTTACTGGGATGACATTGATGAGCACACCCGCAACGTGGGCATCGACTCGATGCGCATGGTCATGCCCGACAAGTGGGGCAAACCCATCCACGTGAGCCGCTGGATTTCCTATAACGTGCAGCGCGACGGCGTGGACACCGACTCCACGTTGTGGTTTATCGACAATGAACTGCCCGTGACCATCGGTGATGACGGCCGTTTCACCATCGGCAAGATCGGCACTGTCTATAGCTCCGACACCACCCTGCTCACCAACTACTGGCGCAGCAAGCGACAACTGGAAGTGTTCTCATGGACTCCTTTGAGCGACACGACCGTGTATGACCGCTTGAACACTTTCCTTGAAGGGGCTAAAGGCACCATCACCGAGCCCAAGCAACTGCTTGGCGATTTCGGCATGCTGGTGGGTGGATTCTTCTACCGTGACACCGACAGATTCATGCAGTGGTGCTGTGAACATCCTGAAAGCCAGTTGACAAAAGGCATGGTGATAAATTACAAGGAGGTAAGTCCCGAATGGCTATTAGACCAACTCAAGAGAATCAAGGACCCACAGGTCCTCGACCGCAGCAAGAAACTCCTGGGATTGTAGTTCCCGACGGATATAACTGAAAAAACGGAGATGACGGACTCAAATCAACCCGTCATCTCTGTTTTTTCAGTATTCTCCATTTACAGGCTACACGTCGGCGGCGTGGAGCAGCGAGGTAACGGTCTGCCACAGGACGGTGAGGGTCACAACACCCATCATCACGTTATAGAGGATGTCGCGCACGGTGATGGCTCCCCAATCCTGACCACGCCACATCATTAGCCAGATAATAACGCAGGCCACCAGGGCGATGGCATAGACCACTGTCGTGGCCCATGACCCGTGCGGCTGTTTCTCTGGCAGCTTGTTGAGAACGCGGCGGGTGAACCAGGGGTTCTCCCCGGGGTCATGCGCGCCCTGCTTGAGCATCTGCGCCAGTTTCTTGTCTTCTTCGTTGGTATTCATATTTATTATAACGATTTAGTTGTCTATTAATTGTTTCATCTTGTCCTTGCCACGATAGATGAGCGACTTGACCGAGCCTTCAGGCATCTGCATGATCTTGGCCACCTGCTTGATAGGCTGGTCCTCGATATAGAACAAGGTGACGGCCACGCGCTCATTCTCGTTCAATGCCTCTAGTGCACGTTTCACCGTCATCGATGCGTCGATGGCATCGCTGCTGGCGGTGCTCAACTCGGCCAGGCGCGTGATGTCCTCGACATGCTCTTCCTGGTGGCGGCGCATGTGGTTATAGAACTCGTTGTAGGCGATGCGGTACAGCCAAGTGCCAAAAGACGAAAGACCCTTGAAACCGCGAATGCCCACGTAGGCCTTGATGAACGTCTCCTGCGCCAGGTCGTCGGTCAGCATCTCGTCACCCGTGGTCAGGTTCAGCAAGAACCGACGCACGCGCGGCTGATAGGCCTCGACGAGCCTGCCGAATGCGTCCCGGTTGTCGGCCAGGGCGCATTGCGACAGCAGTCTTATTTCATCAAGCTTGGAAAGCATCTTGAGTTACTATTTCTTCTACAAACCTCACGCTAAGCCGCTAAGGCGCAAAGACATTATTGATGTTAGTAGGGCTGATAAGGAGTGTTGTCGTCCTCTTTATAGTCTTGATCGAAGCTGGGCGGAACGGGGATGCCCTCACGCATAGTCTCACGGGGATACATCTGCTGGCCGCGATTCCAGGCCTCTTGCAGAGCCTTCTGCTCCTTGTAGAGGATAAAGCCCTTGCACAGTCCCACAACCGCTAGAGCCAAACCGATGGGCCAGAACGGATTATCGGCATCACCTATCGCTACGCTGAACAGTATCAACACGGTTCCCCAGCCAATCCACTTGACGGCAGGCATCAAGGCGCGCCAGTTGACCATGTCGGTCATCACGATGGGGTTGTCGGCGGTCTGCCCGCTGATAGGGGTTCCAACGGGCACCTGGCCAGGCTGTTGGGGGGCAGGAGCGGCATTCATCACGGGAGGTGCGGTCACCACAGGCTGCTGCACATAGATGGCGCTGCGCTTCGCATCGGTCAACGAGAGTTCATTGAGCGGATAGTTGTTCTCGATGGCCTTCTCGATGACGCGGTACTTGTTGCGGCGGTTCAGGAAGCGGAAAAACATCACCAGGGCCACCAGTCCCAGCAGACAGAAAGAACCGCTGATGGCCCATTGTTTGGCCACACTGGCCCACTGGTTGCTGATCTCCTTGATGTCCTCGGGAGCAAGTTCGCCCTTGTGGTCACCGATTTCCACAGTTGTACCACTACCGGCTGTCAAGGTATCGTCCAGTGCACGGTTGATTTTGTCGCGCACCTTCTGCAACTCGGGCAATCCGGCTAGGGTTACAGACTCCTCGCCGTCGGTAACGACAATCGAGTCACCCTTGAATTCGATGTTGGCCTTGCTGGATGGTTTTGCCTTGATGGCAGGACCAGCTGTGATAGTGAGTGCCATTGTCAGCACCATCACCAGTGTTAAAATCGTCTTTTTCATTGTTTTATCGTTTTTTGTTGTTCTTTAATGCTTACGGCTCATTACTTCAGTAAAAAAGCGGTTTCATGCATTAGATGCAACAACACCTCAAAAAAGTTGCACAAAGTTGAGAAAAATTTTGGAAATAATCGCTAATTTTGTGGCTAATAACCAAATAAATGTTTTCCAACCTCAAATAATATCGAAATTATGATGAAACGGATATTTTTGCTGCTTATTACCTTGGCCATTGCGACCGGCACCTATGCCGACGAGGCCCTGAAGCGCGAGATGCGCGCCGCATGGGTCGCTACGGTCTATCGTATCGACTGGCCTACCAGTGTCAACAATCCTACGGCCCAGAAAGCCGAGCTCAATGCCTATCTGGACAACTTGCAGGCCCAGCATTTCAATGCCATCTTCCTGCAGGTGCGCACGATGTGCGACGCCTTCTACCAGTCCAGCTATGAGCCATGGTCCAGCTACCTAACCGGCACCCGCGGCCGTGATCCCGGCTACGACCCGCTGCAATATGCCGTCGAGCAGTGCCATGCCCGCGGCATCCAGTGCCACGCCTGGGTGAATCCCTATCGCTGGAGCACCGGCACCGACTGGAATACCGAGCAAGACAAGGAACTGAAGAATTCGGGCATGCTGCTGTCCTACACCAGTGGCAGCACCACGACCACCATCCTCAATCCCGGCTTGCCCGAGACCCGCCAACGCATCGTCAACGTCATCAAGGAAATCATCACCAAATATGACGTGGACGGCATCATCTTTGACGACTACTTCTACCCCAACGGCATCCCCACCAACAGCAGTGCCGAGGACTACGACCTGTGGAACGACTCTAACGTGGACATGACCTTTGCCGACTGGCGACGCAACAATGTCAACATGATGGTTGCCGACGTCTATAACATGATCCAACAGGTGAAGCCCGAGGTGCGCTTCGGCATCGGCCCCGCCGGTGTGGCAGGCACGCGCAGCACGTCGGCATCGCAGCATGGCGTCACTCCCTGCCCCACGGGCAGCGACTGGCAGTACAACGGCATCTTCAGCGACCCGCTGGCCTGGCTCGAGCAGGGCACCATCGACTATATCTCGCCCCAAATCTACTGGAAGACCAACCACTCGACCAATCCTTTCGGTCCGTTGACCAAGTGGTGGAGCTACGTTGCCAACCATTTCGGGCGCCATCACTACGCCAGCCACAGCATCTCGTTCCTCGCCTCGTCGAGCAACACGACCAGCGACTGGGCCGAGATCACCCAACAGATTGACTATTCCCGCCAATATACCGAAAACAGCGCTCCTGGCGCCGTGCTCTACAGCGCCAAGAACATCAACGGCAACAACGGTGGTGTCGGTGGCCTGGGCAACTACCTGCTGGCCAATGCCTTCCAGCATCCCGCCATGATACCTGCCGTGACCTGGAAGACAGCACCGGGCTACGGCGCCCCTGCCAATCTCTCACAAGACGGCAACACGCTGACTTGGACACCCCAAGAGGGCACTTTGGTGAAATACTCGGTCTACGCTGTTCCCAGCGACGTCTATGTCGAGGAGGCTGCCAGCACGGCATTTGACGGCATCAAGAGCGACTATCTGCTGGGCATCACCTACAAACCCGAATATTCGCTCCCCAGCGCCTATCAGAGCGGCTACTGGTATGCCGTGTGCGTTATCGACGGTTACGGGAACGAGAGCGAGCCGGCCGATCTTGGGGCCAGCCCGGGAGGAGACCACCCCACCCCTGTCACCTATAGCATCGAGAAGGTGTGGGAAATCAACGATCTCAGTTTCCTCACCACGGCCGACGCACGACAGGGATTCGGCATGAACGGCAAGTTCTACATCAATGACAAGGCTTCTAGCACCATCCTTGTGGTGGACCAGAACGGACTGACAGGCGAGACGTTTGAGGGCGGTAGCAATGTGGGCTTCACTCGTGACCAGGCCGGTAACCTGGTTGTGAGCAACGCCGCTTTCCCCAACCCATGGCCCGGCAATCCCGAAATCAAAGTCATCAATCCCAGTACGGGCGACGTGGTCACCTATACCTTGCCCACCGACGTTATCGATTTTGGCCGCAGCGACAACATGGGCTTCGCCCGCGGCAACCTGCTCGAGGACGGTGAACTCTATCTCGTGGGTGCCAACAGCGGTACCAGCATCAGCCGTATCGCTATCACTGGCGGTGAAGTGGACACCGACAACTGCTACCTCGCCAACTGCGACGGCATCGCGGCCAACAGCGGCACGGTGCTTAACTATTACACCGACCTTGACGGCAACGATGCCATCCTGTACGTCAACCGCTCCAGTGCGCTCAAGAAACTGGCATTTGACGGGGACAATTTCACAGGAATAACCGTCAATCTGCCCAACAAGGGCAACTGCAACGGCACCTTCCCGTTCGTTTGGGACGGCAAGGAACTGATGGTCTATCCCACCATCGCCAACTACCGCGACGGTTTTGCCGTAGCACAGGCCAACGCGGCCGAGCCACTCGTCAGCGTCCCGCAGACCGCCACTGCCGATGCCAACGGTTATCAGGCCAACTGGCTCAATGCCGAGGTCATCGACAGCCGCAACGTGCTCATCTACCAGTACTATCCTGGCGGCCACCTCACCTTGTGGCGCTTGACGAAACACGGCGGCCTCTTGCGCGGCGACGTGAATGAAGACGGCGCAGTCAATATCTCTGACGTCACTTCTCTCATCGATTACCTCCTCGGCGGAGACACCGATGGCGTCAACCTCGACAATGCCGACTGCAACCAGGACAGCAGCATCAACATCAGCGACGTCACTGCCTTGATCGACAGGCTCCTGAGCGGCTCCTGGCCCGAATAATCGCCTCAAACTAAGCATTTCCCAAGTCCTGTGTTTGCCGTCAAGGTCAAATACAGGACTTGTCTTGTAAAGCAGTCATAAAAGTGCTCCGATGGAAAAAGTTGGCACGTTTTTTGCCTATGTGGCATTTGCGTAGTAATTTTGCAGTTTGAATTCACATCTTATTATTAAAGAAGAATGAAGATTATCAACAAGGTCATTGAGTTGCAAGAGGCCGTTAAGGCCTTTCGCGAGGCAGGTAAGTCAGTAGGTCTGGTGCCCACAATGGGCGCTTTGCACGAGGGTCACAAGTCGCTCGTTGAGCGCGCCCGCCGTGAAAACGACGCCGTTGTCGTGAGTTGTTTCCTGAACCCCACACAGTTCAACAACAAGGAGGACTTGCGCACCTATCCCCGCACCGCCGAGCGCGATGCTGCCATGCTCGAGGCCTGTGGTGTGGACGTGGCTTTCATGCCCACCGTCGAGGAAATCTATCCCGAGCCCGACACCCGCGTGTTTGACCTCGGCCCCGTCCAGCAGGTGATGGAGGGTGCCATGCGTCCCGGCCACTTCAACGGTGTGTGCCAGATCGTGAGCAAGCTCTTCTCCTGGGTGATGCCCGACCGCGCCTACTTTGGCGAAAAGGACTTCCAGCAGATTGCAGTCATCCGCGCGATGATCAAGCAGCTGGGCTTTGATATCAATATCGTGCAGTGTCCCTGCGTGCGTGAGGACGACGGCCTGGCCAAGAGCAGCCGCAACGTGCGCCTCACCCCCGAGGTGCGCAAGGTCGCCCCGCAAATCTATGCCACCCTGCAACGCAGCCTGGAATTTGCCAAGGACCACACCGTGGAGCAAACCCACGACTGGGTAGTTGCCACCATCAATGCATGGCCCGAAATGGACACCGAATATTTCTCGATTTGTGACGGCATCACACTGCAGCCCGTCACCGACTGGGACGAGAGCGATTATATCGTGGGCTGCATCACCGTCTATTGCGGCGACGTGCGCGAAATCGACAACATCACCTACAAGAAACTTTAGGCTTTAGGTGTCAGGCTTTAGGTGTTAGGCGATTGTAATTGTACTTAAAACTTACAACTAAAAACTTACAACTAAGATTATGTACATCCAGGTCATGAAATCCAAGATTCACCGTGTCACGGTGACCGATGCCAACCTCAACTACATTGGCAGCATTACCATTGATCAGGACCTCATGGATGCCGCCGGCATCATCGAGGGCGAACGCGTGTATATCGTTGACGTGAACAACGGCGAGCGACTGGACACCTATACCATCGCCGGCGAGCGCGGCAGTGGCACCATCTGCCTGAACGGCGCCGCAGCCCGCAAGGTTGAGGTGGGTGACATCGTCATCATCATGGCCTATGCCATCGTCACTCCCGAGGAGGGCCGTGAGTTCAAGCCCCAGATTGTCTTCCCCGACACGGCAACCAACAAATTGATTAAAAAGAAATAAAATAATGAAGAACTGAGATTCTCACGGATGGATTTATCCGCAATTTTCGTCTCATCCGTTCAATCCGTAGTTCTAACAACCAGAAATCCAAAACCACCAAGAATAATGTTTGAAAATTTATCTGATAAACTCGAACGGTCATTCAAGGTCCTGAAAGGACAAGGCCGCATCACCGAAATCAATGTTGCATCAACTCTGAAAGAAGTGCGCCGCGCGCTGGTTGACGCCGATGTCAGCTACCCCGTCGCCAAGAAATTCGTCGATGACGTCAAGGCCAAGGCTATGGGCCAGAACGTGATCAACGCCGTCAACCCCAGCCAGCTGATGGTCAAGATCGTCCACGACGAGCTGGCCGAGCTCATGGGCGGCGAGGAAGCCACTTTCAGCATCGAGGGCAACCCCGCCATCATCCTGATGTCGGGTCTGCAGGGTTCCGGTAAAACCACTTTCACCGGCAAACTCGCCAACCGCCTCAAGAACGGCAAGGAAAAACGCAAACCGCTGCTGGTTGCCTGCGACGTCTATCGTCCTGCCGCCATCGAGCAGTTGAAAACCATTGCCGAGCAGATCGAGGTGCCCGTCTATAGCGAGCCCGAGAGCAAGGATCCCGTGGCCATCGCCCTCCACGCCATCGACCATGCCAAGCAAAACGGCTACGACCTGGTGATTGTCGATACCGCCGGCCGTCTGGCAGTTGACGAGGCCATGATGGTCGAGATCAAGGCCATCAAGGATGCCATCCACCCCAACGAGACCCTGTTCGTCGTCGACTCGATGACCGGTCAGGATGCCGTGAACACGGCCAAGGCCTTCAACGAGCGCCTGGACTTTGACGGCGTTGTGCTCACCAAGCTCGACGGTGACACCCGTGGTGGTGCCGCCCTGTCGATCCGCGCCGTCGTCGACAAGCCCATCAAGTTTGTGGGTATCGGCGAGAAGATGACCGACCTGGACCCCTTCCGTCCCAAGGGTATGGCCGACCGCATCCTGGGCATGGGCGACATCGTGTCGTTTGTGGACCGCATGCAGCAGCAATATGACGAGGAAGAGGCTGAAAAGCTCGAGAAGAAGATCAAGCAGAACAAATTCGACTTCGACGACTTCGTCAAGCAGATCAAGCAAATCAAGAAGATGGGTAACCTCAAGAGCCTGGCATCGATGATTCCCGGCGTGGGCAAGGCCATCAAGGATATCGACATTCCTGACGACGCATTCAAGGGCGTAGAGGCCATCATCGGCTCGATGACCCCGAAGGAGCGTTCCAACCCCGACATTATCGACGCCAGCCGCCGCAAACGCATTGCTGCCGGCAGCGGAACCAGTGTCGAGGAGGTGAACCGCCTGCTGAAGCAGTTCCTGTCGATGCGCAAAGTCATGCACCAGGTTTCGACCAACCCCATGCAGATGATGCGCAACGCCAAGGCTCAGGCCAAGGCCGCCAAACGAGGACGTTAATCATTCAATAGAGCATGCCAGCTTGCTCTATTGAAGTTTAGAGTTTAAGGTTTAGAGTTTAAAGGAGGCATCCGCATTCAACTGGGAACCAAAAACTAAGGACTAAGGACTAGGGACTAAAAACTAAATGAAACTGCTCTCCATATTGATGTTGTCACTCGTGTCGCTGCTCCAGAGCAACCACACGGTGGAGCTGGCGTTTGTAGGCGACGCGATGCAGCACGCCCCGCAAATCACCGCCGCCCAACAGGCCGACGGCACCTACGATTACAGCCCCTGTTTCCAGTATCTGACCCAAGACATCAGCGGCGCCGACCTGGCCGTCGTCAATCTGGAGTGCCCCTTGGGCGGCAAACCCTACACGGGCTATCCATGCTTCAGCGCCCCCGACAGCTATGCCCAGCAACTGCGGCAAGTGGGTTTCGACCTCTTTCTCACCGCCAACAACCACTGCCTGGACCGTCGTGACAAGGGCCTGGTGCGCACGTGCCACATCCTCGATTCGTTGGGCATCCCCCATATCGGCACCTATCCCAGCCAGCAGGACCGAGAAAAGCGCATTCCTTATATCGTCAACGTCAAGGGCATGAAGATCGCTTTTTTGGATTACACCTACGGTACCAACGGCATCCCCATCCAGGGTGATGTCATCGTCGATTTCATTGACCAGCAGCTCATTGCCGACGACATCGCACTGGCCCGCGAACGCGGAGCGCATGCCATCTGCGTGAACCTGCACTGGGGCATCGAGTACCAGCTCAAGCCCGTCTCCTCGCAGCGAACTCTCGCCGACTGGCTCGTCAGCCAGGGCGTGGACCTCATCATCGGCGGACATCCCCACGTGGTCGAGCCCATGGAGATGCGCTACAACAAGGAGTTTGACAAAAACGTGCTCCTCGTTTACAGCATGGGCAACTTCATCAGCAACCAGAGCGACATCGACACCCGCGGCGGTGCCATGGTCAAAGTCTCGCTCAGGATGGAAAACGGCCGTGCCGTCGTCACCGCCCCCCGATACAAACTCTTCTTTGTCCAGAAACCCCGCTCAAGCGGCGAGAACTACGTCCTCATCCCTGAGGCTCGTCCTGACCTGCTCCGCCCCGACAGCAAGGGCGAATTCACCCGCTTCATGCAACGCACCCACGACCTGGTCATGTCCCACAACATCGACGTCCCCAACGAACAGTAAAGAATCCAGAGTATATATAAAAAACGATAGAAGCTATAAATGCTATAGCTTCTATCGTTTTTTATAGTCTCGTCCCCGCTATCAGGACAGGTACTGCTTGACGTCGATGGCTGCGCGGCAGCCTCCTGCGGCAGCGACGATGGCCTGGCGGTAATGGGGGTCGGCGACGTCACCGGCGGCAAACACGCCCTCGACGTTGGTGGCGGTGTTGTGACCCGTCAGGCGGATGTAGCCTTGCTCGTCGAGATCGACTTGACCTCCCAGAAACTCGGTGTTGGGACGGTGGCCGATAGCGAGGAAGAAGCCGTCGATGGCGATGTCAAACAGTTCCTCCTTATCGGTGTCCTTGAAACGCACCAGGTGGGCGCCTTCCACGCCGTTGTCGCCGAAGAGGCCCACAGTGTTGGTATTGAACAGGATTTCGATTTTCTCGTTCTCCTTGACGCGCTGCTGCATGGCCTCGCTGGCACGCAGATAGTCCTTGCGCACAATCAGATAGACCTTGTTGGCGAGGTGGCTCAGGTAGTCGGCTTCCTCACAGGCGGTGTCACCGCCGCCAACAACGGCCACTACCTTCTTGCGGTAGAAGAAGCCGTCACACGTGGCGCATGCCGAAACGCCCTGGCCGGCATACTTCGTCTCATCGGGCAAGCCCAAGTACTTGGCCGTGGCGCCGGTGGCCACGATGATGGTATCAGCAGTCATTTGCTCGCCGCCGTCGAGGGTGACGAGGAACGGGCGCTGGCTCATGTCGATGCCTGCCACGAGGCCCGATTTCATCGTTGCGCCCAGGTTCACGGCCTGCTGGCGCATGTTATCCATCAGCTGGAAGCCGTCAACGCCCTCGGGGAAGCCCGGGAAATTTTCTATGGTAGTCGTCTGGGTCAGCTGTCCGCCCACCTGCAGGCCCTCGATGAGCAAGCAGTCAATGGCGGAGCGCACCAGATAAATTGCGGCCGTGTAACCCGCAGGCCCAGAGCCAATTATCAAACATTGAGTGTGGTTCATTTTATTATAATTAATGTCGTGTGGACCGTGGCTCAGCCACGGTTTTAAAAAACAGAATTATCGATTACTTCAACACCTCGTCCAGGTAGTCGTAGAAGGAGGGAGCCTCGCCCACGATGATCTTGGCCACCTTGCCCTGGGGGTCAACAACGACCTTGGTGGGGAAGCCTTGAACACCATAGAGCTCAACCGGGTTGTCACCGTTGTCCTTGTCCCAGTACACGTGCAGCCAAGGTATCTCGTGCTTAGCAACAGCGCCTTTCCACTTCTCAACGGTGTCATTGCAGTCCACGCCCAGGATTTCGAGCTTATCGTTGTACTTGGCGTAGTATTCCTTCATCTTGGGCATGCCCTTGATGCACCAGCCGCACCACGAGCCCCAGAAGTCGATGATCACCCACTTGCCACGCAGGCTGCTCAGTGCCAACGGCTTGCCATTGATATCCATCAGCGTGAAGTCGGGTGCCATCTGACCCTCAAGTCCCTCTTGGAGTGACTGACTGGCCTCTTCTTTCTCGGCTGCGGCGAGAATGCCTTTGTACATGTTTGCGGCAAGGCTGCCACGAGCACGCTCGCTCAACAATGCTGCGCCCTCTTTCATGTGCTTGGTATCACTGCCCAAATCGGCGAGCAACATAGCCGATGCATCAGCATCGGGATGAGCCTTGACATAGCCCAGTACCGCATCGGCCAGGGCTTGCTCCAGGGCGGGATATTTCTCCTCATACTCCTTATTGATCTCCTCCTCGGGGACTCCTTGACTGAACTTGTCCTGACATTCCTTTATGAAAGCCCGAGCCGCCGCTTGAGGGGCATCGACCAGTTGAGATGCCTCGTGATAATCGCGATAGAACTGAGAGCCGCCCAAGGTGTAATCCTCGCCTCCGCCCTCGATGACAGCATGCTCGCCAGGCAGAGCAGGAATGGCAAAGCCATTGTCAGCTTTCAATTCGCCGTTCTTTAAGCCGAACACATAGAGCATCGCTGCATCATTCAGGTCAAACGTCATGTCAAGCTTGTCACCATTGACGGCGCGGATTTCCTGAACCAGCATTCCGCCATTGGCATCGATAAGAAAGACCTTCACCGAATCGCCCAGCCCATTATAGTAGCCACTGACCGTTAATTTGCCCTCCTGGGCCATTGCGCCCAGCATCATCATGCCCACGAGCATGGATAAAACAATCCTCTTCATATTTCTGTTTTCTTTATGTTATTGTGGTTTTATAGCGGCAAAGATAATAAAAAGACAATGAAAATTTCATTTCTGAAGGCAAAAAACACATACAAAGGGTATCAGAATAATAATTTTTCTTAATTTTGCAGGTTAAACGATAACCAGAATACAAAAATAGAATTATGAAGAAAATTGCAACATTGCTGACAATGGCGACGGTGGCCCTGCTGGCTGCCGCCCAGATGGCTAATCCCGTGACGTTTACTTCTCAGCTTAGAACCACTAACGGCTCCAGCGAGGGCGAGATTGTCTTCACAGGCAAGATCGACAAAGGCTGGCATGTGTATTCCACCAACCTGGGCGATGCTGGTCCCACCGAGGCCAGTATCACCTTCCACAAGAAGGACGGCGTGGAGCCTGTGGGAAAGCTTAAGGCCGTGGGCAAAGAAATTTCGCAGTTTGACGAAATGTTCGGCGCCAAGCTGCGCTATTTCGAAAACAATGTACAGTTTGTGCAGAAGGTGAAGTTCACCAAGCCCAACTACGATATCGATGCTGACCTGGAATATGGCGCCTGCAACGACCAGTCGTGCCTGCCTCCCAGCGCAGCAAGCTTCAAGAAAGCCGGCAAATCGCCCGCCGTTGACGGCGATGCTGACAAGGCCAAGGAGGAACAGGAAAAGGCTGACGCTGAGGCTAAAGCAAAGGCCAAAGCCGACTCGCTGGCAGCCCTGGCTGCCGCTGCTGCCGACAGCGCCGCGATGGGCGCTCCCGTTGACAGCGCAGTCCTCGCCGCCCTGGACCACGATGCCCTGTGGAAGCCCGTTGTAGGCGATATCCAGCGCATCGACGGCACCGATGGCGGCAGCAGCAGCCGTTCGCTGTGGTACATCTTCCTGCTGGGTCTGCTGGGTGGTCTGGTGGCGCTGTTCACGCCGTGCGTGTGGCCCATCATCCCCATGACGGTGAGCTTCTTCCTCAAGCGGGCCAAAAATGACAAGAAAAAAGGTATCAAGGACGCCATTACCTATGGCATCTCGATTGTCGTCATCTACCTGGCTCTGGGACTGATCGTGACCGCTATCTTCGGCCCCAGCGCGCTTAACGCCCTCTCGACCAACGCGGTGTTCAACATCTTCCTGTGCTTGTTGCTGGTGGTGTTTGCGCTATCATTCTTCGGCATGTTCGAGATCAAGCTGCCCAGCAAGTGGTCCAACGCTGTCGACAACAAGGCCAGCAACACCAGCGGCCTGCTGTCCATCTTCCTGATGGCGTTTACCTTGGCGCTGGTTTCGTTCTCGTGCACGGGTCCCATCATCGGCTTCCTGCTCGTGGATTTCGCCACCAGCGGCAACTTCTGGGGTCCCGCCATCGGCATGCTGGGCTTTGCATTGGCCCTGGCGCTGCCGTTCACGCTGTTTGCCCTCTTCCCCTCGTGGCTGAAGTCGGCTCCCAAGTCGGGCGGCTGGATGAACATCCTCAAGGTGGTGCTCGGCTTCATCGAGCTGGCTTTTGCCTGCAAATTCTTCTCGGTGGCCGACCTGGCCTACGGCTGGCACCTGATGGACCGCGAGGTGTTCCTGTGCCTGTGGATCGCCATCTTTGGCCTGCTGGGCCTCTACCTCATCGGCAAACTCAAATTCCAAAGCGATATCGTCATGCCTGGCGATGAGACCAAGCCCATGCCCGTGATCTGCATCATGGGCGGATTGATTTCGATTGCCTTCGCCATCTATATGATTCCGGGCCTGTGGGGCGCACCGTGCAAGGCCGTGAGCGCCTTTGCGCCGCCCATGAACACCCAGGACTTCAACCTCAACACCAAGGAGGTGCGCGCCGCCTACACCGACTATGAGCAGGGTATGGCCGCCGCTGCCGCCGCCGGCAAACCCGTCTTCCTCGACTTCACCGGCTTTGGCTGTGTGAACTGCCGCAAGATGGAGGCTGCCGTGTGGACCGACCCCAGCGTGGCCGACAAGCTGAACAAGGATTATGTGCTCATTTCCCTGTTCGTTGATGACAAGCGCCCGCTGCCCGAGCCCATCGAGGTGACCGAGGAGAACGGCGAGACGCGCACGCTGCGCACCATCGGCGACAAGTGGAGCTACCTGCAGCGCTACAAGTTCGGCAGCAACACGCAGCCGTTCTACGTGTGCGTCGACCCGCAGGGCAACGCCCTGAGCGGCTCGTTCAGCTACAAGGAGGACGTCCCCGCCTTCCTCGACTTCCTGGACGGCGGCCTCACCAAATTTAAAGAATAAATCTCCAAAACAACTAGAAACTAGGGACTAAGGACTATAAACTAAAACAATGATTGAAGAGAAGATTCGAGAGCAGATTATCGCGCTGATGAAGCGCGAGGTTGTCCCTGCCGTGGGCTGTACCGAGCCCATGGCTGTGGCACTGTGTGTAGCCCGAGCCACCGAGGCATTGGGGTCTAAACCACAGAAAATCACCGCCTTGCTGAGTGCCAACATCCTCAAGAACGCCATGGGTGTGGGTATCCCCGGCACCGGCATGATCGGCCTGCCCATCGCCATCGCCCTGGGCGCCATCATCGGCAAGAGCGAGTACCAGCTCGAGGTGCTCAAGGACGTCTGCCCCGAGGCCATCGAGCAGGGCAAGCGCTACATCGACGAGGGCCACATCGACATCCAGCTCAAGCAGGGCGACTGCGACAAACTCTATGTCGAGGTGCTGTGCGAGGGCGACGGACACCGCTCCACGGCCATCATCAGCGGCTCGCACACCCATTTCGTGCGCGTCACCCGCGACGACGAGGTGCTGCTCGACGAACAGGGCGGCAAGAGCAGCGACGGCAGCGATGACGACATCGCCCTGAACCTGCGCCTGGTCTATGACTTCGCCATGCAGGCACCGCTCGACGAGATCAGCTTCATTCTCGAGACCCGCGACTACAACCTCAAGGCCGCCCAGGAGTCCCTCAAGGGCAACTACGGCCACTGCCTGGGCAAGACCATGGACCGTCCGTTGAGCCACGGCATCTTTGGCAACACCATCTTCTCACGCATCCTCTCCAAGACCGCCCTGGCTACCGATGCCCGCATGGGCGGCGCCCTCATCCCCGTGATGAGCAACAGCGGCTCGGGCAACCAGGGCATCTGCGCCACCAACCCTGTCGCCGTCTATGCCATCGAGAACGAGAACACCGAGGAA